>Ga0111539_10008506_pt1 | contig 13039 bp, 7 predicted proteins | sample RhiMethybrSRZTD1_FD_79667 | JGI IMG/M metagenome (GOLD analysis project Ga0111539, IMG submission 79667) | Populus rhizosphere microbial communities from Tennessee, USA - Rhizosphere MetaG P. TD hybrid SRZTD1 (version 2) (version 2) | ecosystem: Host-associated > Plants > Roots > Rhizosphere >...
CATCATGAAGGCCGTGGTGATCGGACTGATGCTCACGATCGCAGCCACCACGCTGCTGCGCGGCGTCCTTTCGCACGGGCGCAACCTCTCCGGCTACCAGTGGGGCCTGTACGGCGGTATCTGCATCACGCTGCTGCTGGCGTGGCGCTTCAGTTTCCGCAATATGCTGCGCTTCCTGCGCTCGCATGGCTGGAATCTGCGGCACGTGGCGATCATCGGCAACGGCCGCCTCGGCCAAGTCGTCGTGCACACCCTCGGCCGAAACTCCTGGACGGGCATCACGCCCGCATACTTCGTCAGCCATCACGGCCACACGGTCAAGACCGAGTGCGCCGGCCTGCCGGTGATGCGCGGCCTCGACGATCTCGAGGAGACGCTGCGCGTCAACCAGGTTTCCGGCGTGGTGCTGGCCCTGCCGGCGCGCATGGCCGCGACGCTGCCGGAGCTACTCATGCGATTGGAGAAGTTTCCGGTCGATGTGCGCATCGTGCCCGACATGAATCCCAAGTACATGCCTATGAACATGGCGGTCAGCGAACTTGACGGCATGCCGATCCTTTCCGTGCGCGAGAGCCCGCTCAACGGCTGGGGCCACTTCACCAAGCGCAGCCTTGATCTGATCGGTTCGACGATGGCGCTCGCGCTCTTCGCGATTCCCATGGCGATCATCGCCGCGGCCATTCGAGTCGGCGGAGCGGGGCCGGTGATCTTCCGCCAGGAGCGCATGAGCCTCAACGGCCAGCGCTTCATGCTCTTCAAATTCCGCACGATGCATGAGATCGATGCCGAGGTGCAGGCCCTGCGCGACGGTGATGCGGGAACCGACGCGTGGACCAAGAAGGATGATCCGCGCATCACGCGCCTTGGTCGGTTTCTCCGTCGAACCAGCCTCGATGAATTGCCTCAACTGTTCAACGTACTGCTGGGCGAGATGAGCCTGGTCGGCCCGCGACCCGAGCGCCCCGAACTCATCCAGCGCTTCCGCGAAGACTGGCGCGGCTACATGCTCCGCCAGAACGTCAAGGCCGGCATCACCGGCTGGGCCCAGATCAACGGCCTGCGCGGCGACACCAGCCTCAAGAAGCGCCTGCAATACGACCTGTTCTACATCCGCAACTGGAGTCTGCTCTTCGATCTGCGGATTCTCGGGCTGACGCTGTTCCGCGGGTTTGTGCATCCCAACGCCCACTAGTCCGGCGAACCTGCGTCGCACGATTCACACGAGACGGCTGAGCGTCGCTCGCCGAAACGCATCACGATTACAATGTGCGCCGCTCACACAAGGTGATCGCACATGCGGGATACATCGCACGTCTCTCGTCGCCTCGCGCTGTTGGCTGCGTACATCGCATGCTGCGTGGCACTATCCGCCTCGCGCGCCGCGGCGCAGTCAACGTTGGGCCTCGTCCCCGATCCGATCATCGCGGCCCAACTTGAAATCTACGCATCGCGGCTGCATCTCAGCCCGCAGCAGCAGGTCGCCGTCGCCGAGATGCACTTGAAGTACGCAGCGGACTATCGCACGCTGCGCGAGGGCGACATCGAGAAGTTCATGACCGAGCGGGAGAAACTGTCCCTGCCGGATTCAGTCAGGCGCCGCAGGGATTTGTGGGAGCGCGTCGGATCGCTCGATCATCAGTTCTTTGATCAGGTCGGCACCATCCTCAGCCAGCAGCAGGCGGCGATCCTGCCGGCGGTGCGAGCCGTGCGCGAGCGAGAGTGTCTGGTGCGCAACACGCAGGTTTTCCTCGCGCGTCGGCCGTGCGACCTGAGCGTGCTGCTGCAGCAGGCCAAACTGGATGACGCCGAGCAGGCCGCTGTCGCCGATCGGCTGGCTCAATACGAGATCGCCATGGCCAGCCTCCTGCGCGAGCTCGTGCGCGACAGCGATTTGCTCATGGCGCGGCAGATCAAGGCGCGCCTCGATGCGGGCCTTCCCGAGAGCGGCCCGATGTCCAGCGCCCAAAGTGAGACCGAATACGCCGTGGGGCGAGAATTCGATGCCGAACGTAACAAGCAATATCGCGATGCGCTCAGTCGCACCCGCGCGGTCAATCGCGAAGCCTGCCGCGATCTCTGCTCGCTGTTGCCGCCATCGTCGTCGCACACGCTTCGGAACGCCTTCTTCGGCAGTGACTACAACCCGAATCTCAAGAAGGATTTCGGCGACTCGGTATTCGATCAGATCGTGGCCGGTCGAGAACTGGATGCCACGCAGCAGGCAGCACTCGGCAGTGCGATCGAAGAGTACAACCGGGCGCTCGATGCGGCGATTGCCACGATGGCCGATGGATTCGATGCGTACTACGGGCGTTATTCGCCGATGGAAAGCGCCGGCAACAGCGCGGCGCGAGAGGACTTCCGGAAAGTCCTCACCGAATCGACCGCCGCACTGATGGAGGTACGCACTAACGCGCTGAAGGCCGTCGAAGCGATGCTGGGCGAGGTGCCGCAGCAGGCGAGCGCACCGATCGATCCCACGGCGGGCGAGATCGACATGGGATTCCGGAACATCGCGAAGTTCACCGGTACCTCAATCAATGACTTCGACCTGTTTCTGCCGGGCCCGATGTCCGCCGCCGACATCGCTGCGCTGGGCGAGGCGCTCAAACTCGAAGCGTCTGCTGTGGAGGCCATACGCCAGCGCTATTTGGATCGCTGCACGCAGACTGATGCCGGTGAACTTGCGACGCTGCGCGAGGCCAGCAAGCGTGTCATCCAGTCGCGTTCGGTTGGTGCGCCGCCGATGAGCGACGAGGAATCGAAGGGAATCGTCAACGCGAACCTCGCCAGCCGCCGCACATGCCTGCAGGCGATCGTCGCGGCCGATGACGCGGTCTTCATCGAGTTCCGCGACGCCGCCGGCGTGAAGGACGATGATCCGCGCCTGCAGCGCGCCCGTGATGCCCGCGCCCGCGCCCGCTGCAACCGGGCCATCTATGGCGGCACCTTCGATCGCTACGGCCCGGGCGCGCGCAACGATTCGATGATCGACGTCTCGTATCTCCTGCGCCGCCGCCAGCCTGCGATCGTCGCCGCGCCGGTCATCGATGCGGCGCTCATCGAGTACGAACGCGCCCTCACGCCGCTGATGGTCAGCAGATACGATCTGCTTCTGGAAACAAACGATCTTGGCGAGCGCGACCTGAGCGTGTCACTGAGGCGACTCGCTGAAATGTACGGATCCAACCGGGGCATTGCCATCGGCACGCGATTGCGGCAGATCGCTCCCGAACAGTGCAAGTCCATTCAGAGCCTCAATGACCAGATCGCGGAGTTGAATCGGCAGGTCGTGAAGTCGCTGGTGGCCGCCATGCCTGCGGATGCGGCCTCTCGCCTGCAGCGCGATGTTGATCGACTTTCATACCCGCGGATATTCGATGATCCATCCTGCGCCGCTCCCACACTTGCCCGCGCGCTGGAGTTGAAGGACATGCCGCAGGAACAGCGCGCTCAACTCGAGCAACTGGCGGCGGACTATCACGCGGCCTACAACGACTTCTGCGGCAGGATGATGGCGGCCGTCGAAACCGCCGACTCATTGCGCTACAACATGGAACTGGGCGACACCGAGGACGGTCCGCGACTCCAGAGGGAATTGAAGCAGCGTGAATCGGTGCGTCTGCGACTGGCGTTCGACCGCAACGAACTCAACGTCCGCACTTTCAATCGCCTCAAGGCCCTGCTGAGCGAGGACCAGATCAAGGCCATGGGCGGCCTGCCGGCGATTCCGAACCATCTCGCATACGACTACGGAGTTTGATGCACTCAGTGTTGGCACGCGTGGTCGCTAATCTCCGGAATCGATAGAGTCCGGACGATGTCTGACTCGCCTCACCATCGCCCCGCCATCATCCTGCTCTCCGGCGGCCTTGATTCCGCCACGACGCTGGCAATCGCGCGCGATCAGGGCTTCGAATGCCATGCCATCACTTTCGATTACGGGCAGCGGCATCGCATCGAAATCCAGGCGGCGCGGAATGTGGCGAAGACGATGGACATTCGCGAGCATGTTGTGACGAACATCGATCTTCGAGCGTGGGGCGGCTCGGCGCTGACGGATTCGCACATTGATGTGCCGAAGGATCGCGATGTCGCTGCGCCGCACGCTGCGCATCCGCAATCCGAGATTCCGATCACCTACGTCCCGGCCCGCAACACCATCTTTCTGAGTTTCGCGCTCGCTCTGGCCGAGGTGCGCGGCTCCAGCGACATCTTCATCGGTGTTAATGCCGTCGATTACTCCGGCTACCCCGACTGCCGGCCGGAGTTCATCCGCGCCTTCGAGACCATGGCGAATCTTGCGACCAAAGCGGGAGTCGAGGCGGAGGTGGCCGGGCGACTTCGCATTCACACACCGCTGATCGACCTGACCAAGGCGCAGATCATCCGTCGCGGCATGGAACTTGGCGTCGATTTCGGTCTCACGCGCAGTTGCTACGACCCCGATCCGAAATCAGGAAAGCCGTGCGGCCATTGCGATTCGTGCCTGCTGCGCGCCGCGGGATTTCGCGAGGCGGGGATCATCGATCCGGCCTTGCGCCCTGCGGCACGGCACGCCGGCGGGCCGCGCACGCCGTGACGGCGCGCGGGCTACACTCGCCATTCCATGGCCAGCGGCTCGAATGCCATCCATGATGCGGCCGCGCACTTTCAGCGAGGCGAATTCGAACGCGCCGCGAGCCTGTATCGCCTGGCGATCAAACGCCAGCCTGAGCGGGCCGCGTTGCACTACAACCTGGGCAGCGCGCTGCTGATGAGCGGCCAGCATGTTTCGGCCGCGGATGCGTATCGGCGTGCGATCGAACTCGAACCGGACAACGTGAAATTTCGACGGAACTGCTCCGCAATTCTGCGGCGGCTGGGACGCGATGAGGAATCGCTGGCGCTCTGGCATGAAGCGATCAGGCGACAGCCCGCGTCCGTTGAGGCGCGCCTGGAACTGGCCCGGTCGCTGCTGACGCTGCGGCGCGTGGAACAGGCTGTGCAGGCGTTTCGCGATGCGGCCTCCATCGACCCCGGCAATGCCATGGCGCTGACCGAATGCGCCCGCGTGCTGGTGCGTGTGGGCAAGCGTGACGAAGCCAAAGCCGCGGCTGAGCAGGTGCGTGCGACTGCGACCGCGCCGGGTGACGCGGATGTCGTCGTGGCCCGGCTGGCGGCGCGCGATGGCCACACTGGCGAGGCACAGGCACTGCTCGAGTGCGTCATGAGTCAGGCTGTGGATGAGGCAGCACGCGGCCGGGCATCGCTGGAACTCGCGTCGCTGCTGGAGAAGCAGGGCTATTACGAGCGTGCTTTTGCCGTCGTTGAGCAGGGACAGGCGGCCCTGTTCTCGAGGCTCTCGCCCTCTGAGCAGGACTTGGCGCCGGCCGAGACGATCACGCACCTGTGCCGAAGCGGCATCAGTGCCGACGTGGTATCGCGATGGAAGCCGCCGGCAGCGGATGGGCGGCGCGACCCGGCGTTCATTGTCGGCTTCCCGCGCTCGGGCACGACGCTGCTGGAGCAGATGCTCTCGGCCCATCCGAATCTCATCGTGACCGATGAGTTGCCGCTCGTGCAGCGCGTCAAGGACGCGACCATCGATCGACTGAAACTGCGGCAGCCCTATCCGGCGTCGCTGAGCGTGCTGAGCGAACGCCAACTAGCGATTCTTCGTGACACGTATTTCGAAAGCGCCGGCCGGACGATCGGCGAGGCGGCCCTGCAAAGGCGGATTGTCGACAAGTCGCCGCTCAACACCACCGACCTGTGCACGGTGCGGCGGATCTTTCCAGATGCACGCGTGATCGTAGCCCTGCGCGACCCGCGCGACGCCGTGCTCAGCGCGTTCTTCCAATCCTTCGCCCGAGGCACGCCGCACTTCTACGGCTTCGAATCGACCGCGCGGCTGTACGCCATGATCATGGACCTCTGGCTGCACTATCGCGAGGTCCTGGGACTGAAGTGGATCGAAGTGCGTTATGAGGATGTGGTGGCGCAGCCGGAAGCCAAGGCGCGGGCGATGGTTGAGTTCATCGGCGAGCCATGGAACGACGCGGTGCTGCGCTATCACGCGCCAGAGCATCGCCGATACGTGACCACGCCGAGTTTCGAGGATGTGGCCAAGCCTGTGTACGCCACGTCGCTGAAGCGATGGGAGCGGTATCGGCCGCAGTTCGAGCGCGTGCGCGAGGTTCTGGAACCGTTCGTGCGCGAGTTTGGTTACGGTTCGTGGTGATTACACGTCGAGGTTCTTGACCTCAAGCGCGTGATCCTCGATGTACTGCCGGCGCGGCTCGACTTCCTCGCCCATCAACTTCACGAACAGGTCGTCGGCATCCGAGGCGGTGTCGTGCGTCACGCGCAGCAGCACGCGCTTGGCCGGGTCCATGGTGGTCTCCCACAACTGCTCGGCGTTCATCTCGCCCAGGCCCTTGAAGCGCTTGACCTCGATGCCTCGGCGGCCAACGTCGTGCAGGTGCCACACGATCGACGGAATGTTCGCGACCTCCACGACATCCACTTGGCCGTTGTCAGCCTTTACCGCCCAGGCGAAGCGTGTCGGCAGTTTCTCGCCCGTGACTGATTCCTGCTGCGTGAGTGCGTAAGTGGCGATGTCGATGCCCGCGTCCGCCAGCCGCTCGAGGATCTTGTTCAACTCGCGATTCTCGTGCAGTTCGCGCAGCGTGGCCAGCCGGCGCCGATCGCCGTTGGTCGCCTCGCCTGATTGCAGGTCATCGAGGATCAACGTGTGTTTGGTGATGTACGTGCCAGCGTCATCCTCCGACCAGAAATGCTGCTCGCCGTCGGCCCAGACCAGCCGATGCGTCGGCAAGCGCTTCTGCCCGGTGGGATCGTTGCCGCGTGCCGCCAGCAGCGCGGTGAAAGACGTGCCGCGCCGTTCGGCCACCTTGACCAGTTCGGCCATGCGATTCAGCGTGCGAACGAGCCGTTGCAGCGGTTCGCCTTCGACGCGCTTAGCTTCCTTGCCTGCCCCATCGCGCAACACCAGCGTCGCGTGCTTCAGAGCGAGGTCGGTCAGGACCTTGCTCATCTCGCTCTCGTTGAGCACGTACTGGCTCGTCTTGCCGCGCGAAACCTGATACAGCGGCGGTTGGGCGAGATAGACCTTGCCATTGCGCAGAAGATCGCCCATCTGGCGGAAGAAGAACGTCAGCAGCAGTGTGCGGATGTGCGAGCCGTCGACGTCGGCGTCGGTCATGATGATGACCTTGCCGTAGCGCAACTTGCTCAGGTCAAAGTCCTCGCCTATGCCGCATTGCAGGGCTTGGATGAGGATTCGGATCTCCTCGAAACCCAAGACCTTGTCGATGCGAGCCTTCTCTACGTTGAGGATCTTGCCCTTCAGAGGCAGGATGGCCTGGATGTCGTGATTGCGACCCTGTTTGGCAGAGCCGCCTGCGGAGTCGCCCTCGACGATGAAGATTTCGGATTCCTCGACGTTGTCCGTGGCGCAGTCAGCCAACTTGGCCGGCATCCCGCCCGAGTCCAACGCGCCCTTGCGCTTGATCAGTTCGCGGGCCTTGCGGGCCGCCTCGCGGGCTTGGGCGGCCAGCACGGCCTTCAGGCAGATCTTCTTCGCGTCGCTGGGATTTTCCTCCAGCCACGCGCCCAGTTGCCGGCTGACGACCTCGCTGACGAACGCCTCGACCTCGGGATTGAGCAGTTTTTCCTTGGTCTGATTGTTGAACTGCGGGTTCTTGAGTTTGACCGAGATCACCGCAGTCAGGCCTTCGCGCAGATCCTCGCCGGAAGGCGTGAGATCCTTCACAAGGTCCTGCTTGCGCGCGTAATTGTTGATAGTGCGCGTCAGCGAGGTCTTGAAGCCGGCGACATGCGTACCGCCGTCGGGGTTGATGATGTTGTTGCCGAAAGCCAGCAGCAGTTCGTTGGTGGCGTCGGTGTACTGCAGGGCGACATCGGCGACCAGGCCAAGGCCTGCGGCGTCGTCCTCGCCGTGGAAGGCGATGGACGGGCTCATGATCGTCTTGCTGCGGTTGAGGTGTTCGACGTAGCCCTTGATGCCGTTCTCGAAGTGGAACGTCTCATCGCGCCGCCGGCCGCGGTCATCCACGCGTTCATCGATGAACCGGATCGTCACGCCGGGATTGAGATACGCCAATTCGCGCAGGCGATGTTGCAGGCTGTCGTAGCGGAAGACGGTGTCGGGGAAGATTTCGCTGTCGGGCAGGAACGAAATCCGTGTGCCGGTGCGGCGCGGATTGGCGTCGGTGGCATCGGCCCGCTCGGCGATCACATCGAGCGGCTTGACCACCTCTCCTCGCGCGAAGGTGATGAGATACACCTTGCCGTTCTTGTACACCTCGACTTCAGTCCACTCGGCCAGCGCGTTGACGCACTTGACGCCCACGCCGTGCAAGCCGCCCGAGACCTTGTAGGTGTTGTCGTCGAACTTTCCGCCGGCGTGCATCTCGGTCATGATGACATCGACAGCCGGGCGGCCGTGAATCTTCGGATTGTCGCTGGTCATCGGGTCGACCGGCATGCCGCGGCCGTCATCGATCACGGTGCACGATCCATCGACGCCGATGCGCACGGTGACGAGCGTGGCGAAGCCGGCCATCACTTCATCGATGGCGTTGTCCACGCACTCGTACACCAAGTGATGCAGCGCGTTGAGGCCGACGCCGCCGACGTACATGCCTGGGCGCTTGCGGATCGCCTCGAGGCCCTCGAGGACCTGAATGGCGTCAGCGGTGTAGGTGTCGGCAGAGGCAGCCGCCCCGCCGTTTTTCGACGCGGCTCGAGGCGCCGAATCGGGCGCACCAACAGCCTTGGACTGGGCCTCCGGCGCGACCACTTCAGCAGGTTTTTTGAGGGTGCGTGGCAAGTGGCTTATTGTAGGCGAAATCGCCCTGTTTCTGGGCAGGCTGAAGGCTGTTTTTCAGAAGTTTGATATTTGTGTAAATGCCTGAAAATACAGTACTTATGATGTGCATGACTGCGCCAGTCCAGCGCCGCAAATGACGCTCGTGCCAAGTCGAATAATGAGCCCCATTTTGGCTCGGTTTGAGGCCGCGAAATGCACCAAAAAACAACTCAGAATCGGGGTGCACGAAAGACAGCATCACCACGATTCTGCCGTGCGCGTTCGGGTCATGGTTCGATACTGCTTAAGGCTCGCCCATTGTTGTTGCTCCATTCGTCCGCGGCTGCAGGGCACAGCGACGGTCGCGCGAGTCCTCGGCGATTGACGCGTGGCGGAATCGGTATACTGCAGCCTGAACGAGGTGACGGACGATACCTCGGTGAACGACCCTGTGATGCTTTCGAGGGCCCGCCATGGATGGTCTGGAACACGATCCCAATCTGCCTCGGGGAGAGCAATTGACGCAGCCGCGCCTGCCGCAGTTGATCTCGTTGCTACCTGACGAGCACATGATGGCCTCGCGCCGCGGCTTTCTCCTGCTCGGAGCCTGCGCGCTGGTCGCAGGCTGCGCGCCGAAGCAGACCGCCGACACCGCGCTTCCGGGGCCGGTGTGGAAGCAGCGCGATCTTCCTCCCGAGCCCGTGCCTCCGCCCGCGACGGCCGCGCGTCCAGTGGCGGGACCGCCCGGTCTGATCTCGCGCACGCGCTGGAGCGGCGGGGCGCCGGAGCCGGCGCTCATGGATCGCATGACCACCCCGCAGTGGGTCACCGTGCATCACGACGGCATGGATCCGTTCTTCGCCAGCGATGAGAACTCATCGCGGGCGCGCCTGGAATCCATTCGCCGCGCACATCGCGGCAAGGGCTGGGGCGACATCGGCTACCACTACATCGTCGATCGCAGCGGCCGGCTGTGGGAAGGCCGTCCGATCAACTGGCAGGGCGCGCACGTGAAGGACTGCAACCCGGGCAACATCGGCGTGATGTGCATGGGCAACTTCGACCGCCAGACGCCCACGCAGGCGCAACTGGCAGCGCTCAATCGCCACGTGTCCTGGCTGATGAAGAACTATCGTGTGAATATGGCCCACCTGCGCACGCACCAGGAATGGCCCAGCGCGGCCACGGCCTGCCCGGGCATCAACCTGCAGCGCTACATGGTCGCGGCGCGGCGCAACAGACAGATCGGCCAGGCGTAACGATCTGCATCCGTCTGCGATGCTCGATTCATCGAGACGACACCCGCGCATTTGCGCTGCGGGATCGTTGCTCTCGAATGCCTTATCGCGGAAGGTATCCCAACAGCCACAGCACAATCAGGATGACCAGCAGCACGCCTACGAGACCCGTCGGGCCGTAGCCCCAGTCGCGGCTGTAGTTCCAGCGCGGCAGGGCGCCCAGAAGCAGCAGGATCAGCACGATCAACAGAATCAATCCAAGCAGGCTCATGGAGGATGCTCCTTCTGTTGCGATTCCCGGCGCAGCAGCGGACGCGGGCGCGCAAGGCAATCGGTAGGATCGCAAATGCATTCGTTTCGCAGCCTGCCTGCCCGCTTGGCAAATCGCCTGCATTGGCGCAGATGCCATGCAAATGAGAAAGCCCAGGCACGGCTATGCCTGGGCTCTGATGTGTTGTAGAAGTCGCGTTCGAACAGGTGAATCAGTGTCCTGCGCCTGCCGCCGCGGGCTTCGACTCTGTCGCCGCCGGTTTCCCTGCGGGCGTGGCTCCCGCCGGGCGCGGCGCTGCGTATTTTACATACTGATCGAACCAGTCGATCATCTCCGCCAGTGTCTGCATCACGCTCTCGCGGGCCGCGTAGCCGTGCGATTCGTACGGCAGCATCACCAGCCGGGCGGTGCCGCCGTTGCCCTTGATCGCCGCATACAGGCGCTCGCTCTGGATGGGGAAGGTGCCGGGGTTGTTGTCCATCTCGCCATGGATCATCAGCAAGGGCTCATTGATCTTGTGGGCGTACATGAACGGCGAGAGTTCAACATAACTCTTGGGCGCCTCCCAGAGCGTGCGGCGTTCGCTCTGGAAGCCGAAGGGTGTCAGCGTGCGGTTGTACGCGCCGCTGCGGGCGCACCCCGCGCGGAACAGATCGCAGTGCGCCAGGAGGTTGGCCGTCATGAACGCGCCGTAGGAGTGGCCGCCTACGCCTACGCGTTCGGGATCGGCGACGCCCATCTCCGCAGCCTTGTCGATGCACGCCTTGGCGCTGGCGACGATTTGCGGGATAAACGTATCGTTCATCGTCTCCGGATCGCCGACCACCGGCATCGTGGCGTTGTCCATGATCGCGTAACCCTGCAGGAGCAGGAACAGGTGCGAGATGCCGCCGATGCGCGTGAAGGTGTAAGGCGAGCCGGACACCTGGCCCGCCGTGCCCGCATCGTTGAACTCGCGCGGATAGGCCCAGACGATCAGCGGCAGGCGCTCGCCGCTGCCCATCTTGTAGTTGGGCGGCAGATACAGTGTGGCTGAAAGTTGCACACCATCGTCGCGCGTGTAGGTGACCAGTTCCTTGTGAATGCCTTGCAGTTGCGGCGCGGGATCGGGGAAGTTGGTCAGTTGTCGATCGGCCTTGCCTTTGCCGGCGAGGTCGCGCGCGAAGTAGTTCGGCGGATCCTTGATCGATTGATAGTTGGTCAGCACCAGCGAGCCGTCATCGTTGAGCAGGTCGCTGACACTCTCGTAGTTCTCGCCCGTGCATTGCCAGAGGCGTTCGCTCTTGAGGGTATCGAGGTTGAGGCGATCGAGGAAGGGGCAATCGCCTTTGGGCGTCGCGCCGCCGCCGGAGAGATACATCGAGTTGTTGTGGACGAGGATGACATTTCGGCCGCGCTTGTTGAGCGTGTTGATGGGCCGGCCGGGATCGTTGTAGCGATCCTGTGAACTCAGATCCCACAGCAGCCGCGGCTGATACGCCGGGTCGGTCGCCTGTGAAACGTCGTAGATCCACGTCTTGCGCCAGCGCTTGTCACGGTCGTACTCGCTGACGAGCGCGAGATTCTCCGTCGCGAACCAGTTCATTCCGGAGAAGCGATGCTGCGTCTTGAGCAGTTCCACCGCATCGCCTTGGAATGGTGCGCCCAGCCGCATGACGCGATCGCGGTGGGGGACCTTGTTCTTGGGATCGCCGCCATCGAGGGCTTCGGTCCACAGCAGCACATCGCCATCGGATTCGGATGAATTGCTCTGCCAAGTGAAGCCGCGCGGGCCAGTCTGCACGCCTTCGATCGGGATCGTGTCGCGCATCGGGTTCTTCGCGAGTTCGCGAATGACCTTGCCGCTGGCATCCCACAGTTCCACGATGTCGGGAAACTGGCCCGCGGGCACGAGGTAGGAATACGGACGCACGATGTGCGAGACGATCATGCATTTGCCGGAGGGCGCGACATTGACGGCGTCATAGATCGCGGGCGAACCGAGTTTGGTGATCGCGCCGGTCTGACTGTCGAGAATCGCCAGTTGCGAGGTGCAGTAGTAGTCGAAGAGTGCTTCGTCGTGCGGATTCTCCAGCAGGTCCTGGTACGTGCGCACGGGGGCTTTGGCCTGCCTTTCGACCTCCTGCACGACCGGGCCGGTCGGCGCCTTCGCCGCGACAGGCGCCTGGCCACGGCCGTCGGGGATCAGGTGCAGGATCAGCCGGCGGTCATCGGGCATCCAGTCGAACGGACCTCCCATCGTGGCGTTGAGAATCGGCTCGGTGACCTTGCGCGCTTTCGCGATCTTCGCGTCGCAGATCCATAGTTCGATGCCGTTGTCGCGCGTCACGCTGAATGCGAAGCGCGTGCCGTCAGCGGACCAGTTGGGCCCGCCGATGTTGCAGTCAGCCGTTCCGGGCAGATCGACTCTGGTTTCCTTGCCGTCGCTTACGTTCTTGAGCGTCAAGCCCGTGTTGCGCGCGAGCGTGAACGGGCCGTTGGTCTGCGGATTGAGCCGCTCGCCGGCCACTGCTTCTCCGCCACGCTCGCGAAGGCTCGACCGTGCCTACGTCGCAAGCACGAGCAGAGGTCCTGACCTGTCCAGATGGCTGCTCAGCCCACACGGCCTTCCATAGAATGGCCGGAGACGGTTCCGTCGAGAGGATCGCGCGCATGAAACCCGAGAGTTCGCTAACTGAAGCCACCCGGGCCGCC
>Ga0111539_10008510_pt1 | contig 13035 bp, 11 predicted proteins | sample RhiMethybrSRZTD1_FD_79667 | JGI IMG/M metagenome (GOLD analysis project Ga0111539, IMG submission 79667) | Populus rhizosphere microbial communities from Tennessee, USA - Rhizosphere MetaG P. TD hybrid SRZTD1 (version 2) (version 2) | ecosystem: Host-associated > Plants > Roots > Rhizosphere >...
CGAATCAATGCGGCGGCTAGTTGGACCGTGGTGAAGCAAGGCGATCAACTCAACAACCTGACGATCACGCTCGCTGAAGGAGCTGCGTCGATTCGCGGTAAGTTGACGTCATCTGAACCACCATCGGGTATGGTCCTTTATCTAATACCTTCGGAACCGGACAAAGCAGACGACGTGCTACGTTTCTTTGTCAGCGACATCGCTGCTGACGGAACATTCACACTCAACAATCTCCCGCCCGGTCGCTACTGGTTGCTGACGCAGACGAATGTCGATGCGCAGATCACGAACGTAATAAAACTGCGTCAACCTGAAGCCGCAACAGCACGAACTAAACTGCGTCGAACCGCCGAAACACAAAAGACTGAGCTCCAATTAAAGCCCTGCCAAAACCTCACCGACTATCAGCTAAAACAGTAGGGCCACAAAAGGCACAAAAGACACAAAATCATCTCTTTATTTTGTGCCTCTTTGTGGCTCCACCGGAACCTTGACGCTTCGCAAGATAGCTTGCTAGACTTCAATCACTTTCCAAAAAGGGCTTCGACGCAATCTGCGTCCTCGGAAATTCCCCATAGACCCGCGCGTGCGGCGCAGTCTGATATTTTCAAATTCGATGGAGGTGCATGGTGGGCTTCAAAGTCGGCCAGAAAGTCGTTTACCCGAATCATGGAATCGGGACCATCGAGCAAATAGAACAGAAGCAAATAGGCAGTAACCTTTTACCTTTCTACACGCTTCGTCTTGCTGCTAATAACTCCCTGGTCTTAGTTCCGGTCTCCAATGCTTCAGAAGTTGGCCTGCGAGCCCCAATCTCATCGGGTGAGTGTGACATGCTTTTCAAAGCACTAGCAGATGATTTTTCTTCCCCCGCTAACGATTGGAAGGATCGCTTCAAGGAATTCTCAGAAAAAATGCGTACCGGCGACATCTTTGAAGTCGCGGAGGTACTGAAACATTTAACCTATTTGAGCAATCTCAAACCTCTCTCTTTTCGCGAACAACGGATGCTCGAACGCTCACGCTACCTCGTAATTTCGGAGTTGGCGGCAGTGTGTCGTCAGCCTGAGTGCAATATCGAACCCCGCGTCGATCAGGCACTCGCGCGCGCCCACAGCAAACACGATCGACGTCCAGTTCGTGCCCGCGCGGCCGGGGCGGCCGCTGGTCACTAAGGCCACAAAAAGGCACAAAAAAGCACACAAAAGGTGTCAAGGCGGTTGTGTGCCTTTTGTGCCTCTTTGTCGCTTGCATTATCATTCCTGCCTCACACCATAATGGACGAACTACCAGCAGCATCTGTTTCCGCCGGTTCCATCATCATTAAACTTATTTCTGTTCTTGTGCTCGTCGCAGCCAACGGCTTTTTCGTTGCCGCTGAGTTTGCGCTGGTGGGCGTACGTACTTCGCGCATCGAGACTCTCGTCGCTTCCGGCAACAGTGCCGCAAAGCGCCTGATGGGGTTGCTGAAGAACCTCAACTCGTATCTCTCGGCGTGCCAGTTAGGAATCACTCTCGCTTCGCTGGCTTTAGGTTGGATCGGCGAGCCGGCGATTGCGCGTTTGCTGGAAGGACCACTGTCAGGTCTTTCGGATACGCTCCGACACGGTATCTCTTTCGCCATCGCGTTTTCGATCATCACTTCGTTGCACATCGTCCTTGGGGAACAGGCGCCGAAGTTGATTGGTCTCGCCTCCGCCGAAAGAGTCGCTCTCGCCGTGGCGCTGCCGCTCGAAATCTTTTACAAGGTTTTCAGCCTGCCCATACGCGCGCTCGACTGGGCAAGCGCGCGTACGGTGCAACTGGTCGGTATCAAAGCAACTTCTGAACACGCTTCAACCTACACCGAAGAAGAGCTTCGAAAACTCATCGACATCTCGCGCGAGAGCGGCCACCTTCGCGCTGAAGAGCGACGTTTGATACATCGTGTATTTGAGTTCTCAGATACGCTCGTTCGCGAAGCGATGGTGCCGCGCACGGAGATGGCGGCGATTCCCGACACTTGCGATCTGGAAGAGATCACAAAAGCCTTCGAGCAGCATCGTTATTCGCGTCTGCCCGTGTATCGAGAATCGCTCGATGACGTCTGCGGCTTCGTACACAGTAAAGACGTCATGCCTTATCTGCTTCACCCTGAGAAGTTCCGGCTCGAAGATGTTTTGCAACCTGCGATGTACGTCGTCGATACGGCGCGGCTCGAAGCCGTTCTGCGCCAAATGCAAAAGGCGAAGATGCATTTTGGATTTGTAGTCGACGAGCATGGCGGGCTTGAAGGCGTCATCACGCTCGAAGATCTGCTCGAAGAGATCGTCGGCGAGATCTCGGATGAGCATGATGAAGAAGTCAACGAGCAGATCACCGAAGTCGATCAAGCAACGTATGTGCTCGACGGTGGATTGGCCGTGCGAGATCTAAACCGGCGTCTGAAACTGTCTGTGCCTGAGTCCGAAGCTTATACGACTATCGGCGGCTTCCTGATGACGGAAGCGGGTCACGTGCTGAAACCTGGAGAAGTGGTCCAGCACGATGGTTTGGTGTTTAAAGTCGAGCGCGTTGAAAAGCGTCGCGTGATGCGTGTGAAATTAGAGATCATCAAAACTGACGGAGAAGGGGAAACGAATAATGAGTTGGATCGAGCACGTTCTGGGACGTGAAATACTGGACTCACGCGGTAACCCAACGGTGGAAGCCGAAGTGGTTCTGGCCGATGGCGAAATCGGACGTGCCGCCGTTCCGTCAGGCGCTTCGACGGGTGAACACGAGGCCGTTGAGCTTCGCGACGGCGATAAGAAGCGATATGGCGGCAAAGGCGTGTTGAAGGCCGTTCAGAATATCAACGACGTAATAGCGCCGGCGTTGCAGGGTTTTGACGCGCTCGATCAGGCCGAAGTCGATCGAGCGTTGATCGAGCTCGACGGTACCAGCAACAAATCAAAACTCGGCGCGAACGCGTTGCTCGCCGTTTCAATGGCGACCGCTCGCGCGGCTGCCGCACAGTTGGAACTTCCGCTCTACCGTTATCTCGGTGGACCAAATTCCCGCATGCTGCCTGTGCCGTTGATGAACATCCTGAACGGTGGCGCACACGCCGATAACAATGTCGATTTTCAGGAATTCATGGTTGTTCCGGTTGGCGCGACAACGTTTGGCGAAGCGCTACGCATGGGCGCCGAAGTCTTTCATCAACTCAAGTCGGTTTTGAAGAGCAAGGGTTATGCGACGAGCGTGGGAGATGAAGGCGGGTTCGCGCCAAACTTAAAGTCGAATGAGGAAGCAGTCGAAACGATTCTCGAGTCGATCACGAAAGCAGGTTACACCGCGGGCACAGATTGTTTGTTGGCGCTCGATCCTGCCGCGAGTGAGTTTTACGACGGCAAAAGGTACGTTTTCAAAAAGAGCGACAAGCGCAAGCTAACGAGCGAGGAGATGGTTGCATACTGGAAGAGTTGGTGCGATCAGTACCCGATTGTTTCCATCGAAGACGGAATGGGGGAAAACGATTGGGATGGCTGGAAACTTCTTACTGACGAAGTCGGTAGCAGCGTGCAACTCGTCGGCGACGATCTCTTTGTAACGAACACCGCGTTTCTGCAAAAAGGAATCGACCTCGGTGTCGCGAACTCGATTCTGATCAAGGTCAATCAGATCGGCACACTGACCGAGACGCTGGATTGCATTGAGCTTGCGCAGCGACATCAAATGACTACGATCATCTCGCATCGTTCAGGCGAAACAGAAGATCCGTTCATTGCTGATCTGGCCGTCGCCACGAATGCAGGGCAGATCAAAACCGGATCCGCATCGCGCACCGATCGAACCGCAAAGTACAACCAGCTCATGCGCATCGAGGAAGACTTGCGAGGCGCGGCGCGCTTTCCAGGCAGAAAAGCTTTCCATCAACTGCCGCAAGAAGGCACAAAGGCGGTTGCGCAGCGTCGAGCCTGAATTAACCCTTTTGTGTCTCTTGTGCCTTTTTGTGGCTAAATCATTTTTGAGGTTTGAAATTTTGAGGCAAAAACGAGGACCAATCGCGCTCATCGTAATCGACGGCTGGGGATATTCTGCCGCTCGCGACGGTAATGCCATCGCGCTTGCCAAAACGCCGTTCTATGACGAGCTTTGCGAAAAGTATCCGAGCACGCTGCACGAGGCGCACGGGTCGCGCGTCGGCCTGCCCGCCGGCGTAATGGGGAATTCAGAGGTTGGACACCTGAACATCGGATCAGGTCGCGTGATTCGCATGGACGTGTCGCTGGTGGACCACGAGATCGAAACTGGTGCGTTTTTCCGAAACGCGGTACTCACACATGCAGTCGAGCAGGCACGGCACCCGCAACGAGCGCTTCACTTGATGGGGTTGATCTCCGACGGGCAGGTGCACTCGTCACTCACGCATCTCTATGCGCTCCTGGAGATGGCGAAAGGACATGGGCTCGATAGCGTGTTCGTACATTGCTTTCTCGATGGTCGAGACACGCCGCCAAGCTCCGGGGTCAATTACGTCGCCGCGCTTCAGAGAAAGGTCGCCGAGATTGGTTGCGGTGAGATCGCGACTGTTGTTGGTCGTTATTACGCAATGGATCGCGACAAGCGCTGGGAGAGAACGCAGCGTGCCTATAATTTGTTGACGAAAGCAGTCGGGGAACAAGCGACCGATCCGATTACGGCCATCCGCCAGTCGTACGAACGCGGTGTGACCGACGAGTTCGTGGAACCGATCGTGATCGTGCGCGCGGGTAGGCCGGTTGCGACGATCAAAGACGACGATTCCATCATCTTCTTCAACTTTCGGCCGGATCGCGCGCGCCAGTTAACCCGGGCGCTCACGCTACCGGATTTCAACGAGTTTCCAGTTCCGGATCGGCCGCGAGTGAACTTTGTCTGCTTCACGATGTACGACACCACGTTCAACCTGCCTGTGGCGTTTCCGCCGAGACATCATCAGAACGTGCTCGCGGAAGTTTGGGGCGGGCGTAGCGTGCGCAATTACCGGCTCGCAGAGACAGAGAAGTATGCGCACGTCACTTACTTCTTCAACGGCGGCGTGGAAAAAGAGTATCCGTGCGAACAACGCCTCCTCGTCCCGTCGCCGAGGATCGCGACGTACGATCTCGAACCGGAGATGTCTGCGTTCAAAGTCACTGACAAAGTGCTGCGCGGCATCGACGACGGCGAGACGGACGTGTTCGTCGTGAACTTTGCAAATCCCGACATGGTGGGCCATACCGGAAAACTGAATCAGACAATCGAAGCCTGCCAGTACGTCGATACGTGTCTTGGCTGGATCACGAAGCGCATACGCGAGGTACGTGGCATCACGCTCATCACCGCCGATCACGGCAACGCCGAACAGATGATCGATCCGATCACGGGTGGACCACACACGGCACACACGACGAATCCAGTGCCGTTTCACTTGATCGACGAGGAGTCAGTCGGCGCGAAGTTGCGAACCGGCGGCGCACTCGAAGATGTGGCGCCGACGCTGCTTGGTCTGCTGGGAACCGAAAAGCCGGGTGAGATGACGGGACAAGATTTAAGAGAGATTTAGTAATAGATTTCACGGATGAAGACGGATCCGCGCAACATACTCGTCATCGACTTTGGTCAGCTCGGAGATGTGGTGATGAGTCTGCCCGCGTTGCGGGCGATCCGCGCGCGGTTTCCGCATGCGCACATCACGGTTGCCGTCGGCAAGCCAGGTGGAGAGATAGTTGGTCTTTCAGGTTACGCAAACGAGATACTCGAAGTCGATCGCGTCGGGCTGCGTGATGGTCCAACACTGATCTCGATCGGACGGATTGCGAAGTTCGTTTCGCGCGTGCGTAAGGCGCACTTCGATTTCGTCATCGACCTGCACAGCTATTACGAGACAAACATCCTCGGCTTTCTGTCCGGCGCGCCGCATCGACTCTACTCGCGGCGGTCAAATCGTTCGCTCGATTTCCTCTCCAATTTCAAACCACAGCCGGCAAAAGAATCTGAAGCTACTCACCTCGTCGACCGTTACCTGGATCTGCTCAAGCCACTCGGTATTCAAGACCCGCCTCGAACTCCGACGCTGAAGACGAGTGCGGCCGCGGATTTTGCGGTCGAAGCGCTGCTCAAGAAAGAAAAGGCGCAATCCGGTGAGCTCCTGGTCGGTCTGTTTCCCGGCGCCGGACACTCCTCGCGTCTCTGGCCGATGGATCGCTTCGCAGACCTCGCCGATCACCTCATCCGAAACGACTGGGTCCGCATCATCGTGTTCGCCGGTCCGGAGGAGAGGGGCATGGTGCCACACATGCGACCGCGCTTTCCGGCCGGAACGATCTTCTTTGACCGTTTGACCATCCCACAGCTCGCTTCGGCCCAGGCGCGGTTGACCGTCTTTATTTCGAACGACACGGGCCCCGTTCATATCGCGGCGGCGGTCGGCACGCCCGTAATCGTTATCATGGACCGCCCCGACCTTCACGCCTACACGCCCATCGGGGAGCATCACCGCGGGATTCGCGGCGCTGTAATCACGGAAATCCCCGTAGCCGAAGTCTACAAAGCCGCCCACGAAATGCTCGCCATCAACCGCACCGACAACCTGATTTGTACCCACAATTTGTAGGCGCTTCTCTGCGGCCCTCTGCGTATCTCTGCGGTCTCTGCGTCGAAATGCCTCTTTAACGCAGAGACCGCAGAGATTACGCAGAGGGCCGCAGAGAAAATCCCTGTAGACAAACATCGTTTAACTTCGTTAGTATGGCTAGGGCCGTTATGGTCCGCCTCACGAACAATCTTTCCCAAGTTGGCCTGCCTCAGCGAATTATGGAGAAAACAATGTCGAGAATGCCCATTAGATTCTGTTTACTTACGCTTTGCCTGATGCTCTTGAGCGCCGCGGCAAATGCTCAAGCCCCACTGGCTAAAGCTGGTGCCCCCGCCGCTCCCGTGGTTGAAAGCGATCGGTCTCGCGACGGCCTAATCGGTCCCGTGCGCCGTGTCCGGACTGAAGTCGCCAAGCTGGTTAGCGCGGATGGCCGCCAGGGCGAGGGCAAACACGTGCTGGTTGAAGTCGTTTCCTACGACATCAAGGGAAACAAGATCGAAAACCAGTACTTCCCGATTCCCGGCGCTACGTTGACCGGCAAGGAAGTCTACAAGTATGACGAGAAGGGGAACATCAGCGAGATGACCATGCTCAACGCCGACGGATCGCTGTTGAGCAAGGAAATCTACAAGTATGAGTTCGACTTCCTCGGCAACTGGAACAAGATGACCACGTCGGTTGCAGTGGTTGATTCGCGCGGCATTACTTTCGAGCCGAACGAAGTGACCTATCGCTCCATCATGTATTACCTCGATGAGAACATGGTGAAGATGGTCACACCCGGCGCAGCCCCAACAACAACTCCGCCGACGCCACAGCCTGTCGCGTCTGCACCCGAGAGCAAGCCTGTGACCGAGCCGAAACCCGGTAACAAGCGCGACAAAGGTAAGACACCAGCCACGGTCGCTCCGCAGTTACCTTCGGCATCTACCAATGCGGCTAAAATTGCCCTCGGTCCGGTCGATCTCAAAACGCCAGTAGTAAGTCCTGACACTGAGGTTCCTCTTGTAGTCATCGACGAACCTCCTCCGGCTCCTGGACCACGTCCGATTCTCAAGCCAATCTCGGGCGGCGTTTTGAACGGCACTGCGATCTCTCTGCCGCCCCCGCTCTATCCAGAGACTGCGAGACGAATGAGAAATCAGGGCACTGTTGTTGTTGAAGTCGTGCTGGACGAAAGCGGCAAGGTGGTTTCAGCGAATGCGACGAGTGGCCCACCGATGCTGCGCGATGCGGCAGTGCAAGCAGCGCTCAAGGCGAGGTTTTCCCCCACTAAGCTTTCCGGCCAACCGGTTAAGGTTTCCGGCATCATCAACTACAAGTTTGCGCTGGCTCCGTAAAACAGTCCTTCGATGGCGCGCCGAGGATGGCGCGCCATTCTCCCCCACTTTTCCAACCTAACTGCTCCTAGAAGGGACTAGTTCTCATGGCATTAACTGGACACCTCAGCGACCTTTCACTTTCCGAGCTGATTGAGTTTTTCTGTAATCAACGAAAGAGCGGCCGTCTCAAAGTCTTGTACCCAAAAGGTCCGGGGTATTTTTACTTGCACGCCGGTTCAGTAGTTGACGCACGCATCGGCGTGCTTCACGGAATCGAAGCGGTTTACTACGCGTTGACGCTTCCGAATGCGGAGTTTGAATTCAGTGCTGACGCGGAGGCAATTAATCGCACGATCAATCAACCGTGGACGCAGGTAGTGCTCGAAGGTCTGCGGCGCTTGGACGAGAATATTGCTCCGAGTGTCGCGTTTCCGGTTGACTATGTTGCGGAACCGGATGAGCTCGAGAATACTCCGGTTGAGCCGAGTTCGAGTCCAGAAGTTGAGAGATCTTTCGCGCCGGCTTTTCTTTCTTTCGGAAAAGAGTCGATGAGCCGTCGCAAACCGTTATTCATCGGAGCGATTGTGGTAGCGATACTCGGGAGCGTTGCTGTGATTGGAGTGCCGGCTGGCTGGTACAGCAGCAAGCAAGCGGCAGCAGCGCCTGCAGCAGAGACGGCTACACAAGCTCCAGCTCCGCAGAACACTCAAGCCGAGACCCAGGCACAACCACAGGCTACAACGCCAGAAGCACAACCAACTGCTGAAGACCCGGCCGAACTCGCGTCGCGTCGCCAGCGTGAACGCGAAAGAAAAGCACGAGAACTTGCAGCCAAGAATGCAGAGAATCCGACTGCAGTGCCGCAGCCCGAAGGCGTGAAGCCGGGCGCGAAACGCGTTGTCGTGACGGTTACGTATGACGAGTCAGGACGAGTGACGCAGGCTTCAGGCGGTGATGCGAACGCGTTGAGGATCGCGCGACAGAAGCGCTTCCCACCGGGTAAGGCTGGATCGGCGACGATTTCGATTCCGATCAATTAGTAGCCACAAATAGGCACAAAGCAGATCACAAATAAAATTTTTGTGAAGTTCTTTGGTGCGTTTTTGTGGCTTAAATCAACCCGACGATTCCAAGAACCACGAGCAGTCCACGCTTCAGTCCCACATCTCTGCCGCGCGGGTCGTACCATTCATCCAGCGTATGAGAGAAGCCGGAGGTGCCTCCGGCGCCCAGCGTGATGGCTGGAATTCCGAGCGAGATCGGAAGGTTCGAATCTGTCGACGACTGATCGAGACGAGGTTCGTATCCGAGCGTCCTCGTCGCTTCAATCGCGAGTTCGACCAGCGGCGAATCTGCGGGAGTCTCGCCAGTCGGTCTTTCACCAATCAAGTCGACTCTGACTTTCAGTTCCGGATCGCCCGCTCGTCTCTTCCCGTTCTCTTCGTCAGCGGCATCTTTCATTGCGCGCCGGAAAAACGCGTCCAATCGGCGCAGTTCCGTCTCGGCCGTCGAGCGCAGATCAACTTCCATCGTGGCCTTCCCGGGAATGGCGTTGACGCTCGTTCCACCTTCAATGCGTCCGACGTTGAAAGTCGTACGCGGTTCTTTGGGCACGGGATACGCCGCCAGTCTCGAGATCGCGCGACCGAGTGCGTGCACGGGATTCGGCAGACCAAAGTCGCCCCACGAGTGTCCACCCGGACCGGAGATCTCGACGCGGTAACGACGCGATCCGAGCGCGCGATTCGTAATTCGATCGACACCTGGTCCATCGAAGCTCAAAAATGCATCCACCTTCGACGCCCAACGTCCCTTGGTGAAAAGGTGCCGCACGCCTCGCAGATTTCCTTCGCCTTCTTCACCGACTGTTCCAACAAACAGGATCGAACCCTCAGTGCGAATGCGCTCCGTTTGAATTGCCTGTGCGAGCGCGATCAGAGCTACGAGACCACATCCGTCGTCCGCGATTCCAGGTGCGAGTAATCTGTGTTCGCGTTTGACGACCGTGAAATCCGTGTCTGTCGAAAACACTGTATCGAGATGAGCGCTGACGACGATCAGCGGCGATCGCGAAGCGCCTTCGAGCAGTCCGAGGCAGTTTCCTTCTTCATCAATCTCGACCTCAGTCAGTCCCAGGCTCGTAAACTTCTCACGGAGATACTCGGCACGCTCGCGTTCAGCGAAAGGACTCGCTGGAACCGAGCAGATGCGGATCTGTTCCTCTGTGATCGCTTCGGCGTTCCGCTCGAAGAAACGAAACGCACTCGCGACTCCGGCCGACGACATCAGTTCAGCCGCAGACCGACGCTGACGAACACGGATTAAATCCGCATATGTCATAACAACTCCATAATCTCGCTCTCTTCGAGCACCCCGTTCGCCGATTTTGCGTGTTCGTAAATGCGACTGACGCGACTCTCACTCGGTTCGAGACCACGCTTCTCGAGCCAGTAGATCACATTTGATTTACCACTCATTGGACCAATCTCGATCACTTGTTCCAGTCCAAACTCACCCGCTGGAACACCCGAGTAAACAATATCAGCCAGTCGCCGATCGCCTTTCTTGTAACTCTTAATCACAGCCGCCGCATGAACACCCGTCGCAGTCCGAAACGCATCGCGACCAAAAACCGGGTAGTTCCAAGGCACGTTCCAACGACACGCGCGCGCCGCTGTCTGGCAGTACTCGCCGAGCCGCGAAAGCTCGTTGTCGATCCAACCGAGGAGCTTGAGGTTTACGAGAAGCTGATCCAACGGCGTGTTGCCGACTCGCTCGCCGATTCCGAGCGCTGAACCGTGTATCTGATCCGCTCCACCCTGAATCGCTGCGATGGAATTGATTACGCCCAATCCGCGATCCTGATGGCCATGCCAGTCAAGCCGGATGCCGCCACCCTGTTCGTCGATGATGCTCTTCACGAACCTCACAACGGCGCGAGCACCGTCAGGCGTGGAGTGTCCGACCGTGTCGCAAACGCAAACAGCTTTCGCTCCACACCGAATTGCAGTCGTGTAGAGCGCGCGGATTGTTTCAGGTTGAGCGCGCGACGTGTCTTCCGTGACGTACATCACCGGCAGCCCCTCGCCCACTGCAAAAGACACAGCCTCCTCGGTCATTTGCAACAACTTGTCGAGCGTCCAGCCCTCGGCAAAAAAGCGAACTGCCGAAGAACCGATGAACGTGCAGGCTTCGATCGAAATTCCCACGCGTTGCGACATCTCCACGATCGGTACGATGTCGTTGCGATGAGTTCGAGCGGCGCAGTTTGGTCGAATCTTGAGTTTCTTGTCCGCGATCTCGCGTGCGAGTCGTTCGACTCCGGCGGCATGTGTACCACCGGCGCCGGGCAGTCCGATATCGGCGGTGTCGATGCCGAGTGCTTCCATCAAATGAAGCAGCTCGATTTTTTGTTCGACCGGAGGTTCACAAACTGACGGCGACTGAAGCCCGTCGCGCAGTGTTTCGTCGTCGATGCCGATATGACGGTTCGGCGCCGTGAGAGATGGCTCAATCGTATTCCAATCGTAAACTAGTTCATCGATTGTCACTCGAGCACCTCCGGGAAGCTGTTCATCAAAGTTAGTAGTATGAGTTCGATTACAGCAACGGCAGAATTGAATGTCAAGAAGAGGCTTCTTGCTATTGATCTGCGGTCTGAGCTAGTTTTATGCGGGCTTTCATCACATCGCGCGGCACACGTCTTATCGACCCCCAATACCAGGGAATTAGACCAGGGAATTAGTGCATAGTTTAGATAACAATACCGAACCATTTGACGCCTTGCTTGAGTGGCTGGACCCGGACCGCGAAACGGCCGGTAAACGCTATGAGGTGATCCGCGGTGGCTTGGTACGCATGTTCATCTCCAACGGTGTTAGCGATGCGGAACATTATGCGGATGAGACGATAGATCGAGTGATGAAGCGACTGCCGGAGATTAAAGAGACCTACGTCGGTGATCCCGTCAAATACTTCCACGGCGTCGCGCGCAATGTCATTCGCGAGTCGAGGCGACGGAAGGAAGTCCTGATTGATATCGTCCCGGACCGTCTCCTACAGGAGCCGTACAAGAGCGATACCTCTGAATGCCTGTCAAAATGTTTGGGACTTTTGTCTCGTGACAAACAGGAATTCATCCTCGATTACCACTTGTACAAGGGACACGCGAAAATCGAGCATCACCGCCAGATGGCGGGGGAGCTTGCGATTACCGAAGGCGCCCTGCGAACGCGTGCGCACCATTTGCGCGTAACCCTCGAAAAATGCGTACTGGAGTGCGTTGATAATTTTGGCAGGAACAAAACTCACGTCTCAAGCCATACATAGTAGCGGCATCCTTGGGGGGTGGTAATCATTAATAGCAACGAGAAAAACGAGGTAAAGCTGTATCTCCTCGGCCAATTGGACCAGTCTGCGGCGGAGCGATTCGAGCTCCGCCTGCTCACCGACGCGGCTTTTGGCGAGGAATTTGACGTTATTGTCAATGAAATCACCGATGAGTACGTTGGAGACGAGTTACACGCAGACGACAGAAAACGTGTTCAACAGTACTTTCTGACATCGACTGAGCGTCAGAACAAGTTGCGGTTTGCGAGTGAACTGCTCGAACGGGCGGCTATTGAGCGGGCACCGGCTAGTGTCGTACAAGCCGAACCGGGGATGCTCGAGCGTGTACGGGCGTTTTGGGGAAACATGGCGCTCTTGACACGTTTTGCGACGACGTTCGCGGCGATTGTCATCGTTGCGGGTGTTTTATTGCTGACGATTCCGGGCACTCGTACGTCGGGGACGTATGCGGTCGTTAACCTGACGATCAGTAATTCTGAGCGTGCGAGTGGATCTGAGATCAAACAAGTGCGACTGGAGCCGGGAAGTCCGGGAATTCAAATTGAGCTCGCGCTTCCGGATCAAGTCCCGCAGTCGAAAAATTACCGGGTTGAGTTGCTTGATGAAAAGCATGCGACGCGGAACCTCAGGATCGAGCAACAAACCGAAGGGAAGCTGATAGTGGTTGTGCCCGCGAACGAGATCGGCCCTGGAAGCTATATTATCCGTCTGTATGCCACGAACCCAGACGGCGCCGAACAACGCATCCGCGGCAGCTACTTCTTCACCGTCATTTTGTGA
>Ga0111539_10008511_pt1 | contig 13035 bp, 14 predicted proteins | sample RhiMethybrSRZTD1_FD_79667 | JGI IMG/M metagenome (GOLD analysis project Ga0111539, IMG submission 79667) | Populus rhizosphere microbial communities from Tennessee, USA - Rhizosphere MetaG P. TD hybrid SRZTD1 (version 2) (version 2) | ecosystem: Host-associated > Plants > Roots > Rhizosphere >...
AAACTATAGAAAGAGTAGAAGACTGAGGAAAAATAAAGATGGACTGGTAGATGACTAACACATTACTATACATTAATAAATTGTTTGTAATCTTTCCAGCAATGTTTTTATTTTTAACAACATGATATTGAATTCCAATTTCACTATTGTATCAACATTTGCACAATTAGAAGAACTAATCAAACAATGCATGGTGTAAGGTCATGGACAAACCAAATTATATAGAGTGCATGTCAATCAATGAAACAGATAACTTAAGAAGTTCAATGAGATTTCAGTGAGTGAAGTTCTCAAACAACGGACGAAGGAAAAATTTTAGCTTAAAGTATTAGGGAATTAATTCTATGATTTAGCAAGATATTTCTACTTGTCATTTATTTTAGTCCTAACCTCATTTTTATAGAATTTAAATTAAGTTTTTAATAATAAAATCTAAAGAATAGTTATTATGTTATTTAAAATAAACTCTTATTTTTAAGCCCTTATTTGTATTACCATATTTGAAACATATATCTGAATCTCACATATCCAATATTCATATCTTTTTCTACAATTAATGGAGGTACTTTTATAATTCAAAAGCAATAGAAATTAAATTAAGAGAATGGAATAGACTTAGGACGTTATAATGAAGTTATCCATTATTGACGCTTCGAACGAATGTTAAACAATCCTTAATCCATTTAAAATAGGCATCAAATCCTTTATCTGTAATAATATAAAATTTTGCATTTGGTGTGTCAATTGATTCGATATATCCATTCTTTTCTAATTTCATTAACATAAGAGAAATTCTATCAGGACGTTGCTGTTTAATTTCACTAATTTTTGTCATTATATGGTATTTGCTTATTGCTACTTTTCTTGTATATATGCAAAAATACTCTAGAATGGATAAGATGGTATATTCATGAGAAAATCTCTGCGATTTCCCAAAATTATAACACTTATTTTGTCTATTTACTAATTTTTTATTTTGCTCTTTTTCAGTAACTTGTAAAATCATTCCATTTTTTCTCTCTTAATTACATAATCTACTATTACTTTCATTTTTGAATCTTCATTATTGTTATAATTGAATTGAACTAGGGTTCTGTAATATTCTGACTCATGCTTTGCTTTATCATCTAAATTTGGATACACCTTATACACTTTGCTTCTATACACATTAGAATCTATTACATATTGAAATATTATCATAGTAACAAATGTGAAATTTTTTTTATATAGGTTAAATGATTTTAGAATGAGTTAGGCACTTGATCTTATTTTGTTTTTCTTGTTTGTGTGTAAAATTAACTTGAAAATTTTTCTAAACTACATTCTATCATGTCCCAATAAACTAAAACGATAAGGATTACAATAATAATTTTTGCTACAGGATATAATGAATAAAAAAGCAACTGGTGATGTGATAAGAAAGTACATTTATGAAATTAAGCAAGTTAAAATTGATTCAACCACTACAAAGACAACAATTGCTGAGGATTAGTTTTAAAATTTGATTATTATTCAAAGATAAAGAATTCCATAGATAAACATTTGAAAATTACAAATTCATATTCATAAAATGACAAGAAAGAGATTTTTAGCTAAAAAAAAATCCTATATTATTAATTACTCTCATATTTCTATATAGACGATATTAAGTAATGGTAAATTCTTCTTTATACACTGATAAATGTCATTTTATTGTATTTATTACTTCTATCTTTTAATGATTTACTCGAATAAGTGAGACAATCTTCTTTAACCTTTGTTTGTATCTTAAAACATAATTATAAATTATCACTGGATAATAGGGATGAATTTCATTTATATTATCATAGCATTCTATTTCTCCTTTACATTTAATTTCATCTGAAATATTATTATTCCACCAGTATGCATCTTCGTGATTATGATGCATATACCCATTATTAGTTATCCTAGCCTTATATATGCTAGTCATAAAACATGTATAAGACTAACATTTTTTGTTGACCATTTAGAACTATGTAATAGGTTATTGTTGTTGAATAATTATAATATTGCCTAATATAGTATCTGCAGACTCCAATGAGAAATTGAGGAATTTATAAAATTAATTTTGATCTACTTTTATTATAATATACTCCTATCATGTCCTTTCTCAGCCAGATAAATAGATAGACAGACAGATAAGTGAATTATCATTGTGAATTATCATTGTTATATCTAAACTCTTCATTGATATTGATAACCGTCTATTACTACCATTCAAGCAATGCAAATTCGAAATTTGCATTGATTGTTAACGTGGTTTACTGATTTTTAAATATCTGGCATATCATTATTGTTTTCAATCCACTACAATGGGTAACCTATCATAAGCCATAGTCTGTGTGTTTATGTATATGTGTATTATACTCTGTCATGGTCATCCTATGTATAAATACACAGGCTATGGTTTTTTACATATTATCAAGTATTAATATTATAATTACCAGGTGCTTTTACTTCAACCACAAATGCTGTTATACTCTGACAATCCTTTCCTGCTACCTATCCTTGGCTCCGATAGAACGGCTATGGCTTTTATCATAAAAATATTATTATATTATAGAAATTAAGTATTATTAGTATCAGAAGATAATTATTATTGAATACTATAAATATTATTAAAAGTTCATTATAAAATAATTACTTAGATATCTCTAGTCATTGGCATATTCATCATAGAAGTAGAATTCATAGTACCAGTAGTAGTATTTTCAGAAGGAGAAAGAGTAAACGTCATTTCGTTTGTGATAGTTTGATTATTTTGAATCTTTCTAGTATCAGTATTATTAGTATTATTATTATTATTCTCGCCTACTTTTTGAGCAAGATCCATAACAGTATGTTTTGTTAACATAATATGAACAACATCTTTGGATGAATTTGTTCTGTAAACTAATAATGAATTAGGCTTTAAATCAATATTATTGATAGTACCGTTATAGCCACTTAATGCTAGAGGACTTGGTGTTGGAATAGATATTTCCTCATGTACATATAGATTCACTTTTTTCAATCTGTCAAAATTCCAATCAAAAGGCATTGCAATTTTTAATTCATTATTTGACGAATCATAGTTAAAATTGTTTAATGCATCGTAATAAGAAATTGCATCGATTCCCATTAATAAAAATTAAATTTAGAATAGTAGAACCAGCGACTATCTTTACCCAAACCATAAGTGAATATAAAGAAGATTTCAAAAAAAGATAATATTATAAAAAACTTTCAAAAAATTTCAAGAGATAATATTCATAACACTCATCTAATTCTTCTAGTGCCTAATCACAGGAAATAACAAAAAAAGATATTAACGATATAGTCTCATGTAGATTAAGAGGTTCTGTTTGGAGTTCTTTGGACTGAAAAAACCAAACTAGAGGACATGCATTGTATTACATGAGCCTCAATGAACCTCCTCTTTTCCTACTTTAATAAGAGAATTTATCTATCTCTGATAAATTAAGAAAATAATATTGTTTTTTTATATACTTTCATCTTTATTACCTTAATTATATAATTGTAAAACCATCGGAATGCTTCAATGGTATATATTCTAAAGTTTCAATAGTATATATTCTAAAGTTTCAATAGGGAATAGAAAATTTGTATGAAATGAGTTTTCAAATAGGAAAAATCTACAAAATCCATCATAAGAAAGTGACACACAATACATTTCTTGTTTATTCATTTACAAACTATAAAAATCAAGTCAATTATTTTCTATAGTAAAAAATTTATAGTAATTATACAAAATTATGCTATTACTTTAGATAATAAAAAACGAATATTGGTAGTGGATGATGAATTAGATATTTGTTTAGTATTAAAAATAGTTTTAGAAAAAACTGGATTTCTCGTAGATTACTTTTATAATCCTGTACGTGCAATTGATGAATTCAAATCTAACTTTTATGATTTGATAATACTAGATGTACAAATGCCAAATATTAATGGACTTCAATTATATAGAGAGATAAAAAAAGAGATGAAAAGGTAATAATATGTTTTCTGACAGCAAGTGAATCTATATTTGATATTGCAGACAAATTTTCTCCTGTCTATACATTTATTAAAAAACCTATAGGAAATGAAGAATTAGTTACAGCAGTAAATGATTTATTAAATAAATGATATAGACAGTTAGAATATTTTGTTTAAAATGTCAGTCGGAAATAGAAATTGTTTTCATAATAGTCTATATAGATTAATACAGATTATTGGTTAATGTTATGATTTTTTAATAATTTTCATTTCTCTATTTAATGTTCTAGATATATTTTAATTTCTATATATAACAGTGGTAAAGTATAATGCTAGCACATTTATTCATTCTAGCATTGGTTCTCAAATAGCAATATTTGTTTTAATACTGATTTTTCTGATTCTTGCTAATTTTGTTATAGTTTCTTATTTTCAATCACAAACGACTTATTTAGGAAACTCCATAAATATTGCAGGAAAGAATCGCTTTCTTACTGCTTTCTTACTGCTAATTTGTTGTATGAGGTAACCGAATATTTGTTTGAATGTAATTCTAAAAGTAGTTCTACTGTTAATTCTGCAATAGATCAATTAGAATCAAATATCTTGGAGTTAAAACAAGGTGGAAACATAATATCAGGAATAGCTTTAGAACCATTACCCAGAGAATTTTTAAAGGATTGGAATATTATTTACCAGAAATGGTTATCACTAAAAACAAACATATCTAAAAAGATAATCAATTCATCTACTAATAATGGTATAACTAATTCCGAAACTTCCATAGACAAAGATAATGAAGCATCAAAACTAGAAAGAGAAGCACTATCTTTAGTGGATTCTTCCAATCTCATGGTTACAAAATTAAGTGATTATTTAAAAAATAATTCAGAATCTTCATTATTTATTCAACAAGTTTTTACAATTTTGATTATAGTAATTACTACTGCTTTTGTATTTTATATTAGCAGTAAAATATTAAGACCAATAATATCTTTAAGTTCCTCAATATCAGAAATAAATGGAGAAAAGATTAATATAATAATTAATCAAAAAGAATGTAGTAATAGTAATAAAAAAAATGAACTTTTAGTTTTAAGTAATTCCTTCAATTATATGGTAAACTATATAAAAAATATCAAAAAACAAGATAAAATAATAAAGGAGCTCGAAAATGCAAATCAAGAACTAAAATATAAAGACCAATTAAAGAATGAATTTATAAATGTAGCAGCACATGAAATTAAAACACCAATTCAACCTATAATTGCCCTTGCCGAAGTAATGCAATATGACGGAATAGACAATATAGAAAAAAATAAGGAATTTCTAGATATTATTTTTAGAAATTCAAGGCGACTTTTGCAAATTTCTGAGGATGTGTTAGATGTTGCAAGAATAGAAAGTGGCTCTTTTTCTCTAAAAGAAGAAAAATTCAATTTGAATGAATTGATTTCAGAAATTTTAAAAGAGTATGAACAAAAAATACGAAATAAAAAAAATATAAAATTATTGTATCAACGGGTTGATAATAACAAAGAAATAACTATAGATGCGGATAAGAATAGACTAAGCCAGGTAATTCATAACTTGCTTAACAATGCGATCAAGTTTACGGAAGAAGGTAGTATTATTGTTATTGTTGAAAGAAAAAAAGAAGATATTACAAATAACAAATTTGATAATGAAATTCTTGTTAGTGTAAGAGATACTGGACGGGGTATACATCCAAACATATTACCTAAATTATTTACAAAATTTGCAACAAAGTCTCCTATACCAGGAACAGGTTTAGGATTATTTATTTCCAAGAGCATAATTGAAATGCATGGAGGAAAGATATGGGCTATCAATAATAAGGAAATAGATAGAGAAAAAGGTATAGGCTCAACATTTACGTTCAGCTTACCAATAAAACGATAGTAAAAGCAGTTTTTATATTTCATTTGATTTGAAAAAAGCTGTAATATAAATACTTTAAAAAATGTTAATGGAAAAATAGGTATACCTAACATTTTCTATTCTTTAATGTTTACAAAAATTTGTAAATAGAATAATTGTAAAATTGATATTCCTAAGTTAAATCATTTGTTATTGCGTTTGCTATTATATTGGATGTTATTGTTATAGAAATAGGAATAATTAAAAAATTTCAATATTATTGAACTAAAATCATATAGTTTTCTATTGTTAATTTAATAACAAAGATTTGCAAATAAAAAATATTACAAAAATAATAAACGAAAAGATGATAAAAAATGCTTAAGATATATTATATAAATATATTATATAAAATACTAATATCATGTAGTGATTGTTTGAAAAAATGAGAAAAGGTCAAAAATTAATAAAAACAGTTTTTCATAAATTCTATTCTGGGAGTAAAGAAGATGCATCACAATTATTTAACCGTTCAATCTCAAAACCTTAGATGATGAAGTTGTAAGATTAGTAATTGGTCATATTCATGATATGTCAGATGAAGAATTCGATAAAATAATCACAACGATAAACTCACCCTAATAAGTTATTTTATTATGCTAGTGTTCGTAAGATTTGAGAATAAAATCAAACATATAAATAAAAAAAAGGATTTCAAGCATTTCCTACATGCTCTTGATTCATATGCTGATGAAGTTCATTTTCAGAGTCAAATGATTTACCACATTCATCGCATTTATTGGCTTTACTGGCTTCTGAGGACATTTTAATAATAATATAGGACCATTCATTTATTAATTACTATATTTTTCAATTAGGTATTCTTTTAGGTAATCAATTTACATATCAAACTTTGGAGGAGTTTATCCTATTAAAAAAAATAGCCCTTTAAATTATTTTACAATTCTCCATAGGTATTGGATTTTTTTATACAGTGTTAAAGAATTTAAAGTAATATTGAAGCCTTTTAACTCTTTGGATAAAAAATCTTTAACTGTCTTCTCCTCCTTTCTCTGGATACTCATTTTGGATGTTAATCTACTTTTTATACTCTTCTAGTTTCTTAGAGATTATTAACATGTTAGGAGATTTATTTTATCATGCGAAAGGAAGAATTACCTCTAAAAGAGTATTAGACTTGGAAGGACCTAAAATAGAAAGTTCCTATTATTTGGAAGGAAAAATGAGAGGAGAACTTGACATTGTAGAGATAGGAACGTTTACAAGTATTCCTATCTCAGATGATACTTTCTTTGTAGATGGGAAGGATATAGTAACTGTGAAGGGAGGAAATGAAATGGCCACTGTCAAAGCACAAGGAATTAGTAAGCTTAAGGATTCATCAAAAATAATTTCTGGTTCTAATTTCTACCGATCTTCAAAAACAGGAAAATTATCATTTTTGAATAATTTGGTAGGTGTTCATGAAGCCATTGTAGACGTGGATGGAAATATTATGTATAAAGTATGGGAATGGAAGTAAAAACTTCTCTATCAATAATTCTAAGAGATGAAAAATTAGTAAAAATAGATAGTATATCTGACTAAGATCTAATACTACAATGAGAAAAAAGGAGGTAAAAGTAGGATAATTTTTATCTTAAAGAAAACAAAAATCAGTGACTATATAACTCATTTTAATAGGTTCCTGTTTATACGAAATCTATATATATGAATAAAAAGGATTTGTTACTATTATTGCTGTTATTGTTGTTGTTTCCTTTAACCTTATTTGTAAAATAAAATGTATCACAACTGTTCTTACCACTGTAGGTATTACTAAAACTAAAAGAACAGCCTTCTTGGCAATGGAGTCTACAAAAGGTGATGGGTTATCTCACTTGCAGGTTTGACAGTAGCTATAACTGGAAGTCGGAGAGCATCAGAACTCGCTCATTTGATAACCAGCTTTGGTGGTAGACCTTATTTAGCACCAACAGTCGGTATAGAGCCAAGACAGGATATATCTAAGGAAGCAGAGTTCTTCATAAACAAGATATTAGAAGCAAGAATTGACTACGTGGTCTTCATGACAGGGCCAGGTGTATATTCTCTTATGGTTACGGCCAAAAACCTAGGACTAGAAAAGAAGTTTACAAAGGCCTTGCAGAGCACCATCGTAGTAGCTAGAAGTTTCAAGCCCAAACTTGCCTTGGCAAACCATGGGATCAAGACTGACATGATACCGAAGGAGAATACAGCCGAAGGAATAGCTAAACTGCTCAAGAGTTTAAATATATCTGGTAGCAATATTGCTGTGCTCTGGCATGGATCATACTCTCCCCTCCTAAAAAATGAGCTAAATGCAGTAGGGGCAAAAGTCTTGGAATCCTCAACCTATAGATACTCATTTGATCTTAAGGAGAGTGGAGCGAGCATTCTTGAAATGATGGGTTTCAAGTCTATACCTCCAGATGAACTAAAGGTTGTCAAGCTCCTCGAAGATATTGGCAATGGATTTATAGATGCAATAACTTTTACAAGTCCACCCTCAGCCCATGATCTTTTCAAGATAGCTGAAACTTATCATCTGAAAAAACAATTGCAATATCATCTTAACAAGGATGTCATAGTGGTAGCCGTCGGACCTTCTACAAGGAAAGCCATAGAAGAGAATTACGTTCATGTAGATGTCATGCCAGAAGTTTATAAAATGGGTGCCATGATAAAGTCTCTTACCGATTATATTGGTGAAGTAACTTCGCCTAAAAAACGAACGATAACCTGAAGTTATTTTAGGATATCGTGAAGATTGCAATTAATAAAAATAACAATGTAATTCTATGATTCCCTTTTATAATGGTACATTCCCAAAATTATTATTTTAATTTAAGATAGAAATTCTAAATTGATAATACTGATTTACTAAAAATTGTTTTTATACTATTAAATATATTATGTATTGGCAATGGCTGAAAACATGTCTAACAAATCTAATGATTCTAAAAGAGAGACTCAAAATAATGATAATAATGAAATTAAATCCATAATTTTAGGTCTATTTGCGTTGATTGGGTTTATTATCCTTATATCTTCAATATTTATGGGAGTCGTAGGTGAACAATTAGCATCAGTAGCAGATACTGTATTTGTTGCTGCAATTATTGGGTCTTTTACTTTAGTTGGAACAATTGTTGGTCGTGCATTTTTAAAGTAGTAGTAATAATAATACCATTTATTTTATTTATTTTATTTTATATATTTTAATCTTTTTAAGACATGTAAGGTAATCTCTTTTTTCTCGTTATATTATTCCCTCTCTACCAAACAAATAAAGTTACTATAATAAAAAATATACTAATTATATAATTTAATTAATATTATAGATTCAATGGGAATAAAAAATAAAGATAGGATTTCAAAGGCTTTCTATTTTATGGGTTATTTTCTTTTTTAAAAGAACTCCGAATCTCAGACAATTATTTTTTAATATTATAATTATTATTTCTAAGGTTAATTCGTTGGCTACAATTAGTAGATACATAAAAATATAGATATCGTTAGATTATAACCAAACTTCTGAGTAATACCAATTTACATGAGGCACTTCTTGAAATATTATCTAATTTCTTCTGCGTTATTTATGTATTATATCTAAGCTCTATTTTCAATCATTGTCTCTACGAGTATATTTCTTTCTCTTTGGTTTTTTACCACTATACATTTTTCATACATTCTTACTATAGAATAATGTAATAAATATACAAGAAAAAGAGATAAGAATATCTTTCGTGATAAACTTGACTCAATGGAAGGTTCTTTTGATTAGAATAATGATAAAAATAAAATAAGCTTATTAGGATAAAAGATTAGAAGTATATTTGGACATATTATTATATGATTTTTTAACTACATTATTTTCTGCATATACGTATCCGTTTGTATTTGCTTTTATTTTTATATTAAGTATTATTCCAATATTAACACCACCAACCTGGATAGTAGTTGTTTCAGCATATTCATTAAATAACCAGCTAAATCCATTTTTATTATCTGTGATCGGAGCTACAGCTGCAGTTATCGGCCGTTTAGTACTATTACAATTGAGTACGATAGGAAGAAAAGCAATAAATGACCACAGAAAAAGTAGTTTGGAAAAGCTCAGAAAATATTTGGAGAAAACCAAATATGGATATTTGATTGGCACTTTATTATTTGCATTAACACCATTACCTAGTAATATGTTATTTATTTCTTATGGATTAATGAATGCTAAATCCATTGGGATAGTAGCAGGTTTTTGGATAGGACGTTTTGTTGTATATTTGTTGATGCTACACCTATCTCTATATTTTGTAGATTATTTTAAAAAAATTCTAAATTCAAATATTCAATCTTTATTCATTATTGATATTATAGGAATTATAATGACTTTATTTATGTTGTTAATAGATTGGAATATTTTATTTTCTGAGCGGAAATTAGTTTTTATTAAACCAAAGAGATTCTCTTTTTGAACATTATCATTCATATCATTGTAAGAAAAATATAATTATAACAATTTTAGAACTATTACATAACAATTCTCCTCTTTGAAAAGTTAGCATATTCCAGTTTTACATTAAATATCCAACCGAAGAAAACAAATATGAGCCTCAAACAGGTTTAGAGCATTAATTTTCGTAATTACTCTAATAATTTTCAACATTCTTTTATTAATGAAAATTAGCAACTAGAAAATATAATAATAAACTAGAACGAATCTAATCCATTAATACTACAATAGTATGTATATGGAAGAGTCGTAGATAATTTCATGAAAGAAGATTTTTACTTGTAGGAACTTGTAATAATTTCTCATTATTTATTTTCCTCTGGTTTAGACTTATCTTCTATAATTTTATATTTTGATAGGGCTTTGTAAGCTACAAAAACAACTGGCGCTATTATATGAAAATCAATTATATTCGCGATAAAATTCCATATTTAAATTCCGAGATTACACCAGAAATACTCGTAATTTTTGTCGATAATTGTTCAAGACTTCTCCTTGGTAGGAATTAACCAATCAATGGATTAATAATATCTTCAACAAAAGTGATCAATTTAGAAGATGCTTGACCAATAACAAATGCTATTGCTAATCCAATAATACCAAAAGTCTTAAGGAACTCGAAGAATTGAGTAATAAAAGTCCTCGTAGGTAATGGTTCGTTTGGTGATGATGACGATGAAGATGATGATGGCGTATTGTTTTCTGTCAAATTTTATTTTGTTTTGAAAAGTTTGTATCATTAATAACTATGTTAATGACAATTAACTTTTTTGTTAAAGATATCAAATTGATATGACTTCCATTAATGACTAAATAATAATATATAATTTTAAAATCAACAGAAGTGACAAATTGATGTTAAACTTCCTTATTAATAGATAATAGCATACAAAATCGGAATAATAGGCTATAAATTGTTAGACATATATGTCACACAGGGATATTTATATTCTTCCTCCAATCCTACTGGTATAGAATAATAACTTATACTTGCTAAGTTACACCACTTTGGTTTTTCAATAACAATAACATCGATACTAGCTTCTTCAGCAAATGCTAAATCTATAAAAATAGATAACGTCATGATCATCATATTTATCATTAGTAAAAATTGAATGATTTTCATTCCTAGACTATTAATGTGGAAGATAATTATAAATTTAAGTCCCTGACATAGAATAAAGTAGTTATAGATACATTAAATTTTCGGAATTTATTTAATCATTTTAGTATTCCTTTATATTGGTTAACCAAAATAACGTTTAATATTCTAATATCCATGAGAAATTTTTAATATGTTTAAAAATATATTTGTGTTAACATTAAGAAGAAATTGCTCTTACTTCTATATATGGTATAGAAAAATAAAAAAAGTATGATATTATGATATCGTTTCTATGACAGTAGAAACTATAGCAGCAAAACAATGGCAACAAAAAGTTAGAGACTCTATCCTTCCTGTAGTAGTTAATTTTAGTGCAGTTCGTTGTGGTTTTTGTCAAGCTTTAGAACCACTGTATAATAGGGTATCCGAACACTATAATGGTAATTTAGAATTTCTAAAAGTTATGGTAGATGATGAAAATAATAAGGAATTATTAGATCGTATATTAATAGAAAGCACACCTACATTAAAATTTTATTGTAAAAATAGAGATTGGACAACATATGGGATAGACGATAGAACCTAAACTAACACAAAAAATTGAAATGTTTTTATCAGAAATGGAATTCTGTATTAAGAATAGTAATGAGTTTACTAATAATTCATCTCAAAAATAGATAGACATCATCTCTCTGTTATCATCTTTATTTAAATTATAATTGAACAAGGAAAATTTCACATTATGGAAAAAGCATTAAACATGTATTATAAATTACATACTAAAAATATAAAATATAGAAATGCTAGATTTATACAATAAAAAGCATAAATTAAGTGTATGAGTTATTTTATAAAAAAATTAGATGAATTAGATAGGACACATATTAAAGGAAAAATGCTTATCCTTCCTGTCCATCCTGTTTGAGTTTAGATGATATAGAGTCTTTTCCCTCTAATGCTTTTGTGTTAGAAGGATCCAGAGAAAGGGCTTTGTCAAAGGACTGTAGGGCTTCATCATATCTTTGTAAGTGATCTAATGTAAAGGCTTTATTATTGAGTGCATTAACAGATGAAGGATTTATAGCTAATGCCTTGTCGAAAAACTGTAGGGCTTCATCATATCTTTGTAAGTGATCTAATGCAAGGCCTTTGTTGTTGAGTGCACTTACATAGGAGGGATTTATAGCTAATGCCTTGTCGAAAAACTGTAGGGCTTCATCATATCTTTTTAAATGATCTAATGCAAGACCTTTACTATTTAGGGCACTTACATAGGAGGGATTTATAGCTAATACCTTGTCGAAAAACTGTAGGGCTTCATCATATCTTTGTAAGTGATCTAAGGCAATTGCTTTGTTGTTGAGTGCATTAACAGATGAAGGATCTAACTTTAAGGCTTTGTCAAAGGACTGTAGGGCTTCATCATATCTTTGTAAGTGATCTAATGCAAGGCCTTTGTTGTTGAGTGCATTAACATAGGAGGGATTTAACT
>Ga0111539_10008512_pt1 | contig 13034 bp, 9 predicted proteins | sample RhiMethybrSRZTD1_FD_79667 | JGI IMG/M metagenome (GOLD analysis project Ga0111539, IMG submission 79667) | Populus rhizosphere microbial communities from Tennessee, USA - Rhizosphere MetaG P. TD hybrid SRZTD1 (version 2) (version 2) | ecosystem: Host-associated > Plants > Roots > Rhizosphere >...
ACACCACGCCCCAGCGGGCCAGCAGCTGGTCGGCCAGCACCTCGGCCAGGCCCTCGCGGTCCTCGACCGGCTCGGCCTCCCCCACCAGCGACCAGCGCCCTGCGGCGGTGGTGGGCCGCTGCGCCCCCCGGCGCCGCCGGGTCAGCGAGCGGGTGGCGGCGGTGGGGCGCCGCGGCCGCTCCACCAGGGCGCGGATGGCGGCGAAGCCGTCCGCGGTGAGCAGTCCACGGGCCACGCCGTCCCACAGGGCCTGCTCGAGGTCGGTGGCCAGGCGGCCGGTGTCGGCCATCAGCTCGGGCAGGAAGCGGGCGCCCTTGGCCGCCAGCGCCTCCACCACCTCGGCCGTCGCCCCCAGCTCGGGTACCTCGGGCTCGCCCGCCAGCCGCGCCGCCTGCAGCAGCCAGGGCAGGTCGGCCCGGAAGGCCAGCGCCACCGGCGTGGCCTTGGACGGGCCCGCCTTGCGGTCACCGGCGGGCTGGGCCGGTGACAGCCGCAGCCAGGTGACCTCGCCGTCGTGGCACAGCCGGTCGAGCTGGCCGGAGCGGTAGTCGGCCACCCGCCGGCCCAGGACCTCGGGTTCCCAGGCCGCCACCGCGGCCTCGTAGCCCTGCAGCTGCTCGACCACGGTGCGCACCCCGTGGTGGCCCCGCACCTGGGTGCCGGGCGCCACGTGCTGCCAGCGCAGCAGGAAGCGCATGAAGTCGGGGGCGGACACCGGCTCGACCGCCTTGCGCCGGGCCCGCCGCGAGTAGGAGTGCATGCGGGCCAGCAGCCGGCGAGCGCACCACTCGACCTGGTCGCCCTCGAGGTCCGGGGCGGTGAACGCGCCCTGGAGGGCGAAGCCGTCGTTCTCCAGCACGGCCAGGCCCACCGTGACCGCCCCGGGGGGCAGCGCGGTCAGCTCGGACAGGCCCGCCGCGGTGCGAGGACCGGAGATGTCGAGGTGGCCGCGCAGCACCGCCGCCGCCACCTGCTCGCGCGGGTGGACGTCATCGGGCGCGCCCTGGACCAGCACCGCGGCCTGGTCGCGCGCCTCGGTGGTCCACCACAGCTCGCCCCGCTCATCGGTGTGCGAGCACACCCGGCCCCGGGCAGAGAGCGCCTCGAAGTGCTCGCGCCACTCCGGCCGGGCCCGCGTGACCACCAGCATGCCCAGCAGGTCGTGCAGCTCGTCTGGGCTCCGCGGCGCGGGCGCCACCTCGTCGACCACCCGGGCGATGGCCTCGGGGTCGAGGCGGCCGATGGTGCTCAGGTCGACCGGCAGGCCGCGGCGCAGCGGCACGGCCCGGGTGCGGCGATCGATCGCTTCGGCGTCGTCCAGGAAGGCGTAGGGCTTGGCGGTGAGGATCTCGTGGCTGAAGGCCGACGCCTCGGTGGTATCCCGGAAGTGGACCCTCACCCGGCCGCTCTCGATGCCGTCGAGCAGGTCGGTCAGACCGTCGATGTCGAGGCTCTCGGTGAGCGTGTCGTGCACCGTCTGGCGCACCAGCGGGTGGTCGGGGATCTCGATGGGCCCGGTGACGTTCTCCTGGCAGGCCGCGGCGTCGGGGAACAGGGCGGCCATGAGGTCGTCGGACTCCATGCGCTGGATGGGGGGCGGGTTGCGGCGGCCGCCTTTCCAGCGCAGCACCACCAGGGCCCGGTTGAGGTTCCAGCGCCAGCGGCTCTGGAACATCGGCTGGTCCAGGATCGCCTGGGTGAGGACCGGACGCACGGTGCGGGTGCTGAGGAAGCGGGGCACGTCGGCCAGCGGGAAGCTGTGGTGCGGGCCTAGCGAGAGGACCACGGTGTCGTCGTTGGCCGCGGCTTGGAGCTCGAAGTTGAACGAGGTGCAGAAGCGCTTGCGCAACGCCAGGCCCAGCGCCCGGTTCACCCGCCCGCCGTACGGCGAGTGGACCACCAGGTGCATGCCGTCGGCGTCGTCGAACATGCGCTCGAACACCAGGTCGTCGTGGGTGGGCACCACGCCCAGCACCGCCCGGCCCGCGGCCACGTAGTCGACGATTTGGGAGACCGCAGCGTCCTCCAGCGGTGCCTCGCCCTGCAGCCAGGCCCGCGCCGCCTCGACGTCGCCCTCGGCCAGCAGGCCGTCGAGCGTGCCCCGCAGGTGCGACACCGCCCGGGACAGCTCGGCAGTGCGGGCGGGTGCCTCGCCCCGCCAGAACGGGATGGTGGGCGCCTTGCCCTCGGCGTCGACCACCCGCACCACGCCCGAGGTCACCTGGCGGATCTGCCAGGCGTGGGTACCGAGCAGGAAGATGTCGCCCGCCATCGACTCGACCGCCCAGTCCTCGTTGACCGAGCCCAGGTACAGCTCCTCGGGCTCCAGGACCACCCGGTAGTCGCCGATCTCGGGGATGGCGCCGCCCGAGGTGGCGGCGGCCAAGCGCGCCCCGGGCCGGGCCCGGACCTCGCCGTTCACCCCGTCGAGGTGCAGGTACGCGGCCCGTCGCCCCCGGCCGGTGGCGATGCCGTGGCTGACCACGCCGATGACCTCGTCGAACGTCTCACGCGAGAGGTCGCGGTAGGGGTGGGCCCGGCGCACCAGGTCGTAGAGGTCGTCGAGCCGCCAGCCCTCCTCGTCCGGCACCGCGGCCACCTCGGCCACGATCTGCTGGGCCAGGATGTCGAGCGGGCCGTCGGGGGGCATGAGCGCGTCGAGGTCGCCCCGGCCCACCGCCGCGAGCAGCGCGGCGGACTCGACCAGCTCGTCGCGGGTGAGGGGGAACAGCCGGCCCCGGGGCACGCCGTGGCGCGAGTGGTTGGCCCGGCCGACCCGTTGCAGAAAGGTGGCGATGCTGCGGGGCGATCCCACCTGGCACACCAGCTCGACCGGCCCGATGTCGATGCCCAGCTCCAGCGAGGCGGTGGCCACGAGCGCCCGCAGCTCGCCCGCCCGCAGGCGGGTCTCGACCCGCTGGCGCCGCTCCTTCGACAGCGAGCCATGGTGGGCCGACACCACGTCGTCGCCCAAACGCTCGCCCAGCTGGTGGGCCAGGCGCTCGGCCAGGCTGCGGGTGTTGACGAACACCAGCGTGGTGTGGTGCTCGGCCACCAGGGCGGCGATGCGGTCGAGCACGTCGCCCATCTGCTCGGCCGACGCGATCGCCTCCAGCTCGCCCTGGGGCAGCTCCAGGGCCAGGTCGAGGCGGCGGCGGTGCCCGGTGTCGACGATGGCACAAGGTGCGGGCGCCCCCGCCCCGCACAGCAGGTCGGCCACCAGCTCGATGGGCCGCTGGGTGGCCGACAGGCCGATGCGCTGGGGGCGCTGGCCGGCGGCGTGCTCGAGCCGCTCCAGCGTGAGCGTGAGGTGCGAGCCCCGCTTGTCGCGGGCCATGGCGTGGATCTCGTCGACGATGACCGTCTCGACCGTGCCGAGCATGGCCCGGCTGCGGGGGGCCGTGACCAGCAGGTAGAGCGACTCGGGCGTGGTGACCACGAAGTTGGGCGGGCGCCGCACCATGGTCGACCGCTCACTGGCGGTGGTGTCACCGGTGCGCACGCCCACGCGCAGGTCGGGAGCCGAGTAGCCGAGCTCGGCCGCGATCTCGGCGATCTCCCGCAGGGGCCGCTCGAGGTTCTCGGCGATGTCGACCGCCAGCGCCTTGAGCGGGGACACGTAGGCCACCTGGGCCCGGCCCGCCACGTCCACCCCCCGGGCGTGGGCCCGGTAGAGCCGGTCGATGCCCACCAGGAAGCCGGCCAGCGTCTTGCCCGACCCGGTGGGCGCCGCGATGAGCGTGTCGTGCCCGGCGGCGATGCGCTGCCACCCCTCGTGCTGGGGCGGCGTGGGCCCGTCGGGGAACCGCCGCTCGAACCAGGCCGCCACCGCGGGGTGGAACCCGTCCGCGGGCAGGGGCGGGCCCTGCGGCAGGGCCGGGAACAGCGTCAGCGGCTCGACGCCGGGCTTGAGGGTGCTGGGCGAGAGGGTGCTCGACTCGAGGCTGGTCGTCATGGGCTCGACCCGAGAGTAACCACCGGGTGTGACAGGTTCGGCTCCGGAAAGCCGTCGGCTACGGAGCGAGCGGCTCGGCCAGCGGGCGGCCTTCGAGGCGGTCGTCCACGATGGCCAGGAACTTCGGGCAGGTCCGCACGTCGTCCGCCGGGCACGCCAAGGCGTGGACCAGCGCCACGCGGGCGATCTCGGCGTCACGGACCAGCGCGTCGAGCTCGTCGATCTTGCCCCGGATCAGCTCGTCCCGGCTCGGGCGATCGGGCAGGCCCCCCATCAGGCGGGCGATCTCCGCCAGCGTGAAGCCGAGGTCCCGCAGCAGCAGCACCACGCCGACCTGGTGCACCGCGGCGGCGTCGTAGCGGCGCTGGCCACCGGACCGGGCGGCCGGGGACACCAGGCCCAGCTCGTCGTAGTAGCGCAGGGCGGTCGTGGCCACTCCGGTGCGCTGGGCAAGCTCTCCGATGGTCAGCACTTGACTTAGAGCGTACTCGAAGTTGTTGGCTCGACCCATGAGCATCACCACACAACTCATCAGGCAGTTCGGCGAGCCCCGCGGGGCGACAGGGCACGTCGTGGGCTGGGTCATGGGCCACAGACGCTCCAACGTGGAGCGCAGCCGCTGGGCCGTGAGCCTGCTCGGCCTCGGGCCGGGCGATCGCCTGCTGGAGGTCGGCTGCGGTCCCGGCGTCGCCGTCGCTGCGGCCGCGGCAACCGGCGCCCACGTCGTGGGCGTCGACCGGTCCTCCGTGGTGATCGGCCAGGCCGGGCACCGCAACCGGCGTGCGGTCCGGCACGGGCAGGTCGAGCTGCACGTGGCTCCGGTGGAGCAGCTGCCGGACCTGGGCGCGCCGTTCGACGCCGCGCTGGCGGTGAACACCATCGGGTTCTGGTCCGACCCGGGGGCGGCCCTGACCACCATCGCCGGGAAGCTGCGGTCGGGTGGGACCCTGGCAGTCGTGTCGCAGCCCCGCATCCGGGGCGCCACGGCCGACGACACACGCGCCGCGGGCGAGCGTTTCCGGGAGCTGCTGGAGCGGGCCGGCTACGACAACGTGCGCAGTGAAACCCTGGACGACCTGGATCCGCCCGCCGTGTGCGTGCTCGCCGGTCGACCTCACAGCTAGGCGGCCCGGGGGCGTTGTACCACCATGACCACGATGACCGAACTGGACTGGCCGGCGGCCCTGGCGGGCGCACTGGACTGCTCGGGCTACGCGGTCCTCCCCCCGGTGCTGGACGAGGCGGACTGCCGGGCCCTCGCCGACCTGTACGACCGGGTCGACCTGTTCCGCTCGACGGTCGACATGGCCCGGCACCGCTACGGCGAGGGCCAGTACCGCTACTTCGCCTACCCGCTCCCCGACCGGGTGGCCGAGCTGCGGGCCCGGTTCTGGCCGCTGCTCCTGCCCGTGGCCCGGGACTGGGCCGACCGCCTCGGCCGCCCCGCCCCGTGGCCCGATGACCTGGAGGACTGGTTGGCCGCCTGCCATGAGGCCGGCCAGACCCGGCCCACCCCGCTACTGCTGTGCTACGGCCCGGGCGACTGGAACGCCCTGCACCGGGACCTCTACGGCGAGCTGGTGTTCCCGCTCCAGGTGGTGATCGGCCTCGACGCCCCCGGCCGGGACTACACCGGCGGCGAGTTCCTCCTGGTGGAGCAGCGGCCCCGCGCCCAGTCCCGCGGCTCGGCCGTGCTGCTGGACCAGGGCCAGGCCCTGGTGTTCACCACCCGCGACCGGCCGATCCGGTCGCCTCGAGGCTGGTCGGCGGGCCAGATGCGCCACGGCGTCAGCACGGTGCGCAGCGGCCACCGGCGGACCCTGGGCCTGGTGTTCCACGACGCGGCCTGATCAGGCCGCGTCGTCGCCGCTCAGCTCCTCGTCCTGGTCGTCGGCCACCAGGCCGCCCACCCGGGCCAGGGCTTCGGCCAGGCCCGCGGCGCGGGCCACGACCGCGGCGATGGAGATCTCGGCGTCGGCCCCCGGGAGCGGGGGCTCGCCCAGCGAGCGGACCAGCGCGGTGGGGTCGCCGGCGGGGACGATGGGCTCGGGCTCGGGCAGGGGCGGGACCGGGCGCCACAGGTCGACGGGCTTGGCCTTGCCCTTGCGACCCGAACGGCGCCGCCGGGACGACTGGCCGTTCTGACCCTGGCCGCCGCCACCCTTCTGGTTCTGCCGCGGCTGGCTCATTGGCGCACCCTTCGGGCTGCGCGCAATGAGCCATCGGCCCACAGGGCCGAATATGGCACTGTGTTTCTGGTTCGCTCGACAAGCTCGCTCACGAGTCCCCCTCGGTGAGCAGGGCGTCGGGTCGCATGCCGAGGGCGACGCGCAGCTGGCTGGCGTCGAGGTCGGCCAGCGAGCTGGACTTCGGCAGGACCAGGTCGGCGATGTGGCGCTTGCCCGCCACCACCTCCTCGACCCGCTCGTCCACCGTGCCCGGGCACACCAGGCGGTGGGACACGACCGTGCGGGTCTGGCCGATGCGCCAGGCGCGGTCCCGGGCCTGGTCCTCGACCGCCGGGTTCCACCAGCGGTCGTAGAGCACCACGTGGCTGGCAGCGGTGAGGTTCAGGCCGGTGCCGCCGGCCTTGAGGGAGAGCACCAGGGCGCCTGCGCCCTCGCCCTCCTGGAAATCCTTGATGAGCTGGTCGCGGGCGCCGCGGGCGAGGCCACCGTGGTAGCAGGAGATGGGCACGCCGGTCCGCTCGGTGAGGTGGTCGGCCAGCTTCTTGCCCCACTCGGCGAAGTGGGTGAACACCAGGATCCGCTCGCCCGCCTCGAACACGGCCTCGACGATCTCCTCCAGCCGGGCGAGCTTGCCCGAACGCCCGGCGAGGGGCTTGCCGTCGTCCTGGTAGGCGGCCGGGTGGTTGCAGATCTGCTTGAGGGCGGTGATGGCGGCCAGCACCGCGCCCTGCTTGGGGGGGTTGCCCTGCTCGGCCGCCTCGGTGGCCGACGCCAGCAGCCGGTCGAGCACGGCCTGGTAGAGGCCGATCTGCTCGGCGCTCATGGAGCAGTGGTCGAGCTCGTCGATGCGGTCCGGCAGCTCGGCCGCCACCACCGGCTCGACCTTGGTGCGGCGGAACACGAGGATGCCGTTGAGGGCGGACAGCGCCGCCTCGGGCTGGCCGGACAGCTGGGCCACGAACTGGGGCCGGGCGCCCACCAGGCCGGGGTTGACGAAGTCGAGCACCGCCCACAGGTCGCCGAGGCCGTTCTCGATGGGGGTGCCGGTGAGCGCCAGCCGGGCCCCGGCGGGGATGCGGCGCAGCTGCTGGGCGGTCTCGCTGGCAGGGTTCTTGATGGACTGCGCCTCGTCCACCACCACGCGGGCCCAGTCGTAGTCGGACAGGGCCTCGATGTCGCGCACCGCGGTGCCGTAGGTGGTGATGACGATGTCGGCCCCCGTGGCCTCCGCGGCCAGCTCGTCGGCCGAGGCCCGGGTGGCGCCGTGATGGACGACCACCGACAGGTCCGGGGTGAAGCGCGCCGCCTCGGCCGCCCAGTTGCCCACCACGGCGGGCGGGGCGATGACCAGCGCGGGGCCGTTGCCGGCAGTGCGGCGGATGTGGGCCAGCACCGTGGGGGTCTTGCCCAGGCCCATGTCCAGGGCCAGGATGCCGCCCAGCCCGGCGGCGTCGAGGAAGCCCAGCCACGCCAGGGCGTCGGCCTGGTAGGCCCGCAGCTGGCCCGAGAAGCCTTCGGGGCTGAGGACCGGCTCGGTGGGGACGTCGCGCGCCGCGTGCAGCAGGTCGCTCGCCCAGCCGGCGCCGTCGACCACCAGGCCCCCGGCCAGCGGGGGGCCCTCCAGGCCGACTGCGTAGCGGAGCACCTCGGCCCCGGTGAGCTGGGTCGTGGCCGCGCGCTCGGCCAGCGCGGCCGCGGCCTCCTTGAGGTCGGCCCGGTCGAGCTCGACCCAGCGGCCCCGGGACTTGACCAGCGGCCGTGCCTCCGCGGCCAGGCGGGCGACTTCGGCCGCGGTGAGCTCGACGTCGTCGAACACGGCCGACCAGTGCACGTTGGAGAGCTGGCGGGCGCCGACCATGGTGTCGCCGGCCGGCTCGGTGAACAGCCGCAGCGCGGGCGCGGGCTTGCGCCGGGACAGGGCCGGCACGCGGACGTCGAAGCCGGCGGCTTCCAGGGTGGAGCCGGTGACGGTCATCAGCTCCCAGGCCTCGTCCTGGGAGAGGTAGACCTGGCCCCGGCGCTGCCCACCCGGTCGGAGCAGGACCGGCAGGATGCGCTCCAGGCGGGCGAGGTCGTCGGCCAGCGGCTTGGTGCCGTGGCGGTCGGTGAGGGCCAGCTCGATCGGCAGCAGGCCGCCCTCGGCCCCGGGGCCGAGCACCGACAGGAACCAGGCGTTGCCCTTGTCGGGCGGATCGAGCTGCACCACCAGCCGGACCCGGCCCGCGGCGGTGACCGGACGGGACCAGCGGTCCATGCGCTTGGCGATCTCGGCCCCGGCCGCGACCGGCGCGGGGAAGACGGAGCCGTCGAGCCGGGTGACCACCGCCTCGGCCGCGGCGCTGACGGTGCGCACGACCGGGGGCGGGGCCGGCATCTCCAGCCGGCCCGCGGCGTCGGTGGCGATGGCGTTGACGACGGCGCCGAGCACGTCGAGCGTCACCGAGCGGGGGTCTCCCCCGCCCAGCACCCGCACGGGACCGGGCATGGCGCCCGCCAGCTCCTCGATCTCGGCCTGGTCGATGTCGGCCGGCGCCCAGCGGACGTTGACGTCGGCCAGGCGGCCGTCCTGGCGGCGGTTGTTGCGCACGGCGGGCACCAGTGCGCCCCGGGCTACCAATCGCACTGCGGCCACGGCCACCCGGCCCAGCCAGGTCACGCTCGACCCCACGCCGTCGCCCCCCAGGCCCCCGCCCACCGCCACCAACCACCCCAGCGAGTCGGCCACCGGGATCGACAGGGCCGCGGCCCGGTCGCCGGTGGGCAGCACCACGCCCCGGTGCTGCTCCCAGCCGACCGCGGGGCCGCCGATGGCCTCCAACCGGTCGGAGAGCCCGTCGTGGTCCGCAGGCGGAGCGTCCGGGCCACCGGCCCACACCACCACCTCGCCGCCCGACCACGACGCCTGCAGCCGCACCTCCCCGATCGGGTCGGGCGCCACGAGCACCGCGGAGGCGGGATCGTCGCTGGTGGTCAGGCGGTCGTACGCCGCCTCCAGCCGGGCCAGCTCGGCCTCGACATCGGCCACCACCTGGGCCCGCTCGGGCCCCTCGATGCGGCGGACGGCCTCGAGGTTGTCCTCGGTGTCGTCGAGCAGGCGCTCGAGCGTGCGCCGCCACGCGGGCGCGTCGGATTCGAGCAACGCCAGCTCGTCATCCGTGGCGATGCCGTCCACCGCCGACCACACGGCGGTCTCCAAGGCTCGGGTGGCCTGATCCATACGCGCTCTAGCGCTCCTCGCGCTACGCCCCCGCTCCGACTGCGCGGAGACTTCGTGTCCGTTGGGCTGGCATCGTCGGAAACAGATGCGGACCCCACTGCCCACCGCTCCACCGCGGGATGCCAACTACGCCCCCTAAGGATACGGGCAACCAGTGAAGGTCACACCATCGCCCACCCCGGGAGCCTTGACAAAAAAATTTGTCAGAGGCAGTCTGAACCCTGTGATCGACGTCCAGGTGATCGAGGACCCCGGGGCCGCGGCCGTCGCGCTCGACCCCATCCGGTCCCGGTTGCTGGCCGAGCTGGTCGAGCCCCAGTCCGCCGCCACCCTGGCCGCCCACCTCGGCCTGCCGCGCCAGAAAGTGAACTACCACCTGCGCACCCTGGAGGCGCAGGGCCTGGTCGAGCTGGCCGAAGAGCGGCGGCGGGGCGGCATCACCGAACGGGTCCTGCGGGCCACCGCCCTGCACTACGTCGTGTCGCCCGCGGCCCTGGGGGAGACGGCAGTGGACCCTGAGCGCGCCGCCGACCGGTTCTCGGCCGGCTACCTCGTCGCCCTGGCCGGCCGAGTGGTGCGAGAGGTGGGCGGCCTCGCCCGCCGGGCCGACGCCGCCGGCGCCCGGCTCCCCACGCTCGCCATCGACACCGAGATCCGGTTCCGCTCGGCCGAGGACCGGGCCGCCTTCGCCGAGGACCTCACCGCCGCCGTGCTGGACCTCGCCAGCCGCTACCACCACGACGACGGACGGCCTCACCGGCTGGTCGTCGCCGCCCATCCAACCCCGGAGAAGACCGCATGACCACGCCCGACGTCCCCCTCCGCCTCGAGATGCGCTTCGAGCTGGCCGCCTCGCCCGCGCAGGTCTGGGACGCCATAGCCACCGCCGAGGGCATCTCGTCCTGGTTCCTCCCCACCGAGCTCGACGGGCGGGAGGGCGGCGCCATCGTCACCCACATGGGCGAGGACGCCTCGTCGCCGGGCGAGGTGACCGGCTGGGACCCACCCCGGCGCCTCGTCTACTCCGAGCCCGATTGGGCCGCCCTCTCGGGCCACGAGGGCGCCGACGTCACGCCCCTGGTGAGCGAGTTCCTGGTCGAGGCCCAGTCGGGTGGGACCACCGTGGTGCGCGTCGTGTCGAGCGCCTTCGGCACCGGCGCCCAGTGGGAGCAGGAGTTCTTCGACGGCATGAGGGCCGGCTGGGAGCCGTTCTTCAGCCACCTCGAGCTGTACCTGACCGACTTCGCCGGCCAGTACGCCGCCTTCATGGAGGCCGGCCTGGTGCGGGAGACCGGTTCCTCGGAACAGCTGTGGCGAGCGATGTCGAGCGACCTCGGGCTGCCCGACCAGGTGGGCAAACCGGTCGAGCTGCGGGGGATGACCGGTTCGCTGCGGCGGCTCCAGAACCGCCACGCACTGGTCCGTGTGACCGACCCCTACCCCGGCTATGCGGCGCTGTGGTGCGAGGACTGGCCCGATGGCGGCTCGTTCGCCCAGGTGCGCGCCTACCTGTTCCACCCCGACGCCGGAAACTATGTCGAGCGCGAGCAGCCGGGATGGAAGGCTTGGCTCGGCGGGCTCGAGGAGAGCGCATGACACTCGCGATCGAGGCCGAGGGCCTCACCAAGACCTTCGGTGAGACCAGAGCCGTCGACGGCATCGACCTGGCCGTCAAGCCGGGCACCGTCTACGGGGTGCTCGGCCCCAACGGAGCGGGCAAGACCACCACCATCCGCATGCTGGCGACGCTGCTGCTCCCCAACGCCGGCTCGGCCCGCGTGCTCGGCCACGACATCGTCGCCGAGGCCGACGTGGTGCGCGGCCTGGTGAGCCTGACCGGGCAGTTCGCATCGGTCGACGAGGAACTGACCGGTCGGGAGAACCTGCTGCTGCTCGGCCGGTTGCTGGGCTTCTCCCGCGGTCCGGCCGGGGAGCGGGCGGACGAGCTGCTGGAGGCGTTCGGGCTGACCGACGCGGCCGAGCGGCTGGTCAGCACCTATTCGGGCGGGATGCGCCGGCGGCTCGACATCGCCTCGAGCATCGTGGTGACGCCCGATCTGCTGTTCCTGGACGAGCCCACCACCGGGCTCGACCCCCGCAGCCGCAACCAGGTGTGGGAGATCGTGCGGGTGCTGGTGGCCGCGGGCACCACCGTGCTGCTGACCACCCAGTACCTGGACGAGGCCGACCAGCTGGCCGACCGCATCGCCATCATCGACCACGGCCACATCATCGCCGAGGGCACCTCGGCCGAGCTCAAGGCCTCGGTGGGCAGCGGGGCGCTGCACGTGCGGCTGCACGACGCCGGGGCCCGGCCCGAGGCCGAGCGGGTGCTGGCGGTCACGCTCGGCGTTTCCGTAGAGCGCGACGCCGATCCCGCGGCGCTCACCGCCCGGGGCGCCACGCCCGACCGCATCGCCCTGGGCCTGGCCGAGCTGGTCAACGCCGGGCTCACCGTCGAGGAGTTCGCCCTCGGCCAGCCGAGCCTGGACGAGGTGTTCCTGTCCCTGACCGGCCACCCGGCCGAGCCGCAGGACGACGACGACAACGAGGAGGACGCGGCGTGACCGCCACGGATGTCAGCACCACCGTCGAGCGATCCGTCGATGCCGCCACCTTGCGGGCGGCGCTGTCCACCCACGCCCGCCCGCCGCGGCCCGGGCGGGGTTCGGCATCCGTCACGTTCGCGTGGCGGGCCATGCGCAAGATCCGCCACGTCCCCATGCAGCTGTTCGACGTGACCGCGTTCCCGATCATGTTCACGCTGATCTTCACGTTCCTGTTCGGCGGGGCGCTGGCCGGCTCGCCCCGGGACTACCTGCAGTACCTGCTGCCGGGGATCCTGGTCATGACCGTCACGATGATCACGGTGTACACGGGCATGGCGCTCAACACCGACGTCACCAAGGGTGTGTTCGACCGCTTCCGCTCGCTCGCCATCTGGCGGCCCGCGGTGCTGGCCGGGATGATGCTGGCCGACACCGTGCGCTACACGATGGCGGCGCTGGTGGTCATCGTGCTGGGCGTGGTGCTCGGGTTCCGGCCCGACGGCGGCCCGCTGGGCGTGCTGGCGGCCCTGGCGCTGATCGTGCTGTTCTCGGTCGCGCTGTCCTGGGTGTGGAGCAGCATCGGCCTGCGCCTCCAGAGCCCGGAGACGGTGATGCAGGCGAGCATGACCGTGCTGTTCCCCCTGACCTTCGCCAGCAACGTGTTCGTCGACCCCGACACCATGCCCGGCTGGCTCCAGGCGTTCGTGAACGTCAACCCGATCACCCATCTGACCACGGCGTCCCGCGAGCTCATGCACGGCCACATGGACTCGGGGGCCATCGGTTGGGTGCTGCTGTGGAGCGCGGCCCTGACCCTGGTCTTCGCCCCGCTCACGATGCGGCTCTACTCGGCGGAGCGGTAGGCCTTCCGGAGATAGTCAACTTGGTTGACTATTTGGAGAGGGTGCGCGAGGGTGCAGCCATGCCCGTGCTCCCCGCACCCTCCCAGCCCACCCACGACATCGGCCACACGCAGTTCACGTCGCTCGCCACGCCTCGCCGCGGGTCGCAGTAGACCTCGGTGTGGCGGATCGAGGTCGGCCCGGGCACCGAGCCCGTGCCCCACTCGCTGACCCGGGAGGAGGTGTTCGTGGTGCTCGACGGGCTCGCTTCGGTCACCATCG
>Ga0111539_10008514_pt1 | contig 13034 bp, 8 predicted proteins | sample RhiMethybrSRZTD1_FD_79667 | JGI IMG/M metagenome (GOLD analysis project Ga0111539, IMG submission 79667) | Populus rhizosphere microbial communities from Tennessee, USA - Rhizosphere MetaG P. TD hybrid SRZTD1 (version 2) (version 2) | ecosystem: Host-associated > Plants > Roots > Rhizosphere >...
CGCGCGCCAGGAAGACGAGGAGCAGATGTTGTCGAAAGACGGGTTGATGATCAGGTGGAATATCCTGGCGGCCGTCGGCATCGTGGTGACCGTCGGTTTCGTCACGCTTGCTTCCGTATACGCGCAGCAGAAGACGAGCAAGAGCGCCGGCTTCACGACTCAGGATTACATCGACATCCAGCAACTGGTCGCTCGCTATCCTTACGCGTTCGACGGCGGTCTTGCGAAAGGCGCGGCGTACGCGGATCTCTTCACGCCCGATGGCGTCTTCATCAACCAGGATGGCCGTCACGAAGGGCGGACCGAGCTCCAACGCATGGGCGGCTCTACGCGCCGCCGCGAAACGCCGTTGAACGTGGCTCACTACATTGTCAATCACGTGATCACACCGATTTCGTCGAGCCGCGCCACCGGCACCGAATATCTGGTCGTGCTGAACATCGCCGAAGACGGCGAGTCCGTTCATTCGCGCTCAGGATCGATCAGGCTTGGCGGACAGTACCGTGACGAGTACGAGAAGACTCCCCAGGGATGGCGGTTCAAGGTCCGGCAATACCTGAACAAGGACGCGACGGAGACAGCTGAAGCCACCGCCGAGAAGCTGCGGTCGCAGGTCTATCAGCCTCCGGCGCCGGGGCAGGGACCTGGCCGAAATGCTCGATGATCGACGGGTGCTCCGTTCTTCTCACGGCATTGCTGCTCGTCGTGCCGGCGGCGCTACAGAGCGTTCCGACTCCGACCCGTGAAAGCGGACCGGCCAACGCATCGCGATCGGTATGGGATGGCGTCTACACGCCGGCGCAGGCGAAACGAGGTGAGGAACAGTACGAGACGTTCTGCAGCAGTTGTCATGGCAGCGATCTGCAGGGAGACGGGGCAGATGCGGCGGCGCTCGCCGGCCCGCGCTTTACCACCAAGTGGGACGGCCGCACTCTGGGGGCGCTGTTCACGGTAGCGACGCAAACGATGCCGCAGGATGCGCCGGGAACGCTCAGCCCACAGGCCTACGGAGATCTCCTCGCGTACATCCTGCAGGCCAACGGCTTTCCCGACGGCGAGATGGAGCTGGCACACGATGCCGACACTCTCAGACGGATCGTGCTCGAGCAGACGGCGCCCTCTCCGCGGTAGCAAGGAGATAGTTGTGCCCCTGTACGAATATGAATGCCGAGGCTGCGGCCACCAATTCGAGCAACTGGTGCGTGGATCGGCGACTCCCTCCTGCCCGTCGTGCGCAAGCGGCGATCTCGAGCGCGTGCTCTCCGTGTTCGCAGTGAGCTCCGAAACGATGCGCGCGTCGGCGCTGCAGACGGCGCGGCGCAGGGCTGCCAGCAACCCCGATCGCATCGAGCGTCAGCGCTCGGAGGTGGAGCACACGGTAGAACATCTGCGGGAGGACTATGGCATCACGCCGACGAAGGCCAAGCCGGTCTCGTAAGTGAGCAAGGCGTCCGCCGGCCCCTCGGCTATTTCGCCAGCTCGGCGAAAACAAATTCCACGTTGCCCCTGACACGCCGAGGGTCGCCGGCTCCGTAACCCTTGTATCTGTCGGGCACCTTCCAACGGGCGACCACGTCCTCGACGCTCAGTCCGTGATGGAAGCCATCGACCACAACGTCTCGGAAGTCTCGAGTGAACCTCGCATACTCGTCCAGATCCGCCACTGTCATGACGCCGTCGTCACCGGTGATGACGATATCGACGATGTCTTTCAGCGTCGCCGCTGCCTTGGCCAAGGTATCGGGATAGGCGAGTCCGCTGCCACCCGTGTTCCCGTCGACCATCGGCGGTTGTTTCGAGGGGAACATGTCGCCAGCGTACATCACCCGCAGCGCCGGAAATACAACCCATGCGTCGCCGCTGGTATGTCCGGACCCGAAGTAATACAGCTCGATCCGGTCCTTCCCGGCTCCGATCGGCATCTTCTCCTTGAACATCAGCTTCGGCAGGAAGTTCGCCTGGTCGGCGAACGCGCCAGACCGTTCCATGTTCGCGCGCGTGTTCTGGTGCGCGACGATCTCGACGGCCGTGCCGAAGAGCTCGTTGCCGCCGACGTGGTCTGGATGAGCGTCGGTGTTGATGATCGTGATGACCTTTTTGCTGGTGATGGTCTTGATCGTGTCGAGGATGCGTGGGCCCCAACCAGCACCCTTGGTATCGACGATGACGACGCCGAGGTCGGTAATGAACACCACGGTGTTCCCGCCGCCGCCCTTGAGAAGGTAGAGATTGTCCTTGAGCTTCTGCAATTGCACGACTTTCGATGTCGCACCGTCGCGGCCGACCGATTGACCGTGCAGGGCGGCCGTAGCGAGGGGAAGGGCTCCCGCGCACAGCAACACCCACAGCACACTGGCCCGTCTCATGTGAACCCCCTCGCGGGCTGATCGACCGCGGACGCGATTTGTACGATGGTCGGTGAGACCGTCCGCACCATTACCACGATGCGCGACGCCCCACCCCGGCCGGGTACAAATTGCGACAAATCTGGCAAAGCGGGACCCACCCACCTGTCCTACAGTGCGGCAGGCGACTCCTTCTCTGCGGCGATCTGCTTCCTGTGAGGGTGGGACATGGTGAAAGGGGTGTTTGGCGCAGCGCTTGCCGCCGCGTTCGGCCTCGCGGCAGTGGCCGTCGGGCCGCTCGCGTCCATCGGCTCGAGCCAGGCCCGCATCGATCGCGTAGTCATCGACGCTGACGACGTCGGTGGCGTCGTCTCCGGACCTAAAGGTCCGGAGGCCGGCGTGTGGGTCATCGCGGAAACATCCGACACCCCGACGAAGCTGCGCAAGATTGTCGTCACCGACGACCGCGGTCGGTACGTCCTGCCCGATCTGCCGAAGGCGACCTATAGCGTCTGGGTGCGTGGGTACGGACTGGTCGACTCCCCCCGAGTCCAGTTGGCTCCGGGGAAGGAAGTCAACCTGACAGCGGTGGCCGCAAAGACGACGCAGGAAGCCGCCGCGGTGTATCCCGCCAACTCCTGGTACTCGCTCATCCAACCGCCACCGAAGAGCGATTTCCCCGGCACCGGCCCGCAGGGAAACGGCATCCCGCCCGTGATGAGGACGCAGGCCGACTGGATCAGCCAGATGAAGAACGGCTGTGAGCTGTGCCACCAGATCGGCAACAAGGCCACTCGCGAGATCCCGAAAACCCTCGGCACATTTCCATTGAGCAAGGACGCGTGGGCACGTCGAGTGCAGGTTGGCCAGGACGGCGGGACGATGTCCGGGTCCTTCGCCCGGTTCGGTCCCCGCGGTCTGCAGATGTTTGCCGACTGGACGGACCGCATCGCCACCGGTGAGGTTCCGCCTGCGCCTCCACGCCCGCAAGGGGTGGAGCGCAACGTCGTCTTGACGCTGTGGGAGTGGGGCAATCCGAGCAGCTTCGTCCACGATGAGATCTCGACCGACAAGCGTGATCCGACGGTCAACGCATACGGCCCGCTCTACGGTCTCGACTACACGACCGACAAGCTGTTGATGGTCGACCCGATGACGAACACAGCGTCGGCGGTACCGCTGCCGGTTCGCGATCCGGCTGCGCGACCGTCGAAGCCGATGACCATGCCGGCCCCGTCGCCTTACTGGGGAGAAGAGACGTACTGGTCGGGCAAGGCGGCGGCGCATAGCGCGATGATCGACAAGAAAGGTCGCGTGTGGATGACCACGCAGATCGGACGTACGCAGCGGCCGTCCTTCTGCGGGGACATGGCGGGGGGACCGCTGCTCGGCAACTCCGAGTCGGAAACGGGTGGCGCGCTGCGCGGCGGCTCCGTGGTCCTCGTGTACGACCCGAAGACCAGGGACGTGACGGCCGTCGACACCTGCTTCTCGACGCATCACATCCAGTTCGCGGAGGACAAGGATGACACCGTTTACTTCAGCGGCGACGCGAACGTCCTCGGATGGATCAACACGCGCCTCTGGGACCAGACCCACGATCCGGCCAAGTCGCAGGGTTGGTGTCCGAGCATTCTCGATACCAACGGCGATGGCGTCATCGGCAAATACACGCAGGCGAACGAGCCGTTCGATCCGACGCTGGATCGGCGCATTCGCGGTGCGTCGTACGGCCTGATCCCGAACCCGAAGGACGGCTCGGTCTGGTATGCGACGTCGGGTCCGATGCCGGGCCGCATCGTGCGCGTCGAGATAGGGTCCAATCCGCCGGCCACATGCAAAGCGGAGTTGTACGAACCGCCGTTCAACGCGAGGCGTGCCGGCTACACGCCCAAGGGGATCGACGTCGATCGCAGCACGGGTGTCATCTGGGTGGGTTTGGGCGGAAGCGGGCACCTTGGCAGCTTCGATCGCCGCAAGTGCGACGTGCTCAAAGGACCGGCCGTCGTCACCGGCCAGCACTGTGAGGAAGCGTGGACGCTCCACGCGACGCCGGGTCCGAAGTTCAAGGGGGTCACCGACGACGCGAACGCCGACCACCTTTATTACAACTGGGTCGACCAGTTCAATGCGCTCGGTCTCGGCGCGAACGTGCCGATGGCCAACGGGACCGGTTCCGACTCGCTGATCGCCATGCAGCCGAACGGACAGTGGGTCGTTCTGCGCGTGCCATATCCGCTGGGCTTTTATTCACGCAGCATGTCGGGCCGCATCGACGATCCGAAAGCCGGATGGAAAGGCCGCGGCGTGTACGCCGACTACGGCGCCAACAACGTCTGGCACACCGAAGGCGGCAAGGGCACGCTGGGCTCGATCGTCAGGTTTCAGATTCGACCGGATCCGCTGGCGAAGTAACTGGAAGCGACACAGAGACCGCTGGCGATCATGTGGCTGAGAGTGGAGGCAAACATCATGCGCACGTTCACCCTCTGGACGGCGGCGGCGTTGACGGTGGGTGCGGCGATGCTTGCCGCGCCACAGGCGCAGCAGGCCCGCGCCGGCGCTCAACGCGCGCGCGACAGTGCGACGGCGCTGACGGCGCTGGACTACGCGGAGATTCAACAGCTGTACGCGAAGTATGCGTTCGCCTATGACACCGCCTCTGCCAACGGCGACGACTACGCACGCCTGTTCACGGCCGATGGCGCATTCAACTTTCCCAATGGTGATCCGCGGCGGCGCTGCGATCCGATCGAGCCTGGCGGCAAGGTCGCCGAATGCAAAGGGGCGGCGGCGCTCGCCAAGCTGGCCCGCGGTACCGGCGAGACCAAAGGGAGGCTCACCCTCAGCCACGTGACGACGAACATCGTCATCGAGCCGTCGCCTGAGGGAGCGAAAGGCAAGGCCTACCTCTCGCTGCCGGGTCTCGGACCGCAGGGCGGCGGCATGCGCGTCTCGGGTCTTTACGAAGACACCATCGTCAAGACCTCCGAAGGCTGGAAGTTCAAGCTGCGGGTCTACACGCCGATTCCGAATCCTCAGCGCCAGCCCACCACGGCGCAGCGCGATGCGCCGGCGGCCCCTGAGCGCTGAACGAGATCGCCACTGGATATCGACCGAATGCGGATCATCATGGGACGTCGCGTGACGGTGCTAGTCGGGTTCATCTTGTGGATGGCGTCCGTCATCGCCACGGTGCCACAGGCGGCGGGCCTTCAGCAGCCAGTGGTGACGACACACGACGCTGCATCCGGCGAACGTGCGTCCGCGATCGTCAGGCAGTATTGCGTGGGCTGCCACAACGACACGCTGAAGACCGCGGGCCTCACGCTGGCGGCGATCGATCCGGCCAATCCCGCGGCGCACGGCGAGGTCTGGGAGAAGGTGATACGGAAGCTTCGGGCAGGCCAGATGCCACCGGCTGGCGTGCGTAGACCGGAGCCCGCCGCGCTCGATGCCCTGATCGCATGGTTGGAGACGTCGCTGGATCGGGCGGCAAGCGATCACCCGAATCCGGGGCGGCCCCTGCTGCACCGCCTGAACCGCGCGGAATACGCCAACGTGATTCGCGATTTGCTCGACCTCGAGGTGGATGTCACGCCGATGCTGCCGGCTGACGATTCGACTTACGGGTTCGACAACATCGCAGACGTGCTCGGAGTTTCGCCGCTGTTGCAGGAACGCTATCTCGCCGCCGCGGAGCGGATCAGCGCGCTTGCGGTCGGCGACCCGCGCCTGAGCGCCGGTTCCACCACGTATCGTGTGCGTCAGGATTTGTCGCAGAACCAGCACATCGAGGGCCTGCCGCTCGGCACGATCGGCGGCGTGCTCGGCCGTCCGACGCTTCCGCTCGACGGCGACTACGACCTCCAGGTCAGGTTCATGCGCACCAACACGGGTGCAATGAGAGGGCTGGAGTATCCGCACCAGCTCGAGATCGTCGTCGACGGCGAACGCATTCATCTGGCGAGCTTCGGCGGCGACACCGATCTGCGAGCGCTCTACCAGAACCCGACGCTCGCCTCTGACGCCGTCGACGCGCGGCTGAAGGTCCGTGTCCACCTGACAGCGGGGCCGCACGAGATCGGCACCGCGTTCATCGAGAAAACGAACGCGGCCAGCGTCGACCGCCTGCAGCCGTTCCTGCGATCGTCGGACACGATGGACACGTCCGGCTTTCCGCACATGGATCTCCTGAGTATCACGGGGCCGTTCAATCCGTCGGGTCCAGGTGATACGCCGAGTCGGCGTCGGATCTTCACCTGCCGCCCCGCGACGGCCGCGCAGGAAACGGGGTGCGCGACCAAGATTCTCACGACGATCGGCCGGCGTGCGTACCGCCGTGCGTTGAGCAGCGCCGAGACGGAGGACCTGCTTCGCTATTTCAGCTCGGGTCGATCCACCGGCAGCCGCTTCGACGCGGGAATTCAGATGGCGCTCCGACGCCTGCTCGCCAGTCCGAAGTTCGTGTTCCGCAGCGAGGCGAACCCGGCCGACCTGGCGCCCGGCGCTGCCTACCGGATCACCGATCTGGAACTGGCATCGCGGCTGTCGTTCTTCCTCTGGAGCAGCATGCCCGACGACGAGCTGCTCGATGTGGCGAGCCGGGGAATGCTCAAGGACCCCGCCACGCTCGAGCGGCAGACGCGCCGTATGCTGGCCGATCCGCGATCGACCGCGCTCGTCAGCAACTTCGCCGGTCAGTGGCTGTACCTGCGCAATTTGCGCAGCATGGTCCCCGATTCAAACGTCTTCCCCGATTTCGACGACAACCTCCGTCAGGCGCTGCAGCGCGAGACCGAGCTGTTCTTCGAAAGCATCATGCGCGAAGACCGCAGCGTGTTCGATCTCCTCACGGCCGACTACACGTTCGTGAACGAACGACTGGCGAAGCACTACGGGATTCCACATATCTACGGCAGCCACTTCCGGCGCGTCACGGTTCGCGACGACGCGCGCAAAGGGTTGTTGGGCAAGGGCGCGATTCTCGCCGTTACGTCGCAGGCCAACCGAACCTCTCCGGTCATTCGAGGAAAGTGGATTCTTCAGAACCTCGTTGGAATCCCGCCGGCGCCACCGCCGCCCAACGTGCCGATGCTGAAGGAGCCCGGTGAACAGGATCGGCCGCTCACCATGCGCGAGCGCATGGCGGCGCATCGCAACAATCCCGCGTGCGCGAGCTGCCACAACGTCATGGACCCGCTCGGGTTTGCGCTGGAAAACTTCGACGCCGTTGGGGCGTGGCGGGAGAAGGACGCGGGTGCGCCGGTCGACGCCACGGGACAGTTCTGGGACGGGACGACGATCGACGGCGCTGTCGGACTGCGACAGGCACTGCTCAAGCGTCCCGACGTGTTCGTGCAGACGATGACGGAGAAGCTCCTGACATACGCGCTCGGCCGCGGCCTCGATTACCACGACATGCCGGTCGTGCGGGCGATTCTCCGGGAGTCGTCTGCCCACAACTATCGCTTCTCGTCGCTCGTACTCGGGATCGTCAACAGCGCTCCGTTTCAGATGCGGATGAAGGCCGCGCCGGGCGGCGAACCGGGTCTGACCCGGACCGAGTAACGCGTTCCGCAAGGAGGATCGCAGATGGTCGTTTCGAAGATCTCATTGCCGCGGCGGACGTTCCTGCGCGGCGTGGGAGCCACCGTTGCCCTGCCGCTGCTCGATGCCATGGTGCCGGCGTTCACCGCGCTCGCCCAGTCTCCGGCGAATCCGGCGCGGCGTTTCGGGGCTGTCTATATCCCGCATGGCGTGATCAACAAGGAGTGGACGCCCCCTGGCGCAAACCTCGAGATCATGCCCATCCTCAAGCCGCTCGAATCGCTGCGGGATCAGATGGTGATGGTGAGCAATCTCACCAGGCCGCAGGATACCGACGGCGGCACGCACTCGGTGAGCACCGCGAACTGGCTCACCGGCACCGTGGCGAAGAGAACGATCGGCGAAGACTTCCGCGCCGGCGTCAGCATCGACCAGGTCATCGCCGGCAAGATTGGCCAGGACACGCTGTTCCCATCACTCGAGTTCGCGACCGAGGATTTCGCTGGCCAGGTGGGCTCCTGCGATCCGGGCTATAGCTGCGCGTATCTGAACACCATCTCGTGGTCGGGCCCCACCACACCGAACCCGTGTGAGTTGAATCCGCGCGTCGCCTTCGAGCGGATGTTCGGCCGGACTGGCACCGCGGACCAGCGCCTCGCTGCGATTCGCGAGGATCGCAGCATCCTCGATGGCCTCACCAGCGACATCCGCGATCTCAGGCGAGAGCTCGACGCACGCGACGGGGTCCGTCTCGGCGAGTATCTGGACAACATCCGCGAGATCGAGCGGCGGATCCAGCGTGCCGAGGAGCAGAACGGCACGCGGGTGACGCCCATCGACACGCCGCTGGGGATTCCCGACTCCTTCGAGGAGCACGCCTCGCTGATGTTCGACCTGCTCGCGCTGGCGTTTCAGGCGGACATCACGCGCGTGTTCACGTTCATGCTCGCGCGCGAGCTCAGCATGCGGACATATGCGAACCTCGGCATCACCGAGCCGCATCATCCCTTGTCACACACTGGCGGCGACCCCGACAAGATCGTCAACCACGCCAAGCTGAACACCTATCACCTCTCGCTGTTCGCGAGGTTCCTCGAGAAGCTGCGCGCCACGCCCGACGGCGACGGTTCGCTGCTGGACCACTCGATGATCCTCTACGGCAGCGGCATGAGCGACGGAAATGCCCACAGCCCGTATCCACTCGTGCTGATCGCGATGGGCGGCGTCGCTGGAAAAGGAAACCGTCACATCCAGGCGGCGACGGAAAGTCCCACCGGGAACCTGTGGCTGGGCGTGGCTGAGAAATACGGCATCTCGATGGAGCGGTTCGGCGTGAGCACGGGACGCGTGGAGCTGTAACGATGCGTGCGCCATACATCGGCGGCGCATTGCTCTTGACGCTGTGCTGGTCGGGGAACGCGCCGGCCGACGGCGGCGGACTCACGCTGCTCGAGGCGGTCAAAACCGGCAACCGGGAGGCGGTGGCGATGCTGCTGCGTCAGGGCAGCACCGTGAATACGCGAGAGCCCGATGGCATGACGGCGCTCCACTGGGCCGTGCGCGCCGATGATCTGCCGACCGTACAGATGCTGCTTCGCGCCGGCGCCAATGTGAACGCGGCGAACAGGTACGGGATCACTCCGCTCTTCCTCGCCGCGACGAACGGAAGCGCGCCCGCTATCGAGCTCCTGCTGAAGGCCGGGGCCAACGCCCGGGACACCAAGCCGGAAGGAGAAACGGTGCTCATGACCGCGGCGCGGACCGGAGACTCCGGCGTGGTGAAAGCGTTGCTGGCCCACGGCGCGGAGGTCGACGCGAAAGAACAATGGCTCGGCGAAACCGCGTTGATGATCGCCGCAGCGGAAGACCATGGCGACGCGGTCAAGGCGCTCATCGACGCGGGTGCGGACCTCAACGCGCGGTCGGCGCCCACGAACCTGCCCGACCTGCAGTGGGTCCCGGCGGGCATGTCCACGACGCTGTTTCCCAGAGGGAGCTGGACGGCGCTGATGTTCGCGGCGCAGCAGGGAGCCCTCGATGCAGCGCGCGTGCTCGCCGGCGCCGGCGCCGACCTCAATCTGGTGGATCTCGACGGCACGACGGCGCTGGTGTTCTCGATTCTCAACGCGCACTACGACGTGGCCGCGCTGCTGGTGGAGAAGGGTGCCGATCCCAACGTCGCTGACGCGGCCGGCATGGCAGCGCTGTATACGGCCGTCGACATGAGCACGATTCCGTTCATGCACAACCGGCCGCCGCCGCCGCCGCACGGAAAGCTGGAAGCGATCGACATCATCAGGATCCTGCTGGCGCACGGCGCGGATCCCAATCAGCGGTTGAAGGCGCCGACGATCCAGAGGCATCACGACCCCGGCGACCGCGGCCTCGGCGACGGCAGTACGCCGCTGATGAGGGCGGCCAAGGTTCCGGACATCCCCGTCATGCGCCTGCTGCTGGCCAACGGCGCCGACCCGAAGCTGACGCAACGAAACGGGACCAACGCCCTGCTGTTCGCGGCGGGCCTTGGCCGCGGCGGCTCGGTCGGATACGGCCGCGCCAAGAGCGGCACCGTCGACGAGGCCATCGAGGCGGTGCGACTGCTGCTCGACGCCGGTCTCGATGTGAATGGCCCGAACAGCGACGGCACGACGCCGCTGCACGCGTCGGTGGCGAGCGTCTCCGACGTCAGGCCGCTGATCCAGTTCCTGATCGATCGCGGCGCCGACCCGAACACCAAGAATAAACGCGGACAGACGCCGCTCGACGCTGCGCGCGGAGGCACTCGCGTCGGGACGCTGGCGGCCAAGAATCCGCAGGTCGTCGAACTGCTCTCCCGATTGACCGCACCGGCCGGCACGACGGCAGAGCAATCGGATCGCCCGGATCCGGACTCACCGGACAAGTAATCGCGAAACGCGGGAACTACAGGAGACTGGCCATGCGATGTGCACGGGTGTCGATCGTCGCGTTCTTGCTGTTCCTCCCGACGCTGGCGTTTGCGCAGGCGTCGATCACAGGCGTGGTGCGGGACACGTCTGGCGCGGTGCTTCCGGGCGTGACGGTCGAGGCGTCGAGTCCGGTGCTCATTGAAAGAGTACGGTCGGCCGTGACGGACGCGAGCGGCCAGTATCGAATCGTCGAACTACGGCCCGGCACCTATACCGTCACCTTCGGGCTGACCGGCTTTTCCACCGTGAAGCGGGAAGGGCTCGAGCTGACGGGGACGTTCACGGCAACCGTCAACGCCGAACTGCAGGTCGGCGCGGTCGAAGAAACGATCGTCGTGAGCGGTACGTCGCCGATCGTCGACGTACAGAGCGTGAAGCGCCAGTCGGTCATGACCAAAGACATGATCGACGCGCTCCCGAGCGGACGGACGGCGCTGACGGCGGCGGTGCTGATTCCGGGCGTTGCGTCGCGCAGCATGGACGTGGGCGGCACGAACACGATCAGCCTGGACTCGATGTCGGTCCACGGGAGCCGTGCAGGCGATCAGCGCGTGCTGCAGGAAGGGCTGAGCACCGCCAATGCCGACTTGTCGGGACAGACGGGTGCCGGCGTTCCGAACATGAGCGCCGTTCAGGAGCTGACGATCGACACGGGTGCCGGGTCAGGTGAGCAGTCGACCGGCGGCCTGACCATCAACCTCATCCCCCGCGAGGGAGGCAATCGGTTCACCGAGTCGTTCTTCGCCACCGGCTTCAACTCCGCGTTCCAGGGCAGCAACTACACCGACGAACTGAAGGCGCAGGGCCTCCGCAGTCCAACCACCATCAAGGTGAACTACGACGTCAATCCGGCGATCGGCGGACCGATCATGAGGGACAAGCTCTGGTTCTTCAGCGCCGGGAGGTGGATGCATTACGAGAATTACATCGGCGACATGTTCTACAACCAGAACGCGCTCGATCCCGCCAAGTGGACTTACGCGGCGGATCTGAGCCGCCCCGCGTACTTCGGCGCGACGCAGCGGAGCTACACGGGCCGCCTCACCTGGCAGCTCACCACGAAGAACAAGTTCGCGTTGTCCTATGACGATCAGTATCGAGCGTGGGATCCCCGTCCCACGTTGACGGTCGCACCCGACGCCGCAACGAGTCTGTTCTGGCCGATGCAGCGGAACCTGGGCCTCACCTGGACGTCGCCGCTGACCAACCGCATCCTGCTCGAAGGGGCCTTTCTGAATCGCGGCGAGGGATTCCAGTATCGACGTCCTCCGGAAGGCGACGTCCGTCTCGATCTGGTCCCGGTACTCGAACAGTCGACTGGAATCCTGTACCGGAGTCCCTGCTGCCAGGAGGGATCCCAGCCGTACATCCACAACTTCTCGCTCATCAACAACGTTCGCGCGGCCGTATCGTATGTGACTGGAACTCACGCGCTGAAGACTGGTTTCCTGTTCCGCAGCGCCGATCGGCGGGGCAAGGTCTATGACAATCACTACAACATGACCTTCCGTTTCAACAACGGCATCCCCAATCAGATCACCGAACGCGCGACGCCGTGGACGCGGGACGACAACAACCCGATCGACCTGGGCATCTACACGCAGGATCGATGGACAGTGAAGCGGCTGACGTTGAATCTGGCGGCGCGGCTCGATTACTACGTCATCTCGTTCGGTGCGCAGCACCTCGGGCCGGCGCCGCTGGTGCCCAATCGCGACATTTCGTTCCCGCAGATCGATTGGGTGAGCTGGAAGGACATCACGCCGCGATTGGGAGCGGCCTACGATCTGTTCGGCAACGGAAAGACCGCCGTCAAGGTTGGCCTGGGCAAGTACATGCTGGCCGGCAACTTCCTCGGCGCGTTCGGCGGCGGCTCCAATCCGATCGAGCGGATGGCGAACATCGTCACGCGGAGCTGGAACGACAGCTTCTTCCCCGCCGGTGACTCGCGCCGGGCGAACTTCTGGCCGGATTGCGACCTGCGAAATCCGCTGCCGAACGACGAATGCGGCGTCATGTCGAACACCGCGTTCGGGCAGCCGATCATCACGACCGACGTTGATCCGCAGGCGCGGCGCGGCTGGGGAAAGCGCGCGTACAACTGGGAATTCACGACCAGCGTCCAGCAGCAGATCGCGCCGCGCGTCTCCGTCGACGTGGGCGTCTTCCGGCGCTGGTACGGCAACTTCAG
>Ga0111539_10008518_pt1 | contig 13029 bp, 8 predicted proteins | sample RhiMethybrSRZTD1_FD_79667 | JGI IMG/M metagenome (GOLD analysis project Ga0111539, IMG submission 79667) | Populus rhizosphere microbial communities from Tennessee, USA - Rhizosphere MetaG P. TD hybrid SRZTD1 (version 2) (version 2) | ecosystem: Host-associated > Plants > Roots > Rhizosphere >...
AAAGCTCTACCTGTTTCAAATCTGGAGCGGCGGCGACAAAAACGGGAACCAAATACCTTTGTTAAATGAAGAAGAGCGCCGCGATCGGTATGACGCCCGCTCGTCGATCGTTAGGTTACGAGCCAAGGCCCCAAGCTATTGAGACCGTCGATGACAATTTCAGCGCAGACATTTGATGAGCACCGAAAATTCCTGTGGGGCATCTGTTACCGCATGACCGGCAGTGCTGCTGACGCTGAGGACATCGTTCAGGATACTTTTGTTAAGGCGCTGGAAAAACCGCCGGCCGATCTGGAAGCGCCTCTGCGACCGTGGCTGGTTAAGATCGCGCTGAATTTAAGTCGAGATCAACTTCGCAGGAGACGACGGCGAGAGTATTTCGGACCGTGGCTTCCCTCACCCATTAACACCGAAGGCGATACGCCTTTGGAATTTGATGAGCCTTCGGCAAACGAAATATCGGCGATGGCTGAATACGACTTACGTGAAAGTGTGACGATTGCTTTTCTGTTGGCGCTGGAAGCTTTGACTCCAGCTCAACGTGCGGTGCTCCTGCTGCGTGACGTGTTCGATTATTCAACTGCTGAAACGGCTGCGACAGTTGAAATGACCGAGAGCAACGTCAAGGTTACCCTGCATCGGGCGCGTCGCATCATGGTTGCATATAACAAGAATCGGGTCGCCAGTCTTTCAAAGCGCGCTCACGAACTGCGCGGCACCCTGCAACGCTTCTTATCTCGCCTGGCAGAAGGCGATGTCGAAGGGCTAAAGAGAATGTTAGCCGCCGATGTCGTGCTGGTTTCTGACGGCGGCGGCGAGATTAACGCGTTGGCTGAACCAATGATTGGTCGCCCGAAGGTGCTCAGACTTCTTACCAGGTTGTACGAAGCAAATCGCAGCGTTACCAGCACCTCAATGCGCCTGGTCAACGGCGAGCCGGCAATCCTGGTAGCGCGCAGCAAGGTCAAGCCTGGACACGCATCTTTCTTCACGATGCAATGTGAGTTGAACGGAAGGGGCCGGATGCGGCGGCTTCATTTCGTATTTGCCCCAACCAAGCTGAGTGCACTGAAACCGAAAGCAACCGGCATGACGCAAGTCAGCGAAACAGATCCCCATGTGGCTACCTGATCAACTGCGGGTATTCCCACCTATCGCTTTTCTTGCGCTGCTTTGGTTGCTTGAGTCTTGCGTGCCGCTTTATCGTTATGACCCGAACCGGTGGCTTCGCGACTTGCCGAACCTTGCTTTGACGGCACTACTAATCCTTACCAACGTAGTTCTGTCATTCGTGACGGTCCGGATTTCCCGGTTCAGCCTGAACAACGGGTTTGGGCTTTTCTTCCTATTCAACCTACCGCCCTGGTTAATTGGTTTGTCCGGTCTGGCGGCGATGGACTTGCTTACTTACTTCGCTCACGTGCTGCTGCACAAATCCTGGTTGGGTTGGCAGTTTCATCGCGTGCATCACAGTGATCGAGAAGTCAACGTCACGACTGCGTTTCGTCAGCATCCGGGCGAAACCATTTGGCGGATTCTATGGCAGGCGATGGCGATTGCAGTATTTGGGATTCCCATGTGGGTCGTGATCATATACCTGACGATTTCGACCTTGAACGCCCAGTTGGAACATGCCAACATCAAACTGATTGAACCGCTCGATCGCGTGCTGCGCATCCTGTTCGTAACTCCGAACATGCACAAGGTGCATCACTCGCGAGAACAGTTTCAGACCGACACCAACTACGGCAACATATTCTCGGTATGGGATCGAGTCTTCGGCAGTCACACTTCCGCCGTAGACTTTCGCAACCTGCATTACGGCCTCGAAGACTTTGATGGGGCGAATAACCAAACGCTCTCTGCTCTGCTCAGACTTCCCTTCCTGGTGGCCGCCAAGGTTGGTTCCACCGCAAGGTCCAAACACGCGACCGGCTCGCGCGACTGAAGGTTATTCGCGAGACGCGCGAAAAAAAATCTTGACACTGCCCCACGCGGGTGTAGACTGTCAGACTCATAAATTCCCCCGTTAGCTCGTTTCCTACGACAGCCGATAGTTTGTCGTACTGATTCTTAACTTCTTAGCATAAAGAACCAGAGTCTCTCTTTCCGAGGTGACTGTATGAGCGAACCCCACGGGGAAGGTCCTGCGCCACTGGATCGGCGGGTTTTGGCACTCTTAATCATTGCAGCCGGCGCGCTTGTTCCGCTGCTCTTTTTTTCTGCTCTCAAATCACCGGTAACGGCACAATCGACGCAGACCTCCGCAACTCGACAGACACCTGACCAGAGCTTAATCGGAAGGGACTGCCGCCAATGCCACAAACTCGTGGTGCAAACCTTCCTGCTCGATAATCACGGCAAGAGCGCCTCGTTTCTAAATGATTCGCGGGCCGCCAAGTGCGAGCAATGCCACCGCAACAGCGAGAAGCACGCCGAAACCAGCAGCCGAACCAAGGCAGGCGAGAAGGCCGACTCTCCCGCTAATCCAACCACGGCTGAGACTAACGAGACGTGCCTGTTCTGTCATGCTCGGGACCGTGGCCACTTTGAGTGGCGCGGCACGCAGCACGATCGAAGCGATATGAGTTGCTTGTCCTGTCACAATGTTCATCACACGAAGTTCATCCAAAGAATGTCGCTGAACCTTACCGAGAAGACCGACCTCGAGGTTGCGGAGATTCTTAACACCAGATTGCCTGAACACATGTTGTTGGCGCCAACGGTTGAAGACACTTGCTTCGGCTGTCACCTTGACCGGCGCAAGTCTTTTTATCAACGCTCGACCCACCTGTTTCGCACCGAATTTAACAACATGAAGGTTGGTTGCTCCTCCTGCCACAATCCGCACGGCGGCCCGGGGGCAAAGATGCTTGTAGAGCAGACCGTTAATAACGTCTGTTACAAGTGCCACGCCGAAAAACGCGGGCCGTTTCTCTGGGACCACCCACCGGTTCGCGAGAATTGCCTCAACTGTCATTCGCCCCATGGTTCGAACAATGCCAAGCTTCTAACGGCTCGCGTTCATATGGTGTGCCAGCAATGCCACATTCATATGTTGCCACGCCATTCGACCACCGCCGGAAAACCTCTGGACATATTTTCCATCAATCGCGGTTGTTTGAATTGCCACGGCCAGGTTCATGGCTCGAATCATCCGGGAGGAAGAACACTTACGCGGTAGGAGGGCAGATGAGAATCCAACCAGAGAGACTCAAATCGATTCTGCGCGTCGAGTTCGTTTTCATCGCTCCCCTGATCGCGGTGCTCCTGATCACTTCTAACGTTTGGTGCCAGGCGCCCGGGAAGGACGAGTCAAAACCGAAGAACCAAACATGGAAAGGGCTCCACGGAACCATCGAAATGGGCGTCCAATTTCGTGAGCTTGAGGGCGACCACCCCGCCAAGTTCCAGGAGACGCGCGAGGTCCCAAAAGGGGGCACTATGCCGAAACTGAGGCTGGATTTCAATTCTGCCGGTTCTCCCCACCTTCTGTCAGTTAAGGGATTTGAGCTTCGCGAGGATGACCAGCGTCTCACGGTCGATTTCCGGCGGATTGGAAAATTTCGCTCTCGATTTATGTGGGACGAAATCCCGCATTTCTTCGGCAAGGGGCAATCCTTCCTGGTGGAAACGGCGCCCGGCTTATATCAAGTCAGCCCCACGCTGCGAGCCAGTCTGCAGGCAGTTACACAATCGGACGCGACGCGAACGCCGGTCAACGGACCTTTGCCGACATTGGTCCGCCAACAGTTGGTGTTTGCGCCCATAACCATAGTCCGACTTGAGCGAGATCAAGCCCTTTTCAGACAATCGTATCAACCCACGGAGAATGTCGAGCTGTACTTCGAGCTTAGCTGGCTGAAGAATCGCGGAACGCGCCCCATGGCCGCCGGCACGTTCGTCCGCCGAGCCGTTCCCGGTCCCGGAGGCGTGCCGACAGACATTGGGGGTTCGTGGGAAGGCATTGGACAAGAGTTTCTGGAGCCCATAAATCAGCGCACGACAAACCTCACGGTGGGAGCGCAGTTTAGCGGCAAACGATGGCGGGCCGGCGTGGAGTACGATCTTTCGCTCTTTCGCAATCGCGTGGAATCGCTGACTTTCGAAAACCCTTTTCGGGTTACCGACGAGCAGGGGTGTGCCCCTACGTGCGGGGCTTCAAATAGATTCCGCGAGGTTAGATGGCAGAACGATCTGGCTCCAAATAACGATTCTCACACTGTCACCGTTTGGGGCAGTTTCGATCTGACCGAGAAAACTCAAATGCGCGGTCTTTTCTCGCTCGCGTACTGGACCCAGAATGATCCCTTCCTCCCGTGGACTCTGAATACGGCGATCAGGCCGACCGATTGGGATGCGCTCAGCCCGGTTACAAATCCCACCGATGTAAATCAGCTTCCGGCGAGGAGCCTCAACGGAAAGATGCGAAACATGAACCAGGAATATGCGCTGGTCAATCGCGGCCATACGTTTCGCTTCCAGGCGGAGTACCGTTCGCAGTTCCTGGACAATCAATCACCAATGATTGTCTTCCCGGGATATGCCGCGTTTGGCGATTCGACCTGGCGCGCGGCGCGAACGGATTTCTACAACTTGCCGGTCGAAAACCTGGATTGGGATTTTAGGAGCCAGAATGTTAACGCGGGGTTTCAATGGGATATCCGGCCGAATCTGACCTGGAGATTCGATTATGACTGGGAGATCTGGAACCGCAAGTTCCGGGACGTGAACCGTAACAATCAACACAGCATTCGGAACCGGTTGGAATTTGAGTTCAATCTTTCAGGAAAACAGAACGGAAGTAAATACACTACCGTGCCAGTCACTCAAGGTAGCGCAACGCCGGACGCTGAGCTTAAATCCAACACGAGTCTTCGGCTTAGATTCGACTACCTTTACGCGAATCGACGCGCGTTGGCGTACAACACTCAGCCATTGACGCTTTGCCCTTCGAATGCGGTCCCAGGGGATCCGAACACTGCGCAGTGCCCGGTCGCCCTGGGCGGAGCTCCGGCCAATAGCCCCCAAAGCGCCTGGGTAGTGACGTCATTCACCACGATGAACGATGGCTTCCCAATCGAATTCAATCTACTGCGCCGGTTTGATGAGGCGGATCGAATCCGCCACGATGGCGGCCTTACGCTGGAGTTATTCAAGGGCGAGAGAACGAATTTCTCGGCTTCTTATCACTACCTGGGAGACGAGTACGATAAGAATCTTTTTGGCCTGCTTTTCAATCGCTACCAGTTTTTCGATGCCCAGTTCACGCATGCATTCAAAAACGGAAGTTTCCTTTACGCCAACTATAACCGCGAGGTGAACAACTTCAAGTATCGAGACCTTGCACACCTGCTGCCGAATCCTCAGGCGCCTCCCGGCGCGATCGTCCAGGGCACGCTGGCTCAATACCCCCTCGCCAATACCTGGGAGCGTGCCAGCCGCAGCAGTCTGGACAGTTTTGAATTCGGCATCAACGGGGCCCCTCAGGAAGGAAAGCTACGAAAATGGGAGTTTGACCTCGAGTATGCGCTCTCCTTCGCCCGCGACCGAATTACTACCTCAAATCCGTTTATTCCCCGGGCAGATTCAGTCGTTCACGCGGGTGCAAATCCTTATCCCGATACGGTGGTCCGTCGCCACGACGTGAATATCGCCATCTTGCGCCGCATCAAAGAAGATTTCGCGATCGGCGTACGTTATTGGTATGAGCCATACAATCAGGATGACTTCAGCTACAACGTTCTCGCGCCCTACGTGCACGGTAGGCTTACCAGCGATACGCCGAAATATATGTTCCAGGATGCGCGTTACGGCACTTATCACGCCAACACGACAACCGTATTCGTGCGTTACTCTTTCTGACGCGCTCCGCTCAGTTCAATTTCGGTAATTAGCTAACGTTGTCGGTAACCGCCCCCCAAATATCAAAAGGGCAATCCTTTCGCGACATTGATTTCCACCAACTCTAAATAAGCAACGACACCCATGCCTCGAGAGATTACACATCACGGCGCGGTGATTGAGGCAATCCGCAACAGCGGGCTCATCTCTGAGTTGCTGGAAACCCAGGGCAACCAATACAAGCACGAGCTGGATCTCGAACTGATTGTTTACGGACGCACCTACGCGGACAAACGAGTCGGGCCATATGCTCGCTTGTTGGCTTTCAGTCCCGGCGAGGAGATCATTCGCGAGGGCTACTGGGGAGGAAACCGGTTCTACATCCTTATCAGCGGACAGCTCGATGTTTATCGAAAGGACAAGCAGGGCATCTCCCGGAAAATTGGTCAGGTTGAACAGCAGAACAGTTTTGGCGAGATGTCCGTGCTCGCCGGAGAACCGCGGAACGCAACTGTCATTGTACCGCCAGGAAATCAGGCGGCTGTTCTTGAAATCCAACGCCCCGCGATTCGGCTACTGCGCAAGTTTAAAAAATTCGGTGACCGGCTGGAACACAATTATCGGCATTATGGCCTCAACCACACGCTCCATGACATTCAACAGGCGACCCATAACGCGCTCACTCCTGATTTATTGGAAAAGCTGAAAGCGGCCGCGCGCTTTTCGGTGTATGCCAAAGATCACGTCTTGTTCCGCGAAGGAGAACCCATTGAAAAAATGATCTTCATCAGTGCCGGTTGGGTTCGGCGAGTTAAAGGCGTCAGCTCAGACTTAAAGTCCGACGGGAGTCTAACGTCTGAGCCGATGGCGGAAATGGTAATGGAGTTAAAGAACGTCGGTCTGGATTTTCTTGGCGCCGGAAATTGGCTGGGTCTTGATGCCGTCTTCAGCAACGATCAAACCAATTGGAATTACTCAGCGACCGTGATGTCGCGCACCGAGGCTTTGGAAATTTCTATTTCCGAGCTGCGATGCCATCCCGAACTGATCAAGGCAGCCCACGAGCAGTTTCCGCCCTTTTCCTCAGCAGACGACCGGCCGCCGGAGCCGCCGGTCGATAAACGCGTCGTGGCAGCGGTCGCGAAGGAAATTATGACTGGTGTCATTGACGCTACTAACCTGCTCGTAATGGACATGGATCTTTGCATTCGCTGCGGCAATTGCTCACTCGCCTGTCACAAGATTCACGGCCAATCCAGGTTGCTCCGTCATGGCATTCACATCGCGCGGCCTCTTAAACCGAAAGGTAAATCCATTCAGCATGTCCTTTCACCGTCCGTGTGTCTTCATTGTCACGACCCGGAGTGTTTGACCGGGTGCCCCACCGGCGCAATCGCGCGGTTTGCGGAAGGACAAGTCGATATCAATCCTGACACCTGCATTGGTTGCGCCGACTGTGCCACCCAGTGTCCCTATAACGCAATTTCGATGGTGCCCCGAAAACCGGCCACACCTCCGCCGCTGGGGGCGGTTGATACGATTAAGAGTTGGCTCACGCTGTCCCCACCCAACGTACCAGCGCCCGTGACTGAGACCGCGGACCTGCTTGCCGTGAAGTGCAACCTCTGCGCCAACACCTCGCTCAACCCGAGCCGGGCAAAGACGCCCGCATACTCGTGTGAAGAGAATTGTCCCACGGGTGCTTTGGTGCGAGTTAATCCACGCGAATATTTCGACGAAGCCCGGAACGCGATTGGCATCGTCTTCAAGGATCAAACTCACGCAATTGGCCGCAACATTCACAAGCGTGATACTCCGGCGAGAATCGTTCACGCGATCGGCATCTTCGCAATCATTGCAATCACTACGGTTGTTTTTTGGGCCGCGGAAAAATTCACGCTTGACGCGCACCTCGAAGGCACGTGGCTGACGCTTCGCTGGATCACCGGTTTGATCGGACTGGGAAGCATTGCGGCTGTGATTACTTATCCCGGTAGAAAACAAATCTACACCAGGCGCGCCGGCCCGCTGCGTTACTGGAAGCTGGCGCACGCGTATCTCGGTTTACTCGCGGGAATTGTCCTTTTAATCCATGGCGGCCGAGATTCCGGCGGATTGTTGACTTCGCTCCTGATGATTTCGTTCGATGTGGTAATCGTTTCAGGAATGTTTGGGGTCTCTTGTTACTTCATCGTGCCCCGGATAATGACCAGCATCGAGGGAGATCCTTTGCTCATTGAGGACCTGCGCGCGCGGCGGGAAGAGCTGCGTGAGCAGCTCGCCTTGATAGATACCAGCAATCCCCAAATGCGTGAGTTGGTTAAGACAAAAATGCGCAGACGTTTCTTTTCGTTTGGCTATCTCGTGCGCCAGTACCTAAAGCGAGAGGAACTAACCAAAGTGCTCGCTGACGCGCGGGCCGAGTTTCGCGCGGACGCGGACACCTTAAGCGATCCGAAGGACCGGCGGTCGCTCATGGAAGCCATTGAGACCACGGTTACCCTGCGACGGGTAGATTCGCTGATTTATCTGCATCAACTCCTGAAGCTGTGGCTGGCGCCGCACGTGGTCTCTGCCTCGCTAATGCTCGCGCTCATGTGTGTACACATTGTTCAGGTGATGCTCTTTAGCGTGCGCTGATTATGGCTGATTTTCAGCAAACCAAATTCACCATTCGCGACGACCGTGCGATAGATCCCAAAACCGTCGTCGCTGAAGCGCTGCGCATCGGCAGGCTTCCGGATTCGGATGTTTGGCTCAACCATCCGCAGGTATCTCGACTACACGCCGGCATCAATCGCCTCGACGGCGATTTCTTTCTTATCAATCTAAGTGCGTCCAGCGCAACGACGCTCAACGGTCGCGCTGTGCCTTTCAACGAAATAGAGGCCCTCACCCAGGGTGATGAAATTCAGATTGGACCTTTCTTTCTTTACATTGACGAGACATCCGAAAGCTTCAGCATTCGTGTGTCATCCGAATTTGCCTTTAACGTTGGCGATCGGGCGCCCGCTTACGAACCTAAAACCGGTGAAATGCGAAAAGTCAGTGGGGCCCTCCAGGCGACTACGGGTTCCCTGAATAAAACCGCGCTCGAAAAGATGGAGGGTCGGACGCTTACTTCTCCAGAGTTGACGAATGCGCTCAAGGTTTTCTGGGGCAAACGCACGCGCGAAAAAGCCGGCCGGCCGTCGCCCCTGCACCCGCGCCGGCCACCACGCACCGGTAAAGCACGATTCAATTGGACGGGCACTCGGGATTTGATACGACCCTGGCCTTTCGCCATCTTCATCTGGGCGGTTCTCGTGGTGGCGACCTTCGCCGCGCTGGCTGCGTTCGCGCACAAGAACGCCTTTGCCCCTGAAGCCGTTTCTGACCCACACACGAGAAACAGCCTTACGATCAAACCCGCGATCGCGAAACAGGCGAATGCAAACTCATGTACATCTTGTCATGCACTGGGAGTGAGTGTGGCCAATAAAGAAAGGATGAATGCGAACTGCGCCGCTTGTCATCATACTGAGAGTTTTGAGGCAACGGTCATCCCGGAACATCGCGCTGCGGGCATTAACTGCGTCACGTGTCATTCCGAACATCGCGACAAGGGATTTCGACCTTTGAATGCGGCCCTGGAATCGTGCGCCAAATGCCACAACGATCAAAACAAACACGCTTACAACGGTAAGACAGTGCACACTCCGCACGGCGGCACCTACGGTTATCCGGTACTTAACGGCGTCTGGATTTGGAAGGGTTTGGGTTCGGAAGAGTTGGCGCAAAGGCCGGAGGTCCTGGCGTTCCTGAAAAAGAATCGAGTCAACTCATCTCAAGCCGAAGAGTGGAGGAACGCGCAATTCCACGGTATTCACCTTAACGGCATCCGTGTCGTTCCGGGCGTTGACGGAATTCCCGACGAAGGCGGCAACAGAGTTTTGTCATGCAGCAGTTGTCACCAGACCGGCTACATGGGGACGAATGTCGACAGGAGCTTTCCGCGCTCGACTTGCGGCAAGTGTCATAACGCCGGGGTCTTTAATGAGCCCTCGAAATCGCCATCAAGAATTGAAACCGTCAGCTGCACTTCCTGTCATGTGCAACACGTGAAGGACAAGCGCTGGGCCTCGAAGCTGCGAATTGCCGGCATGGAGGCGGTGCAGTAAGGCCATCGAGAATGAGGAAATCTCAATTAATAATTATTCTGGCCTTGCTGGCAGTGCTGCTTACGATTAATCAGCTCTTCACGGAGAGCGCGTCGCTGCGACGATACCTTGGAGGACTTCCCTGGTACGGTTGGGCCGGAATTATTCTGTTCCTAATGCTGGCAGGAATCGCATTCGCGCTGCGTGATGCAGCTCGGGCGCGGCGTCTACTCGAAGAACCGGTTGAGAAGCACCTGGACGAGAACCAGCAAAACCTTCAACTCTCAAAAGAACTACTTGAAAAATACGATCCCGCCGGTCCTGATTATCCACATCCGGTGATAATTGCGGATCGCTGCATCGGTTGCCAGGCCTGCGTTGAAGCTTGTCCGCATGACGTGCTCGCCATGGTTGACAACATCGCCGTTCCGGTAGCTCGCGACCAGTGTATGGAGGACACCTCCTGTCAGATCGCGTGTCCGGTCACACCAAAAGCGTGCGTCGTGGTCAATACGACCAAAGTCATCAAGCCTCGACCTGTTCCCGTACGAGACGAAAGGTTTATGACGAACGTGCCCGGCTGTTACATCATCGGTGATGTTTCGGGAACGCCACTGATCAAGAATGCCGCGAATGAAGGGGCTGATGTTATCAGGCACATTGTCGCAGAGGCTGGAAGCTACCCACCGGAACCGAAGGCGCAATTCGACGTTGCCATCATCGGCATAGGACCGGGAGGGTTGTCAGCCGCAGTAATGGCCAAACAATCAGGATTGAAATACATCGGCATCGAGCGAGATGAAGTTCTCGCCACGATCGTCGCCTATCCAAAGAACAAATATCTTTTCTTTAAACCCGATTCGATGGAAGCGCGTGGCGCCATTCCCACTCAGGGCGACGGCCAGCAAAGGGAAAAACTCCTGGATGCCTGGCTGAGCACCATGATGAATAATGGCGTCGTGATCAACGAACAAGAGGAATGCAAAGCCGTCAAACGCGCGACGGACGGCGACTACTTCACAATCGAGGTTGAAAAAGGTGAAAGACATGAGCCGGCCCTTTACACTGCTCGGCGCGTGGTGTTGGCGCTTGGAAATCGGGGCGCACCAATGAAACTTCAGGTGCCCGGTGAAAAACTGAAAATCCATCGAAATGGGCGACTTGAAGACAAAGTCATTTACGCCTTTTCCGACCCCAATGATTTCGTCAAGAAGAAACTGATCGTTGTCGGGGGAGGAAATGCTTCAGTGGAAGCGGCGGTAGATTTGGTAGCGCGTCGCATTGGCGATGACATTGAATTTCGTTCCCCTGAGGAACGCAACGAGGTCACACTCCTGTTACGAACGGACTTCAAAGGCGATGTGAAATTTCGCAACAAGCAGCAAGTCTATCGCTGCATCGATGAAGGCAAGATCAAGATTTACCTTGGCACAGTGATTAAAGAGATTTGGGACGGCGAAGTCGTCATCGCGGATGCTCGGACACAAGAGGAAAAAGCGAGTATACCTAACGATTACGTGCTGGCCTTAATCGGCGGCGCGCCGCCCATCGGGTTTCTTGAGTCGGTCGGCATCAGCGTCCCGAAGGGCTAAGAAAAGAAACATGTACGATCTGGTCATTATTGGGGCCGGACCCGCCGGAATTGCCCTCGCCGCTGAAGCCCGCGCGGTCGGGCACATGCTGGAGGACGTTCTGATTCTCGAAAAAGGTGCTCAGCACAACTGGGCCATCCGCCAATACTACCCGGCCCATAAGAAAACAACTGCCAACTACAAAGGACATGTGGCGCAGTGCGAAGGTCTTTTATGTATTACCGACATGACTAAGGATGAGACCATCGCCTTTTTCGATCAGGTAATCGCCAGCTACCAGGTCAACATTGAGTACAACGTTGAGGCGTTTGCGGTAGAGCGCCACGATGATCCCCAGGGAGGCCATTTTCACATCGAGACTTCGAAGGGAATCTTTGACGCCGAGGTGCTGGCAATTGCCATCGGGATACTCGGCCGTCCGAACAAGCCGAAGGAGTATCGGCTGCCGCCTGCTCTCAAAGATCGACTGCTGTTTGATATTACGACGCGGCAAATTGAGAACGAGGAGGTGTTAGTTGTTGGCGGCGGGGATACGGCCTCGGAATACGTGCAGCATCTCTTCCAGCAAGACAATCGGGTCACGCTCTCCTACCGGCAACAGGAATTCAAACGTCTTAACGGTGGCAACCTGGCCGCTTTGATGGGTATGGAGCAACGCAGCGAAGTCTTGATCCTTCGCGGTTCAAATATCCTCGAGGTCCAGGATCAGGAAGGCCGTCCGCACGTGCGATTCAAGGAAGAATCATACCCGGCAAGAACGTTCGATTCGATTGTTTATGCGCTCGGCGGCACGACACCGGTCAATTTCCTCCGCACGCTCGGCGTCGCGTTCGAGAATGGGATGCCGAAGACAGATCGATCGGGAGAGACTAACGTGCCGGGTCTTTTTCTGATCGGCGATCTCACCGTCGGCAAGACTGGCGGATCGATTATTACAGCTTTTAATTCGGCGGCCCGCGCGATTAAACGCGTCGACACATTAATGCGTTTGGAAAAGGTATGCGCCGCTGCGTCAGAGCCGGGAGCGGTAGCGACCGGCTAACGTTGGCCCATCCTGGTCGTCGCCGGCAGTGACCCGCGTCGCTACCGCTCCCGGTTCTGACTCGTGATCACTTCTTGACGTGACAATCAGCGCAGCCGGTGGGTCCTTTTAATGCGGGATCTCTCTGCTTCGACGTCTCGTGACACGAAATACATTTCGTGTGATACGCCGTGTCGTTGGTCAGTTTTCCTGACGGCGGCTTGCCGCTTTCCTTCGGATAGACGACGCCTTTCGGCGGAAATTCTGCAGTCTCTTCGGTAGCCTCTTGAAAGTGACAATTACGGCAACCTTTGACGGGTTCCTTCGAACTTTCCAGTTGCGCTGCAGTTAAGACTTCTTTTCTGTCGAATTTTTTCAGGTAAGGCTCGCGACCCGATGCGGCTGGCTGGTCCGTGTGATGACAATAGACGCA
>Ga0111539_10008519_pt1 | contig 13028 bp, 9 predicted proteins | sample RhiMethybrSRZTD1_FD_79667 | JGI IMG/M metagenome (GOLD analysis project Ga0111539, IMG submission 79667) | Populus rhizosphere microbial communities from Tennessee, USA - Rhizosphere MetaG P. TD hybrid SRZTD1 (version 2) (version 2) | ecosystem: Host-associated > Plants > Roots > Rhizosphere >...
GCTGTCGGGGACGAGCAGCTCGGCGCCGGTCATGAGGAACCCCTGCACCAACCGGAGGAACGTGCCGTAGCGCGCGCGCAGCGCGAGGCCGGCGAAGACCGCGCCGAACGCCTGCTGCGCCTTTACCTCGCCGGCGACGGCGTAGGTGCGGTGCACGACGGCCGCGCGCGGCACGTAGCGCACGATGCCGCCGTTCGCCCGTAGTCTCCAGGACAGATCCACATCTTCTCCATAGAGGAAGATCTCGGGATCGAAGCCGCCCACGGCGTCGAAGGTGCCGCGGCGGAAGAGCGTGGCGGCGCCGCTCGCCCAGGGGGATTCCAGCGTCGCGGGGTCGTAGGCCTTGGGATGCTCGTAGGGAATCTGGCGCATCTCCCACGCGACGGCGTTCTCCGCGTCGCCCACGGCGGTGTCCAGCAGCAACGCCAGCGCGCCGGGCTCGAGGATGCAGTCGGGGTTCAGCGCCAGCAGGAACTCGGCGCTGCCCAGCGCGGCGTTGGCGTTGTGCGCGCGCCCGAAGCCCACGTTGCCGCCCGAGTGGCGCAGCTCGACGCGCGCGAACGTGGGGCTCGACTCCAGCTCGGCGCGCAGCGCCTCCACGGGCGCGAAGGCCGGGCTGTTGTCGTGGATGAAGAGGTTCAGCCGCGCCGCCGGTGCCGGAGGCTCGGCGAGGCTTGCGATCAGCTGGCGCAGGAGCCCGAGATCCGGCTCGTACGTGACGATGCTGACGTCAACTTCTCGCACGGCGAGCCAGGTTGGCGAGCCAGAGGCGCAGTCGCGGCGGCAGGCGTGACACGAGCGCGTCGGCGGCGCGGATCTCGTCGAGCTCGCCAGCGAGCTGGTCGCGCTGCGCGGTCACGCTGACGATGTCCTCCTTCAACGCGGCGACGTCGCTCTCGAGGTGCGCGATCCAGGGACGGGCGTCGGCCTCGAACTTGCGCAGGCGCGTGGACTCCTTGCCGGCGTCGTCGCAGAGGTCGGCCAGGTGCGCGAGCTCCTTGCGGAAGAGCGAGCTGTCGAGGCTCGTCGCGAGGAGCTCCTGCAGCGCCTCGGGATCGACCTCCGCGCCCGGCGCGGCGTCGCGGCCGTAGCGGCGGTAGTAGGCGTCGATGGTTGCGGCCATGGCGTCGAGGGTGGGCACGCGTCCGGGATCGGGTTGCGAAAGGATCGATTTTACCCGTGCGACCTCGCCCGCCGCCGCGGGCGAGAGCAGGCGGCGCAGCTCGCGCGCCACCTCGGCCCCGCCGAAGGGTTCCGCCAGCAGCCAGCCGCCGCCGTGGCGGCGCACGCGCTCGCCGATCGCGCCGCGCGGCGCGGCCAGCACCGGGTAGCCCGCCGACCACGCTTCCGAGAGCGTGTAGCTGAAGCTTTCGGGCACGTGGTTGGGGAAGAGCACCAGGTCGGCGCCGTAGGCGCGCAGCAACGCCCCGGTCTCCGTCGGGTCGTAGGGGCCGTGCACGAAGGCCCCGGTCTCCTCGTTCCATCCGGGGTTGATCTGCCGGTCGAGGTAACCGATCACGACGACACCGATGCCGGAGCCCTCCAGGTGCGCGGGCAGCTCTCGCAGCACGTCGGCGCCCTTGTGCGGCCCGATCGCTCCGAGCAGCGCCACCACATGCGCGGGACGAGGCCGCTCGAGCCAACCGCGGCGCGGGGACACCTCGACCGCGTGCGCGGCGGGTACGCCGTTGGGCACGACCTCGACGGCCAGCCCGGCGAACTCGCGGCGCGCGCGCTCGGCGATGAACTCGGAGGGAGCGAACACCGCCGCGGCCTTGCGCAGGAAGGGATCGAGCTCGGCGATCCAGTCGGCGCGCGGCTCGGGATCGGTATAGAGGAAGGCGTCGGGACGCAGGAACTGCACGTCGTGCAGCGTGGCCACCAGCGGGATGCCCAGGCGGCTCGCCGCCAGCTCCGCGCGGCGGCGCGCCTCGCGCGCGAGGCTATGCACGTGCGCCAGGCCCACGCCCAGGTCGCGCAGCCATCGCGCAAGCGCCTCGGGCTGCGCGTCCACGCGTTGCGTGTCGAGCGGCATGAAGCGACGAGGGCCGGGAGCCTCGAGAACCTCGGCGCCCGCGCCCACGTGCCAGAGCAGGTGCGAGCGCGCGACGCTCGCGGCGATGTCGCGGACGTGGCGGTCCACGCCACCGCCGTGGAGCGAGATCAGGTGGAGGACGGAAGGCGAGCCCATCCGCGCAGTCTAGAATAACGGCGCCCATCCGCTTCCCTCCCGCTTGAAATCTCCGTTTTCCCTTCCCACGATCGCGCTGCTCGCCGGCGCCTCGTTCTGGGGCATCGTCTGGCATCCGTTCCGCGTGCTCGCGCAGGCGGGCGTCGATGGGCTGTGGGCGACGTTCTTCACCTACGGCCTGGCGCTCGTGCTGGGCGTCGCGCTCTTCCGGCGCCAGGCGCGCGTGCTGCTGCGCATTCCGCCGGCGGCGCTGCTCATGGGCCTGGCCGTCGGGTGGAGCAACCTCGGCTACGTCCTGGGCGTGCTCGAGGGCGAGGTCATGCGCGTGCTGCTGCTCTTCTACCTCGCGCCGCTCTGGACCCCGCCGCTCGCGCGTTTCATCCTCGACGAGCGCCTCGATCGTGCCGGGCTTGCGGTGATGGCGCTTGCCTTCGCGGGCGCGATGATCATGCTCTGGCGACCCGAGCTCGGTTTCCCGTGGCCGCGCGCGCGCGCCGAGTGGCTGGGCCTCGCCTCGGGATTGCTGTTCGCGCTCGGCAACGTGCTGGTGCGCAAGCTCCAGGACATGACCACCGTGGCCAAGTCGATCGTGATCTGGGCGGGCGTGGTCGTGGCGGCGCTGCTGCACATGCCCGCGAGCAAGGTACCCGCCGATGTCGCCTGGGGCCTCGCATGGGACCAGGGCCTGCTGGTCGGCGTCGTCGGCCTCTCGATCTTCGCCATGGGCCTCGCGCTGCAATACGGCCTCACGCGCATTCCGGCCAACCGCGCCATCGTGATCCTGCTCTTCGAGCTGGTGGTGGCGGCGGTCGCCGCCCACTACCTTGCCGGCGAGCAGATGCGGCTGCAGGACTGGATCGGCGGCGCGTTCATCGCGGCGGCGACGGTGGTGACGGGCTGGCGCACGCGGCGAGGCGGGGAGTGACTGGCTGAGGTGCTGGTCCCTTGGGGGGTTTCGGGAAAATAAATGGGGTCAGACTCCAATTAAGTTAATCGCGCAGTTTTCTCCCTGAAAACGCCTGATTAACTTAATTGGAGTCTGACCCCATTTATTTTCCCGAAACCCCCCAAGGGACCAGCACCTCAGCCAGTCACATCCAACCGTCACCGAGTGCTGGACTGGTCCGTGAACGCCACGCTCGAGGGCACCTCGCCCCGCCAGCCTTTCTTGCGGTGCTCGGCCACCACCGTGGTGAAGATGCCGCCGCGCACGAAGAACTTCGCCGTCAACCGCATGAAACGCGGCTTGGTCGCGGAGACGAGGTCGTCGAGGATCTCGTTGGTCACGGCTTCATGGAATTTTCCCTGGTCGCGGAACGACCAGATGTAGAGCTTGAGGCTCTTCAACTCCACGCAGCGGGCGTCGGCGACGTAGTCCAGGTGGAGCGTCGCGAAGTCGGGCTGGCCGGTCTTCGGGCACAGGCACGTGAACTCCGGAATCTGCATGTGGATCAGGAAATCCCGCTCCGGCCTGGGGTTCGGGAAGGTCTCTAGTTTTTTGCTGGGCTTCGCCATTGGCGCGGCGCTCGTTCCGGGTAAAATCACATTCTACTGAAGCCCCGATTCCGCGATCGGGTTGTCAAAACAAGAACTTACCGGCGCCCCGTCCTTGCGGGGCGTTGTCGTATCTAGAAAGCCCCAGCCTTGCGACTCACCTCCGTCAAGCTCTCCGGTTTCAAGTCCTTCGTCGAACCCACCTCCATCTCCGTGCCCGGGCAGCTCGTGGGCGTGGTCGGCCCCAACGGCTGCGGCAAGTCGAACGTGATCGACGCGGTGCGCTGGGTGCTGGGCGAATCGTCGGCCAAGCAGCTGCGCGGCGAGCACATGCACGACGTGATCTTCAACGGCTCCTCCGAGAGGAAGCCCCTGGGGCGCGCCTCGGTGGAGCTGGTGTTCGACAACTCGCTCGGGCGCATCGGCGGCGCGTGGGCGGCGTACAGCGAGATCAGCGTGAAGCGCATCCTCACGCGCGAGGGCGACTCGAACTACTACATCAACGGCCAGCACGTGCGCCGCCGCGACGTGCAGGACATCTTCCTCGGCACGGGCCTGGGCCCGCGGGCGTACTCGATCATCGAGCAGGGGATGATCTCGCGCGTGATCACCTCCAAGCCCGAGGAGCTGCGCGTGTTCCTCGAGGAGGCCGCCGGCGTGTCCAAGTACCGCGAGCGCCGCCGCGAGACGGAGCTGCGCCTCGAGGACACGCGCGAGAACCTCTCCCGCGTGGCCGACATCCAGGCCGAGCTGGGCTCCCAGCTCGAGCACCTCGCCCAGCAGGCCGAGGTCGCCGGCCGGTACAACGAGCTGCAGGCGCAGCTCGCGCTGAACCACAACCTGCTCGCGTTCACGCGCCTGCGCGAGGCCGAGTCGGCGCGCACGCGCTATGGCAACGAGGTGCAGAAGGTCACGGTCGCGCTCGAAGCGGAGATGGCGCGCCTGCGCGAGAACGAGCGTGCGCTGGAAGAGCTGCGCACGAAGCATTACGAGGGCACCGACCACCTGCAGGAGCTGCAGGGCAACCTCTACCAGGCCAACTCCGAGGTCCAGTCGCTCGAGCAGGAGATCGCGTTCCTGGCCGAGAACCGCCGCCGCATGGGCGCGCAGCTCGAGGCGATCTCGCGCGAGGCGATGGAGGTCGAGCGCCGCATCGCCGAGGCGAATGCCGAGCGCGGTCGCTGCGAGTCGGCGACCGGGGAAGCCCTCGCCACGATCGCGCGGCGCGAGCAGGAGCTCGGCGCCTCCCGCGAGGCGCTTCCGGGCGCGGAGAGCGCCGCGCGCGCGGCCGCCGGCGAGGTGCGCGCGACCGAGGCGGAGATGAACGCCGCCGAGCAGGAGCAGGGGCTGCACCAGGCGCGCGAATCGCACGCGTTGAAGCTGCTGTCGCAGCTCGAGGCGCGCAAGAACCGCCTCAAGCAGGAGAACATGGCGCTGGTCTTCCCCGAGCCGGAGAAGCTGGCCGCGCTCGAGGAAAGCCGCCGCGCCCTCTCCGAGCAGCTGGTCGCGCTCGAAGCGCAGCAGCGCGACGCCGAGGCGCGGCTGCCCACGCTCGAGGAGGAGCGGCGGACCGCGGGCCAGTCGCTGCAGGACGCCACGCGCGAGCTCGCGGCCCTGGAGGCCTCGCTCAAGGCGCTGCAGGCGCAGCAGGAGCGCCTCGACACCGATTCGAAGCTGAAGGACTGGATGCAGGCGCACGGGATGGAACGCGCCGAGCGCCTCTGGCAGGCGATCCACGTGGAGGCCGGCTGGGATGACGCGGTCGAGGCCGCGCTGGGCGTGCGCCTCAATGCCGCGAAGATCGCCGATGACTCGTCGCTGCCGGAGCTGCTGCGCGACGCGCCTCCCGGCAACTTCGCCGTGTTCGTCGAGCGCGGCGCACCGGAGGCGGCCGCGTCCGGCTCGCACCTCAAGCCCCTGGCCTCGGTGGTGTCGAGCAACCGGCCGGGCGTGGGCGCGTACCTGCGCGACGCGCTCGCCAACGTCTTCATCCTCCCGGAAGGCGAGGACGGCATGGCGCTTGCGCGCGTGCTGCCGCCGGGCGGGCTGCTGGTCTCGCGCGCCGGCCATCTCTTCAGCCGCCAGGGTGTCGTCTTCCACGGTCCGCAATCGGAGCTGCACGGCGTGCTGCAGCGCCAGCGCGAGATCGAGGAGCTGCAGGCGCGCATTCCCGAGCGCTCGCGCACCCGCAGCGATGTCGAGTCGCGCCTGCGCGCGCTCGAAGGCGAGCTCGCCAGCGGGCAGCAGGAGGCCCGCCGCGTCCGCGAAGAGGTCGCGCGCGCGCGCCAGGAGGGCCACGGGCTCGAGGTCGACTACCTCAAGCTCACGCAGAGCTCGCAGCAGGCCGAGGCCCGCCGCGGCGCGATCCGCGCCGAGCTCGCGACGCTGGAGGAAGAGGAGGCGCGCGAGCGCCTGGAGATGCAGGAGGCGCAGCACGGCCTGGAGGCCGGCGCCGGCAGGATCGACGGGATCGTGCAGCGCCTCGAGTCGCTCGAGGAGGCCGCGCGCGGCGCCCAGGAGCGCCTCGACGCGGCGCGCGTCGGGCTCGCCACTTGCGAGCGCCTGCTCGCCGAGGCGCGTTTCGAGGAGCGCAGCTGCCGCGAGAAGGGCGAGGCGCAGGCGCGCCTCGCGGTGTCGCTCGCCGAGCGCCTGCAGGCGCTGTCGTCCAACCGCGAGAACGTGACCTCGGAGCTGGGCCAGCTCGAGGAAGGCGCGGTGCGCCAGAAGCTGCAGGGCGCGCTCACCGTCAAGGCCGAGCGCGAGCAGTTGCTGGCGGACGCGCGCGCGGGCCTGGAGCACATCACCGACGAGCTGCGCGCGCTCGAGGAAGGGCGCATGGCGGTCGAGCAGAGCCTCGAGCCGCTGCGGCAGAAGATCACCGAGGCGCGGCTGAAGGAGCAGGAGGCGGTCACGCACACCGAGCAGTACGCGCTGCAGCTGCAGGAGGCGGGCGTCACGCGCGAGGAGATGGCCGACCAGATGGAAAAGCGCATGGGGTCGCGCGGGATGCAGGCCGAGATCGCGCGCCTCACCGAGGAGATCGCGGCGCTGGGGCCGGTGAACCTCGCCGCGCTCACCGAGCTCGAGGCCTCGCGCGAGCGCAAGGCCTTCCTCGACGCGCAGGCGCTGGACCTCACCCAGGCGGTGGAGACGCTCGAGGCGGCGATCAAGCGCATCGACCGCGAGACGCGCGAGCTGCTGCAGGACACCTACGAGCAGGTCAACGCCAACTTCCGCGAGATGTTCCCCGCGCTCTTCGGCGGCGGCCAGGCGAGCCTGAAGCTCACCGGCGAGGAGATCCTGGATGCGGGCCTGCAGGTGTTCGCCCAGCCCCCGGGGAAGAAGAACCAGTCCATCCAGCTGCTCTCGGGCGGCGAGAAGGCGCTCACCGCGATCGCGCTGGTGTTCTCGCTCTTCAAGCTGAACCCCGCGCCCTTCTGCCTGCTGGACGAGGTGGACGCGCCACTGGACGATCCCAACACCGAGCGCTTCTGCGACCTGGTGCGGCAGATGTCCTCCCACACGCAGTTCCTCTTCATCACGCACAACAAGATCACCATGGAGCTCGCCTCCCAGCTGGTCGGAGTTACGATGCCGGAGCCGGGCGTGTCGCGGATCGTGGAAGTGGACATCGACGCCGCGATGGAGCTGGCCAGGAAAGTGGCGGCCTGAACAAAAAGCAGAGGGAACCGCGGATAAACGCAGATGAACGCCGATAAATGAGCGAGCTTCAGCTTTATCTCCTGGCCGGCGGCGCCGTCTTCGTGGCGGCGGTCTGGGCCTACAACGTCTGGCAGGAGAGGAAGGCGAGCCGGCGGGCGGAGGAAGCGTTCGGGCCGCGCCCGGGCGATGCCCTGTTCGAGCCGTCCAGGGCGCCGGCGTCCGGCGAGCGCAAGGAGCCCACGATCGGCAACCTGCCGCGCTCGCCGGGCCTGGACGAGACCATCCCGCCCACGCGCCGCACTGCCACGGTGGGCGAGCTCGAGGCGAACATCGCGCAGGCCGCGCAGATCTCGAGCCGCATCGACACCGTCGCGGTCATCCTCGCCGACGATCCCGTGATGAGCGAGCAGCTCGAGCCGTTGCGCGCGCTTGCCGAGCAACACGACACGCCGTTGCACGTCGAGGGGATCGTGGACGAGCAGTGGACGCCGGTGGACACCGTGCCCAACCGAAGCTGGCGGGAATTGCGCGTGGGCCTGCAGCTCGCCAGCCGCCGCGGCGCGGTGACCGAGGAGGAGATCGAGCGCTTCAACCAGTCGATCGCGGACTTCGCCGCCGCGACTGGCGCGGTGTCGCAGCGCGAGGCGCCGGTGGCCGCGGCGCAGCGCGCGCGCGACCTCGACCGCTTCTGCGCCGATGCCGACATCGAGATCGCCATCAACGTCGTGGGCCAGTACGGCGCCACGCTCGCGGTGCCGCGGGTGAAGGCGCTCGCGCTGGAGCACGGCCTCTCGGAGACCGGCTCCGGCGAGCTGGTGAGCTTCGCCGCCGACGGCACGCCCGAGTTCACCATCCGCCGCTTCGACGACTCGGTCGGCAAGCCGCCGGGCACGCCGCACCACACGGGCCTCACCTTCGCGCTCGACCTGCCGCACGTCGAAGACCCGGGGCGCACGCTCTCGGACATGGTGAGCGTGGCCACGAGCATGGCCGAGAAGCTCGGCGCCGAGCTGGTCGACGACAACCGCCGCCCGCTCACCGAGGCCGGCGTCGCCTCGATCCGCCGCTCGCTGGACAAGGTCGCCCAGGACATGGAGGCGCACGGCGTGACACCCGGCAGCGCGCTCGCGCGCCGGCTGTTCTCCTGATAAACGGGGTCAGACTCCAATTAAGCCAATCGATGGGTTTTCGTTCCAGCGACCGATCCAAAAACTCCGCGATTAGCGTAATTGGAGTCTGACCCCGGTTATTCATGGCTGACACTATTGCCCGCCGCGTCGAGAAGCTCCGGCGCGAGATCGAGCGGCACCTGCGGCTCTACCACGTCGAGGACAGCCCCGAGATCCCGGACGCCGAGTACGACGCGCTCTTCCACGAGCTGGTCAGGCTCGAGGAGGAGCATCCCGAGCTCGCCACGCCCGACTCGCCCACGCAACGCGTGGGCGCCAAGCCCGCGGAGGGCTTCGCGGAGGTGCGCCACCGCGTGCCGATGCTCTCGCTCGCCAACGCCTTCGACGACGACGACGTCGCCAACTTCGACCGCCGCTGCCGCGAGGGGCTCGATCGCGAGGCGGTCGAGTACGCGTGCGAGCTCAAGTTCGACGGACTGGCGGTGACGCTTGCGTATGCCGATGGCCTCTTCGTCCAGGGAGCCACGCGCGGCGACGGCGCCGTGGGCGAGGACGTGACCAACAACCTGAAGACCATCCACGCGATCCCCCTCAGGCTGGAAGGGAAGAAGCCGCCCAGGCTCCTCGAGGTGCGCGGCGAGGTGCTGATGCTGCGCAAGGACTTCGAGGCGGTGAACAAGCGCGCGCTCGAGGCGGGCGAGAAGACGTTCGTGAATCCGCGCAACGCGGCCGCGGGCGGCCTGCGACAGCTCGACCCGCGCCTCACGGCCAAGCGCAAGCTCTCGTTCTTCGCCTACGGATTGGGCGCCGTGGAAGGCTGGAGCGTGCCGCCCACGCACTCGAAGCTGCTCGACGCGCTGGGCGAGATGGGTTTCCCGGTCTCGAAGGAGCGCCGCGTCGCCAAGGGTGCCGAGGGCCTGCTCAAGTTCTACCGCGACATGGGCGCCAAACGCCCGCAGTTGGCCTACGACATCGACGGCGTGGTCTACAAGGTGAACTCGTTCGCCGACCAGAATCACCTGGGCTACGTCTCGCGCGCGCCGCGCTTCGCCGTGGCGCACAAGTACCCGGCCGAGGAGGCCACCACGGAGCTGGTCGAGATCGACTTCCAGGTCGGCCGCACCGGGGCGATCACGCCGGTGGCGCGCCTGAAGCCCGTCTTCGTCGGCGGCACGACGGTGACCAACGCCACGCTGCACAACGAGGACGAGATCCGCCGCAAGGACATCTGGAAGGGCGACACCGTGGTGGTGCGCCGCGCGGGCGACGTGATTCCGGAAGTCGCGCGCGTCCAGAAGAAGGGCCCGAGGGACACCGAATTCCGCATGCCGAAGAAGTGCCCGGTGTGCGGCTCGGCCGTGGCGCGGTCCGAGGACGAGGCCGTGGCGCGCTGCACCGGGGGGCTCTTCTGCCCTGCGCAGCGCAAGCAGTCGCTGCTGCACTTTGCCGGCCGCCGGGCCATGGACATCGAGGGCCTGGGCGACAAGCTCGTGGACCAGCTCGTGGACGGCGGCGTGGTGCGCACGCCGGCGGACCTGTACAAGCTCGGCGTGGCCAAGCTCGCGGCGCTCGAGCGCATGGCGGAGAAGTCCGCGGCCAACGTCCATGCCGCCATCGAGAAGAGCAAGGACACGACGCTCGGGCGCTTCGTCTACGCGCTCGGCATCCGCAACGTGGGCGAGGTGACCGCCAAGGACCTCGCGTCGCACTTCGGCGCGATCGACCGCATCATGGATGCGGACGCCGAGCAGCTCGAAGAGGTCCCCGACGTGGGACCCGTGGTCGCGGAGTCGATCGCGGCGTTCTTCCGCGAGCGCCACAACCGCGAGGTGGTGGAGCAGCTGCGCGCCGCCGGCGTGCATTGGCCCGAGGGCGCGCGGGCGAAGAAGGCGGCTTCGGGACCCTTCGCGGGTAAAATTGTCGTCCTCACGGGGACTCTCGGCTCCATGGGGCGCGACGACGCCAAGGAGCGCATCGAGGCAGCCGGCGGCAAGGTCACGGGATCGGTCTCGAAGAAGACCGACTACGTGGTTGCAGGCAGCGAGGCGGGATCGAAGCTCGACCGCGCGACGGAGCTCGGCATCCGGGTACTGGACGAAAACGAGTTCCTGAAGCTGCTGGAGGAATGACACCGATGACCAAGGCGCAAACGAAAGTCACCAAGGCCGTGTTCCCCGTCGCCGGCCTCGGCACGCGGTTCCTCCCGGCCACCAAGGCCTCGCCCAAGGAGATGCTGCCGATCGTCGACCGGCCGCTGATCCAGTACGCGGCCGAGGAAGCGGTGGCCGCAGGGATCACGGACCTCATCTTCATCACCGGCCGCGGCAAGCGCGCGATCGAGGACCACTTCGACAAGGCCTACGAGCTCGAGGCCGAGCTGCAGGCGCACGGCAAGAACAAGCTGCTGAAGGAAGTGCGCGGCCTGCTGCCCGAGGGCGTGACGTGCTCCTTCACGCGCCAGTCCGAGGCGCTGGGCCTCGGCCACGCGGTGCTCTGCGCCCAGCACCTGGTCGGCGACGAGCCGTTCGCGGTGATCCTGGCCGACGACCTGATCGATGCCGAGGTGCCCGTGCTCAAGCAGATGGCCCAGGTGCACGCCGAGCGCGGGGGCAGCGTGATCGCGGTGCAGAACGTGGCCAAGGCGGACACTGCGTCCTATGGCATCGCCTCCACGTCCGAGCAGGTGGCCAAGGGTCTTTCGAAGATGTCCGCCATCGTCGAGAAGCCCAAGCCCGAGGAAGCGCCCTCGACCCTGGGCGTGGTCGGCCGCTACATCCTGTCGCCGCGCATCTTCCACTATCTCTCGAGCCTGCGCCCCGGCGCCGGGCGCGAGATCCAGCTCACCGACGCGATCGGCCGGCTGCTGCGCGAAGAGGCGGTGTACGCCTACGAGTTCAGCGGCAAGCGCTACGACTGCGGCTCCAAGATCGGCTACCTGCAGGCCACCGTCAACTACGCGCTGAAGCACCCGGAGCTCGCCTCCGACTTCCGCGCCTTCCTCGGTTCAATTTCCACCACGGGACGCAAGTCATGAAGGGACAAAAGGAAGCCGAACGCCTCCTCCAGGAGGCCGAGATGATCTGCGACGCCAGGCAGGTGCAGGACGCGGTCGCGAAGATGGCGCGCGAGATCACCGCGAGGCTCGGCAACGAGTTCCCGGTGGTGCTCTCGGTCATGGGAGGCGCCGCGGTCTTCACCGGCCAGCTCCTGCCGCAGCTCGCCTTCCCGCTCGAGTTCGGCGCGATCGAGGTGACGCGGTACAACAACGACATCCAGGGACGCGAGATCAGCTGGCGCCTCTCGCCGCGCGACAACGTGCGCGGGCGCACCGTGCTGGTGGTGGACGACATCCTCGACGAGGGCATCACGCTCGCCGCGATCGAGAAGCGCCTGAAGGAGATGGGCGCGGCGAAGGTGATGGCCGCGGTCTTCGCCGACAAGGACCTCGGCAAGGAGCGCCCCGCGAAGGCGGACTTCGTCGGCATCAAGGTCCCGAATCGCTACGTGTTCGGCTTCGGCATGGATGCCTACGGCCTGTGGCGCAACCTCCCGGCGATCTACGCGCTCAAGGGCTCATGATCGCGATCATCGGGGGCAGCGGCCTCTACAAGCTGGACAACCTCGAAGTCGTCACCCGCCGGATCGTGCGCACGCCCTACGGCGAGCCCGCGGGGCCGCTCACCTTCGGGCGCATGGCCGGCCAGGAGGTCGTCTTCCTCGCGCGCCACGGCTACGGCCACACCATCGCCCCGCACGAGGTCAACTACCGCGCCAACCTGTGGGCGCTCCAGGCCCAGGGTGTCACGCGCGTCATCGCCGTGGCGACCGTCGGCGGCATCGCGCCGGAGCTCGGCGCCGGCACCATCGCGCTGCCCGAGCAGATCATCGACTACACCTGGGGCCGGCCCTCGACCTACTTCGAGGGATCGGAGCAGCCGGTGACGCACATCGACTTCACCCATCCGTACGATGAGTCCACGCGCCAGCTGCTGGCCGAGGCGGCGCGCGCCGCGGGTGTGCCGCTGCACGTCGGGGGAATCTATGCCGCCACGCAGGGTCCCCGCCTCGAGACGAAGGCGGAGATCGACCGCCTGGCGCGCGACGGCGCCACGATGGTGGGAATGACCGGCATGCCCGAAGCGGCGCTCGCGCGGGAATTGAAATTGCGCTACGCCGCCCTCACTGTGGTGGTGAATCCCGCCGCCGGGCGCGGCACCAGCGCCGAGAGCGTGTCGCTCGAGGACATCGGGCGCGTGATCGAGGAGACCATGTCGAAGGTGAGGCTGATCATGGCCAAGGCAGTGGAGGGACACCATGGCGGTGCGTGAGGTGCTGCGCATGGGTCATCCCGCGCTGCGCGAGAAGGCCAGGGAGATCGAGAAGGTCGGCACCCACGAGCTGCGCCAGCTGGTTGCCGACATGAAGGAGACGATGGCAGCGAAGGCCGGCGCGGGCCTGGCCGCGCCGCAGATCGGCGTCTCGCAGCGGGTCGTGATCTTCGGCGTGGACAAGAACCCGCGCTATCCGGACGCGGAAGAGGTTCCCTTCAC
>Ga0111539_10008522_pt1 | contig 13024 bp, 10 predicted proteins | sample RhiMethybrSRZTD1_FD_79667 | JGI IMG/M metagenome (GOLD analysis project Ga0111539, IMG submission 79667) | Populus rhizosphere microbial communities from Tennessee, USA - Rhizosphere MetaG P. TD hybrid SRZTD1 (version 2) (version 2) | ecosystem: Host-associated > Plants > Roots > Rhizosphere >...
CGAGTACCGGCGGCCCTTCGCCGAGCCCGGTGAGGGTCGCCGCCCGACCCTCACGTGGCCCCGGCAGATCCCCATCGACGGCGAGCCCGCCGACGTCACCGACATCGTGACCGCCTACGGCGAGTGGCTCGCCGCCAGCCCGGTCCCGAAGCTGTTCGTCGACGCCGACCCGGGCGCCATCCTGACCGGGGCGGCGCGGGAGCGGTGCCGGACCTTCCCCCACCAGGACGAGGTGACCGTCCGCGGCGTCCACTTCGTCCAGGAGGACAGCCCGGACGAGATCGGGACGGCGCTGGCCGACTGGTATCGCAAGCTCTGATCCTCCGCCCAAGTCCACCCGAGTCCGGGCGATTCCGACACTGGTGTCGGTTATGATCGGAGCACTCGGGAGGCGGGGGTCTCGGTGCGCGTCGACGTGGAGCTGACCTTCGAACAACCCGCGCCGGCGGGGCCGCTGCTCGAGGTCGACGACCTGAAGACCCACTTCCTGACGCCGCGGGGCCGGGTCAAGGCCGTCGACGGCGTCAGCTTCACGCTCGCCCGCGGCCGCACGCTGGGGGTGGTGGGCGAGTCGGGGTCGGGCAAGACGATCCTGGCCCGCTCGATCATGAACCTGCTGCCCAAGATGAACGTCCGCCGCTCCGGCAGCGTGAGGTTCATGGGGCGCGAGCTGGTCGGCCTGGGCGACCGCGAGATGCGCCGGCTGCTCGGGGCCGAGATGGCCATGGTCTTCCAGGACCCGTTGAGCTCGCTGAACCCGGTCATGACCATCGGCAAGCAGATCACCGAGGCGTTGCGGCTGCAGACCGGGATGGGCAAGAACGAGGCTCGGCTCACCGCCATCGCCCTGCTGCGCTCGGTCGGCATCCCCGAGCCCGAGCAGCGCTTCACCGAGTACCCCCACCTGCTCTCGGGAGGCATGCGGCAGCGGGTGATGATCGCGCTCGCGCTGGCGTGCGGGCCGAAGCTGCTGTTCGCCGACGAGCCGACGACGGCCCTCGACGTCACGGTGCAGGCCCAGATCCTCAACCTGCTCCAGGACAACCAGAAGGACCGCTACATGGCCATGGTGCTGGTGACCCATGACCTCGGAGTGGTCGCCGGCCGCACCGACGAGATCGCGGTGATGTACGGCGGGCGGATCGTCGAGCAGGCGCCCACGTCGGTGCTGTTCTCACGGATGCAGCACCCGTACACCGAGGCGCTGCTGCGCTCGATCCCCCGGGTGGAGAACCCGAGCCACACCAAGCTCGAGGTGATCAAGGGCCGCCCGCCGGACCTGATCAACCCGCCGCCGGGCTGCGCGTTCAGCGTCCGCTGCCCCTACGCGCAGGACGACTGCCGCGAGGAGACCCCGCTCCTGCGGGAAGGCGCCGGGTTCGGGCATCGCTTCGCCTGCTTCCATCCGCTGGGCGACCGCGAACCGACCCCGGTCGCAGTCGCGACGAAGCCGCCGGAAGACGGCCAGGAGCCCGAGGGCTGACGAGCCCTCCGCCGGGGTCAGCCAACCGTCACCGGGGTGTCGGCGACCTGGTCTTCGGCCACGCCGATCGGGTGGTGGCAGGCGACGTAATGGCCGGAGCCCATCTCCCGGATCTGAGGCTCCTCCTCGGCACAGCGCTCCGAGGCGCGCGGGCAGCGGGTCCGGAACCGGCAGCCCGACGGCGGGAAGATCGGGGACGGCGGCTCCCCGGCGATCGTGCGCGCCGCCCGGGGGTCGATGGCCGGGTCGATCACCGGGATCGCGCTCATCAGGATCTCGGTGTAGGGATGGCGGGGACGGGCGAACAGCTCGTCGGGCTGGCCCACCTCGCACACCTTGCCGAGGTACATGACCACCACGCGGTCGGCGATGTTCTTCACCACCGCCAGGTCGTGGGCGATGAAGATCAGGGAGAGCCCGTACTTCTCCTTGAGCTCCTCCAGCAGGTTCAGCACCTGCGCCTGGACCGACACGTCCAGGGCCGAGACCGGCTCGTCGCAGATGATGACCTTGGGGTCGAGGATCAGCGCCCGCGCGATCGAGATGCGCTGGGCCTGGCCGCCCGAGAACTCGTGTGGTCGCCGGTCCATGGCGATGTCGGCGTCGATGCCCACGTCCTCCAGCACGTCCCGGACCTGGACCTCGGCGCCCTCCCAGAACTTCTTCCGCTCGCGCCAGATGCGATAGGTGCGCGGCAGGGATGCAAGCGGCAGCAGCACGGTGAGCACGAGCCACACGCCGGCCGTCACCACGAACATGGCGGCGATCGGCGCCAAGCCGATCAGCGAGGCGATCATCACCACGGTGCCCGCGGCTTGCACGATGCCCCCGTCGCGGGTGCCGTCCGCCTGCTCCGTGCCGGTGGCGCTGCCGGCGATCCACAGCACCAAGCCGACGAAGAACGCCACCAGCAGCGGAACCGTGACGCGGCGCACGAACGGGTGGCGCCACAGCCGCAACATCCGCGGCACGTACCGCTCCCACAGCCGGATCAGCGGGGACCGCCGGTGCGACTCCAGCCACCGGATCACGAGCGGCTCGGCCACCACGTCACGGATCCGCCGCCGGGGGTTCAGCGACGAGATCGCATCCTGGAAGATCATCTGAAGGCGGCTGCGCACGTCGCGCATCTGCTCGGCGCCCAGGGTGGCCAGGTCGACCCCGTCGAGCCGAATGTGGCCGGAGGTGGGGGGTGGGACCCGCATGATGGCCTTGGCGGTGGTGGACTTCCCGCAGCCGGACTCGCCCACGATCCCCAGCGTCTCGCCGTTGGCCAGGTCGAAGCTCACGTCGCTGACCGCATGGACGGTGCCGAAGCGGCCGGCGGGGAACTCGACCACCAGGTGGTCCACCCGTAGGACCAGATCGTCGTCCTCGCCCCGCAGGTGGGCGGTGCCCGAGCCGGCCATCAGATGCCGCTCTCCCGAACGTCGAAGAAGGTGCGCACCTGGTCGCCCACGAAGTTGAGGGAGAGGATGGTCATGAACATGAACAGCGCGGGGAACAGCACCATGTGCGGCGCCCGGTCGACCTGTGAACGCCCGTTCTGGATCATGATCCCCCAGCTCACGCCGCTGACATCGCCCACCCCGAAGAACGCCAGGGCGGCCTCGACGACGATCAGCACCGCCAGGCCGATGAAAGCGATGGAGACCATCGCCGGCAGGATGTTCGGCAGCACCTCGCGCACGATGATCCGCAGGTTGCGCGTCCCCAGCGTCCGGGATGCGAGCACGAAGTCACGGTCGGCCCACACCATGGTCTGCGCTCGGGCCACGCGGGCGATGGTCGGCACCGCGAGGATGGAGAGCGCGAACGTGGCCCACACGGTCTGGGAAGTAGGCGACGCCCGGCCGGGCGGGGCGAAGAACGCCACCAGGGCCAGGGCGAGGACCAGCCCGGGGATGGCCAGCATGATGTCGAGGACGGCCACGATGGCGTCGTCGAGCGTGCGCCGGTAGAAGCCCGACACCAGCCCGATGACCCCGCCGACGGTGAAGCCGACCAGGGTGGCGACCGTGGCGACCGCCAGCGAGCGGCGGGCCCCGTAGAGGGTGCGGCTGAAGACGTCGTGGCCGATGTTGTCGGCGCCGAACCAGTGCGCCGCCGACGGGCCGTCGCGGGCGACCCCCCGGAAGGTGGCCATGGGGTCTTTCAGCGGGAGGAGATCGGCGAACACGGCCGAGAGCACCAGGAACGCCAGCCAGCCCACCGAGGCCCAGAACCAGAACCCGAGCTTGCGGGCCTGATAGGTCTCGTCCGCTTCGGCGAGGATCGCCGCCTCGGCATCGACACCGAGCGTGACGTGCTCGCTGGACGTGGAGACGACCGCGGTGTCAAGCCCGGACATGGCGAACCCTTGGGTCGAGGACGGCGTAGAGCAGGTCGACCAGGAAGTTCACGAGCACGAATCCCACCGCGATGACCAGCACGATCCCCTGTACCACCAGGAAGTCCTTCTGGAAGATGGCGGTGCCGAGCTGCGTGCCCAGGCCCGGCAGGGTGAACAGCGTCTCGATGATGAGAGCCCCTCCGACGAGCGTGGCCGTGTTCACGCCGAACACGGTGAGCAGGGTGAACGAGGACGGCCGGAGGGCATGAGCCCAGAGGATGCGCCGGTCGCTCACCCCCTTGGCCTTGGCCGTGGTGATGAAGTTCTCCTGCAGCGTGCCGATCATGTCCGAGCGCAGGATCCGCATGTAGCCGGCCGCCTGGCCGAGGGCCAGGGCGATGGCCGGCAGGGCCATGTGGCGGAAGTGCTCGACGGGATCCTGTCCGAACGGCACGTAGCGGGCCGCGGGTAACCACGTGCTGCCGATGCTCGTGTCACCGGTCCTGATCCCCCCGAGGGCGAAGAACAGGATCAGCACCACTGCGAGCACGAAGTTCGGTATGGACAGGGCCGCGAGCGCGAAGGTGCTGGCGATGCGGTCACCGCGGCGGTTCGCTTTGTAGGCCGCGTAGACGCCCATCGGCACGGCGACCGCGAGCGCCAGCACCTGCGCGTAGATCATCAGCTGGAGGGAGACCGGGGCGGCGTTGGCGATGACCTCGGACACCGGCTGGCCCTGGATGGCCGAGCGCCCGAGGTCGCCGCGCACCGCGTCGCTCAGCCAGAGCAGGTAGCGGGTGTGCATGGGCTCGTCGAGGTGGAACTCCTGGACGATCTGGTCCACCCCTTCCTCGGTCCCGCCCGGCCCGAGGATCTGGAAGGCCAGGTCGCGCGTGTCGCCCCGGCTGTTCTCGAGGTAGAAGGTGAACGCGGTGACCAGGACGATCGTGGGCACCAGGATGAACAACCGCCGCCGTACGTAGCGGCCGTTGACAACGCTGGCGCCCACGACGACCAGGGCGAACGCTCCGAGGAAGCTGAGCAGCATCGGCAGCCCGACCAACCACCCACCGACGAGGACGACGAGCGCCCCCGCGGTGGTGGTCAGGCCGGGCTTGCGCCGGACTGCGTCCCAGAGCGCACGAACCCTTGGCATCGGCTACTCGCACTCTCCGTTGTCGCACCAGATCTGGTTCAGCTGATGGCGACCGGCGAAGGCGAGCTCGATGCCCTTGGACCCGTCGGGCAGGGTGTTGAGCACCTGGTCGTTGACATAAGGCTGCGACGAGATGCCCCAGATGGTCCAGGAGGTCCAGAGGTTGTAGACCTCCTCGCCGAACCGCTTGTTGATGTTCTCCGCCGCCTCGGTGCGGGCATCCTCGTCGGGGTTGGTCCGGATGGTGATCAGGTTCTCGTCGATCACCTCGTCCGAGAAGCGCCCGAAGTTCAGGGCTTGCGAGCCGATGGGGGCCGATGCGGCGCTGATCCACCACAGCAGCTGCTGGTCCGGATCCGTCCCGCCGTGGTTGCGCCAGGCGAACACGTCGAAGTTGCCCAGCAGGGCGATGCCGATGTACTGGCCCTGCTCGATGGGCGTGATGGTGGCGTTGACCTCGTCACCGAAGGCCTCCTGCCACATCGAGACGATCAGCGTGTTGGTCTCGACGTTGAACGGGTCGTTGGTGGTGTTGAAGTCGAACGAGATGCTGTCGGTGCCGAGATCCGAGAGGCATGTGTCCATCTCGGCCTGGGCCGCGTCTATGTCGTAGGCGGGATAGCCCGAGTCCTCGAGGTAGCCCCTCGACCCGGGCGGGAAGGGCCCGTTGGCCGGCGTCGAGATGCCGCCACCGCGCTCCTCGGCCAGCCGGTCGAGGTCGATGCCGTGGGCGAGCGCCCGGCGGCAGTGCAGGTTGAGCATCGGGTTGTCGGCGTTGGCGCCCTGCGGGTCGATCTGGGCGCCGGTCATGAGGTTGGTGCCCTGGGCGGTGTTCAGCATGATGTAGTTGGTCTCGCCGTAGCGGTCGCTGGTCACCGTCTCGACGCTGTCGTCGTCCATGAGCTCGGCGATCGTCTCCGCGTTGGCGGTGTGCATGATGTCGAACTCGCCGGAGCGCAGCGCGTTGGCGCGGCTGTCGATGTCCACCGACGCCACGGCCTCGATGGCGTCGAGGTAGGGCAGGTTCTCACCGGTGATGCCGTTGGGCCCGCGCCAGTAGTCCTCGTTGCGCACGGCCCGGAAGCTGTTGCCGTTGCCCGGCTCGTAGGACTCGAACTTGAAGGCGCCGAGGCCGATCGGGGCCGCCGGGTCACCGTCGGCCGGCGTGGCCGCGAGCGCGGCGTCGTAGAACGGGTTGTTGGGGCTGCGGTGGGGCACGTCGGGCAGGCTGGACAGCCAGTCCTTCGAGAACATGTAGCCGCAGGCGCCGTAGCCGAAGTAGGCGGGCAGCGCCACCCAGGGACCGTTCTTGGTCGCGATGGTCACGGTCTGGCCCGAGGCGGTGATGGGCCCGACCGAGGCGTATGCGGCACCCGTCAGCGGGCTGCCCACGCAGGTCTCGATGTTGAACTTGACCGCGTCGGCGTCCAGCGGGGTGCCGTCGTGGAACTTGATGCCGTCTTTGAGGGTGATCGTCCACTCGGTGTAGTCGTCGTTGTGGTCGACTGACTCGGCGAGCAGCGGCACGATCTCGCCGTCGTCGTTGACCGCGAAGAGCGAGTCGGAGACGGCGGTGAACGGGATATAGCAGCTGGTGGCGCAGGACGTCCGGTAGGGCGCCCAGCCGTTGGCGGTGTCGGCCTCCAGGCCATAGACGAGGGTGCCACCCTGCACCGGTTCGCCTTCATCGCCGGAGGTGTCCTGGTTGGCGTCGCCGGCATCGTCGTCGTCGCCGTTGTTGCCGCCGCACGCGGCGGCGGCGAGCATCAGCACGAGGAACGCGCCGAGCCAGGGCCTGCGTCGCACCCACGGCCTCTGCCGGTCAACGAGATCGCCCGGCCTCTTGCTTGGGATCATGACCCCTCCCCCTCTATGGCTTCGATGATGGAGTGCTGTCGTTTGGTCAGGTGTTCAGGTAGCTGAGTGGGGCGCCGGCCCGAGGCCAGTCGGCCTGCAGCAGGCGCCCAGTGCTGGAAGCGGTGATGTACGCCGTGCGCAGGTCGTCACCGCCGAAGCAGATGTTGGTGGTCAACATGTCGTCGACCGGGACGAACTCGACGAGCTCGCCCTCGGGCGACACCACCGAGATGCCTCCGTTGACCAGCGTGGCGACGCAGACGTTGCCGGCGCCGTCGACGGCCAACGAGTCGAGCAGTTGCAGGCCCGGGAAGCCGTGGAGACAGCTGGAGGCGTCGAACGGCGCCGGCCCGAGCTCACCCGGGGCGACCACGTCCCGCTGGGTCAGCCGGCCGTTCATGGTCTCGGCCCAGTAGAGCTTCCGCCCGTCGGGGGACAGGCCGATGCCGTTGGGGCTGAGCACCGGGAACGCCACCTCCCGGATGGCCGAGCCGTCCGCCTGGGCGTAGTAGATGCCGGTGGCGTGCCCGATGCGGGTGGCGTGGTCGGTGTAGCCGTGGTCGGTGAAGTAGAAGCCGCCGTGCTCGTCGAAGACCAGGTCGTTCGGGGCTCGCAGCGGCCAGCCGTCACATTCGGTGTAGAGGTCCTCGACCTTGCCGGTCCCGAGGTCGACCTTCTGGATGCGGCCGCCGATGTACCGGTCCTGCGAGAACGGGCCGGGGAAGCTGCGCCCGTCCATCTGGAGGTCGGTGAAGCAGCCGCCGTTGTTGCACAGGTAGACGGCCCCGTCCGGGCCGATGGCAGCCCCGTTGGGCCCCCCCGGGATGTCGGCGATCGTCTCTCTCGTGCCGTCGGTGAGCACGCGGGTCAGCCGCGGGGCGAGCATCTCGACGACGATCACGCTGCCGTCGGGCATCGCCACCGGGCCCTCCGGGAAATGCAGACCCGAGGCGATCTCCTTCAGCTGGCTCATGTGGGCTCCCCCCTGAAGCTCCGATTCGGATGAAACTCGTTTCCGACATACGTGTCAAGAAGTGCGGAAGAACGAGGCACCGATGCCTGCTGCCGACGCATCCTACGAGGTATTAGCGATGCTCGCTCTGCCGACGATGCTGTCGACGGTGGTGTCGATAGCGGCCGCTACTGGCCGCGGGACGCGCCGACAGGGCGGCCGTCGACGATCTGGTCGAGGTACTCCGAGAGGCCCGCGCCCTCCAGGTCGCCGTAGCGCCAGCGGGTCATCCCCTCGGTGATGCGGGTCATGAGGCCGTTGCGCCGGTTGCGCAGCGGGATGTTGGCCCACACTTCGCCTTCCACGTCATAGCTGTGGTCGTCGGTGTGGATGGTGGTGTGCACGGCCGAGTGGTACCAGCGCTCGTCGAAGTCGGAACGCAGCTCGACGTCGCGGATGGGCACCCATTCCTCGCCGTGGCGGGCCCGGTCGTAGAGGAAGCCGCCCACGCGCCGCCGGTCGGCCTCGTCGCCCGAGATGGTGGTGGCGAAGCCGAGGTCCGGGCCCAGGTTGACGGTCAGCCACCGGTACCACCAGATGTTCTGCCAGTAGCGCGGCCCCCAGCTGTGGTCGCGCAGGCCGAGGCCGTCGGTGAGCTCGAACGACTCGTCGCCGACGGTCACGGTCCCCGTGACCCCCATGTGCTGCTCGAAGTGGCCCCGGGCGAACGACTTCTCGGGGTCGAGCTTGGGCAGCGTCTCGCCTTCCTCGGCCTCGGCCTCGCCGCCCCACGGCTTGGCGATGCCCCGGTGGACCTGGTCGATCCGGCAGTCGACGCGCGGGTTCTCGGTGAACGCCTGCCGGGGATCCTCCATCTCGGAGGGGTCCTCCAGGATGACCGCCGGCCCCTCGTAGGTGACCCGGTGCTCCTCGAACGGGCGCACGACCTCGAACTGCAGGCCACCCGCGGCGTGGAGGTCGTTGTCGCTGATGCGCGGGCGGCCGAACCAGAACGCCACCCGGCCGTCGGGCAGGTACAGGCACGTGGTCATCTCGGCGTAGCCCTCGTTGGGACGGTTGCCGAGCCGGACCCAGCCACCGAGGCCGCAGCCACGGTCGTAGAAGTTGTAGTAGGCGCTCTCGTTGAAGTTGCTCGCCTCTTCCCGAGGGTGCATGTAGTCGTCCTCGGGCTCCAGCCGGATCCGCATGGAACGACCCTCCTTTCGTGCTCAGGCCGGCTCGCCGAGCCGGTCCTTCGGGTAGCCGGCGTATGACTCCTTGAAGACACCGGAGTGCAACAGCACGACCGCGGCCACCCGGCCGGTGCTCGCGTCGGTGAGCGTCGTGCTGGTCCAGTACGACTCGGTGCGGCGGCTCTGGCCCAGGCCTCGGATCTCGCTCTCGACCCCGTAGGTCTGGCCGGCGAACACCGGGCCCTCGACCAGCCGGATCTCCAGGTCGAGGAACAGGCCGAGCGCCGGGCCCCGCACCGGCCACGCGGCGCCGGCCTTGGCCGACAGCACGCTGATCATCTCCATCGGCAGCACCGCCCGGCCCCACGGGGACTTCGTGCCCCCTTCGGGCGTGTACCAGGGGTGCGGCTCGGTGATGCGCTCGAGCTTGTCGGCCAGCGAGAACGGGTAGCCCGGCCCGTTGCCGTCGGCGTAGGTGACCGTGGCGGCGCGCGGCTTCGGGCTGCGCATGCCGACCTCGAGCTGGTCGACGATGAACAGCTCGCCCGGGTCGCCATGGCGGGCGAGCCGCGCCGCCAGCTCGGTCTCCGGATCATCGGGACCGAGCGACGCCGTGCCGACGAGCACCGGCGTGCCGTCGGCCTTGTGGGCCTCGACGCGGGCCGAGACGGGCCCGGTGGTGGTCAGCGAGGCCTGCACCTGCTCGCCCTCGACCACCATCGTGCGGAAGTGGCAGCTCACGCAGCCGCGCTCGAACCAGGCCTGGCCCCACACGGCCGCGGCGAGGGGGTCGATCTGGCTGAAGTGCGTGGGCGCCTCGATGGGGGCCCCGGCCAGCCCGAGCGACCCGGCGGTGTCCGCGTCGTGGAGGCTGGCGTGGCCGTTGACCTGCTGGTCCTGGAGCATCTGGGCCGGCGAACGCAGCGGCCCGGTGAGCGTGACCTCGGTCGCGAAGCGCGCGTCGTCACTCATCAGCGCGGCTCCTGGCCGTCGTCGACCTTGGCGACCATGCCCGTCACGAACTCGGACGACGGGGACACGAGATAGAGCAAGGTGCTGTCGAGCTGGGCCGGGTCGCCGAGCCGGCGGCGGGGGAAGAACGCGGTCATGTCCCCGACTCGCGAGATCATCCCGTCCATCATCTCGGAGCTGAACGCGCCCGGGGCGATGGCGTTGACGTTGATCCCGAAGCGGGCCCACTCCACCGCGAGCACCTCGGTCATCCGCTCGACCGCAGCCTTGGTCGTCGAGTACAGCGCGGCGCCCCGGCCCGCGTAGTGGTGGGCGCCCATCGAGGACAGGTTGACGATCCGGCCGGGTGCCTTCCGATCGATCAGCCGCCGGGCGACCTCGCAGGACAGCAGCCAGGGACCGCGCAGGTTGGTGTCGAAGACCTGGTCGATCAGGGCGACGGACATCTTGGTGGCGTACTGGGCGTCGGGCATGCCGGCGTTGTTGACGAGGATCGACACCGGCCCCAGCTCGGCCTCGACCCGGTCGACGGTGGCGACGATCTGGTCGGCGTCGGTGACGTCGAGTGGCACCGGCACACAGACGCCGCCGCCTGCCGCGATCTCGGCGGCCACCTCCTTCAGCCGGTCCTCGCGCCGAGCGGCCGCCGCCACCTTGGCCCCGCACGCGGCCAGCACGATGGCGAAGCGGCGTCCCAGCCCCGAGCTGGCCCCTGTCACCAGCGCCACCTGGTCCGTGAGGTCGATCGAGAAGTTGGGGAGGCCGAAGCCCGCGGGCTCCTCGGTCGTGTTTCTGGTTCGCTCGACAGGCTCGCTCGTGTTTCTGGTTCGCTCGACAGGCTCGCTCACTGCGCCAGCTCCTCGCGGAGCTCGCGCTTGAGGACCTTCCCCGCGGCGTTCCGGGGCAGCTCGGCGTCGCGGATCGCGACCACCGACGGCACCTTGAAGGCCGCCAGCCGCTCGCCCACGTGCTTGCGCACGGCTTCGGCGTCGAGGTCGCTCCCCGGTCGCAGGCGCACGACGGCCGCGACCTCCTCGCCGAGTGAGGCATGGGGGACCCCGACCACGGCGGCATCGGTGATGTCGGGGTGCTCGAACAGCGCGGCCTCGACCTCGGCCGCGTAGACGTTCTCACCGCCGCGGATCACCACGTCCTTGAGGCGGTCGACCACGTGGACGAAGCCGTCGTCGTCGACGTAGCCGAGGTCGCCGGTGTGGAACCAGCCCCCGGTGAAGGCCGCGTCGGTGGCCTCGGGCTTGTTGTGGTAGCCCCGAACGATGGTGGGGCCGCTGATCCAGATCTCGCCCACCTCGCCCTGGCTCACGTCGGCGCCGTCGGGCCCGACGAAGCGCACGCCGACCACCGGGGCGAGCGGCTTGCCGACGCTGTCGGAGCGGGCCACATAGTCGGTTCCCATGTTCACGACCATGGCGCCGGTGGTCTCGGTCAGGCCGTAGCCGTTCCCGGGTGCGACCCGCGAGCTGAACTGCGAGTCGACGCGCCGCACCAGCTCCGGGGGGACCAGCGTGGCGCCCGACGCGAGCCCCTGGAGGCTGTCCAGGGAGACGCCGCGGGCGGCCGCCCGGTCGAGCAGGTCGAACGCGGTGTGCGGGACCCCGGAGAAGTTGGTGACCCCCTCGCGCTCGATCAGGTCCACCGCCTGGTCCGCATCCCAGCGGTACATCAGCACCAGCGTGCCGCCGTACGCGGTGTAGGGGATGAGGTGCGACTGCAGCCCGCCGACGTGGAACAGCGGGAAGGTCAGCAGCGTCCGCGGCGGAGGCGGTGCCTCGCCGTCGGCTCCGGCCGTCGGCACCCCCGCCGCGGCAGCAGCCCGGACCGTCCCCAGGTAGAAGCCGGCCATCAGGAAGTTGGTGATGTTGCGGTGGGTGCCGACCGCGCCCTTCGGCCGCCCGGTGGTGCCCGAGGTGTAGAGGATGGTGACGTCGTCGTCGGGGTCGATGGCGACGTCGGGCAGTGAGGCGGCCTCGTCCGGCTCGCCGATCAGCTCGTGGAAGTCGACCGTGCCCGGAGGCAGCACCTCGGTCCGGACGCCGACGACACCGGCGAGGCCGAGCCCGTCGAGCTCCCCGGCGAGCCGTTCCAGCCGCTCGCCGTCGGCGATCAGCAGCTTCGCTCCGGAGTCCGACAGCCCGTAGGCCAGCTCGGGCCCGGTCCACCAGGCGTTGAGCGGCACCGCCACGGCCCCGATCGACACCGCGGCCCAGAACGACAGCGCCCACTCCGGGTAGTTGCGCATGGCGATGGCGATGCGATCGCCCTGCCCGACGCCGAACGCGCCGGACAGCCGCCGGGCCAGGTTCGCCACCAACGTGTGGGCGCGGGCGTAGCTGTAGCGCTCGTCGTCGTAGACGAGGAAGTCGCGTTCGGCGTGCGCCCGGCTCGCGTCCCAGATGTCGCGCAACGAGTTCGGCGCGGCCTTCCAGACCCGCGTGGGCACACCGCGGATCTCGACCTCGACGATCTCGAACGGCCCACCAGGGCCGGTCAGCGAACGCTCAAGCTCTGTCATGGCGCTGCTCATGGGCGGCGTCCCCCTCTCGATCGACTATCCCGGAGAACCGACATCACTGTCAAGATCAGGCCACACGCTCGGCTTTGCCGGGCCAGGAGCGCGGCCTGCCTGCACAAATCTGAATCTCAGAGTTGACGTCGGCATCGGTTACCGCTCGTATACTTCGCGCATGACGGCCAAGCCGCCGGCGAAGAAGGCGCCCGCCGACCGCGTGAGCTCTCGCAGCAACCGCAACCCCGGCGGGCGCACACGCAAGAGCGAGGAGACCCGCCGTGCCCTCCTCGACGCGGCGGCGCGCATGTTCGCCGAGCACGGCTACCACGAGACCAGCGTCCCCGACATCGTCCAGGCGGCCGGGGTCGGGCACGGCACCTTCTACGAGTACTTCGCCAGCCGGCGCGACATCCTGCTCGCCCTGACCAGGCCACTCGCCGACACTCCCGAGCGGCGGCCCATCCTCAAGAGCCAGAACCTGGCCGACCGCATCCGGGCCGAGCTCTTCTGGTACCTGTCCGACCATGTGGAGCACATCGAGCTGATCAA
>Ga0111539_10008526_pt1 | contig 13023 bp, 5 predicted proteins | sample RhiMethybrSRZTD1_FD_79667 | JGI IMG/M metagenome (GOLD analysis project Ga0111539, IMG submission 79667) | Populus rhizosphere microbial communities from Tennessee, USA - Rhizosphere MetaG P. TD hybrid SRZTD1 (version 2) (version 2) | ecosystem: Host-associated > Plants > Roots > Rhizosphere >...
GCGGGCGTTCTGGCTCATATTCCCGTGCATGGCGACCGCCTCGACGTGGTGGCTGCGGAGCTTGTGCACGAGCCGGTCGGCGCCGCGCTTCGTCCGCACGAAGACGAGTGTGAGACCGTCGGCGCCGAGGATGTGCTGGGCGAGGGTCGCGACCTTGGTGTCGACGGTGACGGGGACGAAGCGGTGCTCGATCTCGGCCGGCTGCTGGCCGGTGGCGAGCTCGGCTTCGCAGTAGACGGGGCTCCGCGTGTACACGCGAGCGAGCCTGCCGACCTCGCCGTCGAGCGTGGCCGAGAAGAACATCGTCTGGCGGTTCTGGGGGAGGCGGCGCACGATGCGGTCGACCTGCGGCTTGAAGCCGAAGTCGAGCATGCGGTCGGCCTCGTCGAGGACGAGGATCTTGATTCCTCTGAGGTCGACGAGGCGCCGCTCGGCGAGATCCTCGAGGCGCCCGGGGGTCGCGACGAGGATGTGCGCGCCCTTGATCCGCTTGGCCTGGCCCTTGAGCGGGACTCCGCCGTACGCGGCCTCCACTCGAAGGCGCTTCGGCTCGGCGAGCGAGCGGAGCTCGTCGGTCACCTGGCCTGCGAGCTCGCGGGTGGGGACGAGGACGAGCGCCGAGGGCCGGACGTCGGCCGGCTCCGTCCGCTCCACGATCGGAACGGCGAAGGCGAGGGTCTTGCCCGAGCCCGTCGGGGCGCGGGCGAGAATGTCGAGCCCGCCGAGGGCGTCGGGGAGGACGAGCGCCTGGATGCGAAACGGCGCTTCGATGGAACGAGCGGAGAGCGCGTCGACGACAGATGAGGACACGCCGAGCTCGCGGAACGATTGCTGCATAAGTTGTTCGACTTCCTTTCGGATTCGAGACTTGCCTACCTCGAAAAACCCGAAAGGGAAACGAGAAAGCTCATCTCACCGGGAGGCTTGATCGCCTGCCCGTGCGCACACCGTAGCAGTAGCGCGGGATGCGCCCCCGTTCGAAGTGGCGTCGCCGGGAGCGTACGCTTTCCCGCATGGCTCACTGCTGGACGTGCGGGCACGAGAATCCTGACGGCGCGCGCTTCTGCATGAATTGCGGCTCTCCGCTCGAGGGGGAGAAGCCCCAAGGACGCGAGGAACGCAAGGTCGTGACGGTCTTCTTCGCCGACCTCGTGGGCTTCACAGGGAGGGCCGAGCAGCTCGACCCGGAGGACGTGCGCGCGATGCTCTCCCCGTACTACGCGCGCCTGCGCTCGGAGATCGAGCGCTTCGGCGGCACCGTGGAGAAGTTCATCGGCGATGCGGTCATGGCCGTTTTCGGCGCGCCCGTCGCCCACGAGGACGACCCCGAGCGCGCGGTGAGAGCCGCGCTCGCCGCCCGCGACGCCGTTCAGGAGCTGAACGAGGCCAACCCGTCGCTCGACCTGCACGTGCGCATTGCAGTCAACACGGGCGAGGCCGTCGTCGCCATCGACGCGAACCCCTCGGGAGGAGAGGGAATGGTCGCCGGCGACGTCGTCAACACGGCTTCCCGCCTGCAGACGGCGGCGCCGGTGGACGGCATCCTCGTCGGCGAGACGACCTACCGCGCGACCGAGCGCGTCGTCGAGTACCGCGAGTGCGAGCCGGTGCAGGCGAAGGGGAAGGCGGATCCGCTCCCGGTGTGGGAGGCGCTCGGCGCGCGTGCCCGCTACGGCGTCGACGTCTTCCACCGCGGAGGCGCCGAGCTCGTCGGCCGCGGCGAGGAGCTCGACTGGCTCACGGACGGGCTGGCACGGACGCTGCGCGAGCGGAGGACACAGCTCGTCACCCTCGTCGGCGTCCCGGGAATCGGCAAGAGCAGGCTCGTGTGGGAGCTCGCGCAGGCGGTGGACGCCGACCCTGACCTGATCGTCTACTGGCGGCAGGGGCGGTCGTTGCCGTACGGCGAAGGGGTCGCATTCTGGGCCGTCGGCGAGATGGTGAAGGCGCAGGCCGGCATCCTCGAGACCGACTCCGCTGAGGCCGCCGAGACGAAGCTCCACGAGATGGTCGCGGATCTCATTCCCGATGCCGAAAGCGCCGCCTGGATCGAGGGCCACCTGCGCCCGCTCGTCGGCATCACGGGCGAGGCCGACCCGAGCGGCGATCGCCGCGACGAGGCCTTCGCCGCATGGCGGCGGTTCTTCGAGGCACTCGCCGAGCACCGGCCGCTCGTGCTCGTCTTCGAGGATCTGCACTGGGCCGACGACATCCTGCTCGACTTCGTCGACCACCTTGTCGACTGGGTGAACGAGGCGCCGCTCCTCGTCATCGGCACCGCCCGGCCTGAGCTGCTCGAACGCCGGCCGGGCTGGGGTGGAGGGAAGTCGAACGCCGCGACGGTCTCGCTCGCTCCGCTGTCCGAGGAGGAGACCGCGCGGCTCTTCGCCAGTCTCCTCGGGCAGAGCGTGATGCCGGCCGAGCTGCAGGCGCCGCTCCTCGCCCGCGCAGGCGGGAATCCCCTCTACGCCGAGGAGTACGCGCGCATGGTCTCCGAGCGCGGCGCCCCGGCGGACGGGGCGCTGCCGGAGACCGTGCAGGGCATCGTGGCCGCCAGACTCGATGCACTTTCCCCCGAGGACAAGGCGCTCATCCAGGACGCGGCCGTTCTCGGCAAGGTCTTCTGGAGCGGCGCGCTCGCCGCCATGACGGGGCTGCAGCGCTGGACCGTGGAGGAGAGCCTGCACCGGCTCGAGCGGAAGGAGTTCGTGCGGCGGGAGCGCCGCTCGTCGGTGGCGACCGAAACGGAGTACGCGTTCCGACACGTGCTCGTCCGCGACGTCGCCTACGGGCAGGTGCCGCGCGCCGAGCGGGCCGAGAAGCACCGGCTCGCCGCGCAGTGGATCGAGGCGCTCTCCTCCGACCGCGAGGACCGGGCCGAAATGCTGGCCCATCACTATTCGAGCGCGCTCGAGTTCGCCCGCGCGGCCGGGCAGGACGTCGGACCCCTCGCAGAAAGGGCGCGAGTCGCGCTTCGCGAGGCCGGCGATCGCGCCTACAACCTCAGCGCCTGGGGCGCCGCCGTGCGCTTCTACGAGCAGGCGCTCGAGCTCTGGCCCGCCGCCGATCCGGAGCGCCGGCAGCTGCTCTTCCTGTACGGCCGAGTCCGCTCGTTGCACGACCCGAGTGGAAGCGGCATTCCGATCCTCGAGGAGGCTCGAGACGCGTTCCTCGCTTCCGGCGACCAGGAGCAGGCGGCGATGGCGGAGGTTGTCCTCGTCGACGCCCGTTGGTTCGGTGGCGCTCCGGACCTCGCACGCGAGCACCTGCGGCGCGCCGGAGAACTGATCGAAGGAGCGGCTCCCTCGCGCCCGAAAGCCTTCGTGCTGAGCCAAATCGCTCGCTTCGCGATGCTGAGCGACGAGGACGCGAGAGCTGTCGAGGTTGCACGCGAGACGCTGGCGATGGTCGACGAGCTGGACGGCTCGAACGAGATTCGCGCGCAGGCGCTCAACGTCATCGGGACCTCCCGGACGAAGCTTGGCGAGCGCGAAGGTCTGAAGGATCTCGAGCGAGCGATCGAGATCACACAACCCGGCTCCTACGAACGCTCGCGGGCCTTCATCAATCTCAGCTCGACGGTCTCGGAGCTCGGCGAACTTCCGTGGAGCTTCGAGTTGCACGAAGAAGGCTTCCGCGAGGCGGAGCGTTTCGGGACTCTCCGTGCGATGCGGTGGCTCGAAGCCGAGCTCGTCGTGGACGACCTCTACACCGGCCGGTGGGACGAGTCACTCGCCCGCGCCAACGAATTCATCGACGTGGTCGCGTCGGGTCAGCCGCACTACATGGAGGCTGCTGTGCGAGACACGCGGGCGTTGATCCGGCTCGCGCGTGGAGATCTGGCAGGAGCGCTTGCCGATTCCGAGTACGTCATCGCGCTCTCGGGCGAGGCCAAAGATCCGCAAGTGGTTCATCCCGCCCTTGCATTTCACAGCCGTACGCTTCTCGAGGCGGGTCGCGTGGCGGATGCCGGCCGCTTCGCCGACGAGCTGCTTGCCCTGCTTGGGCTGGGCAAGACCGGTTTCATCTCCTACTGGGGGATCTCCTTTGCCGTCGTGCTCGCCGCTCTGGGCCGAGCTGACGAGCTCGAGCCTGCGGTCGCCGGCAGAACGGAGACGCGGTGGCAGACGGCCGCCCTGGCTTACGCGGCCGGAGAGTTCGAGGCATCCGCCGATCTCCTCGACGAGATGGGCGCAGTGGTCGACGCTGCCTACGCGCGGATGCGCGCCGCGGAGGCGTACGCGGGGGAAGGTCGGCGGCCGGAGGCCGACGCCCAGCTCCAGCAGGCGCTCGCCGTCTTCCGCTCCATCGGCGCGACGGCCTGGGTCAACGAGGCCGAGGCGCTCTTCGCCGCCTCGGCGTAGCCCTTTCCGTCTTTGAGTCTCGTCTCACGCGGCGTACGCTGTGGCGCATGAATTGCTCCGCCTGCGGCCAGGTGAATCCGGAGGGCGCGCGTTTTTGCAACGCGTGCGCGGCGCCGCTCGGGCCGCAGCAGCCGGCCGCGCGCGAAGAGCGCAAGGTCGTCACGGTCTTCTTTGCCGACCTGGTGGGCTTCACCGGGCGGGCAGAGCAGCTCGACCCGGAGGACGTGCGCGCGATGCTCTCGCCCTATTACGGCCGTCTGCGCTCCGAGATCGAGCGCTTCGGCGGGACAGTGGAGAAGTTCATCGGCGACGCCGTCATGGCCGTCTTCGGGGCGCCGGTCGCCCACGAGGACGACCCCGAGCGCGCCGTTCGCGCGGGGCTCGCCGTCCGCGACGCGATCCGGGAGCTCAACGAGGGGAACCCCGCGCTCGACCTCCACGTGCGCATCGCGGTCAACACCGGCGAGGCCGTCGTCGCGCTCGGCGCGCGGGTCGCCGAGGGCGAGGGGATGGTGGCGGGCGACGTCGTCAACACCGCGGCCAGGCTCCAGACCGCAGCTCCTGTCGACGGCATCCTCGTCGGCGAGACGACCTACCGGGCGACCGAACGCGCGATCGAGTACGCGGAAAGCGACCCTGTCGAGGCGAAGGGTAAGGCGGAGCCTATCCGCGTGTGGGAAGCCAAGAATGCGCGCGCCCGCTACGGAATCGACGTCCAGCAGCGGGGCGGTGCGCCGTTCGTCGGGCGCCAGGCGGAGGTCGATCTGCTCACGGATGCACTTGCCCGCGCCCGGGCGGAGCGGACGCCGCAGCTCCTGACGCTGGTCGGCGTGCCCGGCATCGGCAAGAGCCGGCTGGTCTGGGAGCTCTGGCAGATCGTGGACAACGATCCCGAGTACTTCGTCCAGTGGCGTCAGGGGCGCTCGCTTCCCTACGGCGAGGGCGTCGCGTTCTGGGCACTCGCGGAGATGGTCAAGGCCCAGGCTTCCATCCTCGAGACGGACTCGGCCGAGGTCGCCGAGACCAAGCTCCGCAAAGCGGTCGCCGACCTGATCTCGGACTCCGCGGCCGCAGGGTGGGTAGAGGATCAGCTGCGGCCGCTCGTCGGCCTCGCCCAGGAGGGCGAAGGCGGCATGGATCGCCGCACCGAGGCCTTTGCGGCGTGGCGGCGCTTCTTCGAGGCGCTCGCCGAGCGCCGTCCTCTCTTGCTCGTCTTCGAAGACCTGCACTGGGCCGACGACAACCTGCTCGACTTCGTCGACCACCTCGTCGACTGGGCGACCCAGTCGCCGCTCCTCGTCATTGCGACGGCGCGGCCGGAGCTGCTCGAGCGGCGGCCGAACTGGGGAGGCGGCAAGTCGAATGCGGCGACCGTCTCGATCTCGCCACTCTCGGAACCGGACATTGCGCGGCTCCTCGGCAGCCTCCTCGACCAGCCGGTGATGCCGGCGGAGCTGCAGGCTCCACTGCTCGCGCGCGCAGGTGGAAACCCGCTGTATGCGGAGGAGTACGCGCGGATGGTCTCCGAGCGGGGCTTCGAGGCGATCGAGGAGGTTCCCCTGCCCGAAAACGTTCAGGGCATCGTCGCGGCGCGGCTCGACGCCCTCTCTGCGGAGGACAAGGCGCTCATCCAGGATGCGGCCGTGCTCGGGAAGGTGTTCTGGAGCGGCGCGCTGGCCGCCATGACGGACGAGCAGCGTTGGACGGTCGAGGAGCAGCTGCACGGGCTCGAGCGCAAGGAATTCGTCCGGCGCGAGCGGCTCTCGTCGGTCGCCTCGGAGACGGAGTACGCGTTCCGTCATGTGCTCGTCCGCGACGTCGCGTACGGCCAGGTGCCTCGGGCGCTGCGGGCTGAAAAGCACCTCCGGGCCGCCGAATGGATCGAGGCTCTGAGCACCGATCGGGAGGACAGCGCCGAGATGCTCGCCCACCACTACGTGCGGGCGCTCGAGTTTGCGCGGGCCGCGAAGCAAGATGTCCAGCCGATCGCGGACCGCGCCCGCGTGGCCCTGCGGGAAGCAGGCGACCGCGCCTATGGCCTGAACGCGCTCGCAGCCGCCGCGGCGTTCTACAAGGAGGCGCTCGAGCTGAGTGACGAGGACGACCCGGAGTGGGGCCGGACGCTCGCGCGGTACGGGAGATCCCTCTTTCTCGCCGACTGGAGAAGCGATCCCATCGAGCTCCTCGAGAAGGGATCGGAGCGGCTTCTGGCCGCAGGGCAAGTGGAAGAGGCGGCCGCTTCAGAGGTCATGCTCGGCCTCATCTACTGGTACCGGGTCGAGCAAGACCGCGCCCGGGAGTACTTCGAGCATGCGGCCGAGCTCATCGAAGGCTTGCCCGCCTCCAGGGGCAAGGCCGAGACGCTCGCCGAGCTGGCGCGGTTCGCGATGTTCAGGGACGAGGACGCAAAAGCCTGCGAGCTCGGTCGGGAGGCGCTGCAGATGTCCGAGGACCTCGAGCTCCAGGATGTTCGCCTGCGCTCGCTGGTCACGCTCGGGACGACGCGCGTCAAGATCGGCGAGATCGACGGCCTCGCCGACCTCGAACGCGCCCTCCAGATCAGCGCGCCCGGGTCTCCGGAGCGGCTGCGCGCCTACATCAACCTCGGCTCTGTCACAGCGGACATCGGCGATCTGCAGCGGAGTCGGGCGCTTCACGAGGAGGGCTTGCGTGAGGCCGAGCGAGTCGGCGCGCCCGGTCAGCACCGCTGGTTCCTTGGCGAACTGATCTGGGACGACTACGTACTCGGGCGCTGGGACGAAGCTTTGGAAGGGGCCGACGAGCTGCTCGCGACTAGCGAGGGTGAGCTCGGGCGTCACTACATCGACGCTCTCGCAGCAATGACCCGGGCGCTCGTCCGGATGGCCCGCGGGGATGAGAGGGGGGCATTGGAAGACTCGGAAGCCTCCCTGGCTCAGGCGCGACATTCCAGCGATCCTCAGGTGCTCTGGCCGGCCCTCGCGGTTCACGCAAACCTGCTCCTGCGCGCCGACCGAAGACAGAACGCCGCGGCCGTCGTCGACGAGCTCCTCGCAGAGCTCGCGGGGAGAGATGTCCTCTTTGTCTCGAACTGGTCGCTGCCGCTCGCATTCGCCCTGTCGGACCTCGGCCGCGCCCACGAATTCCGATCTGTCGCCGAGAAGTCCCTCGTGGGCACCCGCTGGCTCGAGAGTGGCCGGGCGTATGCAGAGGGCAACTTCGGAGGGGCGGCCGAGATCCTCGCCGAGATGGGAGCACTCGGAGAGGAGGCTTTCGTGCGTCTCCGTGGCGCCGAGGCCCTCGTACAGCCGGGTCGCCGAGCCGAGGCCGACGCCATGCTCCAGCAGGCGCTCGCGTTCTACCGCTCGGTCGGCGCGACGCGCTACATCCGCGAAGCCGAGGCGCTCTTCGCCGCTTCGGCTTAGGCCAGCGCGAGGTCGGCGTCGCGCGAGACGAGCTCGGCGTAGCGGCCGCCCAGGGCGAGGAGCTCGTCGTGCGTGCCGCGCTCGACGATGCGTCCGCGGTCGAGCACGAGGATCTGGTCGGCGTCGCGAACGGTGGAGAGCCGGTGCGCAATGGCGATCGTCGTCCGGTTCTCGGCAAGCCGGTCGAGCGCTTCCTGCACGGCGCGCTCGGTCTGCGTGTCGAGGGCGCTCGTCGCCTCGTCGAGGACGAGGACGGGCGGGTTGCGGAGGATCGTGCGCGCGATCGCGATGCGCTGCTTCTCGCCGCCGGAGAAGCGGTAGCCGCGCTCGCCCACCATCGTGTCGTAGCCGTCCGGCAGGCTCGCGATCAGGTCGTGGATGCGCGCGGCGCGGGCGGCCTCCTCGATCTCCTCGTCCGTGGCCGCGGGCTTGGCGAAGCGCAGGTTCTCGCGGATGGAGGCATGGAAGAGGTACGTCTCCTGCGAGACGACGCCGATCGTGCGCGCGAGCGACGAGAGCGTGGCGCTGCGGATGTCGATGCCGTCGATCGTGACGGCGCCGCGCTCGACGTCGTAGAGGCGCGCGACGAGGTAGCCGACGGTGGTCTTCCCCGAGCCGGTCTCGCCGACGACGGCGGTCGTCGTTCCTGCCGGCACCTCGAAGCTGACGTCCTCGAGCGTCCAGCGGTTCTCTTCATAGCGGAACCAGACGCGCTCGAAGGCGAGGTCGCCGCGACAGGGCGGCAGGTCGACGGCGTCGTCACGCTCGATGATCTCGACCGGCTGGTCGAGGTACTCGAAGACGCGGTCGAAAAGGGCGAGCGAGGTCTGCGCGTCGATCTGCACGTTGAGGAGCGAGCCGATCGGCCAGAAGAGCCGCGTCTGCAGGGTGGTGAAGGCGACCACGGTTCCCAGCGAGACCGCGCCGACGAAGCTCTGGCCCGCGAACCAGTAGACGAGGGCGGGCATGATCGCGAAGCTCATCTGGATCGAGGCCATCACCCAGCGGCCGGCCATCACCTGCCGGACCTCGAGGTCTGCGAGCTCGGAGGACTCCTGCTCGAAGCGGTCTGAGAGCTCCGCGCTTCGGCCCATCGTCTTCCCGAGCAGCATCCCGGAGACGGAGAGCGACTCCTCCACCATGGTCGAGATGTCGGCCATCGTCCTCTGCCGGTCGGTGGTGATGCGGCGGCGCTGCTCGCCCACCTTGCGCGTGAGGAGGACGAAGACCGGGACGAGCGCGAGCGAGAGGACGGCGAGGCGCCAGTCCAGGAGGAACATGGCCACGACGGCCGCGATCACCGTGGTCGTGTTCGAGACGATCGAGGTTGCGGTCGACGTGACGACGCGCTCGACGCCGCCGATGTCGTTTGCGATCCGCGACTGCACCTCGCCTGTCCGCGTGCGCGTGAAGAAGGCGAGCGAGAGCCGCTGCAGATGCTTGTAGACCGCCGCGCGCAGGTCATGCATGACGCGCTGGCCGACGACGTTCGAGAGCCAGGTCTGAGCGACGCCGAGAATCCCGGTCACGACTGCGATCCCGATCAGGCCGAGGACGAGGATCGTGAGCAGCGTGTCATCGTTCTCCGGCAACGCGTGGTCGAAGATGTCGCGGACGAGGAACGGCGAGACGATGCCGAGGAGCGCCGAGAAGCAGATGAGCCCGAGGACGGCGCCGAGCCGCACGCGGTAGGGCCCGAACAGGATGAGGACGCGGCGCAGATTCGCGCGCCGCACGGCGGGATCGGCCGGCCGCTCCGGCGCGGCCTTCGGGCTGAAACGAGGGCTCATGGGCCCACGTTAGCTGGCCGAAGAGGCCCTACCGAGGTGCGTTTCCGCCCTAGGACTCGACGACGAAGCTGAACATCATCCCGCTCTCGTGGTGCTCGGCGATGTGGCAGTGCGCCATCCAGATGCCCGGATTCGTGACGTCGAGCAGTATGTCGACGGTCTCGCCGGTGCGAACGAGCACGGTGTCCTTCCAGACGAGGTTCGGCTCGGCGACCCCGCCCCGGCTGAGGACGAGGAAGCGCCCCGCGCCGTGGACGTGGAACGGATGGTGCATCGGGTGGTCGGAGTCCATCTCGTTCACGAGCCGGAGCTTCACCTGGTCGCCGACACGGAACCGCCAGTCGATGGCGTGGCCGCGGTCGCCCGTGTCCTTGTCGACGAAGAACCAGCTGGTGTTCGCCGGCGTCGTCTCGCGGTTGACCTCGACCATGTCGTCCTCCCACTCGATGCCGCCCGCGGCGTCGTGGCCGTGGTGCTCGTCATGGGCCTCCTCGTGGTGCTCGTGCCCGTGGTGGTGCTCCTCGTGCTCGCCTGAGCCGGTCGGGCGCAAGGTCATCCCGCACTTCGGGCACTCACCCGGCCAGGTGGCCGTGATCTCGGGATGCATCGGACAGACGTACTCGGTCGGCGCGGGGACGTCGGCCGCAGCCGGCATGAGCTTCATGCCGCACTTCGGACACTTGCCCTCCCATGTGGCGACGATCTCCGCGTGCATGGGGCAGGCGAAGACGCCGGTCTCGCCCTCGGCCTCGCCCAGGTCCATTTCGGCGACGAAGGAGAGCGTCTTGTCCGGCTCGGCCTCGAGGTAGGGCGCGATGCGGTCGCGCTCGGCGAGGAGGTCGGCGTTCTCGCGCAGGGCGTCGAAGTCCATCGGCTCGGCCTTGTCCTCCGAGACCGCTATGGTCGCGAGGCGATAGGTCTGCTCCGGGGTCCGATGCTCGAGCGCCGCTTCACGCTCCGCGTCGAACAGAACGTCGACCACGACGCGCTCGGACGGTGCGAGGATGACGTCCTCGACGAGCTCCTCGCGCTCCACGCGACCGCTGTCGCCGCCGACGAGCTTCATCTGCGCGCCTGCGAAGCCGACCCGAAACACGCGCGTGTTCGCCGTGTTCGTGAGGAAGAAGCGGACGACCTCGCCGCGCTTCGCCTCGAGCGTGAGGTCGGTCTCGCCACCGATGAGCATCTCCGTGCCGAAGCGGCCCATCGCGACGTGGCTCGGACCGTGGTGGCTGAACGCCGCCACCTTCCCGTCCTCGACGAGGATGTCGTCGAGGGTGAGGACGACCTCGCGGTACGCGGCCGGCCAGTAGTCGGCCTCCGCGGGCTCGACGACGATGTTGCCGTAGAGGCCCAGCTCCTGGCCGTAGTCCTCGCGGATGTGCGGGTGGTACCAGTAGACGCCGGCGTCGGGGAACTGCAAGCGGTAGGTGAAGCTGCCGCCGACCGGGATCGGCGCCTGCGTCTCGTGCGTCCCGTCGTAGCGGTTGTCGAGCCGGAGGCCGTGCCAGTGCACGGTCGCCTCGAGGTCGCCTTCGTTCGTAACGTTGACGACGATCTCGGAGTCCTGCTTCACGCGGAGCGTCGGGCCCGGGATGGAGCCGTTGTAGGCGAGCATGCGGAGCGTCGACCCGCCGATCTCCTTCGTGACGGGGGCGATCGTGAGGTCGAACTCGTCGCCGTCTGCGAGCTCGACGACGGGAGTCGCGACGCTGGGCGCGAGCCCGGCGGTTGCGGTCGGGAAGTTGTCGTCAGCCATGGGTTGCTGCTCCTTCGACTGCGGTTTCGGCGGAAGCGGGTGCGCGCTCGGCGATCCGCTCCGCGAGGAACTGTGCGTCGTCCTTCACCCAGCCGACGAGCGCCGATCCGCGCGTGTACTGCCAGGGAAGGCCGAGAAAATACAGGCCCGGGACGACCGTGACCCCGCGGCGGTGGACGAGCTTGCCGTCATCCCCGGCGATCGGAAGATCGATCCAGGAATGGTCGAACCGGTAGCCGGTCGCCCAGATGACCGCGTCGAACTCGAGGGTCGTTCCGTCTTCGAAGACGAGGGTGCGGCCGCTCGCGCCGACCGTGCGGCCGTGCAGGTGGACGCCGGCACGCTTTGCCGTCCGTGGGCTCGAACCGATCAGGGTCTCACGGGTGCTGAACCGGCGGCCAAGTCGCGTGTCGACGTTCTTCTCGAGCACGCCGAGCTTGCCGAGCCACCAGAAGAGATCCCGCCCGGCGATGCGCTGGGGGAGCGGCATCTGGCGCGAGCCGACGGCGAGGTGTGTCTCGCGGGTCGCCGCGAGCTCCTCGGCGATCTGGAAGCCGGTGTTGCCGCCGCCCACGACCAGCACGGGCCCGTCCGGCAGCTCGCTCGGGTTCCGGTAGCCGACGCTGTGCGTCTGGAAGACCTTCGGATCGAGGTCGGCAGCGAGGGAGGGGACGCGAGGAGCCTGGAAAGGCCCCGTGGCCACGACGACCTGGTCGGCTTCGACGACCCCGTCGTCGAGCTCGAGCCTGAACGCGCCGTTCTCGCGGAGAACGCGACGAACCGGGCTCTCGAGCCGGACGGGGAGGTCGAAGGTCTCGGCGTAGCGCTCGAGGTAGGCGATCACCTCGTCCCGCGTGGGGTAGCCGTCGGGGTCGCCGGGGAACTCGAGCCCGGGAAGGCCGTCGTAGCGCCTTGGCGTGAAGAGCTTGAGGGAATCCCAGCGGGTCCGCCACGCGGAACCGACCGAGTCGGCGGCTTCGAGGATGACGAAGCGGCGGCCTTGCCGGGCGAGCTCGTAGCCCATGGTCAGGCCGGCCTGGCCGGCGCCGATCACCGCTACGTCGTATCGATTCTGAGCAGGCATGACTGAAAGTCCTCGGAGAGTTTTCGATTGTCCGCCGCGGTCCCGTGGCGCCTCACATTCCCGCTGGGCGAGAGGGCGGAAGCGCGCCGCGGTACGCGGTCGCAGTCCAGAGTAGCACCGGTTTGGAGCGGTCTCGACCCGGCGAGACGGGTTAGCCTGAGCGCCGTCAAACGTGGCGCCGACGTTCATCTGGGGCGTCTTCTGGCTCGGGCTCGTACCGGTGGCCGTGATCTTCGGCGACGTCTGGCGGATCCTCAGCCCGTGGAAAGCGCTTGCCGATCTCGTCGCCTTCCTGTCTCGGAGCGGAGGTCTGCAGTGGAGGGTGTTCGAGTATCCCGAGCGAGCCGGCATTTGGCCGGCAGCGGTTCTGCTGCTCTGCGTTCTCGCCGTCGCGCTCGCGTACCTGACGGCGATCGGGATCGCCGGCTCCTCGTCTCAGCGGATCGGCCGCTCGCGCCACTCTTCGTCTACAGCCTCGTTCCCATCGCCCTCGCGTATGCGATCGCCCACTACTTCTCGCTCGCGTACTACCAGGGGCAATGGGCGGTTCGGCTCGCGAGCGACCCGCTCGGGCGGGGCTGGGACCTCTTCGGGTCGGCGGACTACGCGGCGCAGGCGCACA
>Ga0111539_10008527_pt1 | contig 13023 bp, 7 predicted proteins | sample RhiMethybrSRZTD1_FD_79667 | JGI IMG/M metagenome (GOLD analysis project Ga0111539, IMG submission 79667) | Populus rhizosphere microbial communities from Tennessee, USA - Rhizosphere MetaG P. TD hybrid SRZTD1 (version 2) (version 2) | ecosystem: Host-associated > Plants > Roots > Rhizosphere >...
AGGCTTCCACGAGTTGACGCATGGTCGCTCCCTTGCTGCTGCCGATATACGATCCCGCGCGCACCGACGCGCCGGCGAATCGTGGCCGAACGGCATGGACGAGGCGAGCGACGAAGACCTCATGGGCCGGATCGCCAAGGGCGACGAGCCGGCGTTCCGTCTGCTGGCACGTCGCTACGCCGCCCGCGGGCTGGCGCTCGCCCGCCGCATCACCGGCAACGACGCCGACGCCGAAGAGCTGGTGCAGGAAGCCTTGCTCCGCGTGTGGATCAACGCGCCGCGCTGGCGGCCGCTCGCGGCCTTCCGCACCTGGTTCTATCGCGTGGTGCTCAACCTCAGTCTCAGCCGGCATCGGCGCGGGCCGTTCCTGCCGCTGGAAGCCGCCGGCGATCCCGCTGACCCGTCGCCCGACGCCAGGGTTGCGCTCGAGCGCCGGGAGGCGGAGCGCCGCGTCGCCGCAGCCATCGCCGAACTGCCCGACCGGCAGCACGCCGCGATCGTGCTCACCTATCAGGAGGGGCTCAGCAATGCCGAAGTGGCGGCGATTCTGGAGACAACAGTATCGAGCGTGGAGGCGCTGCTGGTGCGCGCCAAGCGAACCCTGCGCGACCAGCTCGGGGGCCTCGCCGATCGGTATGGAGACGACACATGACGCTCGCTGAATTCCAGGACCTGCTCGACGCCCACGGCGTGCATCTGTCGCTGTGGCCGGACGAGCCGCGCCAGCGTGCCGAGGAGTTTCTCGCCACTGAGCCGATAGCCCGCCAGCGTCTCGCTGAAGCGCAGCGCTTCGAGCGGCTGATCGCGCGCCAGATGAATGTGCAGCCACGCGCGCTCGATGCCTCGACCGGCCGGGTGCTGCGGGCGCTGGGCGGGGAGCTGCCGCGCCAGCGCGGCCGCCGCTGGAGCCGCCTCGCGCTGACCTGGCCGAGCGCGCTGCTCGCGTTCGATCTGGCGCCGGCCCGGCTGCGCATTGCGGCGCTCGCCGGGGTCGCGGTTCTGGGCGTGGCCTTGGGCCTGCTCGGACCGGATGTCGGCAGCAGCGACTCCCGCCTGGGCGTCGCGCTGGCCGCATCGGACGTCGATTTGGCGGCGGTGTTCGAACCGGAGCCGCTGACGGGGGTGAGACCATGACGATGGCAACATCGACGATGTTCGGCGAGGAGCGCACCGCGCGCTGGATTCTTCTGGGGTCGCTCGCGCTCAACCTGTTCCTCGTGGGGGCGACCGGCGCGTTCTTTGCGCGTCACTATTTCGCCGACCGCGCCGCCGCGTCGGCGCCGTTGGACCGCAGCCTTGCGGCGCGCATCGAGCGGCTCGCCGCCACGCTGCCGCCTTCAGATGCCGACATCCTGCGCGGCGAGTATCGCGCCAATGCGCCCGCCGTCGATGCCTCGCGCGACGCCTATCGCAAGGCGCAGGACGACGTGCGCCAGACGCTGCGGGCCGATCCGTTCGACCCGGAGGCGATGCGCGCGGCCATGATCAAGACCCGCGCGGCGCGGCAGACTTTCGACGAGCTGCTGCAGGACGTGATCGCGTCGGCCGCCGCAAAAATGTCGATCGGCGGCCGTAGCAAGCTTGCTGAGTGGCCGCCCGGCTCGCGCGCCAGCGGAGCACCGAGCCGCTAGGCTCGACCTGGGAGGGGTGATGCATTTTCCGGCAACGATGATGACGATGAGGCGGCGGCGCCCGCCGGGATCAGCGCTCGACCGGATAGAGACTTGAAAGCAAGAGAATGAAAAAAATTCGCAAATATGGATTGATCCTCGCCGGTCTTGTTGCGGTGGGCGTCGTCGTCGTGATCGTGGCGCAGGCGCAGCAGCCGCGGCAATTTTTTGGCAAGCGCGGTCGTGGCGCGCCTGATGCGCCGGTCCCGGTGCTGGCCGCGCAGGCCAAGCTCGCCGATGTTCCGGTGTATCTCGACGGCGTCGGCACCACGCGCGCGCTCAGTACGGTGCTGGTGCGGCCGCAGGTCGACGGCAAGCTGACCAGTGTCCGCTTCAAGGAGGGCCAGGACGTGCAGCGGGGCTACGTCCTCGCCGAGATCGATCCCATCACCTTTCAGGCGCAGCTCGATCAGGCCGTGGCCAAGAAGGCGCAGGACGAAGCGCAGCTCGCCAATGCTCGGCTCGATCTCGAGCGTTACAACCGCCTGGTCGCTTCCAATTCGGCCACGCGTCAGCAGGCCGACACGCAGAAGGCCATGGTGGCGCAGCTCGAGGCGCTGGTGAAGCTCGACCAGGCGACGATCGACAATGCCCAGGCCATTCTCGACTACACCAAAATCGTGGCGCCGATTACCGGCCGCACCGGCATCCGCATGGTCGACGAGGGCAACCTGGTGCGCGCCGGCGACGCCACCAGCGGCATCGTGATGATCACCCAGATCAAGCCCATTTCGATCTTCTTCAGCCTGCCGCAGCAGCAGTTGGCGCGCGTCAATCGCGCGTTTGCGCAAGGGCCGCTGACGGTCGAAGCGCTCGGCCCGGACAACAAATCGGTGGCCGATCGCGGCACACTGCAGGTGGTCGACAATCAGGTCGACCAGACCACCGGCACCGTGAAGCTCAAGGCCGAATTCCCCAATGCGGACCTGCAGCTGTGGCCGGGGCAGTTCGTCAATGTCCGGCTCCTGATCGAAACCTTGCGGCAGGTGGTGGTGGTGCCCACGGCCGCGGTGCAGCGCGGTCCCAACGGCACGTTCGCCTACGTGGTGAATGAGGAGGGCTCGGTTGCCGTCAGGCCGGTGACGGTCGCGCAGCAGGACGACGTGCAGGCGGTGATTGCGAACGGACTGAACGCCCAAGAACGCGTGGTGACCACCGGCTTCGCCCGCATCTCGGAAGGCACCAAGGTCGCGGTCAGCAATGCCGAGGACGTGCAGACGCCGGCGGCCTCGACCGAACCACCGCGGCGTGGCCGCCGTGGGCCGAAGGGCTGACCATGGGCGTCTCAACTCCCTTCATCCGGCGGCCGATCGCGACCTCGTTGCTCGGGTTCGCGGTCACGCTCGGCGGCGCGCTCGGCTATTGGCTGCTGCCGGTCTCGTCGTTGCCGCAGGTCGACTTTCCCACCGTCCAGGTGACGACGCAGCTTCCCGGCGCCAGCCCGGAAACCATCGAATCGCTGATCACGGCGCCGCTCGAACGGCAGTTCGGGCAAATCCCGGCGCTCGTGACCATGACGTCGTCGAGCTCCTTCGGCATCAGCCAGATCACGCTCCAGTTCGACCTCGGCCGCGACATCGACGGCGCCGCCCAGGACATCCAGGCCGCCATCAATGCGGCCGCCTCGACGCTGCCGCGCAATCTTCCGTACCCGCCGGTCTACGCCAAGGTGAATCCGGCCGACGCACCGATCATGACGCTCAGCCTGACGTCGAAGACGTCGTCGCTGCGCGAGATGAGCGATCTCGCCGACACGCTGATCGCGCAGCGCCTGAGCCAGATTTCCGGCGTCGGCAGCGTGTCGATTCAGGGCGGGATCAGGCCCGCCATCCGCATTCAGGCGGATCTCGCCAGACTGGCCGCTTACGGGATGGGCCCGGAGGACCTACGCGTCGCTATTGTCGCCGCCAACGTGGCCGGGCCCAAAGGCGCGCTCGACGGCACGCACCAGGCCTACACGATCGGCGCCAACGACCAGATTCTCGCGGCGGAAGCGTACCGCGACATCATCGTCGCCTATCGCAACGGCGCCCCGGTCGTGCTCGGCGACGTAGCGCGCATCGTCGACGGGCTGGAGAATGACCGCGTCGGCGGCTGGTATCAGGGCGTGCCGGCGGTGATCGTCGACATCAAGCGCCAGCCCGGCGCCAACGTCATCGAGACCGTGAAGCTGATCCAGCGCGAGCTGCCGCGCCTGCAGCGCGCCACGCCGGCCGGCGTGACGCTGGCCGTGGTGCACGACCGCACCCACACGATCCGCGCCTCGGTGCGCGACGTGCAGTTCACCCTGGTGCTGGCGGTCGCCCTGGTGGTGCTGGTGGTGCTGATCTTCCTGCGCACGCTGCGCGCCACCATCATCGCCGGCATCACGCTGCCGCTGTCGCTGGTCGCCACCTTCGGCGTGATGTGGTTCTGCGGCTTCTCGCTCGACAACCTCTCGCTGATGGCGCTCACCATCGGCACCGGCTTCGTGGTCGACGACGCCATCGTGATGATCGAGAACATCGTGCGGCACATGGAGAAGGGCGAAAAACCGTTCGACGCCGCGCTGCGCGGGGCGAGCGAGATCGGGTTCACCGTGATCTCGCTCACCATGTCGCTGATCGCCGTGTTCATCCCGCTGCTGTTCATGACCGGCCTGGTCGGCCGCATGTTTCGCGAGTTCGCGCTCACGCTGACCATCGCGGTGGTGACCTCGATGATCGTCTCGCTGACGCTCACGCCGATGCTGTGCAGCCGGCTCTTGCGCGTCGTCCACGAGGGCCCCGGCAATCCGGTGACGCGTGGCTTCAACCGTCTCGTCGATGGCACGGTCGAAGCCTATCGTGTCAGCCTGGAATGGGTGCTGCAGCGCCAGACCCTGACGCTGCTGACCACGCTGGCCACCCTGGTGGCGACCATCGCGTTATACGTGGTCATTCCCAAAGGGTTCCTGCCGACGCAGGATACCGGCCTCATCACGGCGGTGTTCGAAGCCGGACAGGACGTGTCGTTCACCGAGATGAAGCGGCTGCAGGGCGAGGCCACGGAAGCGATCCGCCACGATCCTGACGTGAGCGGCGTGGTGTCGGTCATCGGCATCAGCCCGATCAATCCCACGCCCAATGCCGGCCGCCTGGCGATCACACTGAAACCCCGCGAGGAGCGGCGCGCGCTGGCCGGCGAGGTGATCGATCGCCTGCAGCACGCCGTCGCCTCCATCCCAGGCCTGACCGTGTATTTCCAGGCCGTGCAGGATATCCAGATCAGCACGCGGGCGAGCCGCGCGCAGTATCAATACACCTTGAGCGGCACCGACGCCGAAGAGGTCGACACGTGGGCGAAGCGCCTCGCCGAGCGGCTGGCGTCCGAGCCGGTGCTGCGCGAGGTCGCCTCCGAGGTCCAGGACCGCGGCCTGCAGGCCTTCGTCAAGGTCGACCGCGAGCAGGCGGCGCGGCTCGGCGTCGCCATGCAGACGGTCAATGACACACTCAACTCGGCGTTCGGCCAGCGCCAGATCTCGACCATCTACGGCCAGGCCAACCAGTACCGCGTGATTCTCGAGGCGATGCCCGAATACCAGACCGATCCGAGCTGGCTCACGCGGCTTTATGTTCCGGCCCTGCCGGGCGGCTCGTCGACCCAGAGCAGTAGCCAGCTCACCACCGCCACCGCGGTCATCACCACGCAGGTGCAGGCGACCGGGCAGGTGCCGTTGAGCGCCTTCGCCGAGCTGGTGCGCACCACGGCGCCGCTGACGATCAGCCACCAGGAGCAGTTCCCCGCCGCGACCATCAGCTTCAACGTCGCGGGGGGCGCGGCGCTGTCCGATGCGGTGGCGGTGATTTCCGCCGCCCAGAGCGACATCGACATGCCCGACTCCATCATCGGCAGCTATTCCGGCGACGCGGCGGAATTCTCCCGTTCGCTCGCCGGTCAGCCGTGGCTCATCCTCGCCGCCGCCATCACGATCTACATCGTGCTGGGCGTGCTCTACGAGAGCTTCATTCACCCGCTGACGATTCTATCGACGCTTCCTTCGGCCGGCGTCGGCGCGCTGCTCGCCCTGATGATCGCCGGCCAGGAGCTCTCCATCGTGGCGCTGATCGGCATCATCCTGCTCATGGGCATCGTCAAGAAGAATGCCATCATGATGATCGACTTCGCGCTCGAAGCCGAGCGCACCGAGGGACTTTCGCCGCGCGACTCGATCATGAAGGCGGCGCTGCTGCGCTTCCGTCCGATCATGATGACGACTCTTGCGGCGCTGTTCGGCGCGCTGCCGCTGGCGCTGGAAAGCGGTACTGGCTCGGAGCTGCGCTTTCCGCTCGGCATCACCATCATCGGCGGCCTGCTGCTGAGCCAGCTCCTGACGCTGTACACGACGCCAGTCATCTACCTGGCGATGGAGCGCGTGAAGGCGCGCTTCACCGGGCCGGCGGCGCCGGCCACCGCCATCGGCGCGCCGGTGCGTGGGGTCGAGGCGCCGGAATTCGTCCAGCGCGCGGCGGAGTGAGGGATGAATTTCTCCGCGCCGTTCATTCGCCGGCCGGTCGGCACCACGTTGCTGGCGGTCGGATTGTTCCTGACCGGCGCGGTCGCCTATCACTTTCTTCCGGTGGCGAGCGTGCCGGCCGCCGATTTTCCGACCATCCGCGTGTCGGCGAGCCGCCCGGGCGCCGACCCGGTGACCATGGCGGCCACCATCGCGGCGCCGCTCGAGCGGCGCCTTGCCACCATCGCGGGCGTCACCGAGGTCACCTCGACGAGTTCGCTCGGCTCGAGCAACATCGCCATCCAGTTCGCCCTCAATCGTAACATCGACGGCGCCGCGCGTGACGTGCAGGCGGCGCTGAACGCGGCGGCGACCGATCTTCCCGTCGACCTGCCAAATCTCCCGACCTTCCGCAAGGCCAATCCGGCGGCGATTCCCGTGCTGATCCTGGCGCTGACGTCGAAAACCATTGCGCCGAGCGCGATCTTCGACGTCGCCGACAGCGTGATCGTGCAGCGCATCTCGCAACTTCCGGGTGTCGGCGAGGTGACGGTGAGCGGGGCCGACCAGCCGGCCATCCGCGTCCGCATCGATCCCGGCGCCGTCGCCGCCGCCGGCATCGCGCTCGAGGACGTGCGCACCGCCATCGTCAACGCCAATAGCCTGACGCCGATCGGCAACTTCAACGGCGAGCGCCAGTCCGAGGCGATCGGCACCAACGAGCAACTGCAAACGCTCGACGACTACCGCCGCGTCATCATCAAGAATGCCAACGGCAATATTGTGCGCGTGGGCGACGTGGCCACCGTGGAGCAGGGGACGCGCAACAGCCGGTCCGCGGCCTGGTTCAACCGCCAGCCGGCGATCCTCCTCACCATCACCAAGCAGAACGATGCCAACGTCATCAAGACCGTGGACAATATCCGCGCGCTGCTCCCCGAGCTCAAGCGCTGGATCCCCGCCGGCATCGACATCTCGGTGCTGTCCGACCGCACCGCCACCATTCGCGCCGGCGTGCTCGACATGCAATACACGCTGGTGGCGACCGTGCTGCTGGTGATGCTGGTGGTGTTTCTGTTCCTGCGCCGCACCACGCCGACCATCGCGGCCGGGATCACCGTGCCGCTGTCGCTCGCCGGCACCTGCGCCGCCATGTGGGCGGTGGGCTATTCCATCAACAATCTCTCGCTGATGGCGCTGGCGATCTCGGTGGGCTTCGTCGTCGACGACGCCATCGTCATGATCGAGAACATGTTCCGCAATCTGGAGAAGGGCCGTTCGCCGATACGCGCAGCGTTCGAAGGCGCGCAGCAGATCGGCTTCACGGTCATTGCGATCAGCGTTTCGCTCATCGCGGCGTTTATTCCGCTCCTGTTCATGGACGGCGTGGTCGGCCGCATCTTCCGCGAATTTTCCTTGACGCTCACCTTCGCGGTGGTGATCTCGACCTTCGTGTCGCTCACCGTCACGCCGATGATTTGCGCGCACTTCGTCAAGGCGGCGCCGAGCCCGAACGCGACCTGGCTCGACCGGATGGTCGAGGCGGTGCTGTCGCGCACGGTCGCCTTCTATGCCAAAAGCCTCGACATCGTGCTGCGCTATCGGGTGCTCACGTTGATCCTGATCGTGGCCACCGCCGCGCTGACGGTCGAGCTCTACATCAAGACGCCACGCGGCTATTTCCCGCAGGACGACACCGGGCTGATCATCGGCTTCACCAATGCGTCGCCGGACATTTCCTTCAGGGCGATGACCGAGCTGCAGCAGCGGGCGGCCGAGATCGTCATGGCGGATCCGGCGGTCGCGAGCGTCGGCTCCACGGTCGGCGGTAACGCCTGGAGCGGCTCGGTCAATCGCGGGCGGCTGTTCATCAGCCTCAAGCCGCTGGCCGAACGCGGCGGGCAGATCAGCGCGCGCGACGTGATCGGACGCATCCGCGAAAAGGTGCTGCGCGTGCCCGGCATCGACCTGTGGATGGCGGTGGCCCAGGACCTGCGTGTTGGCGCCCGGCAGGGGACGTCGGATTACCAGTTCACCTTATGGAGCTCGGATCTCGAGGAGCTCGCCAAGTGGGTGCCGCGCGCGGTCGCGAAGATCAAGGGCCTGCCCGGCTTCGTCGACGTTTCGACCGATCGCGAATCGTCCGGGCTGCAGCTGAACGTCTCGATCGACCGGCAGGCGGCGTCGCGCCTCGGCGTGCGCATCCAGGACGTCGAGAACGCGCTCAACAATGCCCTCGCGCAGCGGCAGATCTCGACCATCTACACCAGCCGCAACCAGTACCGCGTGATCCTCGAGATCGATCCGCGGTTCCAACGCGACCCCGAAGATGTGAGGCGCATCTATGTGGCGGGCGCCGGCAACACGCAGGTGCCGCTGTCGAGCGTGGCGCGGTTCGAGCGGTCGCTGGCGCCGCTGGTGGTCAACCACCAGGGCCAGTTCCCGTCGGTGACGATCTCCTACGGCCTCAAGCCCGACATGCAGCTCGAGACCGCCAGCGATGCGGTGCGCCAGGCGATCGCCGAGCTGCACATGCCGGATGTGATCCGCGCCGATTTCGCCGGCGACGCCAAGGAGTTTTCCCAGTCGATCAACAAACAACCGCTGCTGATTCTGACCGCGCTGCTCGCCGTCTATATCGTGCTCGGCGTGCTCTACGAGAGCCTGGCGCATCCGCTGACCATCGTGTCGACCCTGCCGTCGGCGGGCCTGGGCGCGCTGCTCGCCCTGCAGGTGACCAACAGCGAGCTCACGGTCATCGCCTTCATCGGCATCATCCTGCTGATCGGCATCGTGAAGAAGAACGGCATCATGCTGATCGACTTCGCGCTCGAGGCCGAGCGCCGGCGCGGCCGAACGCCCGACGAGGCGATCGTCGAGGCCTGCCTGGCGCGCTTCCGCCCCATCCTGATGACCACGCTCGCCGCCATGCTCGGCGCGCTGCCCTTCATCATCGCCACTGGGCCCGGCTCCGAGCTGCGGCGGCCGCTCGGCATCACCATCGTCGGCGGCCTGCTGGTGTCGCAAATTCTCACGCTCTACACCACGCCCATCATCTATCTCATGCTGCACAAGCTGCACCGGCGCTGGGGCGGCGCGCGCGAGGGGCGATTGTGGGGGCGGCTGCATCCGGGGCAGCCGGCCGCGGTGCCGGCCGAGTAGGGCGGACAGCATCGAACGCGCGGTGCCGAAAATCCGAGGGTGGCGATGAACGAGACGATGCGCTCGGGATACTCATGGCGGCCGCACGCCAACGCCGCTGCGCCGGACTTTGCCCGTTCAACAACGCCCGCAATCATGCCGATCGATCCCGATCTCATTCCATTCGCGCCGCCGCCACAGCCGCTGGTCGGTCTGCCGGCTCTGCTCGCCTTTCGTCGCAATTACATCGAGACGTTTCCGCGCTCGGCCTATGAGCAAGGGACGACACGCATCAGCACCGGCCTGACCGACATGCTGTTGCTGTGCGACCCGGCGCTCATCCAGGACATGTTGGTCGACCGTGCCGACATGTTCATTCGCGACCGGCCTTCGCAACGCGCGCTGGCGCCGGTCCTTGGGGAGGACTCGCTGCTGCTCGCCGAGGGCGCCGACTGGCGCTGGCAGCGGCGCGCGGCGGCGCCGACCTTCCGCCACGAGACGCTGCTGTCCTTCGTGCCGGCGATCGCGGAGATCGCCGCGCAACAGGTCGCGCGGTGGCGCCACGCCGGCGATGCGTCGGCCGAGGCCAATGTGGCGCCGGTCGAAGTCGGCGCCGCCATGATCCGCACCACGCTCGATGTCATCGTGGCGACGATGCTCGGCGGTGCCGCCAACCTGAATGTCGAGGCCTATGGACGGGAGCTCGGCCAGGTGCTCGAGGGCGCGCAGTGGCTTGCCCTGTTTGCGATGCTGCGGCTGCCGCGGTGGATTCCCTATCCGGGATGGTGGCGCACCCTGCGGGCGCGCAACTATCTGCGGCGCGAAATGCAGCGTATCATCGCCACGCGGCGGGCACGACCGTCATCGCGGCCGGATCTCCTGGATCTGCTCGTGACGGCGCGCGATGCGGAAACCGGCCGTCACATGACCGACGCCGAGCTTCTCACCAACCTGCTCACCTTCATCAATGCCGGGCATGAGACCACGGCCGTGGCCTTGACCTGGACGCTGTGGCTGGTCGCGCGCGACACCGCCGTGCAGGAGCAGCTGGTCGGCGAAGTGCGCGCGGTCGCCCGCGAGGGCGCGATAGAGGCGGCGCACATCGATCGGCTGGTGCTGTGCCGGCAAGTCCTGCAGGAGGCGATGCGCCTTTATCCGCCGGTGCCCGCGCTGGGCCGTCAGCCGCGGGTCGCGCTGACGCTCGGTGAGCACCGCATCGCGCCGACCACCAGCGTGGTCGTGCCGATCTTCGCCCTGCATCGACACGAACGTCTGTGGGAGAATCCGTTGACGTTTGTGCCCAGCCGTTTCGCGCCGGAGGCTGGCAAGGGGCGCGCGCGCTGCGCCTACATGCCGTTCGGCGCCGGGCCACGCGTCTGCATCGGGGCGAGCTTCGCCATGCTGGAGGCGACCGTCATCCTGGCAACGCTGGTGCGGGCGTTTCGCCTGCGGCCGGTGGCTGGCCACAAGCCGAAGCCGGTCGCCCGCGTGTCGCTGCGCCTGCACGACGGCATGCCGTTGCGCGTCGAGCCGCGCTGACGACTTGACTTTGCGAAAGTCGCCGCTGAGCGACTGCTCCGCCGGCCGATCACTTCGTCAAAATGATGAAATCGGTGTATTTGCCGGTCTCGGCGCTGAGCGGGTAATCCGAGATGATGAGCGAGGCGCCGGGGGAGAGCAGGTCGGAGATGCGATCGACCGCCTCTTGCGGCATGTCCACGCGGTCGAGCGCGGCGGTTGCCGCGTGCCGCAGCGAGGCCGGGGCAGACGGTGTGTGCTCGCGCTCCTGCCGGGCCTTGCGGTCGCCACGACGGTGTTCCGGCTCGCTCGCCGGCGCGCCGGCCAGGTTGACGGCGATCCACGCCATGGCGCGGCGGTCCTCCTTGAGATCGGTGGCGACATAGAGGTGGGTGCCGAGCGGCGCTTCCGGATCGCGAATCGTCACCGGCACATCGAACAACGGCTCGAAGCCTTGCCGGACGTAGAGCCGCCCGGTCTTGCGGCTGATGAAGACGGAGACCGGCTCGCTCATGCGCGGCGTATCCTTCAGCTCCTGTCCGGCGGCGCGACCGCCTCTGTCGGTGTTGTCGGCCGCCGCGCCGCTGCGTGTCGAGTCGGTGGCCGTAGGCGAGGGCAGACGCACGTCGATGATATCGCTCAGTTCCGCGGCCGCTTCGCGGCCGCCGCGGCCGCCGCCGCTGCCGGGTCCGGCCTGCGGCTTATGGCCGGACGGACCGGCGAGCGGTCCTGTCGCCTTGCCGGCCTGCGACTCTCCGGCGGCCGCCGGCGGCGTTGCCACCGGCTTCGGCGCATCGCTCGACGTCACCGGGTGATCGGTCTCGGCGATCTTGGTCGCCCTGGCGGAACCATCTCCCGCCATGGCCGGCTCCTCTTCCGGCTTGGGTGCGAACAGTTTTGGATGGGCGATCTCGAACGGCACCGTCTCGGCGCGCGTGATGATGACCCGCGCCCCGATGCGGGTTGTGCCCCACAAGTATTGCGAGAATTGGTTGGGGAGGCGGATGCATCCATGGGATGCCGGATAGCCCGGCAACACGCCCTGGTGCAGGGCAACGCCGGACCAGGTGATGCGCTGCATGAACGGCATCGGCGCATTGCTGTAGAGATTGGAGCGATGGAACTTCTCCTTGCCGATGACGCTGAAGATGCCGGTCGGCGTCGGATCGCTGTCGGTGCCGGTGGACACCGGCGCATGCGCGATGGCCGTGCCTTTGCTGTAAAGCGTCAGGCGCTGGCTGTTGAGCGACACCGCGATCAGCAGCGGACCCGCCGCCGCCGGCGCCGGTTTGACCTTGGGTTCCTTCTTGGACTCCTTGGTTCCCTTGGAGTCTTTGACGCTTTCCTTGGCGTTATCGCGCGGCTTGCGCTGCGGCTTGAAATAATAAGGGTCCGCCGGAGCCGCCGGTCGCGGCCGGGCCCAATAGGGCGAGCCGTAGTAGGTCGAGCCGTAATAGTTCGAACCGTAATAGTTGGTGCCGAACAGCCCGTAGTTCTGCCGGTAATAATACTGGGCGTCCGCCGCCGCCGGCGCGAGCAACAGCGCCAGACCCGCAGCCAAGCCGGCTGCCCCGGCGCGACCGGCCTGATAACGTTGTCCGGGCGCGCGGCAAGCCATCAGCGGTCGTTCCAAGCTGTTCTCCCAAAGCCCGCGAGACGCATTCTATGGCATGATTTTTTGCGGGCCGATCAAGTTGAAAGTGTGGTTAAAGCGGGGCGAGACGCGAGCATCCGATTTCAGCATGGCTGACGTCCTGACGGAAGATCGGAATAAGTCGACTGGAGCTCATAGCAGCATTCGAATGACACCTCCGGAACGGTGTTTGCGCCCGCGCCATCGTCGGACGTGGAGATCGTTCTGCATGCGGTTCCGACGCCCGCCGCTTCGTCGAGTTCGCGACGCCCACGCCGGCGGCGCAGCGGATTGGCATCATTGCCGGTTCCGACGGCAACCTGTGGTTTTGCGAGAACGCCGCCAATCAGATCGGCCGGATCACGCCGTCCGGCACCATCGGTGAGTTCCCGGCGCCTTCCGCCGCCGGTCCCAATGGCATCATGCCGGGGCCGGGAACCTGCGGTACGATAGATCGCGCGTCAGACGATGTGCCAATCGTTCGATACCAGGCCGAGATTCACGATCTGCGTGACATTGCCGTTCTGGACTTGATGCAGCTCGAAGGTTCCATCGTCGCGGCGTACCACGAAATCGTCGATTCCATC
>Ga0111539_10008528_pt1 | contig 13021 bp, 13 predicted proteins | sample RhiMethybrSRZTD1_FD_79667 | JGI IMG/M metagenome (GOLD analysis project Ga0111539, IMG submission 79667) | Populus rhizosphere microbial communities from Tennessee, USA - Rhizosphere MetaG P. TD hybrid SRZTD1 (version 2) (version 2) | ecosystem: Host-associated > Plants > Roots > Rhizosphere >...
GGAACGGGAACACACCAGCAAACAGTTCGAACAGCAACTCCGAGCCCTGAAAGACAAGTTGCTGTTAATGAGCCATCATGCGGAAAAGATGATTGCCGACTCGATCCGTGCCCTCGTGGAGCGACGCCCTTCACTGGCGGAAGACGTCATCAAGAGCGACGACACCATGGATCAGCTTGAACTGGCGATCGATAACCTGTGTTACGAGATTCTCGCCCTGGAACAACCGGTGGCGCGCGACCTGCGGTTCATCGCCACAGCATTAAAGATCGTTCGCGACATCGAGCGTATCGGTGACATCGCGGTGAACATCGCCGAGCGCGCCACGGAGCTCATCCAGGAGCCTGAGATGAAGCGACTGATAGATCTTCCGATTATGGCCGAGGCCTCGCAGCGCATCCTGAAGGACAGCCTCGATGCATTTGTGAACTCGGATGCGGAACTGGCGGAAAAGGTGATCCGTGACGACGAGTTCATTGACGATTGTTACGAGCAGATCTTTCGGGAGCTGCTCACCTATATGATGGAGGACACCAAATACATCTCGAGGGCGCTGAAAGTAATCTTCATCGCCAAGCACCTCGAACGTGTTGGAGATCATTCGTCGAACATTGCAGAAATGGTGATTTTCCTGGTCAGGGGGCAGGACATCCGGCATGGAACGCGTCTTGATCGTGGATGACGATCCCGATATCGTTCGGCTGGTCAGCTATAACCTGACCCATTCGGGCTACGAAGTTCAAGGCGCGGCCTCCGGGCGCGAGGCTCTGGATCTTGTTCAAAAGCAGCCTCCGGACCTTATCGTTCTCGACGTTATGCTGCCGGACGTTGACGGCCTTGAGGTTTGCCGAACTCTCCGACAGCAGTCCCCTTCGCGCCGCATTCCCATTCTGATGCTGACGGCTCGAGGCGAGGAGATCGATCGTGTCGTAGGATTTGAACTGGGAGCTGACGACTACGTCTCCAAACCTTTTTCTCCAAGAGAACTTGTTCTTCGTGTGAAGTCCATTCTTCGGCGCGTCGGAACCGGCCGCACGGACGTCATGCATGCCGGACGAATACAGATCTTTCCTGAGCGCCGCCAATGCTTCGTCGCTTCCAGCCTGATTACCCTTACGGCGAAAGAGTTTGACCTGCTGTTTGAGTTAATGAAGGCGAGCGGTAACGTGTTGACGCGTGAAGTACTCATGGACCGCGTATGGGGTTACCACGGAGATGCGACATCGCGCACCCTGGATACACACGTTCGTCGCTTGCGCGAAAAACTGGGTCCCGACGGCAACAGAGTTGAGACCGTCAGGGGCGTGGGCTACCGTATAGCCGAGGCGTTGCCATCCAATAGCGAATGACATTTCGATTCCATCGCCGGCTGGCTTTGTGGAACATCCTTATTCTTCTGCTGGTCATTCTGATTTCGGGACTGAACTTCCCACGATCGCTGCTGGCGCTGACTGTCGGAGTTTTGTCTACATTACTTGTCAGCTACGCCCTGAAGCTCCGGGTTTCCGTCCCGCTGTCGGACCTGTTAGCGGCGATTCAAAAGATGGGCGATGGCGACCTCCAGCAACGCGTGCCGGTTAAAGGCGATCCGGAAGTCGCTGAACTTCTCCGCGCAACGAACACGATGGCGAGGCATCTGGGAAGCACCGACAAACAACTTCGCGAAGCGCAGGGAGACATTGACTCGTTCGTGGGCGCCATGACTGAAGGCGTTATGCGCCTGGATGCCGCGGGGCGAATAACACTGGCGAATCGCGCATTCTCGAAAATGATCGGCAGGGAAATAGAATTGGGAGACAAGACGACACTGGATATCTTTCGCAATCCTGAACTCGAGGGGAGTATCAAATCCGTTCTGGCCGGAGATTCCCCCAGAATTATGGAGATTGTTCCCGGTCCGGGACGGCTTGCCGAAGCGCATATTGCCGGAATACCGAACCTGGCAGGTGTCGTGGATTCAGCAGTCGTCGTCTTCCATGACCTCACTGAAATCCGCAAGACTGAACGAATGAGACGGGACTTTGTGGCGAACGTCTCCCACGAGTTCAAAACTCCTCTCACCGTCATTCGAGGTTACTCCGAAACTCTTCTGGGAGGCGCGTTTCAGGATCCGAAGATTGCGAAAGATTTCCTGCAAATCGTGGAGAGAAACGCCAGGTATCTCGAATCTCTCGTCAGCGACTTGTTGACGCTCGCTCGCCTGGAAGCCGAGTTGCCGGCCTCTTTCGACACAGTGAACGTCAGGAATCTCGTGGACGAGCAGCTGGCCCAGCGTCAGTCCGTCATTGTGGAGCGGAATCTTCGCGTAGTGAATGAGTGTCCTGAAGTCGAACTCTATGCGGATCGCGCCCGGTTGGGAACGGCGCTATCCAACCTTATCGACAACGCCGTGTCCTACAACCGTCAATCCGGAGAGATCCGGGTTTCCGGAGTCGAGGAAAGCGGCGCATTTCTGCTCTCCATCGCCGACACCGGAGAAGGGATTCCTCCCTCAGACCTGCAGCGAATCTTTGAACGCTTCTACCGTGTGAATAAGGCCAGGACGCGCGAGTCGGGCGGAACCGGGCTGGGACTTTCCATTGTGAAACATGCCGTCGAAAGTCAGGGAGGGTCTATCGCCGTTTCAAGCAAGCTGGGTGCGGGATCGCAGTTTTCAATAAGACTCCCTTTACGACGTAGCGCCTGAGAAGGGAGATCTGGGGACAGACTCCGAATTCTGCACTTCGAATTCGGAGTCTGTCCCCAGATCTTCTTGAATTCACCGAAGCGTAACAATGCACTGATGTGGGCGTAACACAAATGCGATCCCTCCGAGATTGAGGGCTGCGAACTCCTCCAGACTTTCGGTAAACTGCACAACGATGCCAACGACATTTGCGGCGATCGATGTGGGAAGCAACGCCATCCGCTTACAAATTGCCTCGGTCGACCAGCCGGGTACCTATCGCGTCATCGAAGTGGATCGCAGACCCGTACGTCTCGGGCATGGTGTATTTGAAACCGGAGCCCTTGATCCGGATAGCCGTACAGAAGCTCTGGAGGCTCTGAAACGATTCAGGAATATCGCAGACAAGCACAGCGCCAAGACCATCCGCGCGGTCGCAACCAGCGCCATGCGGGAAGCGAAGGATGGCCCGGCTTTCATCAAGGAAGCTGCAGCGCTGGGCGTGAATCTCGAGGTCGTGTCCGGGGAGGCTGAAGCCCGAATGATCAGTCTCGGCATTCTCAGCGGTTTGAAATTCGATCCTCCGCTCGGACTCTTTATGGATATTGGCGGCGGCAGCGCGGAACTGGCTGTAGGGAACCGAACGAGCAGTTTCGTTACGTTCAGCGTACCGATTGGCGCGGTCCGGTTGACGGAGCACTACCTGAAGCATGATCCTCCGTTGGAGAAAGAGCTGATGGCCATGAACCGCGCAGTCAAGCAGAAGCTCGCTCCCGCAGTACGTCGTCTGAACCATGAGAAATTCACGATGGCTTTCGGAAGCGGGGGCACAATGACCTCCCTCGCTGACATCGACTCGCGGATGACGGGCGACGCACATCAGGAATCGCTGTACGTTTTGCGCCGGGCGCGACTCAGGAGTTTGTACGATCTGATGCGGACGCAACATCTGAAAGACAGAGTGGCGTTGATTGCAGCGGACCAGAAACGTGCCGATATTCTTGTCGCGGGATCCGCGGTATTGCTTGCGATGATGAACGCTCTCGAACTCGATTACGTTTTCGTTTCTTCCCGCGGTCTGCGCGACGGACTCATGGTTGACCTCCTTCAAAAGGAATACGGTTCGTACAGCGGTGGGTGGACAGAAGCTGTCAGCCGGTCGGAGTCCATCGAAGAATTTGGGGAGAAATACAATTACGACAAGGCGCACAGCCAGCAGGTTTCGAAACTGGCAGTCAGTCTTTTCGAGCAACTGCGGGACTTGCATGGTTTGCCGGATCGGTACGTCAAAGTCCTGCACGCTGCGGCAATGCTGCACGATATCGGTTTGTTCATTGCGTACGAAAAGCACCACAAGCACTCCTATTATTTGATCAAGAGCTCGGGGCCGACGACCTTCGATAGTGTCGAATTGGACCTCATAGCGAACGTGGCGAGATATCATCGGAAGGCGCATCCCAGTCCGAAGCATCTTCCTTTCAGCCAGCTCTCGCCGCTGCAGCAGGACGTGGTGCGGAAGCTCAGCGCAATTCTCAGAGTGGCCGATGGGCTGGACTTCGGTCGGCAAGCGAAAGTGGAGAAAGTCGAGTGTCAGCGCACAAACGCGAAGTCGCTTACCATCCGTCTGGGCGGAAAGGGCGATTTTCGCGATGAGATTCGTTCCGCTGCAGACAAGGCGGAATTGATGAATGAGGTCTATTCCCTGGAGACAAAGTTCGAATGAAAGGCATTGAAATCTGTTTTTTCCGGCACGGCATTGCTGTCGATCGCGAAGATCCCGGAGTTACTTCCGATGCTGCGAGACCCCTCACGGATGAGGGCATTCGAAAGACGCGTGCTGCCGCCGAAGGATTGATGCGTCTGGATTTCGGGTTCGACAAAATCCTCACAAGCCCCTGGTTACGCGCCGCGCAGACGGCGTCGATTCTATCGGAAGTATTGTCGTTGGCGACGCCTGAAACGATGGCGGAACTGGAGGGTGATCGCAAGCCGCAGGAATTGCTGCAAGCGCTGGCGCAACGCCACGGTAAAAAGACCTTGCTGGTCGGGCACGAACCCCTTCTCAGTGCGACTATTGTTCACATCCTCGGAGGAGAGTGGGGGCTTGACCTTAAGAAGAGCGGCGCATGCGCTCTCTTCGTTGATGCGCTTCCGCCGCGAGGCCCCGCCACGCTCCTGTGGCTCGTGACATCGCGGCAGCTACGGTGGATGGGTAAGGGGTAAGGCGTAAGGCAAAGTCTCGATTTCCCGGCCTGTTTTCTTGCGATCTGACAAAAACTTCCCCTTTCAGGGTATTGAAGTAACCTGGAGGGCCAAGTACACTCCGGCGCGTGATTTCCTTTACATCATGGCTTGAAACGACGGGCCTCAGCATTTGGGTCCGAGAAGCACCGACGATGTTTGCCTTTCCCTTCATTCTTGTCGTCCATGCGTGGGGCATGGGTCTCCTGGCCGGCTCAAACGCCGCGGTGGGCCTGCGAATTCTGGGCTTTGCGCCTCGAGTACCGCTATCGGGGATGCAAAAGTTCTATCCCGTGATGTGGTTCGGGTTCGTTATCAACGCGATTTCCGGAGTACTCCTTCTCGTCGGGTATCCCACAAAGGCACTGACGAACCCCGTCTTTTATCTGAAACTCGGGTGTATCGCCGCAGGAATGGTGCTCATGAACCGGCTTCGTCACAGAGTGGTTCGGTCCGATAAGCTTCCGTCAGGGCAGGGAAAGATGATGGCTGCTTTTTCGCTGCTGGTTTGGGCGGGAGCCATCGTTTCGGGGCGTCTCCTGGCGTACACCTGCACGCATCTTTTAGGGGACATCAAGTGCTAGACCAAGCCCTCAGGGAATTCGTTCGCTGGCTTTCAACCACGTCGTTGGCGGACTTTATGTCCGGCTGGTGGGAGTGGCCGATAGCGGAAAGCCTGCACTTTATCGGACTATCGATGTTGATCGGGACGGTAGGCGTTTTCGATCTGCGCTTAATGGGCCTCGGTAAGCAGATCCCTCTCTCGGCCCTGCACCGGCTGATCCCGTGGGGAGTCGGCGGTTTCATCATGAACATGCTGACCGGCATGTGCTTCCTCACGACCGCGGGGAACCAGTACATGTACAACCCCGCGTTTCATCTGAAAGTTCTGTGCATGTCGATCGCCGGCCTGAACGTGCTGGTGTTCTACACCACGATGTTCAAGGAGGTAAGAACGCTGGGACCTGGTGAAAACGCACCGCTTCGCGCGCGAATCGTCGGTGGAGTGTCGTTGACGTGCTGGCTCGGCGTGATCGCGTTCGGCCGGCTCCTGACCTTCTACCGCCCGCCGGCGTATCATTGGTGTTTCTGGTGCTAAAGGGAAGAATTTGTCGTCACTCAGTCCTTTGCCTCGGTTTTGATCCTGCGTGATCGTACCGCCTGGGCCAGTTCTTCCAGCAACAACACGGTCTCTTCCCAGCCGATACAAGCGTCCGTAATGCTTTGGCCGTAAGTGAGTTCACGGCCAGGTAAGAGATCCTGCCGCCCTTCCTTCAGGTGACTCTCGATCATCACACCCATGATTCGATTGGCGCCGGCCGCAATTTGCTCCGCCACAGCGTGCCCGACGGTGACTTGCTTCCTGAAGTCCTTCTCGCTGTTGGAGTGGCTCATGTCGATCATGAGAAACTGGGCGAGCCCTGCCGCTGAGAGTTGTTTGCAGGCCGCCTCGACGCTTGCGGCGTCGTAGTTCGGCTTCCTTCCGCCGCGCAGGATCACATGGCAGTCCTCGTTGCCTTTGGTCAGGACGATTGCCGAGTGTCCTTCTTTTGTCACCGACAGGAAGCAATGTGGGTGTTGCGACGTGCGGATCGCATCAACCGCAATCTTCAGGTTGCCGTCGGTGCCGTTCTTGAAACCCACGGGGCACGAAACGCCGGAAGCCAACTCGCGATGAAGCTGGCTCTCTGTCGTGCGTGCGCCCACCGCTCCCCAACTCACAAGATCAGAGATGTACTGCGGCGAAATCATATCCAGGAATTCCACTCCGGCGGGAACCCCCAGATCATTCAGCTTAAGAAGCAACTCTCTTGCGATGCGCACGCCGTCATTGATCTGAAAGCTGCCGTCCAGATGCGGGTCATTGATAAGGCCCTTCCAGCCCACCGTCGTTCGCGGCTTCTCGAAGTAGACCCTCATGACGAGGACGAGCTCGTCAATGAATCGATCCTTTTGTGACTTAAGCCGCGATGCGTATTCCAGCGCAGCCTTCGGATCGTGGATCGAACAGGGCCCGACGATGGCGAGCAGGCGGTCGTCTGCACCGTGCAGCACGCGGTGCACGTCCTGTCGAGTGTCGTATGTAACCTGAGCAGCTCTCTCGGTGAGTGGAAACTCCTTCCGGACGTCTGCAGGCGGTGAAAGTTCGCGAATCTCTCGAATTCGCAGATCATCAGTGTTGTACATCGTGGTAATTATAGCGGCAAGCCCAAGCTCCCTGTGGTCCACGCCCTTGCGGATGAGAATTGAGAATTGAGAATTGAACATTGAGCATTGATCAGATCAAACAAATCTGACCAATGCTCAATTCCCAATTCCAATTCTCATCCGAGGGGAACAGCACAAGATTTCTGACGATTCCCCCCTATTTCTTGCTGGGATCGTTCAACCGCGCTGCGATCCACTCCCTGATTTCCGGAAGCTCGCGGTCGGCATCAATGGTGTGTGTCTTCGGATATTCCCGGTAGTCGATTTCAAAACCTCCCTCGCGCAACGCTCTCATCTGTGCGCGTGTGACTTGTACCGGGAGCATTTCCTCTTGCGTTCCGTGAGTGATCAACCAGTCCCCATGGTTTACTTCCGGATTCAGATCGCGCAGCAGCGCTGCAGGATCCAGCGAATAGCCACTGATCCCAATGTATCCAGCGAGGCGCTTTGAGTGACGCGCCCCAAATTCGAGCGTCATCAGACAGCCCTGCGAGAACCCGAGGAGGAACGTGTGTTCCGGCGTATAGCCGTTTTGCTCCGCCGTCGAGAACACCTGGGCGAGCAGCTGCCGCGAACGAACAACTCCCGGCAAGGGATTCGAATCGATATCGTACCAGCGGAAACCTCCGTAGTAGGGATCCGGCGCCGTGAGCAGCAGATAGTCGAGCGAATCAATCCCAAGAGCATCCTGCAACCACAGGAACCCGTCTGCGGAATCACCGAGTCCGTGCAGCACGACCATGAGTCTTTTTGACGGTGTGTCAGCAGGTAACCAGATATGTGAGAGCGGAAGATTCATGGTCGTCGATAAAGAATCGGGATCGCGGGCATCGCTTCAGGAAACGTCAGGTCGGCCGATTCTGATCCCGTTGCAGCACGGCGAGATACTCGCGGAAACGGGAACGTGCGGCGATGTAGTCAGAGTGCGGCAGCTTCAATTCGCTGGCTATTTGTTTCACGACGTTATCCTCAGCGCTCGTGATGGATTCGTCGGCTGCAGTGACGGCGAAGAGGCAGTCCAGCAGCGCCAGTTTCTGCTCGTGTGTTGCGATGCGCTCGAACTCTCGCGTGACGAGGTAATTTTCTGTTCCTCCGAACAGTTGGTTTTGCGTTTTGGCCATCTGGACCACGAGAAGGGCGATTTCCTCGGGGAGGCCTCCCTGATCCATGACAATCCGTTCCATGACGGCTGTTTCCTCCGCGCTGACATTCAGGTCTCCGCGCGCTGCCCGGCTGAGCAGGTAGGCAAAGGCAGCGATGAAGCGTGCCTGTTCTTCTGGAATCTGGTCCAGTTTCTGGGCGATCTTTCGCACTGTCTCTGTCTCGCTGGTGGATGAGGGTTGAGCCGAACTCCACCCGAGAAATTTCAAAATAGACATAGCAAGAGGGTAGCACGCGCTCCGTCATAGCGGCTCTTGTCAATCCAGGGACAATCGTCCACTCTGGAAGGCGTATGCTCCGCCTTTCATTTCTGCTGTTCTTTCTGGCACAGGCGGACGTGCGCATCGAGCCACCGGAACTTCGAATAGAAGGTCCGGCAGAACTTGCGGCTGCTCGAACGCGCCTCGAATCCTTCGACACAAACCGGCTGGTCGAGATCATGCGCCTTGTGGGACTTCGCAACCCCGGCCCGCCGATTCACATTGAGCTTGCTACAAATTCTTCAGAATGGGCGAGCGCCGTCCCCAGGTGGGTTGCGGGCTTCGCTTTGGACCAGTCCAGCACGGTGGTGATTTTCCCGACTCGCTCTCCGAGCTATCCCGACAGTTCCATGGACGATGTGCTCCGCCATGAGGTAGCGCACATTTTGATTTTTCGCGCCTCATCGAGACGTCCCATCCCTCGATGGTTCAACGAAGGGCTTGCTATGTCGGCAGAGCACGGATGGAGGTTTAGAGATCAGAGTCAGCTCTTCTACCAACTTGTGTCCGGATCAAGGGAATCCCCCGACGCGCTCGACCGGCTATTTCAGGGCACGCAGGACGACCAGAATCGTGCCTATTTGTTGTCGGGTGCCCTGGTTCGCCAACTTCTGAGCAACCATGGGCAGACCACTGGCGGCAGGATTCTCGAAAAAATCGCCCGAGGTGCTTCGTTTGAGGCTGCGTTTTCGGACGTCACCGGCCGGTCGCCAGCCACGGCAGACACTGAATTCTGGGACAGTCAACGCGTCTGGACAACATGGTTGCCGATCCTGTTCTCCCAGGAGGTGCTGTGGATGGCCGTTACCGTCCTGGCTCTTCTTGCGATTCGTCGGCGCCGCCGGCGAAACGCAGAGATGCAGAAAAAATGGGATGAGGAGGAGAACATTTGACCAGCGATCTAGGCATTTTATTCGGGGTATTCATCCCACGTCCGGCCATCGAGTACCCGCCCCGCCGCCTTCTTGCCCATGCGCACGATGTCTTTCCCCGACTCTGATGGACTAAAGGCTCCCCACTGCTTGAAGAAGAATGCAACACCGGCCTCCGCGCACTGGTCACGGATGGATCTTACCCAGGCGGGTTTCATCGGTCGCGATCCGGGCCCGCTCTCACCTCCGACAATCACCCAGTGAATGCGTGTCAGATCAATCTCGCCAAGATCTTCCAGTAGCGGTTCGACGGACAAGAAACGGACGGTCGCATCGGATTGGCGGAGTTCCTCGATTCGCGGGAATCCGTGACTGCGGTCTTCGACACTCACACCCCACCAGATGTGTTTCAGCTTCGCGTGAGAATTAAGGCATCCATTCAGCAGAACCTTCAATCGCGAAGCTCGTTTGGTGAGGACCTGATACGTGTGCCAGTCGCCCTTTTTCATCACCTCAGCGACGGATTGAATGTACGTGTCCGGAAGATCTTCGTGAAAGAGATCGCTCATGCTGTTGACGAAGACTCGACGCGGTTGTTTCCAATGCAGAGGTTGTTCCAGCCGATCGCTGACGGGGTTCATGACACCCGTCCAATTCATACGGCCGTTTAACCGGAGTGTTGTACCTTCGTACGCTTTCCGCACAACGCTGTTGGGATTTCCTGACATTCTGCGGGCTTCCCGTATCGCGTAGCAATTGTCACAACCCGGACTGACCTTACTGCAGCCGGTTACCGGGTTCCATGTCGTTTCAGTCCATTCGATGGAAGAATTTGTTGCCATCCGTCTCGCTTCCGGCCCCCTGCAAACTTTCGGAGACTTACGGCAAACCGTTCCGCACTCTCTGGACTCCCGATCAAATTCTATGTACGCCCGGGCATGGCGGTAGCGGACGATGCCGGTCAAAATTCTATGCGTGATCTGAGCGCCTGGAAAGGAGATCTAACCCATGCAACCAAGAGAGATTGTTTTGAACATCGAGGACTCTGTGGCCGTTCCGCCGGGCAAGGGAGATCGTTTTGCCGGTTACGCAGTAATCGGACTGCCATTCCGCTCCGGTCACGTGCTGGCATTGCGACGCTTTCCAGCTTCTTCCGTGGGGACCGGATACACATCCGTATGGCACCGAAGCCCCGCCGGCGATTGGACATTCTATTCGACCGTAGCGCCCGAGAAGGGGTGCTCACAGTACTTCGGCAGCGAGATCAAACGAAACGTTGTGGGACCGATTGATATTGTGTGGGACGGTCCCACGCAGTTCTGCGTGATCATTGGCGATACCCTTCAGTGGGAAGTGACACTCACCAGTTCGGCACTTTCACGATCCATGAACGCCGTGGCTCGTCTCGTGCCTGAAACATGGTGGCAAACAAGGGTGATGCTGAAGATGATGGGACACGCTGCGCGAATCGCGCTGGGGACTGGCAAGATGAATCTCACCGGAAAGACACCCAACGGGCATGAATTCGTTGCGAATCCGGAGCGTGTTTGGCTGATCGATTCAAGCCGAGCGGTTATCGATGGAAAGGACATCGGACCGGTTGGTGCACTGACTCGCCAGGCGAGGCTGAACGATTTCCTGATTCCTCAAAGGGGCATCTTCGCTGTCGCGCGTGCATTTCTGGAGGCGCCGAGTGGAGTCCGAATGGAGCTCGGTCAGGACGTCGTGCGGATGAGAATTGGGAATTGAGAATTGAGAATCGGTCAGATTTGTCTCTGATCTGACCAATTCTCAATTCCCAATTCTCATCCGCACGACAGCGATGAAGACGTCTACTTTGGCTGAATCGTGATTTCCAAAGGCATCTCGAGCTTGAAATCGAGTGTTGTTTCGGACGGAACGTTCACCTGGTCGCCCTTGGTAAGCACCTGCGTCGCCGCGCCACCTCCAGCGCCAACACCGGCTCCGATGGCAGCGCCCTTACCTCCGCCGACAATCGCTCCAATTGTGCCGCCCACTGCCGCGCCTATTCCAACCTTCTTTGCTGTTGATTTCCCCTGCGACTTCCCCACTTCAGAGTAAGTGGAGCTTTGCACCGGGTAGCGCTTTCCCTGGGCCTCGATGGAATCGAGAGCGAGATGAAGTTCGCTCTTTCCCTTGAAATTGCCGGAGGTCGCTGCGCCCAACAGCTTGATGGACACATTCGAACCCTTTGGCGCGACAATTTGTTCGCCAACGGTGAGAGGGGCGGCGAGCGATGCCATGAAGGTACCTCCCACCTTGTCCTTCTTTGAATCGATGGCATCGATGGTGACCACCTGTATCGACGTGCCCTCCGGCACGACAACCTTCTTCGGTTTCGGCGGTGGAGGAGGTTGTACTGCAGCGACGGGAGGAGCATTGGTAACTGGCGGGTTGGGAACCGCCGCGGAATTTGTGACGGGAGGTGCAGGAGTAGTTGCAGCAGGTGGTGCCGCAGGGGAAGGCGCTCCTGGAGTTGCGGCTGGAGGCGCCGCGGAATTCCTTGCTGGAGCTGCGGGAACTGCAGGTATTGCACCGGCGGTGGCTTCCGGTTTGATCTGCATGGAGTCATTCACCTTCGTTACACCTGGAGCGGTTTGGGCAAGCTCGACAATCTGCCGGCGAGCATCCTCGCTGGAGACTTCTCCCGCCAGCGTGACTTCGCCGTTCGAGGCGGTGATTACGACGGGTTCTACCTTCAGGTTGGAATCATTGAATAGGCGGACCTTGATGGAATCCATCAGAGCCGCGTCGCCAGGGACCGCCTCGGTCGGCGTACTCGGCGTACGGCCGCACGCCGCCAGACATAGAGACACGAATATGAGCAGAATGGGGGAATGTCGCCTTCTAGACATGGGTTTCTCCTTCTATTTACACTTCAAAAGGACACACCGAAGGTATTAGTCAGAGTGAAATCGTTGTTCCGCGATCCTTCCGGCGGCCGGCTGTCGTAATTTTCCAATACGCTCAGCTTCCAGAATGCATTTTTCCACAGCTCCCAGACAATACTGGACTGAAAGTCCACTCGCAACCGACCCCATTCCGATAATCCGGGATAAACAACTATACGCGTGTCGAACTGCGAAGAGGCAAAACTAAACGTGTAGAATCGGACACCCAGAAGACCTTCGGCAGTCTCAACTCTGTCGGTATCAAAGTATTTCTCGCGCGTCCAACCGACGCCGACCGTTGATGTCAGTATGGTCCGGTTCGTATGGATGAGGAACCTACCCCCACCTCCACCGAGTGTTGTCCGAAGGTCGAGGTCCAATTGGTTGTTTTGCAGAGCCTGCCCTATCCCCATCGCATACCAGTTCTTGGAGAGAAATTGGTAGTAACTCAAACTGGCACTGTGGTGTTCAGAGTCTTCGGCTCCTTCCTGCCGGCTGAACTGCGAGGTCAACTGGGAGCTGACCAGAAAATTTTCCGCAGGGAAATCGACAGCAGAGTTTGTGGAGTAGGCGGTCTGCTGGTGGGGGTGTATGGTGAACCCAACGTCTACGCTTCCTCTGAATCGACGCCATAACGATTTTGCCAACGGATCCAGGCTCACAACCTCCAGGAAGCTCACAGAGATTGTGCCGACGTCTTCC
>Ga0111539_10008529_pt1 | contig 13019 bp, 8 predicted proteins | sample RhiMethybrSRZTD1_FD_79667 | JGI IMG/M metagenome (GOLD analysis project Ga0111539, IMG submission 79667) | Populus rhizosphere microbial communities from Tennessee, USA - Rhizosphere MetaG P. TD hybrid SRZTD1 (version 2) (version 2) | ecosystem: Host-associated > Plants > Roots > Rhizosphere >...
CTCCAACTTGAGTTACGTAAGGCGCAGCCGCGGAACGAGCGCCGCCTCGCCCGAGGTCCCCCCTTTCGGAGGCCATCGTGAACCGATTGCAAATGATTGTTCTGGTCGGGCTTGCGGCGCTCCAGGCCTGTTCGGCGGCGGACGATGTGCCCGAACGACCCGACGGGGACGCGGGGCGCGACGTGAAGACGACGCCGCGCACCGATGCTCCGGTCGCAGATCGTCTCGATGCGAGGGGTGCCGACGCCGAAGAAACATCGCCCCCGCCCGATCCCGACGACGCCTCCCCCGACGTGACCGTGCCGCCGCCCGATGTGACGGAGCCACCCCCCGACGCGGGAGTGCCGGAAATCGGCCCACCGCTCGATCGCAATCCCCCTCCGCCGCCCGTCGATGGGCCTCCACCTCCTCCCGACACTGCGACGGACGTGCAACCGCCGGCTACGTGCGTCGTTACGTTCACCGTCAGCGGTGTGCACTGGAACGCACCGGAAGGGGGACCGGATGCACAGGCCGGTGCGCGCGTCGTGCGCCTCGTCGGTGACGCCGCCAACATCGGCTCCTGGACGCCGACCGCGGGGGCCCTCCTCGCCGAAACCGTGTCTGGAACTTGGTCGGGAACCGCGGTGTTTCGCGATCAACAGGTGACCGAGTTCAAGTTCGTCAAGCTCGAGGGGGTCACACCCGAGTGGGAGAGCTGGACACCGTTCGACAGCAACCGATCGCTCCGCGTGGAATGCTTCGCCGACGGCGGCGGCGCGGGGGATGCGGCCGACGTCGCGAACGACGCGGGCGGCGTGGGTGACGCCATCGCGGACCGAGCGGATGGTGACGCGCCCGTCGATGTCTCGAGCGACGTCGGCGCCAGCGATACGACGGGCGATGCTACGTCAATCGATGCAGGCGCGAACGACGCAGACGCGGGGGCGCTAGACGCCGATGCGGCGGGGGATGCGCCGGTCGTCCCCGTTCCCTCGCGTGGATACAGCTATAGCTGTGTCTTCAACGTGCGACCCCCGGACGCGACCAAGTGAGCGCCGCCCTATTCAATGGATAACGATAAGCGACATCCACTGAAAGCGGACAAGTCCGCTATCGATTGTGCGCCGGAACGGGTGGTACGACTCGCTCGTTTCGAAGCCGCGAGCGGCGTCGATCTCGAGCACGTGACATCCGACGAAAGTGCCGACGTAGAGAGCGGTATCTACCCGAAGAACTGGAAGAATCCCCTTCGCTTCGCTGCGAAGGTATGTAACAGTCTGGCGATGTCAGAGTCAGCTGCGGCCGAGGCGCTCCTCGAGCTGGGTTTCAGTTTGAACGAAGCTCGTGCGTATGGCGCTCTCATCGAAGAGCACCCCGCTACCGGATACGAAGTGGCAGCTCGAGCGCAAATCCCGCGCTCGGCCGTCTACGGCGCGCTGCGGCGATTGGTCAAAGCGGGGGCGGCACGCGCGATCGCCGGCAGCCCCGAGCGCTTCGTGCCCACGCCGGCCGAAGAGGTGATGGAGCTTTTGCGCAAGCGGTTCGAGTCTTCGGCCACCAAGTTCGAGCGCGCCATCCGCGAAATCGACGTTTCGCCGCAAGCCCCCGACGCGTACACGGTCCGCGGCTATCGCCGCGTGCTCGAAGAAGCGGAGCGCGTCGTTCAGCGCGCCACGCACAAGCTCATCCTGAGCGGTTGGCCGCGCGAGATCGCCCACCTGTCGGCCGAGCTTCGCCGCGCCGTCAAACAGCGCAAGCTCTATCTCGTCATTTTCTCCCACGCCGAGCTACCCGAGCTACCGGGGCACGTCTTCAGCTACGGCCTGCACGAGCCGGAGCTCGAGTCCTTTTGGCAGCATCGCCTCATCGTCGTGGCCGACGACATCCTCACGCTCATCGGCGCGGCCGAAATGTCGGACCGCGACGACGCCGTCATCAGCGAGACCCGTGGCATCGCCGAAGTCGCGACGAGCCACGTGGCGCTCGACATCACGCTTTTGTCTCAACGTCAGAAAAACAACGTCGAACCCGTGATGGCCGCCATGCTCGGCCAGCGCGTGGGGCGGCTCGATTCGCTCTTGGCTCCCGCGCCGCTCAAGGTGGCGGCAAGCAACGCCAAGGGTCGCTCCAAGGCCAAATGAGCCGCCGCTCCCGCGGCGAAGTTGGGCCGGCGGGAGTGGGAGCGCGTTTTCGATCGCTGCGCGTTTTCAGCGTCGCGGCAATCCTTTCGTCACTCGGTGCAGGCTGCGGCGGGACGACCGGTGAACCGCCGGACGGCAAAGATGCCGCGCCGCACGACGCGACACTGCGCGATGCGACGGTTGCAACGGACGGCGAGACGAAGCTCGACGCGGGTGTCGATGGATCGGCTTTGGATGCCGCGATGCCCGACACCGGTCCGGTGGACACCGGCGTCGTCGATGGGGGCATTCGCGACAGCGGCAATGACGCTTCGCGCGATGCGATCGACGGCGGCGGCGTGCGCGATGTCGACGCCGGGGCGCAGCCGGAAGGGGGACCGAGCGATGCATTGCCTCCTCTCGACGCGCCCGCTCCCCCCGACGCGCGTCCGCCCGATGCCGCCACCGACAGCGGGACCGCGCCCGATAGCGGGCCGCCCCCTCCACCTTGTCCCGGCACATTTCCCGACGAGACCAGCGGCGTCATCATGCAGGCGTTCTATTGGGAGCCTCCGGCCGGAGCGACGTCCTGGTGGAAGATGCTCGAGGGCAAAGCCTGCGATCTGCGTAAGTCGGGCATCACTGCGATCTGGATCCCTCCGCCGACCAAGGGCGCGAGCGGCGCCGACATGGGCTACGGCGTGTTCGATCGTTACGATCTCGGCCAGTACAACCAGAAGGGCAGCGCGCCGACGCGTTGGGGGACGCGCGCCGAGCTCGAGTCGATGATCGTCGCCATGCACGCCGCGGGCATCCGCGTCTATGCCGACATGGTGATGAACCACATGATGGGGGGCACGAACGAAAGCTGGAACAGCACCTCGGCCCCCACGGCGTTCGATTTCTCCGCGCGGCTCAAGGTCGACCCGGCACACGCATACGTGTGGGACCACACCAAATTCTCGGGGTGCCAGACGTGCGTGAGCACCAACAACTGCTCGTTTCAGACGTGGATGACGCCGCAGTGGGACTTCGACCCGAGCTACACCAGCGATCCCAACTCGGGCACGTACGGCACGCTGGGCATGTACGACGCGTTGAACGGCTGCGAGATCCGCTTCACGGTCGACGCGAATCAGCAAGAGCTCATCGACTGGGGCAATTGGATCACGGACGCGCTCAAGCTCGACGGGTACCGCATCGACACCGGCAAGCACATCTTGCCCCCCTTTCTTTCGCGCTGGCTCAAAGATGTCAAAGGGACGAACCGCTTCTCGGTGATCGAGTTCTATGACGGAAACCCGGCCCACCTTGCCACCGTCATCGATCTCTACGCCAAGCAGAGCCGCCTTTTCGATTTCGCGCTCCACTTCTTGCTCCAGCGCATGAGCGCCGGCAACGGCGGGTTCGACATGCGCAACCTGCGCTTTGGCGCGGCCGACGATGGCTCGCGATTTCTCGAGCAGCACGGCGAGTTCGCGGTCACGTTCGTCGACAACCACGATACCGATCGCAACGCCAGCACGCGCGTCGCCAACTTCAAGATGCTCGCGTACACATACATCTTGACGCGCAGCGCCGGCTATCCCGTCGTCTTCTACAAGGACTACTACGAGGGGATGCTGGGCCCGGCCATCGACAAGGTCATCGCTTCGCGGAATGCTCACGGCTTTGGCGGTACGTACGACTCGAGCGAATCGGATGCGGATTTCTATGTCTCCGGACGTCTGGGTGACGCCACCCACAAGGGGATGCTCGTCTTCTTGAACGATGGCGGCGGTACGAGCAAAACGCTCACCTCGAGCCCCTTTGCCAACAAGCAAATGAAAGACGAAACGGGGTCGTCGACCGCGACCGTGACCACCGACGCGCAAGGAGGGGGAACCTTCCCGGTCCCCGCGCGGGGGCACGCCATCTGGGTGCCGAACTAGCGTCCCAGCGGCGTAAGGACGCGCAACGAGAAAGGCTCCATCGCGATCGACGTCGATGCGGCGCGCTCGATATGAAGCATCGTGTGATCCAAGGCGTCGACATAGTCGCCGGCGCCGAGCACGTCGGGGGCCAGCTCGATCGTGCTCGGTTCCGCGCGCTTCGATGCGAGCACGACGGCGAATGAACCATTCGCGGTCCCTCTCGTGAAGGCGTAGTGATCGCGGTCCGCCACGAGCGTCCGCTGTTCCCCCGTGCGAAGCGCCTCGATCTTCGCGCGCAAGGCACCAAGGTTGCGCGCCACATCCAGGATCCGGCGCTGCCGCGCGGAGAGAAGCGCGAATTCCGGCATGACGCGGCGGCTGTCGGGGTCGGTGGCGCCCGCGAGTCCGATCTCGTCACCGTAGTAGAGGACTGGGATCCCGGGGAGGGTCATGAGGAGCGCCAAACCGAGCTCGAGCCGTTGGTAGGGCGCGTCCGAATCGGGATCGCCGGGCGGGTCGTCCCACGCGTGGCGATTGCCGTCACCCGCCGCTTCGGAAAGAAATCGGCTCGTGTCGTGGTTATCGAGCATGCGCGCGAGCACGCTGCCCGAACCCGCCACCGCGGCCTCGCTCTCGCGCAAAATAGCGTCGACCTCGGCAAATCCGGCGCGGCCCGTGGCGACCGCGTCGCGCAGTGTCCACATGAGGGGAAAATCGAAGGCGCTCGAGAGACCGTCCGGTCCGAGCTGGTAGCGAATCGTCGGGTAGCCGCCGCTCCCCGTGAAGATCTCACCCAAGGCAAAGCTCGCCTCGCCCGGCGCTGCGCGGCGCATCGCGTCCACCATCCGCCGGGTCGCCGCCCGCGGCATCATCGGAACGGCGTCGATGCGGACGCCGTCGACGTGAAAGCGCGTCATCCAATATGCGGTGTCCTCCGCCGTCGCGCGCATGACGTCGCTATTTTCAAAACGATAGTCGGGTAGAAAATCGGTGAACCAGCAGTGCTCGATTTCCGTCGCCCAAGAGCACGCGTCGTCGCCGCACACGCACTTGGACGATCCTTGATGAAACCAGCCGTCGTCGCGATGAACCAGATAGCGAGGATGGCGTTCGTAGACATGATTGGGAACGATGTCGATGAGGATGGCGATGCCACGGCGATGAGCGGCTTCGACCAGCCGGTCGAGCGCCTCTTCTCCCCCGAGGCGCGGATCGATCTGCCGCGTGTCGAGCTGCCAATACCCGTGGTACGCGTCTTCGAGGCGTCCGCTGCGGCCGATGCGCGGCTCGTCGGGCGTCGTGGTCGGCGGGGAGAGCCACAGCGCCGTGATGCCAAGCGCTTCGAACGTTCCTTTTTCCAGCTCGGCGCGCACGCCATCGAGCGTCCCCCCCGCGCGGAGTCCCGGGGAGGTCGGCGGCGACAGCGCGCGGCCACCCGGGCCGCGGAACCGGTCCACGAAGATTTCGTAGATCACGGCGTCGTTCCAGCTCGGCGCGCGCGGCTCGACCCACAGCGACACGGGCTGCTCGACCCGTCGGCCCTCGACGTCTTGGGCAACGACGCGAACGACGTTCTTGCCGCGCGCCAAGCCGGGCACCGCGATCGCGAGGGCGCCCGTTTCGGCGTTCGCTTCGAAAGGTGCAACTTCTTTCCACGTGACGCCAGCGGGCCCCCCCGCTGATGCAACGTCCTCCGTGGCCGGGGGCAACACGCGCACGGAGGAGGGCGCGAGCAGCGCCCCCTTCTTGCCGCGCAGGAACGTTGCGCGGATGATCATCGTGCCGGCGGGACCGCCGACGCCGGTCGAAGCTTTCACCTCGTCGACGCGGATCTCGGGCGCGTCGCACGCGGGGACGAGCAAGAGAGAGACCTCTTCGTCGCCGCGAAATGTGGTCAGAGGGTTGTACGCGTCGATCCGCTTCTCCCCATTCTCGGAGATCAAGTATCCATATTCACCTTCGGGTACCTGCACGCGCGCCGTAAGCCACCCGTCCGATCGCGCCGCCAGCGGCGTACCAGGCTCTTTCCACCCGTCCCAACTTCCGACGACGCGCACGTCGGACCCTGGTCGTGACGGCTCGGCCCAAAGCGCGCGCGGGCAATCGCGCGACGGAGCGGTCGAAACCGGGGGCAGCGAATCGCTGCACCCGAGCGCCCCCGCCAAGAGCGCACAGCCTACGAACCTCAAGGCTGGTAGATGCGCGTTTGACGAGCCGGCACCGAGACGACCGAGCCCGCGACGGTGCCCCCCTCGATGAGCTCGGTGACGGTGCCCGCACCGAGCGTCACCGATTGAGCGGTGTCACCGCGATTGATGACGACGTAGAGCTTGTCGCTGTTGTACGTGACCGAGTACGCCCAGACGTCCTTGTTGGCGACGATGGTCGTGCGCGATCCGCGCCTCGTAGCATCGTGAGCGTTGCGGATCTGGAGCAGCTTGGCGACGCGACCGTGGAGCCATTGCTGCGGCGTGCTGAGCCCGCTCCACGTCATCATGCGCCGGTTGTCCGGATCTCCCGCACCGGCCATTCCTACCTCGTCGCCGTAATAGATGAGCGGCGCACCCTGGTTGGTGAAGATGACGGCAAAGCCGTTGGCGAGGCGTTCGTAGGGCTCGATGGTGGTGGGCTCGCCCGGATGCGTGGTCCATCCCGCTACGCGCGGCGCCGCCGTCCCCTTGCCGTCATCCCATTCGCCCGTGCCGACCGGCGTGTTCTCGGCGTGATGGATGACGCGCATCATGTCGTGCGTGCCGAGGATGGTGCTCATGACGGCATTGGGACCGTAGTCGCCGCCGTGTTGATCCATGAACGTCGCGAGATCCGACATCTGACCGCTGCGGCGTAGCACCGTAGCGACGATTTGCGCGCGCGTGGGGAAATCGAATTGCCCGTCCAGCTTGGTGGCCGGATCGACATACTTGGCGATATTGGCGATGTTGCCGTCGACCGTTTCACCCACGAGGTAGATCGGCTCGCCTGGGCGCTGCGGCACGACTTCGGCGTTGATGGCGCTGCGCGTCGCGGTGAGCCAATCCTCCTCGACGTGTTTGATCGCGTCGAGCCGCAAGCCGTCGATGCTGTACTGCTTGATCCAATCGATCGTCATGCGCTTGGCGAATTCGCGCGCCTCGGCGACGCCGTAGTTCCAGTGCGGCAAGTAGTTGGTGAACCAGCACTTGAGCCCTTCGCCGGTCGCCGGATCCCAGCCGCAATTGTTCGTGCCGCACGTGCACCAGGGCTGACCGGCGTTGGTCCAGAACCAGTTGGGATGCTGCGTGTAGATGTCGCTCGTCACGTGAACGTGCACGATCGTGTGATCGAAGAGCACCTTCATCTTCTTGAGGTGCGCCGTCGACACCAGCGTCGCGAGGTCGCTCGGCGTGCCGAAGCAAGACGACGGCATCGTGGGGTCGACGCTCGTCGGCCAATAGCCGTGGTACGCGGAATAGTAGTGCGTGTCCCCCTCGATGCCTTGACCGGCCGTCCCCACGTTGGTCATGGGGCTCGTGATCATCAGCGCATTGACGCCGAGCGATTGGAAATAGCCGTCGTTGATCTTGGCAGTGATGCCCGCCCAATCGCCGCCGCGGTACTGCGCGGGGGAGACGGGATCGCCCACCTCGGAGGGGCTCACCCCGGAGACGACGCAGTTGTTCGCTGCGTTGCTGTCGACGAAGCGGTCGACGAAGATGTAATAGATGATGCCGTCGTGCCAATCGAACGGCTCGGGGGGCGTCACGTCGGGCGTGCCCGTATCGGGAAGCGCGTCAGGGCCGCCATCGGGGGGGCGCACGTCGACGCCGACATCGTTGCGGATGTCGACGCTGGCGTCGGTCGACGTATCAGGGGCGCGATCCGGCGGAGTGTCCACGCGCACGTCGGTCCCGACGCCACCTCCACTTCCGCCTCCCCCTCTGCCGCCGCCGTCTACGGGGGGCGGCGGGGGCTGCGCACCGGAGCCACCGGTCCCGTCGCCTCCGCTTCCACCCGCGCCGCCGCTTCCCGCGTCGAAAGGAGGCGGCGGGGGAGGCGGATATCCATTGCCGGTCGAGTTGTCGACCGAGGCGTCACCGCAGCCGACGGCGACGAGGAGGGCGATGAGGGCTGACCGCGCTGCAGATTTCATTCCCTGACTCCCGAAGCAAAGGCTCGTTGAAATGCCGATCAATCGCCGACGAATTGGTCGGCCGGAACGAGGATTCTCGTCGATTGGACAGGTACCGCGACGGCAAGCGTGCCGTCGCCGTTCACGACGAAGGGGGCGTGATCCGACTCGAGCACGTCGATGAGCTGCGTGCCCGGAGGCGCGCCCACCGGCATGCCCGGGGCAGGCACAGAGCTCTCTTGTCCGCTGCTCGCATTGACGACGACCAGCGCGTACGCGTCGCCCGCGTCACCCGCTGTGCGCTCGAAGGCAAAGAGCCCCGCGTCGGCGGCGCCGCTCGTCACGTTGCTGGCATAGCGAACGACCGTGTCGCCGAGGCGAAGCGCGTCGTAGCTCTTGCGCACGCGCGAAAGCTTCGCGATGTGACGAAACGTCTCCCCCTGGGTGGGAAACCCCGTGGTCCAAAGGACCTCGCGGTTGGCGGGGTCATTGCCGCCGTAGAAGTCCAGCTCGGTGCCGTAGTAGACGCACGGGATGCCCTCTTCGGCGAAGAGGAACGTGAGCGCGTTGCGCAGCGCTTTGAGGTCGTAGTTCGAGTCGTAGAGAAAGCGCGGCCGGTCGTGGTTGTCGATGAAGTTGACCAGCGCTTTTCCGGGGGGAATGCCGATCCCATTCTCTTGCGGTAGGGCGCCGTAGTGGTCGGCCTTTTCGCTCCACAAGGTGGCGATGACCGACGTCGGTTTCTGCTGCGAGAGATCGCGCGCCGTCGCGAACACGTCGTGGAACACGCGAAAGTGCTGGGAGAAGTAGAACACCGAGTCGAGCTCCTGGGGCTCGGTGAAGCTCCCCAAAAGATCGTCGCGCCCGTCGAGTGCCTCGCCGAAGAGGATGAAGTTCGTCTTGTTCTTCTCGCGCATGCGTTTTCGCACTTCGGGAGAAAACGCGCGCCAGAACTCGTGCTCGACGTGTTTGATGGTATCGAGGCGCAAGCCGTCGAAGTTCGTCTCTTCCACCCAGTGCAGATAGGCGTCGATGAGCGCCTCGCGTACCTCGGCGTTCTCGGTGGCGAGATCTTTGAGCCCACCCGGAAAATCGCCGTAGCGCGACTGCATGTCGTCGTTGAAGTTCGTGATGCGGCCGAGCCCGTGGTAGGCGATCGCCTGGCCCAAGATTCCCGGTTGGGGGGGCTCGCGGCTGATCTCGGGATCGCGCACGAAGATGATGGGGGCACGCCCGGCGATGCCGAGCGGCGTTTGTGCCTGCACGCCGCGCAGATCGAAATCGGGATCGAACTCCGTGGTGCGCATCACCGGCGAGCTCGAACCGGTGCCGGACACGTAGATGTCCGGCTTGCCGTTCATGTTCATGTCGTAGAAGAACACCTGCCCCATGTGGTTCACCACGACGTCTTCCACTACCTTCATGCCGAGGGCGTGGATCTTCTCGGTGAGCGAACGCAGGGCCGCCAGATCGCCGAAGTGGGGATTGAGCGCGGTGAGATCCTGCGCCCAATAGCCGTGGTAGGCGTCGACGTCGGCGTCGGTGTCCACGTTGCGAACGATGGGGGAGATCCAGAGCGTGGTGACCCCGAGCTCGCGAAGGTAATCGAGGTGATCCTCGAGTCCCTTCCAGTCGCCCCCCTGGTAGCGCGCCGGGGGCCCGATCTGCACGTGGTAATCGTTGTTCACGTCGCCGTTGGCGAAGCGATCGACGAGCACCTGGTAGATGATCTCGTTGCGCCAATCGTCGACGTACGTCTTGAGGCGCGGCCGCGCCGACTCCGCGGGCACGTCGATGCACCCCGCCGAGAGCGCGGCGGCAGCGAGGGTGCATCGGGCGACGAGCCCGAAAAGAGGGGGTCGGCTCATGGGCTGTTCCGCGCGCAGGCTCCTATGCACCGCGCCGCTTCGTAACTCAGGCGTGAGAGACTAGATCGAACTCTTTCGCGAACGCAACGGCAAAAGCGGGCGGCGGGCACCTCGGAGCGCGTCATGCGGTCACCTCTTGGGCCGTTTCTTAACCGAGATCTCCCTCGTGGAGCATGGCGTCGTGAGGGAGCATGGGGCGCGGGCTCGGGTCGCTCACGTACAAACGTCGGTAGTAGTCCTTGACCATGCGGTCCGAGGAGAACCGGTCGGTGAGCGCGATGGAGGCGCGCATCATCTCGACCCAGCGCGACCGGCGCTCGTAAAAGGCAGGAATGATCGTCCCTTCCAGCTCTTGATAAAGGGCATCGGCGTCGCGGCGATCGGTGGACGCCTCGCGCTCGAGCACGGCAGCCTGGCGTGCAGCCTCGGCGGCACGGCGCGCTTCGGGCGTCGCTGCCGCGCGCTGCTCGATGATCGGACCACTGTCGACCATGTCCTCGTCGGCGCTGGGATCATCGCCCAATGCCCATCCGTTTTCGCCGTGGATGCACGCTTCCGGCCACCACCCATCGAGTACGGAAAAGTTCAAGACGCCGTTCATCGCCGCTTTCATGCCCGAAGTGCCGCACGCCTCGAGCGGGCGGCGGGGCGTATTGAGCCAGATATCGCATCCGCGCGTCAAAAGGCGGCCGAGGTCGAGATCGTAATTTTGCAGGAATGCGACCGATTGCGGATAGCGCTTCGCAAACGCCACGAGCTCACCGATGATCGCGATGCCCCCTGCGTCTTTGGGGTGCGACTTGCCCGCGAAGAGCAGCTGCACTTTGCCGGTCTCGAGCAATCGTCCGATGCGCGCGGCGTCCGAGAGAACGAGCGTGCCGCGCTTGTACGACGTTGCGCGCCGCGCGAAGCCGATGAGGAGGCGACCCTCGTCGAGGCGGGGACCGCCGCGTCGTTCGACTTCGGCGATGAGGTCCTTCTTGCACGCGCGATGAGCCGCCTCGATCGCGGCAGGTGCCGTCGGCTCGAGCAACGCGGCTTCGCGGATGCGCGCGTCCTGCCAAACGCGGCGGTCGACGCCGTTGGTAATGGAGCAGATCGGCGCGGCCCCCTGCACATGACGCCACATGCGTCGCGCGGTTTCGGTGTGAATGCGGGAGACGGCGTTGGCGCGGCACGAAAGGCGCAATCCCGCTACCGTCATGTTGAACGGATCTCCGCCGATGAGCGCCAGCTCGTCGCGCGAGAAACCGAGCCCCTCGGCGAGGCGCACCAAGGTGTCGAGATCGTGCCGCTCGTTGCCGGCTTCGATCGGCGTGTGCGTCGTGAAGACGATCTTCTTGCGGATCTGGTGACGCGCCAGCTCGAACGTCGCGGGGTCGTGGTCGACGGGTCGATCGGCGGTGGCGGAGAGGTGGCAGAGCTGTTCGCGCGCGCGCCGCAAAAGCTCGAGCCCCGCAAACACCGCGTGCCCCTCGTTGAAGTGGTGGAACTCGACGTGGATGCCCAGCGCCTCGAGGGCGCGCACGCCTCCCACGCCGAGCACGATCTCTTGCGCGATGCGGTCGTCACCGTCGCTCGAGTAGAGCCGGCGCGTGATCCAACGATCCTCTTCGCGCGCCGGCTCGAGCAGGTAGAGCGGGACGTTGTCGTACGCGTCAGTGCGATAGACGGCGAGGGGGATCTCTTCGTCTTCGATGCTGACCTCGACGGTCACGTTCTCGCGTACCAGACGGCTGCGGTCCACCGCCGAGGGGTGATCCTCGGGTGTCCCGTCGGAGTCGATGGTCTGCCGCGAAAACCCCTCCCCCCAAAGAATGCCGATACCGACGACGGGCAATGAGAGCGCTCGCGCAGAGCGCAAAAAATCTCCTGCGAGTACACCGAGCCCGCCCGAATAGATGGAGAGGGCTTCCGTGAGAGCGAATTCCATCGAAAAGAACGCGACTCTGGGGCTGGGCAAACCTTGCATCTTGGAGTAACTCATGTCTGAGTTACTAGACTACCGCCTGCATTCGGTCAAGCGATACGTTACGCATCGCGACGCGGAGGTCGCAGCATGACCAACTGGCAGTTCAGCTTGCTGCTCGGGCTCGTCGGCCAAGCCGGATGTGTGATCTACGACGAGGCGATGGGTCGCGATCCTTCCGACGTCCAAGCGGACGCTACCGGCGATGGTCGCGCCTTCGCACGCGATGCGGCGGAAGCGGGGTCTCGTCCCGATGCGGTGTTGCCGGAACAAGATGCGAGCCGCGACGCAGAGGCCGATGCCGGTGCGTCGGCAGACGTCGGGATGGGCGACGACGCGCGCGATGCGACTTCGCCCGACGGCACCTCGGCCGACGCGGGTGACGCCTCAGGCGACGCGCCAGGATCGGCCATCGACGCGACCACGTCCGACGCGCCGCTCGACGCGGCGCCAGATGCAAGCGCAGATACGAGCGACGTCGCGTCCATCGATGTCGGCAATGATCGGAGCGACGGTTTTACCGATACGGCCGGCGATCCTCCGATTGTCGGCTGTAGCGTCGACTTCACGGTCTCCGGCGTGACGTGGGAGGGGGGCGCCACCGAGGACAGCGGAGCGCGCGGAGTTCGTCTCGTCGGCGACATCGGGCAGCTCGGAGCGTGGCTACCCGACGGAGGGCGGGCGATGATCGAGAAAGCGCCCGGCGCGTGGTCGACCAGCATCGTTCTCAATGACAGGATCACCATCGAGTTCAAGTTCGTGAAAGTGCAAACGGGGAGCGCTCCGGAATGGGAACAATGGCCCCCCTTCGACAGCAACCGCTCCCTTCGCGTCGATTGCGGCGCCGATGGGGGGACCGTTTGGGTCGACGCGGCGACCGAGGCCGGCCCCGCCAGCCGTGCCGTCGGTAAGAGCTATGGGGGTGCTTTCGGCGTAAGACCGCTCGACGCGACGAAGTGAGTGCGCAAGAGTCTGCCTCCCGGAGGCCATCGATGCGGACCGTCGTCGTCAGTCGATTTGGAGGACCTGAAGTATTGACGCTTGTCGAGCGCGAGGCCC
>Ga0111539_10008530_pt1 | contig 13019 bp, 10 predicted proteins | sample RhiMethybrSRZTD1_FD_79667 | JGI IMG/M metagenome (GOLD analysis project Ga0111539, IMG submission 79667) | Populus rhizosphere microbial communities from Tennessee, USA - Rhizosphere MetaG P. TD hybrid SRZTD1 (version 2) (version 2) | ecosystem: Host-associated > Plants > Roots > Rhizosphere >...
ATGCAAAAGCGCACCCGTCCCGCAGCCGACATCCAGCACCGACTTCGAGGACATCACCAGCGGCAGATAGAAGCCGAAATCAGCTCTTCCCGCGCAGAACATGTCATACAACGCGGCGAGCCTGGCGTCGGAAAACAAGCGATCGACCATTACGAGGCGTCCTCAAGAATCCAAAGTCCGGAATGTATCCCATTTAGATTTGTTCCATCGGCCCGCCCAACGGGTTGCGGCTGAGCGGCCGCGCTTTTCAGCGGTCCGCTCCAGCCGCTTGTTGGGCAGCCGTACGGGCAAGACATCTATTCTCATAGGTCGCTCACAAGCTCTCCCAGATAGGCGGTGTGGTTCAGCCGACGTAGAACTGCGTATCGAGGAGAACCGCCAGCGACTCGACCACGCGGCCAGAATTCGATCTCCGTGATCGACGCGTGCTGTACCTCAAGTTCATGCTGCCATGGATTGTCCGGACCGATACCGAGCGCCCATCTCACCGCTGCATCAATCGTTCCAGCGTGTGAGACGACCGCGATTCGCTCTCCAGAGTGACGCGTGACGATCTCATCACAAAAATCTCCAATTCGCTGGCTGAAGGCAAAGAAAGTCACGCCATCTTCGCCCATGTCATGAGGACGCCAGATTAAGAGATCGCTTCGATCAGCAATCTCATGAATTACTCTCGTGCCAAGTTCGAATTCAGCCAGCCGTGGCTCCAGAACTGGATTCAGCGAAAGTCGATCACCAATCGCCTCAGCAGTTGCAACCGCTCGCGACAGAGGACTCGAATAGACGGCAGTGAGCGTAGACCCCGCAGCCAACTCTGTAGCCAAGGCTTCCGCCTGGAGTCGCCCCCGTTGACTTAGTGGCGATAAACGGCCGATGACTCCATTTTCAGCCTGCTGCTCTCCGTGACGAATGAAAAGGAGCGTTACCGATGTAAGCATGTCGTCTCAGTCTTGTCTGCCCAACGGCCTGCGGTTAGCCAGCCCTCTCTTCGCTGTCATCAAAAACAGACAATCTCCCTTCCGCTTGACGAGCGATTTAATCGTTTTGACCGTTCGATTTTCATGCTCCTTCCAAAAGATTTCAGCGCCGTCTATCAGTTCTTCATAGACAGGCAGGAGCTATGTCAACCCTTCGAATCGCCAAGCCCCGCGGCGTTTCGTCTCTGAATTCCAACCCTCATTGCCATTTGATTGTCGACCAAGCGCAACGGCCGTTCCGATAGGCCTGCTCACGCGTGTGGGCACGAATAAGTACCGTATTCTCCCAAGCCAGACAACGACGGGCAATGTGCTCTTGTTCTCATCGAAGTACTCAAAGCGTTCGATGTAACTTGCGACCCACCAGCCGGAGTGATTTCGGTTCCGAAACGGTATCTTGGTTTTGCGATGTCTAGTCATGGATATGTCTGCCCAACGCGCACATCAGCGGCTTGACACTTTGCCATGTCCGCTGCATGTGCTTGTTATGCGCACCGCTGATCAGCCAGATGTCTGATCGCGGACGAAGGAGGCGATTGCTCGTGCAACCGCCTCCGGATCCTGCAGCGGCAGCGCGTGATTGACATTCGGAATGACCACGACATTTGTTTGAGGAAGTAGCTCCACGGCGCGCTGCGAAATCTGGCCGCTCATCTCCTTGAGATGTGCCGGTTGGGAGCCACCCTCGATACAAAGTACCGGTCGCTGAATCTTCACAGCGTCCTTGGCACCGAACTCAAACTCGAGAATAGCGCTGACCTCGTCGCGAAAAAAGTAAGTCGATTCACGAATCGCATCGTTGGTACCGGCGACACCTAGCCGCTCCTCGATGATCTGGCGGTAGTTCTCGCCGCAGACGCCGCGCATGAAACTATCGAAGGCTGCTGTTACGTCTCCCTTTTGAAACGCCGCCATGGCGCCGCCAAGGAACGGACCAAGTGCCGCGCTCGCGGGCACTTGAAACGCACCGGCAGCCGCAGGCTCGAGCAACACAAGGCTGTTCACCAGCGTCGGCTGCTCGCTGGCGAGCGCAAGAACAATCTGACAGCTGGACGAGTGCCCAACCCAATGAATCGGCTCGCCAGGACAAAGCGACTCGGCAAGAGCGGCCGCGTGTCGAGCGTGGTCGGCCAGTGTCAAGTGCCGCCCTGGTTGAGTCTCACCGTAGCCAGCACGGCGCAGCCGGACTATACGAAAACCGTCGAGTTCGTGGCTGTCGCCAACGAATCGGAACCATTCGCTAAACACACCAGCGTGAACCAGGAAAACTGGCGCCCCGCGCCCGCGATCCATGAACTCAATGTCAACGCCCTGCGCTTCGAGTCGTTGCCAGCGTTCAGGATGATCGTTCATTTCTGCTCCCGTCGGACTCGCGTCACCGAGCAACATCGAGGCAAGCGACCGTAAGCGCATCGTTGGGATCGTGACGCATAACGGCTTGCCGTTGAGCCGGCGCGTTCTTCAGCGGTCGGCTCCAGCGGCGTGTTAGACACCGGCGAGTTCACTTGTCTCCTTAGCCGGCAATGTACCTTTGAACAATGAATTTGATCGCAGCGCCTCGATGAATTGTTCTGCCTGCATAAGAACCAGAGAGACCGACTTATGCTTCGCGTCTGGGTTAGTGAACTCGATTCGCAGTGAGTGAGCAAAGAAATTCGTTCGAAATGTGACCGACCTGATCTGCGCAATTGGCACTCGAAATTCAAGGTCGTAGATCTCCGGAAGAAAGAACCAGTTAAAAGGTACAAATGGGTGAACGTCTAGTTCGTGATCTGTAACTTGGACGACGAGGCAACTTCGCGCGCCACCGAGTTTGGTGTACCAAGCCCGGTTCGAGTTGCCAGAAACGCTGGTCTCGCGAAATCGAACGCCTGCGAGCCGTCGGTAGAACAACGGCTTCCCCATCGCCACGCGATACAGGAGAGAAGCGCCCAGCCACGCAGCGAAAGGGGCAGCTGCGGAAATAAGCGTAGTCGTCGCGTCACTCATCGTTTAGGGTGTCTAACTAGTATTCGACTGCATCCCCAATTGGGGGATCTGGAAATAGGCCGGGGCAGTCTAAATCCGGCGCCTCAACTATCGTGTTGGGTAAGGCATGATAGTTATAGCTCGCGTTTTCTCAAACGGAAAGAGGCTACGACGGCGACGGCATAATTCCCTGGAACTAGACTGCGAGCCCGCTGAGTGTATGGCCAGATCCAGGTCGGCGTATCACGGCATCAAATTCTCTGGGTTATCCTGCCGACCTGCGATGGCAGGTGAAATGCGACATGATCTGTAGTGAATTGCGATCAGGCGCGATAGACAGAAAGGAGTCTCATGTCCAAAGAATATCTTTCGACCTATTTGAATGACCATCTTGCGGGCGCCGTTATGGCGATCGAGATTCTGGACCAATTGGCAATTGAGGCCCCGGACCTCAGCCCGATCCTGACGGAAACAAAGAAAGACATCGAAGCGGATCGCGAACAGCTCATGGATTTGATGAAGCGGCTCGACATTTCGCCAAGCCGCGTCCGTCGCGCCGGCGCGTGGTTTGCGGAACAGGTTGCCGAAGCTAAATTCCAAATGGATGACCAGAGCGGCGGACTTCTGGACCGCCTCGAACGCCTCGAAGCCCTCGTCCTGGGCATCGAAGGCAAGCTCCGACTTTGGCGCGCACTCGATGCGGCATCGTGCGCGAATCATGAATTGAAGGGTTTGGACTACACGCAGCTTGCTGAGCGGGCCGTCCAACAACGTGACCGCATCGAAGCGTTGCGAGTCCAGACTGCCACGTCAGCGTTGAGCCTGGCTGCGTAGATTGTTGCGTTGTTGCATGCGAATCGATTGCTCGAGCTTTCGTTCGAGATTGACGGGCTTCGACCGCTTATTCAGGAATGAGACGACTGCCTTTTCGTGGGCGTTCAGTACCGTGGATCGGCTCGCGGAAGCCTTGACGGGAAAGGATCCCTCTACATAGCCCTCCAGAATTGCCGGATGAATGTAACTCTTTCGGCAAACGGCCACGGTGTTGCCGAGACGGCCCGCAACTTTCGCGATTGCGTCCTTGAGATTCTGCTGCGCTTCTTTTGCTGTTGAGAACGGACAATCCTTCAGGGCCTCCGCGGCAATCATGGTTCCTGCCCAGGTGCGAAAATCTTTTGCGGTGAAATCCTCTCCGACCGTTTCGCGTATGTACTGATTGACGTCTGCCGATTCGACGGTGCGCAATTGCCCTTCTTCATCGTAGTACTGAAACAGTTCGTATCCCGGCAGGTCCCGCAGTTGCCGAACAGTTCGCGCCAGCTTCGCGTTCTCAAGATCGATGGTGTGCTTCACTCCGCTTTTACCGCGAAAGTAGAATCGGACTTCCGATCCCCGAACATTGACGTGACGGTTTTGGAGCGTGGTGAGACCGAAAGAGTCGTTATGTTTTTTGTACTCTTTGTTGCCGATCCGGATAGCTGTGGTTTCCAGTAACCGCACGATGGTCGCAAGAACCTTGCTTCGAGTGAGACGCTTCTCTCTGAGATCCCGCGCAACGCGACGTCGAATTACGGGCAGCGCCTTCGCAAACGCGGCCATGCGATGGTACTTGGTTTGGTCGCGCGCAACCCGCCAGTCGGGATGGTAGCGATACTGCTTTCGGCCGCGGGCATCGCGGCCGAGGGCCTGCAGATGCCCTTCGGCGATAGGACAAATCCACACCTCTGTCCATGCGGGTGGAATCGCGAGTCGCTGGATGCGTCGCAGTGTCTCTGCGCTGCGGATCACGTGACCTTTAGTATCGAGATAACGAAAGGTCTTGCCCGACCCGATCCTGCGGTAGCCCGGCATCGCATCCGATACGTACCGCAGGCCGGCAGATTTCGCCGATTCCACTCCATTGGGTGCGAGTGCCTTCACGCTATTTTCCGCACACTCACGACGGACAGATCCCGCGTCGCTGGGCCATTGACTACCTTGCCCAGGGCATCGAACCGCGATCCATGACAAGGACAGTCCCACGTCTTCTCGACTTTGTTCCAACCCACGACGCAACCCAGATGTGTGCACGTCGCGGACATCGAATGAACGTCGCCTGACTCCGAGCGGTATACAGCAACTTTGGCGGCGCCATCCCGGATGATCGCGCCTTCGCCGGGCCGAATCTCATCGACGGAGCTGACGTCCCCACCCTTCAGCCAATCTGCATATTGAACGGCGACATTCACGTTTTCCGTGACGAAGTCCTTCAATCCCAGAACCGGCTTCCTGCTCGGATCATATACCTCGAGCCAGGGATGCTCGCGCCCGTTGATCAACTCCGGCAACAATATTCCCGCTATGGTTCCGTGAGTCATGCCCATGCCCGAGTCGCCCGTCGCAATGAACACGTTCTCGAGTCCCGAGGGATCTTTGCCAATGTAGGCCAGTCCGTCCATCGTTTCGAGAATCTGACCCGACCAGCGGAAGTTCACGGTCTCGATTGGAAAGCGCTTACGTGCCCATCGTTCGAGACTTCGGAACCGCTTTCGTGGATCGTCGTCCTGACCGGTTTTATGATCCTCGCCACCGACGACCAACGTGTTCTCACCCTGCATTCGAATGTAGTGATATGGGTCGAGTGTGTCCCACAACAGTGCATGTGGAATGGAGCCCGAAGGCACGGTGGCGCCGATGGCGTACGTCCGATAGGGGAACTGCTTGGTATGAATCGAAACGACGTCGGTAATCGGAGTATTCGTCGCGACGACGACGGCCCGGGCGCGCACAATCTGACCTTTTTGCGTTTCGACTCTCGTGGGACTTCCCCCCTTCACATCGGTGACATGCGCTTCTGTAAAGAGGTGGCTGCCATTCCGGCGAATTGCCGCGACCAGCCCGTCCAGGTATTTCATGGGGTGGAATTGAGCCTGGCGTGGGAAACGAAGACAGGTGCCCGTGTCGAAACTCTCGAGAGGACCTTTGTCCACCAACGCTACCTCGGTAAGACCGACACGATGACAGGCGTCGAGCTCTCGTTTCAAGACGCGCGTCGATCTTTTCGGAGGCACGAAAAGGAAACCGTCGAGCCTTTCGAAGTCGCAATCGATGCCTTCCGACCCCACGATGGATTCGATCTTCGAAATTGCCTCGGTGTGGCTTTGGGCGGCGCGGCGCGCTATATCCCGGCCGCGAATCTTTTCTAACTTAAAGTAGCGATCATCGAGTGCATGGGTCAGGTGTGCAGTCGTGCGCCCGGTTTCCCCACCACCCACGGAGCCGTCTTCCAGTACGACAACGTCGGCTCCGGCGTTGCTCAACATGTAGGCTGTGCTCAAGCCAGCGATGCCCGCTCCGATGACGCAGACATCGCATGTTTGATCGGCTGTGAGGGGTTCGAGCTGTGGCGGTTGGATGTCCGTCCATACCGATGACGTGGTTCCTGTATCTCTGGGCATGGCTGTTCCCTCCAGACCAGAGACTGCAAACGAGGTGCCTTCAACAAGGAACATGGAGGACAGCAAGCGGGAGTCGTTCTAAGCCGTCGGACTTGTCTGTTTTTGATACATCACGTCACGGCTCTCCTCGCACCCCGCCGGGGTGCGGACTTGGTCTGGCCGCCGACCTGGGGTGGCTCGCTATCGCTCGCACACCCCGGGCGACCATCCCTGCACGCCTCCGGCGTGCAAGAGACCAGCCCGGAGCCCTATCGGGGGGCGATCTGGTATCGGACTGTCACTGTGGCACGAACATCAATCTCGCCCGGTGATACTGGAGTCGGAGCCATTTCCGGAGCCGCGCGCGCCATGGCGAAAACCTCGCCCCGGTCCTGCTGGAAGATCGACACGCCGGACTCCGACGCTTCCAGAACGCCGACGATTCGGACACCCAACGCTTCAGCCATGGCCTCGGCCTTTCGCTTCGCTTCCGCTACGGCCTGGCGCAGCGCCTTCTCTCGAATCGGCAAATCGTCCTTCAAACGAAATCGAACGCCCTCGAGTTGATTGGCTCCGGCCGTCAATCCCGCATCGATAACGGGGCCGATCCGCGTGAGGTTATCCAGATCGATGACGACGGTGTTTGTCGCATTGTAGGCAACAACACGAGGAGCCTCTCGATTGTCCGGGCGCTGCGCGCCGTAGATGGGGCTCAGGGTGAGACGCGAGGTCTGGATTTTTTGCGCGGGCACTCCGAGTTTTGAGATTTCCGCCAATATCGCCTGGACCGCGCGGTTTGTTTGATCCTGCGCGGCCTGAGCCGTCGGCGCCTGCCGAACAACGCCCAGGCGAACCGTGGCTTCGTCAGGGGCGGCTTGAAGATCCGCGGTACTGCTGACGACAATCACGGGCGGCGCCTGCTGAGGCTGTTGGGCAAGAGCGATCGTAGGCACAACCGCGACAAACAATAAAAGAATGATCGTTCTCGTTTTCATAGGACTCCGTTTCAAGGTCGATTCCAAAAACTCCCGATCGAGATTCTCCAGCGCGTGGCTCCATCAAAATTCGTCCCCACCGTCACGCCAAGCAGACCCAGGGGCGTCGGCGTGAAGACTCCAGCCGTCGCGCTTCGCTGCGAATCCCAACCGTTGCTGACGGAGTCGATCGTCCCCGCTTCATACCAAGCACCCCATATTGGACGAAAGGCGACGTTCTTCGGATTCATGCCACGGTGAAGAAATCCGAGTCCGCCCAGGAGCACCGTCTCGCCACGAAACTCCTGATAGCGAAACGCGTCAAGTTCGCCCAGCCCTCCGACGCTGGGCTGATCGTAGAACGTTACGCTGCGCCCCATGGTGGTATTGGTCTTGCCCATTGCCACGAGGGAGATGTCCTGCGTCAGCAGGTGGAAGTGGTCAAAGTTCAAATCGAGATAGGGAAAAGAGTGTTTTCGAAAGCTGTAGCCCGCAGAACCGTTCACACGCGACCCACGCGTTGGAAGCATTCCGGAGTCCTGCGTGTTGAGGATTCCGACGACTTCGGGATTAACGAACCCGGTGTTCGAGGCGGGAGGTCCAAAGGCGATCATGGGGTCGCTATATCGGTCGTAACCGCCCCTCGCGCCGACTCGAAATTGAAGTTGTCTCCATGTACCGATCCCACCATAAATGGATGCTTCGAACCGCACTCGGGAGTGATCCTGACGTTCGTCGTCACCGATGTATTGATAGAAGCGTGTTCGCTCGAAGGTGATTCCCGGAGCCACGAAGAAGTTGCTGCCGTCGAAGGGATGATAGTACTGCACGGAAACCCCGGGGCTCGGCCCGACAAATAGTGCGCCTATGAATCGAGACTTATAAGCGCTTCCGGGGATCGCGGATCCGGCGATTCTCAGAGTGGGACGTCCGGGTTCGTTAACGGAGTACTGATAAAAGAACGACGGCCGCAGCATGAATTCCGTACTGCGGCGCTCTTCAATTTCGATGTCATAACCCGCCGGTGTCGGTTGTGATCGCCAGCCAAAATAGGCGTTGGGCAATGAAGCCGTTGACGTGAGTCGAGTCAACAGCGGCTCCAGATTCTTCGCCGACACGCCATCTCCGACCTTTCGATTCAATTCGCGTGCAGCGCTCTTCGCAATCCCGGCGTCATCAGCAGTGACCCGCGCGACCCTTCCCGATGGCGGAAGGCTGCGACGACGAGACTCTTTTTGCCGGCGGTAGGCCTCCCACTCTTCGGGCGAAACAGATAGTTTCTGCAACGCAACCTCATTCATAGACGCCGCGGCATAACCGGCATCAATGATGACCTTGGTCTCCTGGAAACTTAAGGAGTTCCGATTGCCAAGGTCCACCGTGATCTCGATGTTGGCGAGGGCTCGGTTTTTCTCCTCGCTCTGGGTCACCGCAATGTTGATGGTCTGACGGACAATGTCGGTCAGTGTGCGCAATTCTAAAACGTTGGCGGGAGCGACGCGGAGCGTCACTCCGATCACGACGTCGGCTCCCATATCCTTCGCGACGTCGGTTGGCAGATTGTTCACCAGACCGCCATCGCCGAGCAGCCGGCCATTCCAGTCGACGGGTGTGAAGACTCCGGGAATAGCCATCGTCGCCCGCAATGCTCGTGGGAGACGTCCGTCATGCAGGATGAACGCTTCGCCAGAAAGGAAATCGGTCGCGACACATCGGAACGGGATTGGCAAATCGTCAAAGCTCGCGACATCCCAGTACGCGGCTGTCTCACCACTTAACAGTTGAACCAACGATTGGCCGGAGTTGATTCCTGAGGGCAGCGAAAGACTGCTTCGGAGCGGAATGGAGTAGGGGCCGGTAATACGATTCCACTCCTGTTTTTCGGAGACGGAACGATCTTCGTAGGGGGATGTGCTTCGGAGGAGCTGGTCCCAGTCTCCTTCCTGCACAATTCTTTCAAGATCGGCGGCAGAGTGTCCTGTGGCGTAAAGACCGCCAAGTAAACCGCCCATGCTCGTCCCGGCGATGCGGTCGACGGGGATTCGGTGTTCTTCGAGGTAACGCAAAACTCCGATATGCGCCAGGCCGAGCGCACTTCCACCACTCAGCGCGAGGCCGACAACTGGGCGCGAGCGTTGTTGTGGCGTGGCACGGGCGAAGAGGTTCGCGCTGACGCACAAAACCAATGCCGCGGTGACACTACCGAAGCGTCTCATCTACCGCCGCCTCATCGGATGAGCCTCGTCGCTACAGAGCTTAATAAATTTAGGGTTTTGTGTTCAGAGAAAAGCTCAGACGCATGCCGGGCAAACCGTGGATCGACATGAAACAATCCAGACACATGCTGGGGGTCGATCGAGGAATCCCTGCCTCCAAAAATTCGGATCGTGACTGGGGACGATGGACAAGCGAGCGCTCCGCTTGTCGCCAGTTCCTCGATAGCCCGATGCGTTTGGTCATAAAACGACTTTGATGAATGAGAAGCAGGCTATGCCGCCTGCTTCTGGAATTCTTCAACCAACTCCCACACGGTGAGCGAACTGCACTTAGGGCAGCGCGTCATCGTCTGACCTTTGCGAAACTTCTCCTCAATCTCGCAGCACTCGGACATGTAGAGACCGTTCCGTTCGCAATCGTTGCCAGTTTTCATGTGCGTCTCCTTCCATTTTTCCATGACCAAGTGATATGCATTCCTGATTCCGAATCAAGTGGCGCAGGATTTGAGCCCTTGGAAGACCTTGGACACCCTGGCATGGAAATTTTGGACGGAAGAAATCCAATACGAACCCAATTTCCTTCTTACTGTTGTGATCTCAATAATGTCAGCAAAGCCGTCCGCTGTGCAGGAACCAAAAGTCCAACGACCTTCGTCAGAGTGTCGCGCTCCAACTGCTTGAGCGCTGACGGATCGGGCGTTCCCTGGGATTCCCGTGCCAGATTCACACGCGCCGCCTTCTGGTCGTCGAAGAGCGCCTGAACCTTGGGAAGCTGTTCGGCGGTGAACGGTGTGCCGGCCTCATCCATCGCGACGCGGAGGGCGTCGAAACCTCCACGAGATCGAATCTGCGTGCGCGCCATTTTGGTGAGAACGGACTGCTGAGCCGGGTTCAGCGACGGCGAAGACGCGATCTTTCCGAAAAGCGCGTCGTTCATCTGCACCATCTCTACTTCGAGAGCATCCAGAATTTCCGGAGGCACTCTGGAACTCGGAGGCTGTCCACCACCACGCGCTGCAAGCGCAGCCAGAAGGGCGGGGTTCACTCCACCCGGGGGCAGCGCTCCTCGAGCACCCGCTGGAGGTGCCGTCGGTGTACCGGCAGGCGTTGCAGGGGCCGCGGGCGGCGTTGTCGCTGTCGAGGGCGCAACTGTAGGTGGCGTAACTGTAGGTGATGGTCCTGCAGGCGGTGTTGCTCCTGGCGTCGGAGCGCTTGCGCCGGGGGTTGGTGCAGGCGCGCTCGCGGCTCTCGCCGCCATCATCTGCTGGCCATGCGTCTGAATGGTCTTCCGCATGACGGCAATCTCGGATTCGAGCAATTTGTTCAGCTCAGTTTCCTGCTCTTTCGTCAGCGGCGCTTCAGCTTTGACCAGGGCATCTCGCAGCCGGACGAGCCGATCTGGCGGTGGAATCGGTGTTGCGGCCCCTCTTGCCGGACCCGGTGCGCCGCGTGGAGCGGGTGCGACAGGGCCGAGCAAACTGCCGGCATCGCCAAACGCACCGAAATCCACGTCCTGGGCGTACGCCGACGTGCCGAGCAGGAAAAGCGCAATCAGACTGAAGCATCTCTTCATAGCAGCCCTCAATTGCCGGAATTAAAACCTTGTCTGTAGCGAAAGGGTTATGGATCTTCCCTGTCCCCAACCTGTTGCCCTGCCAAACAGCGGGGATGTTATCACGCCACCATAACCGTTCACTCTTGTGTTGTTCAGCAGATTCTGCACCTGCACGTTGAACGTGATCAACGGGTTCAAAAGAGACGGTGGAGTTGTGGGGGTCGCCGAAGGGTTCGGCGCCCCGAGGATCAAGTTCGGTTGGCTGATGAGAATCTGCTGGATCGTCGCCAGCGGGATACCTGCCTGGAGCGCGGATTGAATCAACTGGTCCTGCGCCGATAGCGCAGCAGTCGCTGCCGGCGCGCCCGCCGCTCCCGTCGGAGCATCGGCTAACGCGGGATTCTTCTTTTTCTTCCGGAGGCTGATGCCAGGACTCGTCCAATTCATGTTCACCGTGTATTGGCCGGGTCCACGTAACGAATTGCGGGGGACGCCTGCCGGCCTGTCGTTGATCGATTGATCGAGATTTTCGTCCTTACCGGTTGTGATCGTATAGGCGCGGCCTGTATTGCCGTTGAAATTGAAGTTAAAGTTGCCAATCTTCGGAGGCCGCACGGAGAACGTTCCCTGGAACCGGTAACGCTGGTCATTGCGCGCCCAATCGTCCCGGACGTTGTAGGGGTTCTGCCACTGAGCATCGTCCTCCTGCCACGTCCAGCCGGTTTGGAATGTTCCGGATAGTTGTGTGCCAAAAATCTTCTTGGAGGGGACCTGAACCAGGAAAGTCAGATTCTTTGCAAACAGATTCCCGACCGACTCAAATCGGTTGATGCGACCGACATACGGATAAAAAGGCCGCAACTGGTCGATTTCATCCCGCGTCAGTAGCGGGTCCAAAGGAACGCCGGGATATGGGGCATTGATATTTCGATTCCGCAACTGATGCACACCTCGATTGATACCGAAGGTTGCGTTCACTCGCCAGTTTTTCGGAAGGGCTTCGCTGAGCTGTAGTTGAGTGTTAATCGTATAAGGCGCTTCAAAATTTGGATCTCTCATCTGAAGAGAACTGCCGACGCCTGTTGTGCTCGCTTGAGTGAACCCGCCAGCAAAGGGATCGGGATACGAAGGATTGGAGATGACGGTATTGAATTGCCGAGTCGTCCCGTCGCCACGCAACAATTGCTCCCATTGAAAAATGGGAAAACCGATGTTGGGATAGGTCAGCCTGGCTCCCAGGCTGATGGTGTGTCTCTTCTTCAGCTGAACCTGCAACTGGGTTGTTGGTGAGATGTTGTTGTAATCCCGAAGGTGCGTTTGGACGCTGTATTGCAGCCCGGCGGAATAGCTCATTGTCGGCGAGATCCGATACGTGACGTTCGCCGAGATATTGGCATCCGTGTGACTCACTTCAGCCAGGGGATTGCCCGATGTTTGAGTAAAGGTCAGCGGCGTTCCCTGGAGGTAGTCCTCCAAACTCGAAAACGTGAACGTGCCGAGATAGTTGTTTTCCGTCAGGTTGTGATTCGACTGGTGATTCACATTCAGCGCGAATTGGAAATTCAACTTGGGGTTGGGGGTCCACCGCAGGTTGTCGTTGAAATTCCACGAGGTGTTCGTGGATTCGCTTCTGTTCTGCGCGCCACCGCCATTGAAGGCATCCAGAACATTGATCGCAATCGCATTCGTACGCGGCGTCGTACGCGAACTGTTCCGGTTCATGCGAAACGAGATCGTGTTGGTCATTTTGGGCGAGATCGTCTTGTTGTCGGAGATCTGGAAGTTCCACCCATGACTGCTGCCGTCGGAAGCACGCTCTTCGAGCGTGAGATTGCCGATACCCTGATTCAGGTCTTTCTGTCTGTTGTAGTTGACGCTGTAGTTCACCTGGTGAGTCTGGGAGAAGAACCAAT
>Ga0111539_10008532_pt1 | contig 13018 bp, 14 predicted proteins | sample RhiMethybrSRZTD1_FD_79667 | JGI IMG/M metagenome (GOLD analysis project Ga0111539, IMG submission 79667) | Populus rhizosphere microbial communities from Tennessee, USA - Rhizosphere MetaG P. TD hybrid SRZTD1 (version 2) (version 2) | ecosystem: Host-associated > Plants > Roots > Rhizosphere >...
GGCTGTTGACAAATCTTCGGCAGACTTTGCCCCAACTGCTTGAAGCCCTCAAGCTCTTTCGTCCATTGACCGACCCGCGAGGCGAGACTCAGCGGAGTGCAATCGCGAATATCCACTTTTTTTAAGGACATTTCTGTCCATCGACGGGAAAAAATGTTGAGGGCGGCTCGAAGGAGCAAGGACCCATCGTCATGATCGACAGCAACGCGCAGCACCGCCCGCCAATAGATCCACCACTTGGACGGATTAAGTGCAAATCGTAGAAGTGTAGTTCGGCCCAGGTCACGATTCTCCCCTTCCCACAATTACTGCAGGTTCCGTTCTTCTTCCAACCTGCATTCTGGCGCTATGGCCTCACAACGATAGACCAGCAATGGTCACTTCAGCGACATTGCCAGTAGGTGCTCCCGCTCATCGCGTGCGGCGCGGGTCGCTCACCCAGTAGCGCGGTCCGGGACCAAGACGGGCAGCTCGATCTCCTGGGTTTGCCAGCTGACATCGCTCCAACGAGAGGCAGCCGCAACCGATGCACTCAGTTAGGCTTGCCCTCAGGCGATTAAGCAACGCGATCTGCTCATCAATGCGACCGGACCAGCTGCGCGATAGCTTCCCCCAGTCCGGTCCCTCCGGCACTCGGCCTCCAGGCAATTTTTGCAGTTCTCCCGCTACCTCATCGAGCGTCATCCCAATTTTCTGCGCAAAGACAATGAAGGCAATCCGACGAAGCACAGCCCTCGGATAGCGCCGGTGACCCGAGCCGGCTCGTTCAGACCTGATCAACCCTTTGTCCTCGTAAAAGCGCAGAGCCGACGCAGCCACTCCACTGCGTCGTGACACCTCGTTAATGGTTAGCAATGCGGACATGACAATCCAATACCAAATTTTGTCCTTGACTTCAAGTTAACTTTAACTTCTAGCCTGAGGCAAGTTTAGGGGAGGGAGTGTAGCACCAGAAACTCTGGAACCAGCACTTCCCCCGAAATGTCAACACCGTCGGAGCTTCGCGGGCACACAGGGGCTGAACTACGCCGTATGGATCGACGAGAAGCGCACCGGGAAACCCGCGAAAGATCCGCATGGGGTGCAGTGGGTTCTGAATTCAAAATGCCAGGAAGTTAAAAATCCGGCTTTACGCGAAATCCGTTCAGCCAAACCCTGGTTTCATCGCAAACGAAAGCATAAGGAGATCTCAATGAATCACAACTCAGAACATTATTCGCAGGAAACGTTCAAAGGTTTGCGCGTGGCGATTACGGGGGGCACGTCGGGTCTCGGGTTGGCGCTCGTCCGGGAACTGACGGGTCGCGGAGCCAGGGTCGCATTTGTGGCCCGCAAGCAAGGAGGTGTGGAGCGGGTTGTCTGCCAGTATGCGGGCACCCATGGCATTGTTGGAGATGTCTCTCAAAAAGAGGATATTCACCCGATCGCGATGCAGGTCACGGCCATGCTGGGAGGACTCGACGTCCTCATCAACAACGCCTCAGACCTTGGACCCGCCCCTCTGGCGCTCTTGGCCGACACGGAGTGCGAGGACCTTGAGCGCGCTCTTGCCACCAACGTGCTGGGCCCATTCCGGCTGACAAAGACCTTGCTGGGCACGCTGGCTTCTTCGGCGCGTGAAGGCCTCGGAGCGGTTGTTGTTAACATCTCGAGCGACGCAGCGGTCAATGCTTATCCCCGTTGGGGCGCTTACGGAGCCAGCAAGGCTGCATTGCTTCATCTGAGTCGCATCTGGAACGAAGAACTTTCTACCGAGGGCATCTCAGTCTTGTCGTTCGACCCGGGCGACATGGACACGCCCTTGCACGCGATGGCGGTTCCCGACGCAGATCGGTCCCAACTCGGGCATCCGGAAACGGCAGCACGGTTGCTGACAGAAGCGATTGGCAAGCGGATCTCGGTCATCCGTGAAAGTTTCCATCAGCCTTGTGAGGAGGTCGTGCCATGCTAGCTGCGCATCTTCCCATCCAGCGGCCGAGCGAAGCCAAATTGCTCGTTGTTGATGGCCTGGGAAATATCCGACATTGGGTACGCGAGAAATTCGCCGATCTGCTGCATCCTGGTGACTTGGTCGTTGCCAACGATGCCGCCACCCTTCCGGCTAGCCTTTCGGGAGAGCACGAGCGCAGTGGGCGCCCTGTGGAAGTGCGACTTGTCGGATGGGGCTCACTTCGCCCTGAGGCAATCCGCCACGCCACCGCGGTGGTCTTTGGGGCAGGAGACTTCCGCACGCGGACCGAAGACCGTCCTTTGCCCCCTGAGCTGGAGGCAGGTGACCGCTTAGCATTGGGCCCGCTGGGAGCGAAAGTCGAGGCTTTGTTGGGTCACCCTCGCCTTGCACAGCTGGCGTTTCACGGTTCACTCCACAAGATCTGGGAAGGCCTAGCACGACACGGTCGTCCCATCCAATACTCTCACGTGAAGACCCCGCTGGCGCTCTGGCACGTATGGACACCCATCGCTGGTCCGCCGGTTGCATTTGAGCCGCCCTCCGCCGGGTTCACTCTTGACTGGCGCACGCTGGCATTGCAGAAACAGCGAGGGGCGAAGTTTGCCACGATTACCCACGCGGCCGGAGTGTCATCTACCGGTGACGCAAGGTTGGACGCCCTGTTGCCGCTCGATGAGCCGTATCACATTCCCTCAAACACGGCTTCGGCTGTAAATCAAACTCGAAAGCGAGGCGGGCGCATTGTGGCAATCGGTACTACCGTGGTCCGCGCGCTGGAACATGCGGCCCAGCTCGACGGTTCAGTGCGGGCGGGCACTGGTTTGGCAACTCAGCGGATCACCAGCCACAGCCGGCTGCAAGTGGTGGATACTCTGCTTTCCGGCACCCATGAACCTGGCACTAGCCACTATGACCTCTTGGGAGCCTTTGTGGATGAGAAAACTCTGAATCGAATAGATCGCGAGTTGCACGCCCTGAACTACCTGACCCACGAGTTTGGTGATTCGGTGTTTGTGGAACGGATGGCTGAGGCGAACTCGGAGGCCCCACCCACACGGGCGTTGGTGGCTTGAGTTCGTTCAGGAGGTTGAGTTTTTCAGAACTAGGACTGGGATGGCCGATAGTTCAGGTTTGGTATGGACCCGCTGCAGCGGCTGTAAGGAGCTAGCGCAGCGCCGGGGCGCAGAAATAAGTGATCCCGTTTTGAGGGCGCTGGGCCCGGAGGGTTGACCCCTGATCCGCGCCCGGTTGGGTGCATCAGCCTCGATACGTCGGACAAACGAACTGCCGATCACATTGTTAAAGAAAGCGGTCACGTGTGCTATGCAACCTGCTCAGACTGGTAGATAGATTCGAGACCTCCACAACCTGATTAGCCATTGAAGCTTTCCTTGGCGCTAACCTTTGAAGAAACCTTTGGAGAAAAACTGATCCTAATCCTTCTCGCCCGAGGGCATAGAGCTTGTACCGAAGCATAAGCGGAAAGGTCACGAGCTCACATGGAAGGATCTCATTAGCGGACAGGCGGCGCTTGCCGTAGCACTGAATGCCTCGCCAGGCCCGGGCTAACCGTCACGCGTTACACGCCTTGGTCTCTGCATATTCTTTCTTCAGGATGGTAGCCGTTCACTTCGAGTTCCCTCTTCAAACTCTTATCAAGCTTAGGCCGCGTCAGGGACTGAGAGAAATAGTCGGAATTATCGAAACGAAATAGCCCTGCGCTAACCGCGCGCCAGCGGAATGTCCACCCACAAAGATCCGTGTGCGATCGCCGCCCATACCTGGCGATGTTCCTGTGTACCCAGCCGACAGACTTGGCGACGTCGCCATGATGGCCGTAAAGCGCGTGGCACCAAAAATAAGGGTTGACATATTCTTGTATGGGAATATATTGACCATATGGCAAGGGCGGCGACAACTTCGGATGCTTTCAATGCTGTGGCTGAGCCGCGGCGGCGGGATATCCTGAGCTATTTGGCGTTACAGGAGAGATCCGTCAGCGAAATTGTCGAAGAGCTGGAGATAGAGCAGCCGTCGGTATCGAAGCACCTGAAGGTGCTAAAGGAGGTCGGGCTGGTGGAGGCACGAAGGGAGGGGCGTCAGATGCTATACCGAATGAATGCGAGGGCGATTCGACCGTTGCACGAATGGACCAGCACCTTTAGGCGGCTCTGGCGGCATCAACTGATTAGCGTGAAAGAACACGCGGAGAGAAAAGCCGGGTTGTAACTCGGCCGAGAATTTTAGTAACAGGAGAGGGGGAGCAATGCCAATCGCAAGACAAATCAGTATTGAAGACTTGACGCTAAGCGCAACCGAAGAGATTCACGTTCGCGCCTCGGTTGAAACAACGTTCGAGTCATTGCTGGAACAACTCGGACCGCTGAATGAGGTGCCTGAGAAAGGGCCAATGCCGATGAAACTGGAGGCTTGGCCGGGCGGAAGATGGTATCGCGAACTCGGAAATGGCAATGGTCACTTCTGGGCACACGTGCAGGCGATCAAGCGACCGACACTGCTGGAGCTTTGCGGGCCACTCTTCATGTCGTATCCAGTTTCGTCCAACCTGCAATACCGATTGAGCGAAGAGGCTGGAGGAACCTTGATCAAGTTCCGGCACCTGGCGCTTGGGCTGATTGAAGAAGACCACCGGAAAGGAGTTGTTGCTGGTTGGTCCAGTATTCACGCTCGTGTGAAAGCGATGGCCGAAGGGGGCCGTTCGAAATCCAGTTCGGTTCAGTAAACGAAACCAGTCATTTCAACGGATTATGAAATAAACGAAGGGAGAATCACGATGTCGATCGCGCAAGCTATTTTGAAGGAATTTGAAGAGCAAGCACCCATCACCCGGAAATTTCTGGAGCGTTTGCCAGAAGACCAACTCGCCTGGAAGCCGCACGAAAAATCCATGTCAGCGGGGCAGCTTGCGTTTCACCTTGCCTTCGTGCCCGGTGGGGTGGTCCGATTTGTCCAGAACACTCCCGCACAGGCCCCGGACTTCAATTTTCCACAACCCACAAGCCGGGAAGAAATTCTTAAAACGTTCGATGAGAGCATTGCGGCCGTGAGGAGTCTGCTGCCTGGGCTGAACGACGCAAAGATGCATGAAACCTGGCGCCTGCTGCAGGGTGACAAGGAAGTAATGGCCTTGCCACGAGAGAAGTTCCTCCGCGACGTGATGCTCAACCATTGGTACCAGCATCGCGGTCAGTTCAGCGTGTATTTGCGGATGCTCAATGTGCCTGTGCCCGCGAGCTGGGGCCCCAGCGCCGATGAACCGCCGCCTTTCCTGCAAAGAGCCCAATCGGCGTAATTATCCCTCTGGGAGGAATCTATGTGCCCCGCATGTTTTGCAAGCACCGCCTTGCTGATTACAGGCGTCGCCTCTACCAGCGGCGGCGTAGCCGCAATCACCGCACGATTACTTCGCAAGAAGAAAGCTCCAAAGTTTCTGAGTTTCCCAACCAAGTGCAAAACCAGAAATGAGCGCGTGCCGAGCGGCGCTTGCGCCGGCCACGAGTGAAGAGACTGTTAGAGATCCGAGAAGAACAAACAAGGAGAAGGACATGCAACCGCAACCACAAAAAGCAACACTTGATCAACACAGAGTCGTTCCGCAGGAAGAGTGGCTCGCCGCTCGCAAAGAACTGCTAAAGAAGGAAAAGGAGTTCACGCGGTTGCGCGATGAACTGAGCGAGAAGCGACGGGAACTTGCGTGGGAGAAAGTCGAAAAGGACTATGTGTTTGATGGACCGAACGGAAAACTGGCGCTGGCTGATTTGTTTGAAGGGCGGAGCCAGCTGATCGTGTATCACTTCATGCTGGGACCGAATTGGGTGGAAGGCTGCCCGAGCTGTTCGTTTCTCGGCGACCATTTTGACGGCATGCTGCCACATCTGAATGCACGAGACGTGACGTTTGCCGTGATTTCGCGGGCACCGCTTGCGCAAATTCAGGCATTTCAGAAGCGGATGGGCTGGAAATTCAAGTGGTTTTCCTCGAACGGGACGGATTTCAACTTTGATTACAAAGTTTCGTTCAAGCCGGAAGAGCGGGTTGATGGAAAGATCGCCTACAACTACACGATGATGGATTTCCCGAGCGAAGAGGGACCGGGCGCCAGTGTGTTTTACAAGGACGTGGCCGGGACTGTTTTCCATACTTATTCGACCTATGCGAGAGGTTTGGACATTTTTCTCGGTGCGTATAACTTCCTGGACATTACGCCAAAAGGACGCGACGAGGAAGGGCTGGCGCATACGATGTCCTGGGTGAGGCATCACGACAAATACGAAAAGAATCAAGTCGTGGACGCGAAGGCCCAGTATGCGGAGCCCGCGAAACTCCACGACTGCTGCCAGAAAACGGAGGGTGCGTAAGAACTCGTAACGAGAACTTGAAAATGTGATAGGGCCGGCGATTTTTGCCGGCCTTGTTTGTTTTATCGCGAAGACAGCAGGATTCGGCGTCAGCCTTTGAGAAGAGGCGTCCAGACAAGCATAGGAGACGGCGTACGATTCGCCGATGCGTAATATGGAATCAACGTCAGAGAATTCTTCGACGGCTTGTTCGAGATCGCTCCAGAAGGGAAATAGAGCGAGCTCCGCGCATCGGATGGTTTAGTCGTTGGACTCTCGTGGCGCAAGAGCCTGATAGAAGAGGCAGTCATAGAAGGTAGGCGAAGGGTTGCCAGATCCGCAATCAATCAGCCAAGCCGACGCTGTAGGCCCGAGTTACAGAGCGAGAATATTAGGTTTTCGGGGGTGAAGTTTCGATTAGCGGCTACAGCCTCCGATACCAGATGTTCCGGAACTCCACCTTGAAGGGTGGGCCAACGTGCATTTGAAAACCAAGAACACCTTCGAGGGCGCGGTTCTTGGTGTCCTCGTCGATGAGCACGGCCACCAACCGACCATTCAGGAACTGCATCAGCATCGGCCCGCGGCCGATGATGTGATACTGGTTCCAGTCGTTGGTCTTCAACATGCCGCCCAGCTGAGCGGCATCCGCGATTGTGCCGAGGTTCTTGTACTGCTGGTCGTCGGTAATCCGAACCGCCTGCCCGCGGGAGACGATCACATTGCGGCCCCTTTCCTCGTGGATGTTCCCGGTGAATCGGTCGCCGAAATCGGCGTCCGCCTGATACCCCTTCAGCATAGTTCTGGCCTGTTTCATCTCTCACTTCAGTGTGTAGAGAAGGCGGACGATCTCCTTTCTGCGCATCTCCGCCTGCGCCTCCTGTTTTTTTTGGCGCTCAAGGAACAGCTCGGACATGGCCCGGGCCTTTTGCGGGTTTCCGGCTTTCTGGTAAGCCTGCGACAAACGGTAGCAGGCGGCCGCAGAAGCTGGGTCGAGCCGCACTGCGCTTTCGAGGGCGCGGATCGCCTCCGGGTAGCGCGCTTGCTCGAAGTAGATCTTGCCCAGAGCGAGGTGGGCGTCGGCCAAGGTTGGGTCCAGTTGGAGGGCCTTTTCGAGCAGGCGCACAGACTGCGCCACGTCGGAGGAGAGGCTCACGGCATACACGTAACAGGGAAAGGCTTGGTCCGGTTTCAACCGGAGGTACTCCTGGAATTTCCCGGAGACCCAGCTCCCGGCGAACAGTTCCCGCTGGTCGGAGAGCAAGAGGAAGGTGCGTGCGAGGAACGAGTAAGCGATCTCCGATGGCGGCCTCATTTCGGTGGCGGCTTTCAGCGTCGCTATGACCTCCGGGTACTTCCCGCGGGCAAAATAGGCGGCCGCCAGTCCCAGGCGCGGCTTGAGGCGTTGGGGCAGCTGTAAGGTCGCGGTGGAAAAGATCTGCTCGGCGAGCTCGAAGTTGTGGTGGGCCAAAAACTCATAGCCCAGGGCGAAGTAGTAATCTTCCTGACTGGGGTCGAGGCGAATGGCGGCTTGATAGGCGGCGACAGCCTTGTCGTAAAGGTTCTGTCTCTCATAGATGTCGCCCAGCAGGTGATGCAGGTCTGCGCGAGTCTCCCGCTGGACGGCTGCCTCGGCAAGATTTCTTGCGGTTTCGACGTTGCCGCCTTGCAGGTGAACAACCGCCAGGTTGTAGGACACATCGGAGGACTCGGGCCACAGGGTTCGAGCGCGTTCGAGCACGCGTAATGCAGCCGGGACGTGGCCGTGAGCGGCGAGTGGGGAGGCGAGCTGAAAGTAGAAACGCGGGTCGGCGGGGGCGAGTTTCAGCAGGCGGCCAGCGGTTTCCTCGACTGCCTGGCCCGAACCAAGCCCCAGTTCAGCCTCGAGTAAACCCTGGAGCGCGGGCAGGTCTTGCGGGCGCTGAGCGGCGACTCGTTTCAAGTAGCGCGCGGCTTCGGCAAACTTCCGGTGCTTGAGCTCTATCAGCCCGAGGTTGAAGCCGGCGTCCGCGTCGCTGGGCTGCAGCGACAGAGCCTTTCTGAAGTAACGCTCGGCCTGTGGCTCGTCGCCGAGTTGGAGGGCGTTGACCCCGAGATTATTCAGAATGGGAACCGAGTTGGGCTGAAGCGCGAGAGCCTGGAGAAACGCACCGCGGGCTTTAGCGTGGTCGCCCTGCTGCGAGTGCGTTACCCCAAGCCGGAAGAGCGCTTCCGCGTCGCGGCTCGCCTGCCCGAAAGCGGGAGAGGCTAATAGAAGGAGCGCGAGTGTCCGCACCGGCGCTCACCAGAAAAACTTCAGAGCGAACTGAATCTGACGCGAAAGCCGTGAGAACGTGACGGGAATTCCCGCTCCTGAGATTCGCCCGTAAGCCCCAGATCCGAACGTCGAGTTCGGGAGATTGAACTGGGGCGTGTTGAAGACGTTGAAGAACTCCACCCGCAATTGCACGGACCGATGCTCGTCGATGGAGGTGTTCTTCAGCACCGACCAGTCGACCTGCTTCGTCCCCGGCCCTTCCAGAATACCAATCCCTGCGTTCCCGTAGGTGAGATTCGCAGGCGTGGTAAAGCAGTCGGTATTGAACCAGCGATCCGGCGTACGGGTCTCGAGCCGGACGTCGCACCCTGAAATGCGGTTGGCCCGGCTGCCCAGGCCGGTGTTCGCCAACGAAGTCGCCAACGCCACGGTAAAAGGCTCGCCGCTGTAGAAGTTCATAATCCCGCCGGAGCTCCAGCCCTCCACAAGCCTCCGCGACACACCTGTGACTCCCGAGGCAAACTTTTTTCCAGGGCCGAACGGTAGCTCGTAGTTGAAGCTGGCGATCAAGCGGTTGCGAATGTCCCAGTTGAGCCGGCCCCGTTCGGCTCCGCGGTTGTAGAAATCCTGCGCCTTGCTGCCCTCGCCCACGTAGTCGGAGAGCGTCTTGCCATAGGTGTACGACGTCAGCAGCGTTAGCCCTTGTGAGTAGCGCTTTTTCACTGTGAGCTGGGCCGAATGATGCGTCGAGCTTCCCGCGTCGGCCTGCCCGTTGATATTGGCGAACGCAGGGAAGGGACGCCGTGCGGCCACCGCTCCCGGGCCGGGTCTCGGGTCGTTGATTCCCAGGTTCACGAAAAACTTGGTGGCTTTCACGCCCACGTACGACGCAGTCACCGCCAAATCGCGCACCACCTCGCGCTCGACGGTGAGATGCCAGTCCTGCATGTAAGTGGTACGCATGTCTGGATCCTGCCAGCGGCCGCTGAAAGTGAATCCTGGGACCGCATTGGGCAACACCACGCCATTCACCACAGGTACTGGAGTCAAGGCGGGGAAGCCGTCTTCGAGTCGATTTGTCGGCTGCGTGGCGCTGTTCACGATATTTTGGCCCGAAGTATAGGGCGGGTTCTGCACCATCGTGAAGATAGTCCCCTGAAATCGGTTGTAGCCGGTCAGATCGTAGAAGACCCCGTATCCGGCGCGGATCACGCTTCTGTCTGTCACCTGATAGGCGAGGCCGATGCGTGGAGCGAAGTTGTTCTTATCGGTCGTGCGCAGAGCGCGACCGAAGGGCGCCGATGGCGACGCCACGCGAAACCCGCCGCCCGGCACGGTCGTGTCGAAATTCGACTGACGGTCAGCCACCTCGGTGCGGGGCGACGTCAGCTCGTAGCGAAGCCCGAGACTTAATGTCAGCCGCGAGGTCAGCCGCCACGTGTCACCGGCATACCAACCCCACTCGGTGCTGCGCTGGCCAGTGAGGCCGTTCAACTTGGCCTCCTGGCCCGAACTCAGTGGCAATCCGAGCGCGAAATCCGCCATTCCACTTCCCGTCCCGCCAGGGGAGGCGGGATTATTCGTGAATGCGCCGCTGAACGTGAAGACTCCACGCTGCTGCGGTGGCTGGAAGAAATTGAATTGCCGCCGCCGCACATCGCCGCCAAATTTCAGCGTATGTTTGCCTTTGATGTAGCTAAGGTTGTCGATGTACTGAAACGTGTTAATCACGTTGATATACGGCAGAAACTCCAGCTCGCCGATGGTGCTGAAGCCCGATATGTTGATGCCCGGTAGCCCGTCGCTAAAGGGCAAGCTAGGACTGTTCACGTTGTGAATCCCCAGCTTTTCCGCTGCCTGGATGCCGTGCAGCCGATTGTTGGCCACCTCGTTGAAACGCGTGTAACCGAAACGAAACTCGTTGAGCAGGTTATGTCGGAACGTGTGCGTCGCCCCCACGACGAGCAACTGGTTTTTTACGTCGACTGGATCCGTATCGAGCGCCTTGTCGATACCCAGAAGACTGCTGGGCAAGACCGGTCGCACTGAGATCGTCAGTCCAGCATCGAAATCAGAGTAGCCGTAGCGCGCGAAAAAGTTGTCTTTTTCGGTGAGCCGGTGGTCCACCCGCACGTCAAAATTGTTCATGTTCGACGGGCGGATGGGATTGTAGACGAAGTTGTTCGCTAACCCGGGCCTACTCGGTAAAGGGTATTGAGCCTCCATCAGATTCAGCGCCGCCTGGCTCAGCCGATTGGCGGGGATCCGGTTATTCGGGAACGGCTGCCGTGTGTTCGTCGAAGAGGTATAAGTAGCCGGGTCGAATATGGGTCCCGGGAGTTCGGAGAAATCGCCCTGCCGCATGCGCACCGTCGGAACGGTGAGCACGAACGTCTGGCCCTGGCGAATGCGGCTGCCTTCATAGTCGGCGAACCAAAAGGAGCGGTCACGCTGCAGCGGTCCACCCGCGGTGGCGCCGAACTGGTTTAACTTGAACGGAGGTATCGGGCGGTCCGGAGCGTCAAAATAATTCTTGGCATCGAGCTTCTCGTTGCGCAGAAATTCAAACAGGCTGCCGTGAAACGCGTTGGTCCCCGACTTGGTCGTGACGTTGACCTGTCCTCCGCCGGTGACGCCGAACTCGGCATCCGACGTGAGAGTCTGCACCTTGAACTCCTGGATTGCATCCACCGGCGGGAACAGGATGATGCCGCCGATTGACGTCTCCATGTTGTCGATTCCGTCGAGCAGGAAGTTAGTAGAAAGATTCGATTGCCCATTGATTTGAACCGCCGATGGCGCTCGAACACTCGACAGTGACCCGCCCGAGGACTGTGCCGTCCGCGAGATCCCCGGCGTCGCTCCGGCGGTGAGCGTTAGCAGTTGGACGAAATTGCGGCCGTTGAGGGGCAGTTCGCGCACCTGCTTCTCGGAGACCACGTCGCCCAGCGTCACGCTCTGCGTCTGAATCAACGGCGCGGCCGCGCGGACTTCGGTGACTTCGGTGATCTCGCCAACTTGCAAGGCGAGATCCACGGTCGCCACCTGGTTCACCTGCAGCACGAGGCCGCTGCGGACTTCCTTCTTAAATCCGGCGCGCTCGACCGTCACTGAATACTCGCCAGGTCGCAGGGCCGGCGCCGTATAGCTTCCGTCTGCACCGCTGACCGTGTGAAACGCAATGTTTGTCTGCGTGTTGGTCACGGTGATGGACGCGCCCGGCACTACGGCACCGCTAGCGTCGCGCACAATGCCTGCAATGGTGCCTGTGTCCTTCTGCGCCCAAAGTGTTGAAATTGTGCCGCAGAGATATGCGGCGATTGCGAACACACGGAGAACGCTTTTCATGATCGACCTCCTATCCTTATGGCATTCTCTTTTGAACCCCCCCGGACTTGGTTTTTTTTGCGGGCCATGATCCCTTCGCCCTGGCTGAAGCCTGGTGTCTATCCCTTTGCCACAAGTTGAACCAGTTTGAGAATTTCTATCTAGCCTGCTGGCTAAAAACCGACCCGACCGCTGTCACCCGGCGAGCCTCCTTCCGGCACTGTTTCCGCACTGCGGCTTTGTCAACCGGCAACCAAGCTCATCTAGTTTGAATGGGGTCTTGGCCCTCATCAGTCGCAAGCCGCTGTCGAAACAGAGATGTTCCTTGGGCCCCGACAAGCAGAGCGCAGCTTGGAAGTGCCAGTGCCAGTAGATCCAGGAACCAGATCCCTGTTCTCATGATGGACCTCCGAAAGAGAACGACTCCGGGCAGATTGGGTATTTTTCGTGGCTATTATTATAGAACAGACAGTCACCTATTCCAGGTTTATTGGCGAGCGAGCATGGTGCGGTTCACTCCAACGTATCGAAGTCCGAAGCCGAGGTATCTAGTCGTGGGTCCTCCTTATTGGATGGAATGCGGCGATTGTACTGCTCTCAACTTCCGGTTCGCCGACCATCCTCTCGGAACGACGTTCGACCTGCTTCGCTGGTTCAGCGGTTTACCTCAACCGGCCGCACTTCTCACAATTGACAAACGGTAGGTGACTACGGGCGACTAAGCGCGGGAGCAGCAAAGGGGCGTTTGCGCGACAAACTACCTGCTCGATGGAGGACTCGCTGCTCTCATCCCCCTCAGTTTCTGAACCAAGGTCCTTGGACTCGGTCCGCTCGCTTGCCTGCTTCTGCACCGACGGAGACTTGGACTACGTTCAACATCTCTTCGAGAGAGAATGGTTTCTCGAGCAAGGCATCTACCGGATACATCTCAGTCAGCTGTCGAGCCCGGCTGTCTAGAAGACCCGACATCGCTATGACTCTGATATCCGGCCACTCGAAGGTGAGGACTTTGATCAGTTCAAGACCATCCATCTCAGGCATTGAGAGATCCGTAATAACAAGATCGATGTGAGCCATCGACAGCTGCTGGACAGCCTCCCGGCCATTTTCGCAAGTCACGACCGA
>Ga0111539_10008533_pt1 | contig 13017 bp, 13 predicted proteins | sample RhiMethybrSRZTD1_FD_79667 | JGI IMG/M metagenome (GOLD analysis project Ga0111539, IMG submission 79667) | Populus rhizosphere microbial communities from Tennessee, USA - Rhizosphere MetaG P. TD hybrid SRZTD1 (version 2) (version 2) | ecosystem: Host-associated > Plants > Roots > Rhizosphere >...
GTCGTAGCCTGGCCAAGAGGCGCGAGAGTTGTCGCGTCCATAAGCAGAGAGGTGGACGCAGACGATAGAGGGCTTGTGCTTTTCGAGGCTTGCGTAGTCGAGGCCCATTTTCGCTGGCAGGTCGCCACGAAGGTTGTTCATGAGGGCGTCGGCAGTCATTGCCAATTCCAAAAGCGCCGCTCTGCCGTCCTTCGTCCTTAGGTCGAGAGCGACACTCTTCTTGTTCAGATTGAAGACTTGAAAATACTCGCTGTCATTGTCACCAAGAAAATACGGGCCGGTCTTGCGGGCAGGATCGCCGCCGATCGCTGCGTTCTCGACTTTGATGACTTCTGCGCCGAGATCGGCCAGCAGCATCGTTCCATAAGGTCCCGCGCCGAACTGTTCGACGGAGACAATCCTCACTCCGCTGAGGGGCTTCATACTGGATTCCGTTTGATGAACTGCCTGGAGATAATGATCCGCTGCATTTCGTTTGTACCCTCGCCGATGCAGGTTAGGGGCGCATCGCGATAGAGACGTTCGATGTCGTATTCTTTCGAATAGCCGTAAGCGCCGTGAATGCGCATACCCTCGATCGAATTTTCAAGGGCTGCTTCGCTGGCGAAGTACTTCGCCATCCCAGCTTCCATATCGCATCGCTCACCCCGGTCGAACGCCATCGCCGCATCGGGCACGAGAAGGCGGGCTGCGCGAGCTCTCGTCGCCATTTCACCAAGCTTGAGCTGGATCGCCTGATGTTCGCAAATCGGCTTGCCGAAGGTCTTGCGCGTCTGCGCGTAGTCTGAGGCTAGCTTCAGAGCGCCTTCAGCAATGCCGACTCCCCGCGCCGCGACATTGATGCGACCGAGCTCAAGGCCGCTCGTAGCCTGATAGAATCCCTGTCCTTCGACGCCGCCGATCAGGTTATCCGCGGGAATGCGATAGTTATCGAAAACAAGCTCGGCCGTGTCGATCGATTTGTATCCGAGCTTCTCCAGCTTGCGACCGACCGTGAAACCCTTTTGCTTAGGCGCGATGAACAGGCTCATGCCTTTGTGGCGCGGCTGCGCCTCAGGATCGGTTTTGACGAGCAGGGCAAAGCATGAGCCCTCCGCGCCGTTCGTTATCCACGTCTTCGTGCCGTTAATGACGTAGTCGGTACCCTCGCGACGCGCGGTCATGCGCATGCCCTGAAGGTCCGTGCCCGCGTCGGGTTCAGTCAGAGCAAGCCCCCCGCGCACCTCCCCGGATGCGATCTTGGGCAGCCACTTGGCTTTCTGGTCCGGCGTGCCGAACTTCTCGATTGCGAGCGCCAGCATCAGATGCGAGTTGATGATGCCGGTGACCGACATCCATATCGACGAGATGATCATGATCATCTTGGAATAGGTCGCCGCCGACAGGCCGAGCCCACCATATTCCTCACTGATCGTCGCGCCGAAGAGTCCAAGCTCTTTCATCTGCTCCACGACAACAGTTGGGTAACGATCCTCATGATCGTACTGCCGGACGATCGGCTTTAGCTCGCGTATCGTCCAACGTTCGATGGTGTCGAGCAGCTCGGCATCTTCGCTGACGTTTGACATCGGGGGTGCAGAGATGATTGTCACGGGTCGCCCTTCGGTTACGAAGATTGAAATAGTCGCCTCGAGGCCAGATAGGCCCCCTCGCGCAACGTCCGCAGTTTTGCCCAGACCACATCTTCTGCGACACGGCCCCAGCCGGCTGATGTATCGAAACCGCAGTCGGTACCTGCCAAAACCCGGGCAGGATCACCCACCACTGCTGCGACGCGTTCGATTCTGTCGGCGACGACTTCCGGGTGTTCGACGATATTGGTAAGTGGATCGATTACGCCGGCGATGAGCAGCTGATCGTCGTTCAGCGGCATTTTTGCAAAGCAACGAAACTCGTGCGCGTGCCGAGGTCCAGCGAACGGCAGCACCAATCCACCGACCTTCGCCTGCTGCACGATCGGCAATATCTCTTCAAGAGGCACGTCACAATCGTGCGGCGACTCTGAATTCCCCCAACAGATGTGGAGCCGAACACGATCAGGGCGTACGTTTCGCAGAGCGCGATTGATTTCGGTCACAACCGCTTCGACAAAACCGAGAAATTCGGCGACGGGCTTATCCTTGTAGGACATGTGGCGTTCGAGCGCGAGGTCCGGCGCATCGATCTGCAGCATGAATCCCATCCGCACGATGGTTTCGTATTCGACCCGAAGTGCTTCGCCGAGCGCTTGCAGATAGTCACGCAGCGTATGGTAATGTTGATTCTTGATCGCCGCTGCAACAATGCCGGGCGACGGAGCATTCATGAACGACTCGGCGAAGATATTCGGAGTTAGAGCAAGCACCTCTTTGAAGTCGCGGCATTCCGCTTCGATTGCTGCGGGATCTTTATAGCGGACATCGCCAACTGCCATCGGCAAGCCCTCGTTCGGCGAAACGCGCGATTGGCTCGAGGTTTGCTGCAGCCAACGTTTCTTGAACACCGGATAGCGCTCGACATCGGCCCGCGATGGCCGCTGCCAGGTCCCGCCAAGGCCGGTTAAGCGTTCTCTCAGATAAAGAAAGAATGATTCCCGCTGTTGCTCGCCGTTATTGCCTACGTCGATGCCCGCCTCCGCTTGCTTGGGTACGATGGCGCGAATCGCATCGCGGCCAGCAGCTGCGATTTCATCAGGATCAACGATTTCGCCGAGTGCGCGCCGAACGAACAGGCGAGTCAAATTTTCAGGTCGCGGGAGACTTCCGGTATGTGTGGTCAGAATTCGGTCGATACTGCGACGCATCGCGGCTCTTTCAGTTAAATCTGTCGACGGTGGCGCGCCAAGTGCGCCGCCGTCGTCAGCCAACAGGGAGATCGGTCTACTTGAGCCGGCCGGTCTTGACGTAAAACTGACGCTCGACTTCGGCGTAAGCGTTAAGGTCCGCGGTCAGATCTTTAGAATTTTGGAGCTTGGGATCGAAGAAGACTCCCTGCTTGCGATACTCGGCAATCAATTCGGGATCCTTCATCGCGGTTTGCACCGTCGCCGCGAGATAGACCTTGCGATCGGCCGGCGTGCCCTTCGGCACCACCGCATAACGAACGAGTTGCCAGAGATATTCGTTGCTACCGAACGCCTCGTTGAAAGTCGGCATGTCCTTGAGGAAGTCCAAGCGTCCCGCCGCCGCGACCGCAAGCGGAGCTACTTTGCCGCCTTCGAGATGGCCACGGAATTCGGAGTAAAACCCCTGTGCGATATCGACATTGCCGCCGATCAAGGCCGTAATGCCGGCGCCCCCGCCCTGAAAGGGAACACGCAGGAATTTCGCGCCGGAATTCGCCTCGATCTGATCGAGGATGTAGTCCCACATGCTGCCTGGCACGGTTGCGACACGGATCGTGTTGGGCTTGTCCTTGGCCGCGTTTACAACATCTTTGATCGACATGCCCTTGTATGGTCCTTCGGTAGAACCGACCCAGATGAGTGCATCGCTGTTTACGTACGCGATCGGCTCCAGATCAGTGAACGACCACCGACCTTGCGCGCGCAACATGGCGTCGCCCCACAGAAGGCTCGCGATGACACCCACGGTGTAGCCGTCCGGTTTTGCCTGGGTCGCCAGATATGAATGGCCCACCATGCCCGCACCGCCGGTGCGATTGTTGACGATGATTCGATCGCCGCTCAAATTCTCGACGTATTTCGCGAGCAAGCGCGCACTGACATCCATGCCGCCGCCGGCCGGATACACGACGGTGAACTCGATCGGTTGAGTGGGGAAATCCTTCGGCTTCAGTTTTGCAAGGTCTGCCTTCGGATCGCTTTGCGCCCCGGCAGGCGCGGAAAGCAAAGCAACGACCAAGGCGCAAGCAATCCCGGCCCATTTCATGGTAGCCCTCCCTCGGTTTTTGTTCGACGACGAAACATCAGAAACGTCAGCGCAACGCTGGCAGCGAGCAACAGTGCTGTCACCGGGCGCTTGATGAAGATCATAGCGCCGTCGGGCGACATGACCAGTGACTGCCGAAGCGACTGTTCGAGAAGGGGCGCGAGCACAAATGCTATGACAAAAGGTGCAAGGTCGTATTCGAGCTTGCGCAGCACATAGCCGGCCACCCCAAATCCAAGCATGACCCAAAGATCGAAAACGTTCTTGTTCGCTGAATAGGTACCGACCACGCACAACAGCAGAACGACCGGAAACATCACACGATATGGAATACGCAGAAACTGCACCCAGAGACCCACCAGCGGCAGATTGAGGAGCAGGAGAAACACGTTTCCAACATACATACTGGCGACGATTCCCCAGAACAGATCGGGTCGCTGTGCAATGAAGAGCGGGCCCGGCTGTATGCCCTGAATGATCAGTGCGCCGAGCAACAGTGCCGTCACCGGATTGCTTGGAATGCCCAATGACAGGACCGGAATGAGGCTCCCGGCCACCGCGGAATTATTCGCGGACTCGGGACCCGCCACGCCTTCAATCGCGCCCTTTCCAAAACGGTCGGGCTGCGTGGCGATGCGCTTCTCGAGCGCGTAAGACATGAAGGCCGCAGTCACCGGACCGCCACCGGGCACCATTCCAAGCATGAACCCGAGCCCGCTGCCTCGCAGTATCGCCCGCCAGGAGGCGCGCCAATCAGCAAGAGACGGCCATAGGCCGCGAATGCGGTCGGCCAGCAACGTCGTCTTCGCCATTGTCTCCACATTGCTGAGAATCTCAGCGACGCCAAACAATCCAATGACAACAGCCAAAAGCTCGATCCCGCCACTGAGGTCCACTGAGCCGAATGTATAACGCTCGCGGCCATTGACGACGTCCAGCCCTACCGCCGCGGTTAGAAATCCGAGCGCCATCATCAGCACGCCTTTGATGGTCGAGCCGGAGATCATGAATAACGTACAGACCAACCCAAGCACCATCAGCGCGAAATTCTCAGGGGGGCCAAATCGGATCGCGGCTGCGGCGATGGCCGGCGCAAAGAACGTCATGATGACGACGCCAAGCGTGCCGGCGATAAACGAACCAATCGCCGCGATGCCGAGCGCCGGACCGGCCCTGCCCTGCCGCGCCATCTGGTGCCCATCGATGCAGGTGACCACGGACGCGGCTTCTCCCGGAATATTCAACAGAATGGATGTCGTCGAGCCGCCGTACATCGCTCCGTAGAAGATCGAGGCCAGCATGACCATGCCGCCGATGGGCGACAGCGTGAACGTCACTGGAAGCAGCAGCGCAAGTGCTGCAAGGGGGCCGACTCCCGGCAGTACGCCGACGAGCGTGCCGATCAAGCTGCCAAGAAAGCAAAGATAGAGGTTGGCGGGCGTCAGAATGACGCCAAAACCGGTGAGTAAGCCATTGAGCGCCTCCATGATCTACCAGCCCCATGGTCCGCGCGGCAGCGCCATGCCGAGCAAGTGGCCGAACAGCCAAAACACTGACGCGGTGGACAAGAAAGCGAGTGTGACAGCGCTCAGCCAGCTGCTCCGGTCCACGGTACGGAGCAGAATGATCATGGTGATGAAGCTGGCTACGGAAAAGCCGAGATACGGCATGCCAGCCGCCATCACGATCAATCCGAGGATCACGCCAAGAACGCGCCACAGACCGCTACTCCGTGGAAAATTCGGAGCGCGAACCTGCGTGGATGGCCGGAGCAAGAGAATGATGCCGGCGCCCGACACAATAGTACTCGCGATGAACGGAAAGAGTCCGCTTTCGGGGCCGGCCGGACCAACCACGCCAAGCGACCATGCATAGGCGGCAGAAGCCGCGCCCAACACAATCCAGAAGACATTCAGGGCTCGCTCAAACATTCATTGCTCGCGTCTACTGTTGTCGCGAATGGTATGCCGTTCATAGGGCAATTGCCGCAGCCTCGCCTTCATGGATTGCGCAAAACAGATTGCGCGGTGCCATGCAGTCTCCAATCCGGCGCGTCTCAATTCCTGTCTGCTCGAGCACCACAGCCAAGGCATCATCGGCCACTCGCGGTGTGGACCAGACGAACAGCACGACATCATCAATCTCTCGCAGTCGGCCGGTAAAGACATTGCGCCAGGTCAGGACGCTGCTGCTGAGCTTGACGGGTTCGGCGCCCAGAACGATCTCAACGTTCGCTTCATGGAGCCGTCGGTGGACGCCAATCGCGCTGCAATAATTGACGTTCCTTGCGATCTGTGTGCGCGGCGTCAACAGAAATAGCCGGGGGTATCGCTGTGCCAGTGCATCCGCAACGCCGTAGGTTGCGGCGCTGTGATCCATGTCGAACAGAACAGCAGTTCCCTTCAGACGTTCCGTGGTGGATTGCGCATTCCAATCGCGCGCGGAGAGACCCTCGCCAGTGAAATTTTCCGGCCGCCGCTGGTGCGAGCCGGTTGCGACAATAACTCTCTCGGGTTTGATCGCGAGAATGGCGTTCACGTCTGCCATCTGACTGGCCTCGATCCTGACGCCGGATTTGCGGGCCTGCTTTTCCAGCCATGCGATCAAACCGTAGTATTCGTTGCGGCCGGGAAGACTGATCTCCCAATTAAGCTTCCCCCCAAGCTTGGCAGAACGGCTGAACAGGGTCACATCGTGGCCAGCCTGAGCCGCCACTACGGCCGCTTGCAGTCCTGCAGGGCCGGCACCGACGACGGCGACGCGCCGTCTTTTTGGCGCCATCGCCGTACGCCAGCCCGACTCGCCCTTTTGCCCGAGTTGCGGATTGTTCACTTCAGCAAGCGGTTTGCCGGCGTGTATCTCGCCCCAACAAAAATTATCGTAGGCTGAGGGGCGAATCTCGTTGTGCCGGCCAGCACGTGCTTTCTCTGGCCAATCTGCGTCGGCAATCAATGCGCGTGTCAGGCCAATGAGATCACCGGCGCCGCCGGCAATTGCCGCCTCAGCCTCGACCGGCGTCGCAATACGGCCGATTGCCATCACCGGCGTGCCGGACGCCGCTGGCCGCAGCTTTTTGTGGATGTTCAGAAAATGTCCGTGCCGAAAATACATGTCGGGCACATGGGTTTCCAGGCTCAAGGTGAAGTTGCCCTGACTAAAGGCGAAATAGTCGAGCACCCGATCGCGCGCGAGGACGGCCGTAATTCGCGCCGCCTCTTCCGCGTCGATGCCGCCCTCCACGCCTTCATCACCGGGCATCTTGAGTCCAATGACGAAGTTCTTGCCGCAAGTTTGCCGGATGACCTGTGCAACTTCCCTTACAAAGCGGACACGGTTGTCGAGCGAGCCGCCATATTGATCGTTTCGTCGATTTGACCATGGCGAAAGGATTTGCGTGATGAGATAACCGTGGGCGCCATGCAGCTCGACGCCGCCAAATCCGCAGCGTTTGAGACGTTCGGCAACTTCAACATACCGGTCAGCGACCTGCTGCAATTCATCGGTGCTCATTACATGCGGGACCGTCCAGCTCTACGCGTCGGGCTGATCGGAGATTCCCTTGGGGGACGAGATCGGACTCCAAAGCTGTTGCCGCCCGGGATGCCACAGCTGACCAACAAGGCAGGAGCCCTGGCTTTCGACTTCTGCGGCAGCTGCCTTGAAGGCGTCCTCGTTCCCGCGGTCGAAAGCAGTGATGATCGCACCTTGCGCCAGCGCCGCCGGGTCTACCGCCAGGATTTCGGTGATGACCATGCCCGCGCCGCCCTTGGCGCGCTCAGCCAAGAAATTGATCCAGCGCGGGGTAATGCGATTGCCCGCGCCGTAATTGGTCAGAGTGGCCGCAAGTGCAATCCGATTTTTCAGGGTGCGGCCACCGACCTGCAGCGGACTGAACAACCGAGCGAACTGGCCGCCATCACCCATGTTTTCCTCGCCGCAACGCCAAATTGCCGATGGTCTTGAATTCGACTATGGACGGCTGTTCACTTCAAGGGACTGCCGCCATTTTTCAAGACACAACAGATCGCGCGCACCGGGGCCGTGAATTCGGGAGAAAGCCAATGACGATGTTACGTCTATTTGGAATGACCGTTGCTGGAGGTCTGATGGCCGGCATCGCATCGGCCAACGCGCAAGACACGAGTGCGACTTACGTCGTCAGCTATATCGAAGTTGCTCCATCCTCCGCGCGCAACGCGGCGTCCGTGCTGCGCGCGCTACGCGACGCGAGCCGCAAGGAAGCGGGAAACACCGACTTTGAAATTCTTCAACGCATCGGACAGTCGCAGCAATTCGCTATTTTGGAAGTCTGGCGCGATACCAAGGCGCAGGCGGGTCACGCCGCTGCGGCGGGCACGGCGCAGTCGCGAGACAAGCTCAAGCCCTATCTCGCAGCGCCCAATTGATGAGCGTCTTCATACCGGCTTCGTGGTCGGCCAGTCCAAGGTATCCGGCGCAGGTTCCGTCTACGTCCTGACGCATGTCGATCTCATTGGCGCGAAAAAGGATGAGGGTCTTGCCGCTATCAAGCAATTGAGCATCGACAGCGCGCAAGATGCCGGCATCCTGCGCTACGACGTGTTGCAGCAGGGTAGCCGGCCCAATCATCTGACGCTGGTCGAGATGTGGCGCGGAAAGACCGCCCTCGAAAAGCACGAAGTAGCCGCACATACCCGCAAGTTCCGCGAGTTGCTTCTTCCGATGAGCGGCAGCTTGTACGACCAGCGGCTATATCGGGCGATCAATTGAGTTGCATGAAAACCGGGCGGGCCGTTTGCACCGCCCCAAGTCTGAATTCATTGCGTTGCGCCGCTCTTGTTCACGCCGAAGCAGAAGGCAGAACCTTGGGAGTGGTGGACATGGCATTTGCAATGCCAAATGACTGCTTTCGACCGATCATTGCAATGCGCGGACGATGTCGTTATATAGGCGATGTTCGCGATTGCGCCTGACCTTGCAATTTCGGCCTTAGCGGCCCTCCCCAAGACACGCAAAATCCCGGATATGATAACTCATGCGAATGGTTTGCATGGGGAACCCGCGCATTTGCGCGTTTTTTGAGGAGGCCATTAATGGCCACAGGTACCGTTAAATTCTTCAATGCCCAAAAGGGCTTCGGCTTTATCGTTCAAGACAACGGCGGCCCCGACGTGTTCGTTCACATTTCGGCGGTCGAGCGTGCTGGTATGCATGGTCTCAACGAGGGCCAGAAGATTTCGTATGATGTGCAGGCCGATCCGCGCAGTGGCAAGTCCGCTGCCGCAAACCTACAGGCGGTCTAACTTCCGTCCTGAAAATGGCGCCAGCACTCAAACGCTGGCGTTTCTTTTTACTGAGACAACGGACAAGGCGGAATGGCTTTATGTCCCCTACCAAGTCCGGCCATTTGACTGCCGATCTTTGCCGAGCCAAGGCGAAAGCGTGTCTTTATCTGGCCGAGCAAGGAGTGTCGCGTTCGAAGAGTATCGTGTCAGAGCACATTGTCGAGACTGCGCCCGAGTAATCTTTTCGCTGTCTTCTGACGTGCGGCGCGCACGGTTCAAATCGGATGTGAGTACGCTGCTCCTCTAGATAAAGGAACATCAATTGCAGGTTTTTGTGCGGGACAACAATGTCGAACAGGCTCTTCGCGTTTTGAAAAAGAAAATGCAGCGTGAAGGGGTGTTTCGTGAGATGAAGCAACGGCGTTCGTACGAAAAGCCTTCGGAGCGTAAAAACCGAGAAAAATCTGAGGCGATCCGCCGCGCGCGCAAGGCCGCGCGGAAGAAGGCTCAACGTGACGGGCTTATTCCAGACACGCGCAAGAAGAAGCAACTGGACGGAAGGAAGGACGGGCAGCGTCCCGAGTTACGGCGGCTGCCGTCAATTTAATGGGCGTTTCTCCCGCGAGACCAATGACAGAACATCCCGATTTTTCCGTTGTCGTGAAAAACAGGGGCCGCTCTCCAAGCCCTTGGAAATGGGAAATTTATCGCGCCGGAAGAAAAAGCCCGGTCAAACAGTCAGAGGTCTATTTCAGCACTGTAACTGAGGCCACTCGCGCCGGGAGGAAAGCGCTCAGCTTTTTCCTGAGCGAATTCCACGACGAAGTGGATATGGAATGGCCGCCCAGATCTAGTCGAACAAAAACTGGCAAATAGATTTGTCGCAACTTTAGCTGATATGTTTTGTTCGCTCACGGCCCGCCGTGGACATATCCCTCATATCTTCTGCTTTTGGGCGAAGCAGACATGACTTTTGCGGCGCAAATGCCCGCATCTGCCTAGCGATCATAGGCACCGGGTAGTGGGATTCCTTCAATGAGTTTATCGGGACCCCACAATTTGCGTGCGGCAGGCTGCACGTGCCAGCTTGTCCAGTATTTTTCATCTCGGGTGCAGTACAGAAGGTACTCGTCGGAATTTCGCGACGATTGCCGTCCCACAGCTTCGTTGCAGGCGTAGACCTTACGACGAGCGAGGAACTCTCTGACGTCCACGCTATCTGGCCGAGCTTCTACTACTCGCCAATCGCTGCCGGGAAGAATGCATGGTTGTTGTGGCAAGCATTTTTCATTGGCGTTTATTTCGTCGGCGCGGCGCTGATGTTCAACACAGTGCGACGCTCACTCAACGCAATTCCCGCTACGGCCTGATGTCTGCTTCTCGCGCCTCGGAAGGTCCGCTTTTGGGAGTAAAGCGGACATGTCTTTTTGCTGGCGCGAGTTTGGCCAATGACCCAAAGCAAACATTACCATGTTATGAAGCTGTTGGGCCGCGACACTGGAACTGAGATTTACACCGCGGGTCCGGGCCTGTTTCGGAGTCGGACGACCCGGTCGCCTTTCCGGCGCGGCGGGTTCATCCGCACTATTGCGTCCGCGAGCTCGCGCTGCATGTAAGGCTTCGTAAGCTTCGGCAACCCGATATCGTCTCCTCGTACCCGGTCGGCATAGCCGGTTGCGAGGAGAACGGGGATGTCCGGCCATTGGCGTTTAATAATTTTCGCGAGTTCGGTCCCGGTCATTTTCGGCATGGCCTGGTCGGTAACGACAAGATCAATGGAGTCCTCGCGCCTTAGAATTTCCAGCGCTTCGTTACCAGAATAGGCCTCAAAAACCGTGTGACCGAGGTCTTCCAGCATGTGGACGGTGTTCATGAGAACGAGGGCATCGTCATCTACGGCCAAAATTGTGAGTGGACGAAGTGCCTTCGCTGGTGGCGCTGGTGTGCCAGCAATCGGTGTCGTCGAAGTTTTGGCAACCGGAAGCAAAAGCTCGGCGGTTGTACCTGCGCCTTTCTGACTGTGCAGGATGAAACGGCCGCCGGATTGCTCGGCGAATCCATGGACCATTGAGAGGCCGAGGCCGGTGCCCTTGCCGACCCCCTTGGTCGTGAAGAACGGCTCGGTCGCTCTGAGCAGCGTCTCCTGATCCATCCCTTCGCCCGTGTCGGTCACGCTGAGACGAATATAGCGACCAGCTTCCAGTCCACTGCGGTGACCAGCGGTTATGTTTTCTTCCCGCGCCGCCAATACGATCTCGCCACCATCGGCCATGGCATCGCGGGCGTTCAGGCTGAGATTGAGGAGTGCCAATTCCAGCTGGTTGGCGTCCGCCTCCACTGGGTTGAGCGAGAGCGGGAAGCGGGTCTCTATGTTGAACGACGGCCCGATAGATCGCTCCACGAGATCTTTCATGCCGTGCACGAGAGTGGAAATATCGATGACTTCCTTGTTCAGTTCATAGTTTCGCGCGAAGGCAAGCATACGCTTTGTCAAGGCTGTGCCGCGGTGCGCACCCTGAGCGGCATTTTCGAGCAGCGCGATGCCTTTGGAGTCATCTGGAAAGCGTTTGCGCAGCAGTTCGAGGCTGCCAAGTATCGCCATCAGTAGGTTGTTGAAGTCGTGGGCGATGCCGCCGGTAAGTTGACCAATCGCTTCGAGCTTTTGTGCCTGGAGAGAGAACTCTCGCGCCCTTTCGAGTTCTTCCTCGGCTTTCTTGCGCTCGGTGATGTCGCGGGTGATTTTGGCATAGCCGATAGTGTTCCCATCGTCATCGCGAATGGCATCGATGACGACATGAGCCCAAAACCGCGATCCGTCTTTGCGTATGCGCCAGCCTTCTTTCTCGAACCGTCCGTCTCGCCTGGCAGTCTCTAGTGCCGTTTGTGGAATACCGGCTGCGCGGTCCTCGTCTGTGTAGAAACGCGAAAAGTGCTGCCCAACGATTTCATTTGCGAAGTATCCTTTGATCCGTTGTGCACCAAGATTCCAGTTGGTCACCTTGCCTTCCAAGTCCAGCAGGTAAATGGCGTAGTCGCTGACGCCCTGCACGAGCAGGCGAAACTGCTCCTCGCTTCTGTGCAGCACCTGTTCTGCGGCTTTCCGTTCGGTCAGGTCGCGGGTGATTTTCGCAAAGCCGATGACCTGCCCGGAGTGATCGCGGATAGGATCGATGACGACGTAGGCCCAGAAGCGTGACCCATCCTTGCGAACGCGCCAACCTTCAGCCTCAAATTTTCCTTCACGCTTCGCAGTCTCCAGAGCTCGCGCTGGCAGCCCTGTCTTCTTGTCGTCCTCGGTATAAAAGCGTGAGAAGTGCTGGCCGATAATCTCATTCGCTGCGTAGCCCTTGATCCGATGCGCGCCGGGGTTCCATGTCGTCACGACCCCAGAAGCATCCAACATATAGATGGCGTAGTCCGTCACGGCCTCGATGAGGAGGCGGTAACGTCCTTCTTCCGTCAATGACGCTAGCTGTCGGTCGGATCGGTCCATTAAAGCCCGGGCACAACGCACGCCACATAGTGTGGACACAAGAGGGCCGGAAAGTTAAGTGCCGCCGGATCTTAAAGTTCCTGCGCGACCATAATATCCGCTATTGGCCCATAGCGGACATCATGCGGCGTTCGGCAAACGCCCGCTATTGAGCGCGAACTGGACGTCCTCCTGTTCGCCTTTTGCGGACGCGATTGGATGGCGGTCCCGAGAAGACTGCGCCTATTCGGTCTAATCAAAGGCTTACGATAAAGTGGGACACTGAATCATTCCAAAGGATCATTAGGCTTTTTGCCGCGACTGTCCCACTGGAATAGCTCAAGATCATAAACAGGAGTCGAGCATGTCTGCGTGATGTCCTTTGCTCCCGAAAATGTCTGCTTTACCCCCA
>Ga0111539_10008537_pt1 | contig 13015 bp, 20 predicted proteins | sample RhiMethybrSRZTD1_FD_79667 | JGI IMG/M metagenome (GOLD analysis project Ga0111539, IMG submission 79667) | Populus rhizosphere microbial communities from Tennessee, USA - Rhizosphere MetaG P. TD hybrid SRZTD1 (version 2) (version 2) | ecosystem: Host-associated > Plants > Roots > Rhizosphere >...
GGACGCGGCGGTATTCGTCCACATTCCGTTGCCAATCCGGTGTGCGGCTGGCATCGGCATGACGGATCGCAAGATCCTCGGCGACTTGAGCGTCGTCAGCGAGGTGTCGGCGGTCACGTGCGCCGGACAGATCAAGCTCGCGGCCCTCATGGCCGGAGCTCCAACGGCAGTCAGTGTTCCTGTCGACGTTGCAACCAAGCACCAGCAGCGTCGCGGACAGAATGACAACTCTCCGCATAACCGGTTAGACCTCGGGCGAACTAAAGTTCGCCCCTACGATCTCGGCACGAACTCGATCGTGGCTTCACGGCGGCGCGGTGTGCGGAAACCGCGCACGTATTTCTGCGAGGCTTTGGTGGGATATTTCTCGGCGTAGCCGTCCTCGACGGCGTCACGCAGCCGCTCGCTCTTCACCTGCCGCGCGCGGATGCGCACCTCACGATCGCCGACTTGAATCACGCCGATCGGATCGTCGAGAAACGAACGATACCAGCCGCCCTTGGTGAGCGTCCACGATCGCGCAAAGAGGCGGCCATCGATCACGATCGGCCAGACACCGGTGAAGCGGTGATCCGCCTTGTCCCCGGCTCGAATCCCCATGATTTTCGCGGCTTCCGCCGCGGCGATGACAGGACGCGAGAGCCGCTTCGTCATCGGTCCTCCGCTAGTTCTGCGCTTTCTGTGCCTTCTGTGGCCCGAGGAACCACTCGATCGATTCGCGGACGATCTCACGGGGCGTGCCGTGGCCGCCTTCGTGCTCGTGATACGTGACGTCGTAGCCTTCCTGCTTCAGCAAGGCGACGTTCTTGCGCCCGCTCACGTCGATCGGCATCGTCGAATCCTTGACGCCGTGCGCGAAAAAGATCTTCGGCTTGCCCTGCCGTCGAATCGGCTCGATCAATCCCCCGCCGGCGAGGACGATCAAGTGATTGAACGTGTCGCCGTAAGCGAGTCCCATCGTCAGCGCGTAGCCGGCGCCATCGGACTGCCCGCCGAGTGCCACGCGATCGAAATCGATGTTGACGATGCTGCCGACGTGGCGAAAGGCGGCGCCGATGTAGCGCACGTCCTGATCGAAACCGGGCGCTTCCTTGCCCCACGTGATGTCGCGCGACTCCGGCGTGATCACGATGAAGCCGAGCTCCTCGGCGAGCGCGAACAGCGAGCGCTGGTTGTCGCCCCAGCCGGAAAAGCCGTGCAGCATGATCAGCAGCGGCATTTTCGTACCCGGCTTGTACGACTTGGGAATGTAGAGCGTGCCGTCGCGGCCCTCGTCCGAGAGGCCAAGTCGTGACTGGCCATATGGAATCGCTTCCTGCGCGCGGGCGGCGGATCCGAACATGAGAACGAGCGCCGCCGCGGCGCACACAGAAACGAGGAACCGACAATGCATGTCGATACGCTACACCAGTGACGCCCAGATCAGAATGATGAAGAACGCCGGCACGGAAATCAGCAGGTAGAGGAATCCGATACCGGTCGATTTCGCGATGATCGCTGGCCAGCTGCCTCCGAACACATGCTTCTGCGCTAGTGGAGCATAAACACTGAATGCGATCGCCGCCATCAGTCCGACGATATTCGCAACCGTCGCCGAGCCTGAGAATTTGGCCGCCTCGGCCAGCGAGAAGATCAGGAAGGCAAAGGCGTGCACGTGAACGGCGAACACCAGCGCGGCCGGAAAGCGGCGTCTTCGGTAGAAGAGCGCGACGATCGCGGCAAACACCGGCAGCATCCCGAAAAACACGCGCGGCATGATCGTGAACAGGCGCGCGCGAAACGCGTCGGGATCCTCTGCGATCGACTTCACCATCGGCCGCAGGACCCAGGGCACATCACCGAGATCCCTAAGCAGCTCGCGACGCTCGGATTCGGTCAGGACCTGCGCGCTCTTGTCCGCGGTGTTCGTGAACCCGATGCGCAGCCCGCCGCCAACCTGCGGCGCCGCCGCGGCAATCACGAAGTAGACAACGCTCACCGCGAGATACAGGCGCATGGGTGAGAGGTAACGGGCGCGGCGTCCCTGCAGGTATTCGAGCGTCAGCCGCCCCGGATGCAGCAAGCCGCGGAACGTCTCAGCGATGCGGCCGTCGTATCCCGACAGCTCCTGCCACGCATCGCCCGCCAGCTCCGACACGGTGGGATTGGCCGGCACCGACCGTTGCCCGCACGCGCCGCAGAACGCCCCATGGAGCGCTGCGCCGCAATTGAGACAACGGCCGGCGTCAGATTCTGCGAGATCAGTTTCGGCCTTCTGCGCCATCTGCGCCTTCTGTGGCCCGCTACTGTATCAGGCGATCGAGCACGATGACGGAATCGCCGTTGCTGTCGGTGATGGTGAGCGTGCGGCCATCCGCCGACACCGCATACGTGCCTCCGCCCATCACCGCGCCGTCCTTCCTGGCCACGAATTCCAGCCCGCGCGCCATGAGAGAAGCAGTGATCGCGTAGCCGTTGCCGGTCGCGCGCTCGACGCCGTCGGCTTCGAGCGTGTTGCGCCCGCGCACCGCCTTCCCCGTTTCATCGACGAACTCGTCGACGATGTCCACGGTGTTGCCGCGAAGCGTGAAGTGAATCCGCCCGCTTCGGAACTGGTTCGTCGGATGGCGCTTCGACTGCGCCACATTCGCGATCCAGCCGCCGGCGAGCGGATTCTGCAGCGTCGCCGCCAGCGACTCGACGTGCTCTTTGAGCTTCGGCCAGCTTTCGAAGCCGTAGTCCTTCGCGAGCGCGAACTGCGCGTCAGACAGCTGCGCTCGCGGAGCGGTCCGCCGCAGATCGTCGAGACGATCCTTCGCTTCGTTCTTCAGGTATTCGAGATTGGGACGCGCCGGCAGTTCTCGAGACATCACTCCTCCTATCGCCCGATGTCCGCTAAACGGGCATAGAGGAACGCGCTCGTTCACTCATGCGTTGACTTGCTCCGCCTGGAGGCGAAGCGCAGGTGGGATAGTCCCTTCCCGCGGACGGGGTGCACCCTGTCGTGCGGAAAATATCCTAGCACTTGTCCCGCGGTAGCAGGAAATGCGAAGGCGGACTTCTTATTTCACGCGCAGCAGTCCGGCCTTCGCGCACTCTTCGGCGACGGTCAGGTATCGTGCGACCGAATCAGCGCCGACGACGTAAGGATGTTTATCGCCGGGACGCCGCGTCGCCATCGCCGGCAGCTTGGTCTTGGAGCCGTCGAACGCGGTGTGATTCGACAGGATCACATCGGCGCCGGCATTGCGCGCGAGCGTCCGGAAGCGCTGCGCCGACTGGATGTAGTGGTTGAACCAGAAGCTGTCCGGGCGCTCGGGGGTGATGTACGCCGGCCGGTTCGCCACCCAGTTGAACGCGGTGCCGCCCCAGTAGGCCGCGACGTGACGCGTCGCGCCGTCAACGACCGGGATTAGCGTCGAGATCGTGCCGAGCGTGTGACCCGGCGTGATGTTCAGGATCAGCGTCGTGTCACCGAGCGTCAGCTTCTGCCCGTCGGTGGCCACGAGCTCGCGCCTCGGCTTGCGCCACGACGCTTTCGTGGTTTCGAGCAGGTTCCAGTCAGCTTCCGACATGATCACTTTCGCGTTGAAGCGGTCCTGCAGGTACGAGGCGCCGCCGACATGATCGGAATGCGCGTGGCTGATCAACACGTACTTGATGTCGTTGGGATCGGAACCAAGCGCCTTCAGGCCGTTGACGACTTCCTCTTCGACTGAGTAGTCGAAAATCGGATCGATGATGATGATGCCGTCGCGTGTCTTCACCGCCCACGCGGAGTATTCCGACTGGCCCACGAAATAGAGATTGTCGAACACCTTCACCGGCTTGGCGTACCACGTGTCGCGCGCGGGCGCGCCTGCCGGCCGCGGGGCGGCCGGCGTGGCATTGCGCGGCGCGGGCGGCGCCGGTGCCGTGCACAGGCGCGTGACAAGGCCCGCGTAGTCGGTTCCGCCAGCGGCTGTTGCAGCCGCAACGTGTCCGTCGACGGTATCGGGATAGGTCTGCGCGCCGGCAATCACGATCGTCACGATCACCGCGATGACTACGCTCGTCAGTTGTCTCATTGCGCCAGCTCCCCGAGTTTGAGCACGGTGTTCCAGTTGCGCGCGGTGCCGCGCGTGCCGAGTGTCTTCTCGATCACCTGGATCGTCAGCTTCGAGCGCCCGACGCCGTCAGGATAGACGAAGTACGCCTGCTTGCCCTTCGCTTTCACGATCTCGCGGCCCTTGATCGCCGCCTGCAGCGCCGCAACCTGCGCCGCGGTCGGCGCGGTGCGCAAGCACATCAGCAGGAGGTGGCCAGGATCGCTCTTCGCTTCTTTCGTAAACGGATTGGCCTTGATGATCGCCTTCCACTCCTCCGCCGATCGCACGAAGTAGTCGGTGGTGACGCCGAGATGTTTCGTCGATGCGGCTTCGAGCGCCTGCTCGAGCTTGTCACACGAGCCGATGCGGCTCTGAAACACCACGTTGCCGCTCGCCAGCAGCGTCTTCGCTTCGTCGAGTCCGATCGTCGCGCACATGTCGCGGAGCGCGCCCATCGCGACCCGGTTGTGCGGGCCGAGATTGATCGCGCGAAGCAGGCCGATGTAGGTCGTCATCGTTTACTCGCCGTGAACACGTCACGCCCCCATTCATCCAGATCGCTCTTCGCCGTCAGCCCGGCGGCCTCGAACGCCTGCAGCCACGTCGCGCGCGGAAACAATCCCTCGATGTGCCGGTCATGGACCGCGCGCACCTCGCCGTTCGCCTCTCGAAGTAGAAACGCGTAATCGACGATGTAGGTGGTGTCACCGGGATCCGGATCCCATTTCCATTCGAGATACCGGAAGCCGCGGCCATCCGGCGCGTCCTCGCCGCCTTCGTCGGTGCCGGGCGTGAACGTCTCCATGACGTAGTCCGGAAGTACGATCACGGTGCCGCCGCGCGCGCAATGCACGGCCGCCGTTTCTATCGCCGCCCGCAGATCGGCGAGCGTCGTCATGTAGCAGACCGCGTCGTGCACGAGCACGTAATCGAACTCGCGATGGAGCCGCAGCGTGCGCATGTCGCCGGCGATGTGCTCGGCCTCGGGATTGACGGCGCGATTCTGCGCGAGCATCCCTTCCGAGAGATCGGTCAACGTCAGCGTGAATTGCCGCTTGAGGTGCGATGCCAGGCTCCCACCACCCGACCCGAGCTCGAGCATCGTCGCCGTGCCCGGCGGCGGCAACGGCGCCAGCCGGCGCAATAGATCGGCGGCTTCTTCGACGTAATGCTGCGGCGGCGAGAACAGCGGCCACCACTCGGACATCTCCTGATAGAAGCGCGCGTTCATGGGGCCATCATCGTGCGCGCCACAGCAGGATCGCGCTCACGGCGAACAAGCCCGCCCCGGCAAACGCCGGCGCGAGATGGAACGGATTGGTGTACCCCTCCAGGAAGTGCGTGCCGATGGCGCAGCCGAATCCGGCGCCGCCCGCGGCGATCACCGCGTGATGAAAGCTCGGGCTCGGCCGCGCGTACCACGCGCAGATCAGGAGCAGCACGCCGATCGTGCCGAGCCCGCCGCCGAAGCCCGCGCGATCGTGCGCGATCAACGGCACGAGGCGGGCGTTCGCCGTGTCGAGCGCGGCGCGCGTGACGCCCATGAATCCGAGGTCCTCCGCGACAAACACTTCGGTCGAACCGAGATACAGGATGACCATGCCGGCGAGGGCAATGCCCGCGCCGGTGGCAACCAACAACCAGCGTCCCGCGCGCATCGAGGTCGAGGCGCGACGTCCTTCATCGCTCGTCAACCATCCCGTCGAGGGAGACACGGCCAGCGGCCGCGTCAGGATCAAGCCGCCGATGAAGAGTGGCAGCAGGAAGAGCGTCGCGGTGCCGTGCCAGCTGTCGAGATATCCATAACTCAGATAGGCGAGGAAGCTGCCGAAGCCGAGGACGCCGCTGGCACAAAACGACCACCAGGCCCACGCCAATCGCTGTCGCAACGGAAACAGCGCAAGCCATAAGTAGAGGATGGCGATCGCGATCAACGTCCCCCCGAACGCGACCCGATCGTGAAACATGAAGCCGACGATCCGGCATTCGGCGATCGCGCAGAGCTCAGTGGCCGTCATGCCCAGGAAGGCGACATCGTGAGGGAGGAATTCCCGCCGCACCGCGAGAAACACGGCGAACCCACCTGACGCAAGCAGCGCCATCGCCGTCAGCACGAGCAGCGGCCGTCCATCGTCCACGAGCGCGGCGATTAACCCGCGATCGTCGCGCGCGTTCGACTCATCGGTCATGTGATCAGGCCAAAGTATTACTCAGGGCGCGGCTTGAGGCGCGCGTCGAGCCAGGGACCGGCGATGTCCCAATGCAACTCGCCGTAGTACCCCTCGATCAGCGCCGCCGAGTTGCCCTCGTAACTGTCGCGATCCTGGCTGTCGTGGATCGCCTTCTTCGGCAGCAACTGGTGCAGGAATTCGTGAATTGCGACGCGGCCAATGCCGCGGCCGAGCGCCTCGATCACGGCCGCGCGGTCGGCATCGTCAGGAGCAAACACCATCGCGCCGTTGGCCACGAACTCGAAATTGACGGCGCCGCTGCCGCCGAAGCCCGCGACGGCACGCGATTCGCCCGCGTTGTTTCCGCTGCGCCGCAACCGGTTGTCCTTCAGTTCCGGAAGGACAACCACGCGGTACCGCGCGTTGCGATTGGCGGTGACGGTCACGTCGAAGCGTTCGAACGCCTTTTCGATCTCCAACCGCGCGATCGCGTCGATTGTCTTCAGGTCGTGTGTCGACAGCGAGGCGCCGATTCTTGGCGACGAAAAGGACACCCGCTCCATCCAGAATCCCAGTTCAACCGGCCGCGGGCCGCACGAAACGAAGATGACGCAGAGGCTGGCCGCGGCGACGCGCGCGTTCATCAGTCGCTGTCGACGATGCGAATGAAACGGCCGTTGCGATACAAGTACGTGGCGCCGGCCTTCTCGAAGCAGTACGCATGCACGCCGTTGGTGCGATAGGTGACGTACGCCTCCTTCTCGAAGTCGTAGGCGCGCGTGCCCTTCTTCGCGGTCATGATGCCGTCGCTGCAATACAAGTCGTCGATGATGTGCAGCTCGGGACCGCTCTTTCGCTGCATGCACACGGCAATGTGATGCGTGAGCGAATCGGCGTTGCCGGTCACGATGAGAGCGGCGGTGTCGCGGACGCCGTCAGCATCCAGATCGATCTGCAGGACGGTGGGGCCCTCTTTCATTGCAATGGCCCACTTCGCCACCTCCGGTGACGGCGTTGCCAGGCGCCAGCCGGGCAGCCGCGTCTCGATCCTGGCGCGGCACGCCGCCGGCACGTCTGCTCCCGCGGCGGCGGCGGGAAGCAGCGCGATCAGGCCCAGGGTCATCGAAGCAATCGCAACGCGCATGGTCACCTACCGGTTCGCTACCGACGGCATGAAACTGATCCACATCGCCACGAATTGTAAGGCGGCAAAGCCGAGGAACGTCGCGATACGCCATCCGACCTGGGACGGCCGTCCGATCGGAATCGCCCGAATGACGCCATATCCGCAACACGCCGCCATCACGATCGTCGAGATGATCTCCGGGATCGTGTAGTGGCCGTTCGCGATGCGCGACAGGCCTGCAAGGAACAACCAGATCAGACTGACGATGAACATCCAGAAGATGAAGATCGGCAACGCGGCGTACACGCCGATCGCGGGCCGTCTGATCACGACAATCCCGGCCGTGACCACCGGAACGATCTGCACGATGTGCCGCAGAATCGTGCCGCTGACGAGACCAACCACGATCAACGCGATCGCGAGGCCGGCAAGGCAGCCCGCAAGCGGTCGGCGCTCCATCTCACGTCCCCCTTCTCTGACGCAACACTTCATACACCGCGATGCCGACGCTCGTCGAGAGGTTCAGCGATCGCACGACCGGGGACAGGATCGGCATGCCGACGAACCGATCGGGGTAGCGATCGTGAATCTCCTGCGGCAAGCCGCCGGTCTCGCGTCCGAAGATCAACACGACGTCGCTCGCGGCGCCAAGCGGCGCATCCCACAATCGCTGCGTGGCCTTCGTCGAAAAGAAATACGGCTCGCCGAGCGTGGGAAGCTGCCGCTCGAACGCGGCCCAGTCCGTCCACACGCGCAGGTCGACGTGCTCCCAGTAGTCGAGGCCGGCGCGCTTGACCTGCTTCTCCTCGAGCGAAAAGCCGAGCGGCTCAATCAGATGCAGGGTCGCGCCCACCGCCAGGCACGTGCGGCCGGCGTTGCCGGTATTCCAGTGGATTTCCGGATGGACCAGGACGACGTGGATCGCCACCTAGCGACGCTCTTTACGCGCGTTGCGCCGCGCCCACACCAGGCTCAGCGCGATCAGGTAAATGCCGTAGACCATGCCGATCAGCCGGAACGTCGCCTGGGCGCGAATGTCGTTGTCTGCCGGGCCGGATGTCCCGAATATCGCCAGCGCGACGCCGATCAGGACCACAAGGGGTCCCAGGAGAAGAAGTGCCGTCTTCATGTCAGGCCTGTTTCTTCCGGGCGCGTTTCTTCTTCGCGGCCTTCTTTCGTGCACGCTTCTTCTTCGCCTTCTTCTTCACGCGCTCGGGCAGGATCTTGCGCCCGGTCTCACGATTCCATTCCTCGTAGGTCTCCGGCGTGATCTTGCCCGTCACCAGCAGCTCGGCAAATTTGCGGCGTTGCGCCTTGCTCTTGAATGGCATGTTTTCAGATCTCGGATATCGGATCTCGGATCTCGGATTTGATCCGCGATCTAACCGGATTTACGGCTCAGCACATCAGCGATGATACGCCTGAGCGCGGCGATCTCTTCCTCGGAGGGCGCGCGCTTCTCCGCGCTTCGCGTCGTACTCTCGTCGTCGTCACCGCTCGGTTTACTCTCGAGCGTCGTCTTCCAGTGGGTGCCGCGGAACGAGCCGTCGCTCTCGAAGCGTCCACCGACGCTCTCGTGATCGGTGAGCGTCGCGATGCTGTCGTCATGCGGAGCCGTTTCACGCACGAACATGACGTGGTCGCCGCCTGACAGCAGCTGACCGTTCTCATCGAGCGTGATGAGCACGTGACGCAGTCCGTACTCGGGCTCGGAAAGATGCACGCTGATGCTTTGCCAGCCGGCGATGGGTCCGGCCGTGCCCTTCTCGATTTGTTCCGCGGACGCAACGGGCTTACGCCCCGGTTTGGCGTCAGCCGGTATTGGCGACAGCAACGCGAGCCAGCCCGGCGGACCTGTCGGCATCTGGCTATTTTATTCAGGTCGGTGCGGCCGGGATTATTGACGCCGCCGGCGAGGCCCGGGCGGATGCGGCGGCTCGTCAGCACGCCAATCGAGATCCGGAGCCGCGGGTAGCGCCTGCCCGCTCGTCACATTCTCGCGAGACACCTTTGCGAAAATGAAATTCTCGGAAGGCACCGGCACGCCGTGAACGCGACGGAGCATCGCGAGCTGGCCGGCGTGCGTCATCGCGTCGGACAGCGGGCCCTGCAGAAACTGCTCGTCGCTGATCGTCGCGGTCAGCGACGCGTCGCCGAAATCACGACTGAGCCACGCGAGCGTGTCATGAAATCGCACGACCTCCTCGGCCATCGACGCGAGGCGCGGCGGCTCGAACTCCCCGCCGTGCAGCATCGTCCGCGCGTAGCCGATCACGCCGGTCATGTGCCACAGCAGCTCGAAGGGCGTGCGCGCGGTCGGCGCGATGCGGAAATCCGCGAACGAATCCGGCGCGTCGCGAAGCGCCTTCTGCGTGCGATACGCGAGCGCGGCGAGAAAGTGTTGAAGGAGTCGTCGAGACTCAGTCATGACCGCTCGAGCCTCGTTCGTACCAGTCGACGTGACGCGCCCATTCCACGCAACGCAGGCACAACGTCCATGCCCACTGGTGACTGCAGCCGGGACAGCGGCCCTTCGTCGAAAACGTATTCCAGGTCGTGCCGCACGATTGAAACGGCGGCTCGGGACCACCGTTCGAGTAACAGGACCACCGATCGGTTGAAGACGGGCGCCACTGGCAGTGCGGGCAGCGAATGCCCTCGAACTCATCGTCATCGTCGAGTCGCGTGATCTCGACCACGACGTCTTCGGTCTTACGGCCGTCCTTGAGGAAGAGCATGGCTAATGCCTGAAATGCCGGCGCCCCGTAAACACCATCGCGAGGCCATGCTCATCGGCGGCCGCGATCACTTCCGCATCCTTGACGGATCCGCCTGGCTGCACGACGGCAGTGGCGCCCGCGGCCGCGACCGCATCGAGCCCATCGCGGAACGGGAAGAAGGCATCCGACGCGGCGACCGAGCCCTTCAGGATCGCGGCGTCACCGCCCTTCCATCCGCCTGCCTTGTTGACGGCCACCTTCACCGCATCGACTCGGCTCATCTGGCCGGCGCCAATCGCGAGCGTTCGCACCGCGTCGGTGAAGATCACGGTGTTCGACTTGACGTGCGCCATGACGCGCCAGGCAAAGCGCATCGCCTGCCACTCTGCCGCGGTCGGCTGGCGCTTCGTTACGACCGTGATCGTCTCGGTCGGCCATGGCGCCTGCGCTTCGGTCACGCGATCCCGCTCCTGCACGAGCATCGCGCCGAGGATCGATCGGTAGTCGCGCGTGTCGGAGAGCGTGCGGAAATCGGCGACGACGATACGAAGATTGGCCTTGGTCGCGAGAAACGGCCGCGCCGCTTCGTCGATGCCTGGAGCGATCACGGCTTCAATGAAGGTCGAGACGATTGCGCGAGCGGTCGCTTCGTCCAGCGTGCGATTGAGTCCTATGATGCCGCCAAACGCCGCCAGCGCATCCGCATCGCGGGCGCGCACGTACGCGTCGGCGATCGATGCGCCGGTGGCGACACCGCACGGGTTGGTGTGCTTGATCACCGCGGCGGCCGGCTCATCGAACTCGAGGACGATGCGGGCGGCGGCGTCGAGATCGAGGAGGTTCGTGAACGACAGCTCCTTGCCTTGCAGCACGGTCGGTGCGCCGAGACCGGCCGGCGGATCGAGCGCATACCACGCGGCGGGTTGATGCGGGTTTTCACCGTAGCGAAGATCGCGAAGCTTGCGCGCCGACAGATGCAGTTGCGCGGGCGCCGCCGCAGGCGGGTCTGAAGGCCCGCCTCTACGAAACTCAACGCCATCAACCTTCACTTCACCAAGCGTCGATGCGATCGCTGTGTCGTACGCGCCGGTGTGCTCGAAGGCGCGGCGCGCGAGGTCGAACCGGAACGCCGGCGTCGGGCCGCCCGGCTTGTCGAGCTCGGCGATCACCGAGTCGTAGTCGTTCGGCGACACGACGATCAACACATCGCGAAAGTTTTTTGACGCGGCACGGACGAGGCTCGGGCCGCCGATGTCAATTTGTTCGATCAGATCGTCGAATCTGATCCCAGGCTTCGCAGCCGTTTCAACGAATGGGTATAAGTTGACAACCACCAGGTCGACGAGGCCGATCCCGTGCTGTTTGGCAAGCTCGAGATCCTCGCGGTGCGATCGGCGCGCGAGGATGCCGCCGTGGATTTTCGGGTGCAGCGTCTTGACGCGGCCGTCCATCATTTCAGGGAAACCGGTGACGTCGCTGACATTGATCACCGGCAGGCCCGCATCGGCCAGGACCCTGGCCGTACCTCCGGTCGAGACCAGCTCGAACCCCCGCGCTGCGAGAGCTTTTCCAAATGGAATCAGGCCGGTTTTGTCAGAAACACTCAGAATGGCGCGCCGCATCAACCGGTAACCTCATGAAACCGAAACAAAAACGAAAACCCAACGTTATGGATCATTTTTTCGGAATTGACACCAAATGTAACGGCCCAGTATCATCCCCGCAGTCCATTTCTGCGGACCAGAAGGCCGCAAGTTGCGGCCTTTTTTTGTTGCCCCCAGCTCATCCAGCGGTGTGAAGGGGGTAGTTCAGCACGGTGGCTTCAAGCCACCAGTAAGACAGGAAGAGAACGATGCGTATCACAGGCAAGGTCAAGTGGTTCAACAACGCCAAGGGCTACGGTTTCATCGAGCGCGAAGGCGGCAGCGACGTGTTCGTACACTACTCGGCGATTCAGGGCGCCGGCTTCCGTTCCCTCGAGGAGGGACAGCCGGTTGAGTTCGAGATCGTCGATGGTCCCAAGGGTCCGCAGGCCGGCAACGTGACCCGCGCCGCCTAAGCACACCACTTGATCCAGCCGGTGCCGGGCTCCCTCCCGGCACCGGTTCTCGTTCTCCTCACTACTCACTACTCACCACTCACTACTCACTATTCACCACTCACTACTCACCACTCACTCGCGTTTCATTCGTCTTTGATCGGTTTCACGGTCAGCGAGACTTTGCCGTTCTTGACCGCGACCTTGAAGGTCACGTCCTGCCCTTCGGACTTGAACTTGTCGACCTGCGCTTTCACCAGCGCGGCGACGCGATCGAGCGGCACCGGAGTTTCGCCCGCTTGCTTCTTCGCGTCGGTGAGCTGCTGATACAGCTGTTTGACGCGATCGGTGTCCTGGCTCGTTTCCTGATCGCGCTTGAAGCGAATCAACGCCGGATCGCGCGGCTCCGGTTTGTCCCGCTCTTTCGCCGGTGACTTGGCCGCGTCCGCCGGTTTGGCGCCGTCGGCGGACTTCGCCTCGCCTGCCTTCGCGGGCTGGTCCTTCTTCGCGACGGGTGGCGGCTCCGGGCGCCTGGCGCCCAGGACCGGGCGACCGAGCTCGCGGTTGGTCATCTGCCGCTCCCACAGCTCGATGAACTTCTGGAAGCGGTTCTGCAGCGACTCGAAGCGGAAGCGATCGGCGGTGTTGCGAATGAACGAATTGTCGGTCTTCTTCACGAGCGCGGCGACGCGCGCGCGCGTTTCCCAGGGCGGGCGCGGCAGGCGACCGGCGAAGAACATGTTGAACTCAGCCTCGAGCCGGCGGATTTCCGTCTCGAGGATGATCATCTCCCGCTCGAAATCCGACTTCGGTTTCTGGAAATCAGCCAAGCAAATGGAACCAGAGCAGCGGCAGCCACAGCTCTTTCGAATAGGGCACGGGCCGATCGTCGA
>Ga0111539_10008538_pt1 | contig 13014 bp, 14 predicted proteins | sample RhiMethybrSRZTD1_FD_79667 | JGI IMG/M metagenome (GOLD analysis project Ga0111539, IMG submission 79667) | Populus rhizosphere microbial communities from Tennessee, USA - Rhizosphere MetaG P. TD hybrid SRZTD1 (version 2) (version 2) | ecosystem: Host-associated > Plants > Roots > Rhizosphere >...
GCCCTTTTGCGGGGCGCTCGCAAGGAATTCCTGAAGCGCCTGCTTGTAGAACCTGGCATTGGCCGTCGTTCCGTGGCCTGAGGTTTGTTCGCTCGCCGGAATCAAAAGCAGTTTTCCGTTCTTGAGGCGGTTCATTGCGGCTTCGGTGAGTCCGGTTTCAGGCGGGTTGCGTTCATCGTCGGCGGCGTTGATCAGCAACAGCGGTGCTTCGATTTTCTCAAGATCCGGCGCCGGATCGTAATCAGCCGACGATCCCCACTGCCACAGGAAGTCATTCGCGTCCGCGGTCATCGGCGCAGCAAGCCTGGCATCCACCAGCTTGTCGGCCTGCGCGCGGGTCGGCGCCTGTTTTTGGAAATTAAGCGTGCCGCCCGAGGTGGCGAAAGCAAAGAACGCGCTGGCGGTCTTCACCGAGTTCGGTTGCTTGGTGTAGTTGCCGTTGGCGTATTCGGGATCCTGGCGGATCGATTCAAGCATAAGCCGGCGCAAGATCCAGTTGCGCGACGCCATTGCGGTTGGCTGGCAAGCCATGGGCACCAGCGCATCCATGTAGCCGGGATATTTTTCACCCCACAGCCAGGTGTTCATGCCGCCCATTGAATTGCCGATGATCATGCGCACGTGCTTGATGCCGAGCCCTTCCGCAACCAAACGGTACTGCGCATCGACCATGTCGGCATAGTTGTATTGCGGAAATTTTGTTTTCAGCCCGTCGGAAGGCTTTGTCGATTTCCCGTGCCCGAGCGCGTCGGGAATGATGATTGTAATATTTTTCGGCATCGAGCGGTTGCCCCGGCCCGAACAATTCGCCGGCAAAAGCGGGCGTCAGCATGCTCTGCCCGGAACTGCCGGTCCCATGCAGAACAACAACCGGAATTCCGTCCGGCTTGCCGATCGTCCTGTAATGAAGACGAACCTCGGGCAGAACCTCGCCGGTGTGGAATTTGAAGTCGCGTGCGACCCAATCCCCTTCCTTCGGCACCGGGTAGTCGGCGGCACCGGCAGCGAAAGCACACGTCACAAAGACGAAAAAAGCAGCGGCTCTGAGAAAGATCATGGCGTTTCCTCGATTTGTATTTTCAGGTGACGGTCAAGCTGCCTCACCTTGCTTCAATAGATCACGACGCTGCGAATCGATTTTCCTTCGTGCATCAGGTCGAAAGCATCGTTGATCTCGTCGAGCGGCATGGTGTGGGTGATCAGATCATCGATGTTGATCTTTCCTTCCATGTACCAGTCGACGATCTTGGGAACGTCCGTGCGCCCGCGCGCGCCGCCGAACGCCGTGCCGCGCCACACGCGCCCCGTAACCAGCTGGAACGGCCGCGTGGAGATCTCCTGGCCGGCTCCAGCCACGCCGATGATGATGCTCTCGCCCCAGCCGCGGTGGCAGCATTCCAGGGCCTGCCGCATGGTGCCGACGTTGCCGATGCATTCGAACGAGAAGTCGGCACCCCCGCCGGTCAGGTCAATGACCGCCTGCACAACTTTGTCGCGGCCGACCTCGTCGGGATTGATGAAGTCGGTCATCCCGAATTTCTCGGCCATGGCGCGCTTGGCAGGATTTGTATCGATGCCGATGATCTTGTTGGCGCCGACCATGCGCGCACCCTGGATCACGTTCAGGCCAATGCCGCCAAGGCCAAACACGGCGACGTTCGCGCCTGGCCAGACCTTGGCGGTGTTGATGACGGCGCCCACCCCCGTCGTCACCCCGCAGCCGATGTAGCATATCTTGTCGAACGGGGCGTCTTCGCGAACCTTGGCGAGCGCAATCTCTGGCAGCACTGTGAAATTCGAAAAAGTCGAGCAGCCCATGTAGTGGAAGACCGGATCGCCGTCGCATCGAAAGCGGCTGGTGCCGTCCGGCATCACGCCCTTGCCCTGGGTAGCGCGGATGGCGGTGCAAAGATTTGACCGGCGCGACAGGCACGTTTTGCATTGCCGGCATTCAGGGGCGTAGAGCGGAATAACGTGATCGCCAGGTTTGAGCGCCGTCACGCCGCTCCCGATCTCACGCACGATGCCCGCGCCTTCGTGTCCCAGGATTGCGGGAAACAGGCCCTCCGGATCTGCGCCGGACAGCGTGTACGCATCGGTGTGACAGATTCCCGTTGCTTTGATCTCTACCAGCACTTCGCCCGCCTTCGGACCTTCGATCTCGATCATCTCGATAGCGAGCGGCTCGCCGGCCTGCCAGGCCACCGCGGCACGGGTCTGCATGCGCTTTTGTCTCCCGTCGTCCCTGTATTTTTCTAGAATGCCGCAGGCTGACGCAATGGACCAGTGCCGAACGCGCTACAATTTCGTGATCGGCTGGAGCAAGATGAGCCATGGAGTTTTCCTTCTCGGCTGAACAGCAGGCGATCGGTGCGGCAATCGAAAAGATTTGCGCGCGCTTCCCCGACGAATACTGGCTGGCGCGGGATCGCGAAGGTGCCTTCCCCCACGATTTCCACCGCGCTTTCGCCGAGCAAGGCTGGCTCGGCATCGCCATCCCGCAGGCCTACGGCGGCTCGGGTCTCGGCGTCACCGAAGCGGCCGTGATGATGCAAACGGTGGCGCAATCCGGCGCGGGTCTCTCCGGGGCCTCGGCGCTGCATATGAATATCTTCGGCCTCAGCCCGGTGGTGGCGTTCGGCACCGATGAGCAGAAGAAGCGCATGCTGCCGCCCCTGATCGCGGGCGAGGACAAGGCGTGCTTCGCCGTCACCGAGCCGAATGCCGGTCTCGATACTCTCAACCTGAAAACCAAGGCGATGCGCCAGCGCGACCACTACCTGCTTTCGGGTCAAAAGATCTGGATCTCGACCGCGCAGGTGGCGAGCAAGATGCTGATCCTCGCGCGCACGACGCCGATCGACACTGTCAAGCGGAAGACGGAAGGCTTGAGTCTCTTCTACACGGCGCTTGATCGCAATTATGTCGACGTGCGTGAAATCGCCAAGATGGGCCGCAGCGCCGTCGACTCCAATGAACTGTTCATCGAGGCGCTGCCGGTGCCGGTCGAGGATCGCATTGGCGAGGAAGGCAGGGGCTTCGAATACATTCTGCACGGGATGAATACCGAACGTATTCTGATCGCGGCGGAGGCCGTTGGCCTTGGCCGTGCCGCGTTGGGCAAGGCCGCCGCCTATGCGCGCGAGCGGGTCGTGTTTGGTCGCCCTATTGGCCAGAATCAGGCCATCCAGCATCCGCTGGCGAAATGCTGGATGGAGCTCGAAGCCGCCAACCTCATGGCGTTCAGGGCTGCGTCACTCTATGACGGCGGCACGCCGTGCGCCGCAGAAGCAAATGCTGCGAAATATCTTGCTGCCGAAGCGGCCTTTTCCGCCTGCGAGACCGCGGTGATGACGCACGGCGGAATGGGCTATGCCAAGGAATTTCATGTCGAGCGCTACATGCGCGAAGTGATGATTGCCCGGCTTGCGCCGGTCAGCCCGCAGCTGATCCTGTGCTTTATCGCCGAGAAAGTGCTCGGCCTGCCGAAGTCCTACTGAGCAAACTTTCTTCTCGGTCCATTCCCGCGTAACGGCGGGGCGTTAGTCACTACGCTTCTTCCTTGATGTCCGTCTCTTTGCGCGCCGCATCGATGATCTTGGCCAGCGCGCGCAAAGTCTCCTGCACGCCTTCGCCGGATTGCGCCGAGAGTACAAGCGGCGTTTTCTTGCAGGCCTTTTTTAGCTTTGCGCCTTGTGCCTTGATCAATTCGGGAGTCATTGCGTCGGCTTTCGAGAGTGCAACGATCTCGGGTTTTTCGCTCAATCCTTGTCCATAGGCATCCAGTTCCGCTCGTACTGTCCTATAGGCGGCGCCGGCATCCTCGATTGTACCATCGACAAGATGCAGCAACACGCGGCACCGTTCGGTGTGGCCAAGGAAGCGGTCGCCGAGGCCGGTGCCTTCGTGCGCGCCCTCGATCAGCCCGGGAAGGTCGGCGAGCACAAACTCGCGCTCGTCCACTTTCACGACGCCGAGTTGCGGATGCAGCGTCGTAAACGGATAGTCGGCGATCTTCGGCTTCGCCGCGCTGACGGCCGCAAGAAAAGTGGACTTGCCCGCGTTGGGCAGACCGATCAGCCCGGCATCCGCGATCAGCTTCAGCCGCAGGCGGATCGTGCGATCTTCGCCGGGTTGCCCGGGGTTGGCATGGCGCGGCGCGCGGTTGGTCGATGATTTGAAATGCGCATTGCCAAAGCCACCGTTTCCGCCCTTGGCGATCATCGCACGCTCGCCCACTCCGGTGAGATCGGCGATGAGCGTCTCGCCGTCTTCTTCGTAGACCTGGGTGCCGATCGGCACTTTGAGAACGACATCCTTGCCGTTGGCGCCGGCGCGGTCCTTGCCCATCCCATTGCCGCCGCGCTGCGCCTTGAAATGCTGCTGGTAGCGGTAATCGATCAAAGTATTGAGGCCGTTGACGGCCTCGACCACCACGTCGCCGCCTTTGCCGCCATCGCCTCCGTTCGGCCCGCCGAACTCGATGAATTTCTCGCGCCGGAACGACACGCAGCCGTTGCCGCCCGCGCCGGACGCTATGTAGACCTTGGCTTCATCGAGGAATTTCATGGCGTTAGGATATATCGCATCACGCCGTCCTTGGCCCAAGAGGCTCGGGAATAAATCTTGATGAAACCCGATCCAGTCCCCGTGCAGCCGATTGCAGGGAGACCGGACATGACCAATCACGACGAAGGGCCAAGCCGCCGCAAAGTGCTCGAATGTATGACCTGGGCCGGAACCGGGGTGTTGTGGACCATTGCCGGCGGGGTGCCGACCTCGCTCGGGATCATCGATGAGGCGGTGGCCCAGCCGAGCAAGGGCTTCACGTTCCTGCAGATCAGCGACAGCCACATGGGCTTCGACAAGCCGGCAAATCCCAACGTCAAGGGGACGCTGGAAGAAGCGATCGGGCGGGTGAAGACACTCGCTGTCAAGCCGTCTTTCATGATCCACACCGGCGACATCTCGCATCTGTCGAAAGCGTCCGAATTCGACGATGCGGAGCGCATCATTTCGCAGGCGCGGCTCGATGTGCACTATGTGCCGGGCGAGCACGACCTCATAGACGAGGAACGCGGCAAGCTCTATCTCGAACGCTACGGCCGCGGCACCAGGGGCGTGGGCTGGTACAGCTTCGATGCCGACGGCATCCACTTCATCGGTCTCGTCAATGTCGTCGATCTGAAGGCCGGGGGTCTCGGTAATCTCGGCAAGGAACAGCTCGAATGGCTCGAGGACGACGTGAAGGGCCGCTCGGCGTCGCAGCCGATCGTCGTGTTCGCGCACATCCCGTTGTGGACCGTTTATCCGGATTGGGGATGGGGCACGGAAGATGGCGCCCGCGCCCTCGGTTATCTCAAAAGATTCGGTTCGGTGACCGTGCTCAACGGCCACATCCATCAAGTCATGCAGAAGGTCGAAGGTAACGTCACCTTCCACACCGCTCGCTCGACGGCCTTTCCGCAGCCTGCGCCCGGTTCGGCGCCTTCGCCTGGACCGATGAAAGTCGCCGATGACAAGCTGCGCAGCATGCTCGGCATCGCCAGCGTCACGTTCAAGCAGAACGAGCAGCGCCTCGCGATCATCGATACAGCGCTGCAGGGCTAGGCGCCATGACCAAAGCAAGATTCATGACGAACTGCGTTGTCGGCATTGCAGCCATGTTCGTTTGGATAGCGGTGCCGGCTTCCGCAGACGAGGTCGCGATCGAAATCGGCAACTTCACCTTTGGGCCTCATGAATTGAAAGTGAAATCGGGCACCACGGTTACCTGGGTCAATGAAGACGACATTCCCCATACCGTGGTTTCGCTCAATAACTTCCGCTCCAAGGCGCTCGACAGTGACGACAAGTTCTCATTCACGTTCACGACACCGGGCACTTATAAATACTTTTGTTCCTTGCATCCGCACATGACCGGGACAATCGTCGTCGAGGCGGCGACCGGAAGCATTGCGCCGCCGTGACGACGCAACGGGTCGGACCGGCAGCATGGCTTACGAAGCAGGCGTCGATCGCGACAAGGCGGAGCGTTTCCGCCTTGCGGCGCTTCCATATCTCGACGACGTCTACACGCTTGCGCGCTACTTGCTGCGCAACAATGCCGATGCGGAGGATGCGGCGCAGGAATGCTACCTGCGTGCGTTCAGGCATTTCGAGACGTTTCGCGGCGGGCCGATCAAGCCATGGCTGCTGGCGATATTGCGCAACGTTTGCCGCGCCGAGTACGCCCGCCGCGGCATGCTTGCGGGCACGTTGTCGGACAATTTTGATGAAACGGAATGTGCCACGACCGGATTGTGGAGCGAGGCGCCTTCGCCGGAAACGGAAACCCTGCAACGTCTCGATGGTGAAACCGTGCAGCAACTCATTGCGCAGCTGCCGCAGGCATTCAGCGAGGTTATCGTGCTGCGCGAGATCAATGATCTGAGCTATCGCGAGATTGCCGACGTCACCGGGGTGCCTGTCGGCACCGTTATGTCGCGACTGGCGCGCGGGCGCGCGCTGTTGCGCGCGGCATGGCTCGCGGAGGAGAAGGGCTGATGACCTGCGACGAAGCCGAAGTCATGTTGCACGCGCTGATCGACGACGAGCTCGACGCCGGACATGCGCGGGATGTCGAAGCTCACGCGGCAACATGCCAGCGATGTGCGGCGCAGCTTGCCGCGTATCGCGATTTGCAGCACGCCATGCAGCGCAACAACCTGCGGTACGCGGCGCCGGCCTCCTTGCGGCGGAGCATCGATCGCGCGGTGCCGTCCACGGTTACGACCAGCCGGCGCACGCTGCTGAAAGGCTTTGCAATTGGCAGCCTTGCTTCGGCTGTCGCCGCCTCAGGCCTGACGCTCCTGGTCGTGCGGGAGGACCAGGACAAGCGCATTCTCGGCGAGGCGGTCTCGGCCCATTTGCGCTCTCTGCAGGCGGATCACCTGAGCGATGTGCTGTCGAGCGACCAGCACACGGTGAAACCGTGGTTCAATGGCCGCATCGATCTTGCTCCGCCGGTGATCGATCTCACCGCGCAAGGCTTTACCCTGATCGGCGGCCGGCTCGATTTCATCGACGGCAAGCCGGTGGCGGCCATCGTCTATCGGCGTCGGGAGCACGTGATCAATCTATTCGTTGCGCAGGGCGTTGAGATTCCGGTGACATCGCCCAGGCTGGAGAGGGTGCACGGGTTCAATGTCCGGCGCTGGACCGATCAGGGCCTGAATTTTCTGGCGATCAGCGATCTCAATCGCGATGAGCTGGAAGAATTTGCCACGAAGTTCGAACGCGCCGCTCGACCGGCGGGCGCTACCTAGCGCGGAGCGCGAAGGCGGAACGCGGGGACTCAGAGACAGAGACGTGTTGTTCTGGCTTCCCGCTGGAGCCTGCCTCCGCGTAGGCGGCGGCGGGAATGAACGGGTGAGGGCGCTGTCATTATCCAAAGCCAAGACGTGGATGGCCGGGACAAGCCCGGCCATGACGAAATTCGATTCAAGGCCATTGCCCGTTGGTCCCCGCGAAAGCGGGGACCCAGTGAACAAATGTAGAGACTTGTCGCTTCTGGCTTCCCGCTGGAGCCTGCCCCCGCGTAGGCGGGGGCGGGAATTGACGGGCAAGGACAGGTCACATCACTTTCTTCATCCGGCCCCAGGTCTTAAGCGCCGACCAGATGCGCCGCTCAAGCCGGAAGCGATCGATCGGCGCCGACGACTTGATCGAGTTAATGCGGTACAGACCAACGCCGGTCCACTGGAATCCGCACTTCTCCAGCACCCGCCGCGAAGCCGGATTTGTCACTCGCGCTCCGGCCTGCAACGCCTCGTGCGAGAGGTCGGTGAAGGCGTAGTCGATCAATGCATGCAGCGCCTCGGTGGCGTAGCCCTGATTCCAGTACGGCACGCCGACCCAGTAGCCGAGCTCCGGTGTCTCGTCGTAGTGAAACATGATGCCGCACGCGCCGATGACAGTTTTATCACGCAGCGTGATCAGAAACGCTGCCTCGCCATCCTTGTTCGCCCCACCGATGAACTTCTCGGCATCCGCGATCTTGTACGGATGCGGAATGCGCGCGGTGTTTTCTGCGATGCGGCGGTCGTTGGCGAGCGCTGCTACCGCTTTAGCGTCCTCGAGGCGCGCTGCGCGCAAGGCAAGGCGCTTGGTCTCGAGGACGGGAATACTTCCCTCGCGGTAAGGCTCTCTCGGAATTTCCTCTAGTAGTGTCATGGTACAGGCTCCAGGTTTGAAAAGTTGAGAGGGGGAGCCGGTCACCCGTCTCCCCCTCTCAGAGCCTTACAAGGCCCCGCCGGTTTGACTGGAATGACCGGCGGACCTCGTTATGTCCACCGTCTTACTCGGCCACAGCCTCCGTCATCGGTACAACTGACACGTAGGTGCGGCCTTTTGCTTTCGTTGCGAACTGAACCTTTCCATCGATGAGTGCGAACAGGGTGTGATCCTTGCCGGTACCGACATTAGGGCCGGCATGCCATTTGGTGCCGCGCTGGCGCGCAATGATGTTGCCGGCAAGCACGATCTCCCCGCCGGCCGACTTCAAGCCGAGCCGCCGGCCCGCGGAATCGCGGCCGTTTCGTGAAGATCCGCCTGCCTTCTTGTGCGCCATAGTGGTTCTCGAATTCTCTTACTCTGTACACCGATTCCGTGAAGGAATCATCTCACTTCTTCTTGCTCTTTGTAGCGGCCTTGGCTGGCTTTTTTGCGGCCGTTTTGGCCGGCTTCTTTGCCTTGCTTTTGGCCGCTTTTGCCTTCGCTTCCGGCGCGGCGGCCTCGACGACCGGTTTTGGCTCGCGCTTGGGCCGTGGCGTCGCCGTTTTCGACGGCTTGGCTCCGCCGGTGAGAATTTCGGTGATGCGGATCACCGAAAACTCGTGGCGATAGCCACGCTTGCGGCGCGAATTCTTGCGCCGACGCTTCTTGAACGCGATGACCTTGTCACCGCGCGTATGCTGAAGCACCTCGCCGGCAACGGTGGCGCCTGCAACCGTTGGCGTGCCGAGCTGCGGCGTGTCCCCGCCGACCACCAGCACTTCGCCGAACTCGACGATCTCGCCGGGCTGGCCGTTGACCCGGTCGACCCGGATTACGTCCTCGGCGGCGACCCGATACTGTTTGCCGCCCGTCCTGATGACTGCGAACATCTTTCGTCCTCGTGTGTTCGATCCCGGTGCTCGGATATTCCGGACTGGCTTCTTTCAGTCGGTTTGTCGTTTGTTTTTAAGGGCTTAATCGGCCCTCGAAAAAGCGCGCGGACCCAAGGGCCCGCGCGCCATGCTTATGGCGGGGAAACACTCGCTCTGTCAAGAAAGGGCGCTCGAACAACTGCCATCACCATCAGGTTTCGCTCTTTGCAGGCGTCGACTCGGGCCAGGCCGGAGCGTCGACCTCATTGCCCGACTGAACCAGTCGGTAGCCGACGCCCAACTCGGTCACGAGTATCTTCGGCGAGTCCGGATGAGGCTCAATCTTCTGACGCAGCTTGCGCACGAATATGCGAAGGTAATGAGTGTCGTGGACGTGGATCGAGCCCCAGACTTCCTTCAGCAGATGCTGGTGGGTGACCACGTTGCCGGCGTGCTGGGCGAGCACCTGCAGCAGCCGGTATTCCTTCGGCGTGAGCGTTAGACGTTTGTCGTTCAGGAACACCGCACGGGCAGCGAGATCGATGGTCAGCGGCCCCGCCTTGACCGTGGGCTCGCCCGACACCGCGCGCATTTGGCGCCTGAGCGCCACGCGCACCCGTGCCAGCAACTCCGCCATCCCGAAGGGCTTCACCACATAATCGTCTGCACCAAGCTCGAGCAGACGAACTTTTTCCGCTTCGTTCGATCGCACCGACAGGACGATGATGGGGACGGTTGACCATGACCGAATGCGTTCCACCACCTCGGCGCCATCCATGTCAGGCAAGCCCAGATCCGCGATGACCAGGTCGATTGGGCGCAGGGTCGCCGAGCGGATCGCTTCCGCTCCGGTCCCGGCTTCGTGAACAACGAAACCGTTGAGCTCGAAGCCCGTGCGCAAAAACCGCCGGATTTGAATCTCGTCGTCCACGACGAGAACGATGGGGGATGGTTCACTCATCGGTGTCGCTCTCTAGTTGCGGAACGGCTGCCTGCGTGACCGGCAATTCGATGGTCACGGTGGTGCCAAGGCCGGGGCCTTCGCTGAAGGCGGTTACCTTTCCGTCGTTGGCTGCAATGAATGCGTTGGCGATCCAGAGTCCCAACCCCGAGCCGCTAGTAGTCGCCGCGTGCCGCTCGCCGCGTGCGAACCGGTCCCAGATCTTTGTCTTCTCGGCATTCGTCAATCCAGCGCCTTGATCCGTGATGCTGATGACCAGTCGACCGTCGCGCGTGCTTGCGCCGACCGCGATGCTGGAATCGGAGATGGAATATTTCACCGCGTTGTCGAAAATCTGAATCAGCGCCTGCTGCACCAGTACGGGATCGACATGGATCAACGGAAGGTCCGACGGAAGTTCGACCGCGAGGCGCCGATCGGCAAGGCGGCGGCGGCAACGTTCAACCGCCGAGTTGATGATGTCTGCCGGGTCTGCCCATTCAGAATGCGGCTTGACGCCATCGCTGCTGATGCGCGTCGCGTCGAGCAGATTCTGAATGTCGTTATTGAGCCGTTCGGCTTCGTCGCGAACGTCATGCACCAGAGCAGTCAGCTTCTTTTCATTTTTCAGCGCCGGTGCCACGCTCAGAACGGTTGCCGCGCCGAGGATCGAAGCAAGCGGCGTGCGAAGCTCGTGGCTGACGGATCCGATCAGCGCCTCGCGCAGCTGGTCGGTCTGCGAGCGCATGCGCGCCTCGCTGATGGCGTGGGCGACGCCAAGTCGTTCGAGCGTTGCGGTTGCATCCGACAAGACTGCATCGACGCGGATCCGCAGTTCGTCCGAACGTTCTTTCGATTCGTGTCCGAGATTTATGGCGATGACGCCGAACTCGGGGCTCTTCGGCGAGACAGCGCGCACAAGCCACATTTCGCCGGTAGCTGGCATCACCATGGAGCCTGTAGCGGTGTCGCGGTGACCGGATGCGACCTCCACGACTTCGGCGAGAACTCGCTCTGGCACGGTCACCCCCGCACGATGCCCGCTGCTGTTCGCCGCTTCGCGCGCGCCCGGGAACAACACAACGTTGCGCTGCATGACGCTCGCGAGGTGATCCTCTATTGCCGCATGAATGTCGGACACGTCGAACGCAACAGCCAGGCGCCGCGAGAAAGCATAGAGATCGCGCAGGTCGATCTCGCGCTGGCGGGCCATTTCAAGCTGGCGCTTGAGACGCGTCGCGAGCTGGCTGACGGCCACGGCGACGAAAATGAACAGGATCAGGTCGATAACTTCCTGCGGGTCCTTGATGCGAAAGCTGTAGGCCGGCTCGTAGAAAAAGAACGCCGAGGCGACAACCCCGCAGACCGCTGCAACGACCGCTGACACGACCCCCCATCGGGTAGCCGCGATCACCACGGGGATGAGATAAAGCACCGAACCGTGGGCGAGCCCGATTTGCCAAACCAGCGCGAACAGCACTGCTGTAAGAATCGCTACAAGACCGAGCGTCATGAAGACGCCAGGCAGCTCCTTGCGGATGAAGTCGAGTTTCAACACGTGACGCATCGGCCGGGTCGGACGGGTTCACTCAATCGGACGCAATATACGCCGCCCGACCCTTGTCTGTCTTGGCGCTGTTGGTTACATAGCCCCGTCCATTCAGGGGTCGTTTTAGGCCCGTTTCGGGCTCCGGAGAGGTGGCTGAGTGGTTGAAAGCACCGCACTCGAAATGCGGCATACTCGCAAGGGTATCGGGGGTTCGAATCCCTCCCTCTCCGCCAATACTGTTAAAAAGTGCGCATATACTGGCGTTTCAGCGAAAAGCTTTATTTTATTCCACAAATGGTTACACAAGATTAAATCGAAGGCTGTTCCCCGACGTCCGATCGATCCCGGCGAGTGCTTCGCCACCGGCAAGGGACGGGGCCGCTACGGCTTTCTTCGGAGTTAGACGCACCCGCTGCGACTTCGTCGCTACAAAGCCCACCAAACGGAATCTTAATTGATAGCGTCTATCGTGAAAATTGTGGCGATGTTTTTTTTGCGCGAGTTTACTAGCTGGAATGTTGAGCGGCGACCTTACCCTCCTGTTGCTTGTTCTATTCGCGATGCCGAGCATGGTGTTGCTGTATACGAAGCGATGACTTTTATCCTCAGCTGGCTCATATTGAGTGTGTTCACCGGAATCTTCGTGTGTCGTTTATTCATCCTTTCAGATGAGCAATAATTTAGAGTCAGGCCATGCCTAATAAGAAGATTGATACCGCCGAGCTGCACCCAATTGAAGAAGTCGCTTGGCGGCACGTTTGGCTCAAAAGCGTGCTGATTGATCGCGGCAAAACGGCCCCCAACGAGTGGCCAGACAGATGACACAAGCGCGGCGTCTGGAGAGGCTTGACGGTAAGCGAGCGGTTGTCGAAGCTGTTTTTCCACGCGCTCGATCAACATTATGCATTCGGAAACCTGCTGTGCATCGACAAAATCAGGTCCATAGGAGATCAGGCCGCCGGCGGCGGCGAAGTAGCGGGCGGAATAGACCGCGGCCCTATGGAGCGAGGCCGCTCTTACGGCCGCCGTGCTTCCGCGCTATCACATCGACGTCAATATCAAACGCACGCTTGGGCAGCGTCTGGGCAAGTTAGCCACCGCGGCTTAAGCGAACATTGGGCAGACGGGCACTGTGCCCGTCTGCCCGCGCTCGTGTGCCACCCTGTTTGTTCAGCCCGAAAACCAATTTGAAATGACCTGTGGTTACGCAGCAGGCGATGGCGGATTTCAAGGCGCGATGGCTTAGCGGAGTTTGATGGGATGGCTGTCGATCATGAATTCGGCGCGCAGCACACCGAGCTCAAGCTCTCGGTGGTCGAGAATTATCTGAAGTTCTTTTCAAAAGCATTGCGAGGGAAATTCAAGGAGCTTTGGTACATCGATGCTTTCGCCGGTAC
>Ga0111539_10008541_pt1 | contig 13011 bp, 10 predicted proteins | sample RhiMethybrSRZTD1_FD_79667 | JGI IMG/M metagenome (GOLD analysis project Ga0111539, IMG submission 79667) | Populus rhizosphere microbial communities from Tennessee, USA - Rhizosphere MetaG P. TD hybrid SRZTD1 (version 2) (version 2) | ecosystem: Host-associated > Plants > Roots > Rhizosphere >...
CGTCGGCTTGCAGATTGATGGCCTGCCCGAGTAGATCTATTACTCCATGCAACTAACCCCAACAGAAGTTCGCGTCCTCGGCTCGCTGATCGAAAAACAGATCACGACGCCGGAATATTATCCACTGACCCTCAATTCGTTGACGGCCGCGTGCAATCAAAAAAACAATCGCAATCCCATAACGTCGCTGGCCGAAAGCGAAGTTGAGGACGCGCTCTACACTCTGCGCGAGAAGAACCTGGCCTACGTTTTTCACGGCAGTACCAGCCGCGTGCCGAAATACAAACACGTCGCGCCGGAAGTGCTGCACGTCACGCCGCCGGAACTGGCCGCGATGTGCGTTTTGATGTTGAGCGGGCCACAAACGGTCGGCGAGATTCGCACGCGTGGGCACCGCCTCTATGAATTCTCGGGTCTGGAAGAAGTGGATGAAACTCTGCGCGCTCTCAAAACCAAAGATGAACCAATGGTGATGTCGCTGCCGCGCCAGCCGGGACAGAAAGAAGCGCGCTTTGCGCACCTGCTCTCTGGCGAGCCGGAAATAGAAATCTCCGAAGCCGGAGCTGAGAAGCATCCGCGACGCGCCGGCGATCCCGACCGGGTCACGAAACTTGAAGAGCAGGTGCAAACACTCGCCCAGCAAGTCGAAAATCTCACCACTCAGTTTGAAGAATTCAAAAAACAGTTTGAGTGATGAAGCGGCTTTGCCTCAAGAGCATTTTGTCCTCGTCCGCGAAGCGGACTGAAAGAGAATAGCCCAGCGCTTCAGCGCTGGGTGATGCGGTAGGTTCTTAGAAGTCCGTGAAGCGGACGACTGAACACACCTCTAAGCCTGCAACATTTGAGACTCAGCCGTCCGTTTCACGGACTGATGCATGTATGTCTCCATCGCAATCCCACCGATGAATCGGTGGGCTATTATCATTCGTCGGCTTTGCCGACTCTTGAGTCAAGCCTGATGAAGAAATGCCCTCACTGTCACGAAGAATCGTTTGGCTGGCGGGAACTGATGGGGCTCGACTATTTCAGTTCCGCTGAATGCAAAGCCTGCGGGCAACCGGTTCGCAATAACGGAGTGAGGCTATTTCTCACGTTTCCGGCAATTATAGCGGCTCTGTTTCTCGGCGGAATCCTGCTCTCGGTTCTCCCTGGCTCGATGGAAGCGCTTGGTTTTCTGGCGATTCTTCTTCTCATCGGAATTTCGTTGATCCTGCTGGCGAAGCCATCCAGGCTTGAGGATCCAAACCCCGGGCTTCCGTCGTTCACGCCCGACCTGAATAACAACAAGATGATTATGGTTTGCGGTTGGCAGGAAGATGAACTGATCGGAATAGTTGACGATTTCAGAGAACAAAGCACAATCGATCCACCGATGGAGATCGAAATCCAGAAACAGTTTGACCGTGAATTTGTCCTGACTTTTCCAGGCGACATCGCGCCATGGGATTTTGCGGCGCTGGTTAACTATTTGAATTATCCGATCGATTTCGATTCGGCCGGACGCGCGCTGGTGGTGGCCGGCCGAACCACGCTGAACGCTGACTTCAGCGGTATCCCCGAATCACTCATGGGAACGGAAGCGATCCTTTATGTCCCCGAAGACGATGACGACTACACCGTCGTTTACATGCACACTGAAACGGGCGACAACTTTGCGATGTCCATGAATGAAATGGTTTGGCAGGGTGTCGACGAGCCTCGATTGCCGGCTGCCATCACACCGCTCAACCAGTAGAGTTCTTTCAGGGGCGTGAAGCGATTTCGGTGTGCCCTGATTTCACCTCTCTGCGTGGCCTCTGCGTTCTCGGCGTCTCTGCGGTGACTACCTTCAATACACTCAACGCAGAGACGCAGAGAACGCCGAAGTGGCGCAGAGAATTTCAAAAGCAGAGCACTATCCGCCTTGCGGGTTTATTGAAGGCCCCGACTTGGCTGTGGTAGCTTTCGTTGCCTTGGCAGTCGTTTCAATTTACCAAAAAGCGGCCGCGATTTTCAGATAGACTAACTAGCCAGTCGATTAGGCTCTCGCCAGTGAAGACAGTCATGAAGATTCCCCTTTTCGTATTCACTACGTTTGCGTTCATAGCGATCACTTCCGGCTCAGTCGTTGCTCAAAAGCAAAAGGTTGTTCCGGTCTGTAAAGCATCAACCTTCGCAGCCGTCAAGCCTCTGCCGAAGATGGAATACGAATGTCCGGAAGGGCTAAACGATTACGATGAGAAGATTCTGAAACTGCCGGCGCGCCTGGCGGCCTTGCGCAGCATTGAAAAAGAGTTGGCAGGATTTAATGACGCCGGGTGGTGGCAAGCCGGCACAGACGAATTGAACGCGTGTGGCATCCACGGCGGCGCAGGTGAGTTAACCGATGATGAAAAGGAACGGTGGAGGCAAGGCGATTACAGGTTCAACCTGATGGGCAATCATGACATTCGACTGTTACTGCTTGATGACCCTTGCTATCAGACGGGCTTTGCCGGTTCGAATGCTTTCCTGCTTTATCGCAAGGACGGAAAGGTCTTCGTGTCCCAGGTGCTGAACGGCTATTACTCGCGGGTCGATAATTCGGTGGGAATTGATTTCGCCAGGCTAAACGGGCAGCAGATTATCGAGATTTCAACCGGCAACAGCATGCCGCCCTCGATGGTTTACTACTATTTCGCCATCGATCCGCTCATGAATAAAGCGGTCCCGAAAAAGATTTTTAAACAGGGGAAGAACTTTACGAATCAAGTCTATTCGGACATGTTGCTGGCCGAACCGAAGGATGCAGGTTTACCGGCGAACGCATCGGAACTAAATGTGATCGTGAAAGGCCGCCTGGCGCCAAGCTTCAGCGCCTATGACCAAAATGAACGTGGTCGCATCGAAGCCAGTGGTCGAAGGTTCCACCGGATTATTTATCGTTGGAACGGCAGGTTCTATTCGCCGCGTTAAGGCGAATTACGAATGCGTCTCGGGTAATCGACGCGCGCGGGAAATCGCGTAAGCCGCAAGAAACAGAAAACCTGGAATTGCGAAGACTGGAAACCAAACCCCACGGGCAAGGTTGCCTCCCGGCAGCCACACAAATCAGATAGAAGATCGGCAAATCCGTGGCGAGTTTGATCAGGCGCGAGTCAGAGGGATTCGTTTTTCCCGCTCATCATGATGGCAAAACCCTCGGGTTGAATCTCATCCTGGTTAGTGTTGACGCGCTATAAGCTTGAGTGTACTCTGGGCGCGTTTTCGTAGGTACCCACCAAGCGGCGTCGCCTTGGTCCAATCAGTCTCGCAGTTGGTGCTGTAATTCTTGTTGGCTTTCTTAATTTCCAGAGCCTGATAGCGTCCCGTTCGTTAGAAGCAGTTCGTTTTGTCTCTACAAACCAAGACAGGAGGGTATGACATTGCAAGAAGACGACCTGACGGCCTATGAAGACTTGAGGGAGATTGCTGCCCTGCGTCACTCCTTTCACATTGATGGCCGCCTGAGATTAGAGTTTCTTTCAACCGTGTCCAGACTCCTTCGTGAATATGAAGTCCCAGTCAGCAACCGGCTGCTGAGTTCACTGGTTCTGGCAGTGCCCGACGAACTAGCTGACGGGAACGGGCACGAGAATGGCTTTGAGTCGCTGAATCTTCAAGCTGCAAAAACCGGCACCAGAGGATCTGCGAAGAAAGCGGCAACCAAGCGGCCGAAACCGCCTAAACCACCGATCCCGCCCGTGCCGCCGAACGGCTCACAGAGGCCGAGACCACCGAAACCGCCTGTGCCCCCGGTGCCACCAGTGCCTCCGCTGCCACCCGTGCCGCCGGATTAGTCTCAGGCGCAGACAAGCCTTAGGTCACTGACACCACCGCTCTCCGGTGAAGTAAGCCGGGAATTCGCCGGCGACGATGGAATCATAAGAACTGCCTGTCAGGCCGGCTTGGGAATTGATCCCAAACCGGCCCGGCGAAAGACTTGTCCCTCGGCTTAAAAGCAACGCGACAATTTGCTGTAACTGATTTGCCGGACATGATTAGTTTGGTCGAAGAGATAACAGGTCTGCTTTCCATGCAGTTGTTTAATCCCCATTTGTGCGATCGAGTAATCAACTATGCCGAAAAATCGAATGATTGGTCAGCAGCCTCAATTGGTGAAGAGAATCAGGGTACATATGACTCTGCGGTGAGACCCCAGTATCGGTCGGCGGTAACGTTCTCGCCATCCGAAAAATCGCTGGTTCACCGTGAACTTGTTAAGGGCATTGATCGGTACGTGCGACCGCAACTCAACCGAACCTGGCACGTTGACCGCATGCGCTATGCTGATACTCACATAGTTCGTTACGTTACCGGCGGGTTCTACGTAAGCCATGCAGATGCGGGATTGGACAGAAATGACAGGTACTTCACTGTCCTTTGCTACTTAAACGACGACTATCGCGGCGGATATACGTCGTTTCCCACTATGAATTTTTCTGTCGTTCCGCAAAGAGGCAAAGTGATAGTTTTCCCTTCCACTTACATACATCGCGCCGAGCCAGTTTTGGAAGGCACAAAATACATTATGGTCTCATGGCTGGTTGGTAGCGATCCGCCGCAGTGGATTTAGTTCGACGGCGTAAGGCATTCAACGGCGACGCTCAGAGGTAATGAATCAACACCATATCGTCGTATCGGCTGAGAACAACTGTTACATGGCCTGGCAGTGCAGGCTATTCCATTATTCCTGTATGACCCATCTCGGGGTTCGTCCGGTTTTCATCGTTCACGATTTGGATCATGATTGGCATCCTTACTTTATCGACATCGTCGGAGCGGGAGGAATTGTTCGCCGCGCCCTTACCTACCGCCGAATGATTAATGGCACCGATTATTCACCGAGAAACACCGCCGGCAGCTTATTGCAAGCATCTCAGATCGGCTACCCTCGAAATGACTTCATCGTGCTTTGCGACGCTGACATGATTTTCTTGCGCCACATTGTTTTCCCGCAAGCGTGTGCAGCCGAGGGGTGCTCGAATCTGGACTATAGCGACAAACGTGTTCGAGCAGCCGCCACAAAATTCGGCATCAATCCGCAGTTGCTCACGAAGAGAAAGAAAAGCATTGAATGTGCTGTGCCACATGTGGTGCCCGTATCAAACGCCCAAAGAATCGCCGAAACCTGGTTGGGTGCGATCGATTCTTTTCAGTCGGGCGTATGGCAGGCAAGCATGTACGCTTTTGGTTTCGCTGTGCTGAAGCTGAAACTTAAGCTTTCATTAACGCGATTCGTCGCGCTCAATGACGAACCGCATGAGAAAGTCGGGCGAGCAAAAATCATCCATTACGCTTACGGCGACGAAACCTGGAACAAGCGCGACTACTGGTACGCCCGGAATTCGTCGAGGGTTTGGAAACCATCTGTCAAAGCGCCGCCTGGAACCGTGCTGGGAGAGATACTTTCACAGATTCTGGCGGCCGACGCATTTTACTCAAACGCTAGCCGCTATCACTCAAAATGAACATAATGTAAGACTCGCGGAACTGCCTTACCTGGAAATGTATTTTGTGATCTTCATTTTAAGATGAGACCAGTGAGAATTGCAGATGGCAATTGCGGCTGGAACTGTTCTGGGGCATTACAAAATTCTCTCTAAGCTCGGCTTTGGAGCGATGGGAGAGGTCTATCTGGCCCAGGATCTAAATCTGCGTCGCACGGTGGCGCTGAAGATACTCACGCTCGATCCTGCCCAGAGTCCGCAAGCCCTCCGTCGATTCATTCAGGAAGCCCGCACCGCTTCTGCGCTCAAACACCCAAATATCGCGCACATTTACGAAATCGGCGAAGTGGACGAATTGAGTTTCATCGCAATGGAGTACGTCGAGGGTGTGACCCTACGTGAGCACGGTCCGGTTGGGCTATCTGAAGCAATCGAGATTGCCGAACAGATTGCCAGTGCTTTGGTGGCCGCGCACGCCAATGGAGTTGTCCATCGCGACCTGAAACCTGAAAACATCATGCTCAGCCGTGATGGCTATCTCAAGGTGCTCGATTTTGGTTTGGCAAAGACGGTCACACACGATCAAGGCATAACGAGTAATCCGGAAGGATCTACGGCCTCGACAGTTTTCACCGATCCAGGGAGCGTGGTTGGGACGGTTACCTACATGTCACCGGAGCAAGCCCGGGGACTCGCCGTTGATCACCGATCAGATATTTGGAGTCTCGGTGTAATCATGTACGAAATGATTACCGCTCGCACGCCATTTGAGGGCGGGACGGTTAGCGACATCATCTCGCACATTCTACATCGCGAGCCGCAGCCTATCGCGCGGTTTGCCCGGAACGTCCCGGAGTCTGTGGAGTGGTTGGTGATAAAGGCGATAAGCAAGGATCGCGAGGGCCGACATCAAACAGCAAAGGAACTGCTTTCTGATTTGCGGCGTCTCAAGCAGCGCTTGAGCATAGATGCTGAGCTGAAAAGCATGTCCCAGGAGCAGGCCCAAATTTCTTCCGGTCAAAAAGGGACGTCGACAGACGCTCAGCAGTCTCGACCATCTGAGCCGATGTCGAGCGTCGAATACATTGTTTCAGGAATCTCGACGCACAAGAAGGCAGCCGTCACTACGATAGCACTGTTGTTATTAGCTGCGATTGGTGTGGTTTTGACAATCTCCTACATCTTACGTTCGTGGCGTATGACGGCGCCGGCAACGCCGGTCGCGCGCAGTCTCACGCGGTTGACCTTTGGTGGCGGCTTGCAGAGTGGGCCGTCGTGGTCTCCTGACGGTCGGTTCATAGCTTACAGCTCGGATCGCGCAGGCATGTTCGCAATTTGGATACAACCGGTCGGAGGTGGGGATCCCATTCAAGTGACCCGCTCGTCATCGCATGATTGGCAACCGGACTGGTCACCTGACGGCAACAACGTGGTTTTCAGGTCTGAGCGCGAAGGCGGCGGGCTTTATGTCGCCCCCGCCTTCGGCGGGCGAGAAAGGAAGATTGCGTCGTTTGGTTATAACCCCAGCTGGTCACCGGACGGCTCCAGGATTTTATGTTTAAGGCCGGGCGATCCACTCGATTTTCCTCGAATCTTCATAGTGCCTCTCGACGGCAGTGAGCCCGTTGAAGTTTCGACGCAGGGCACTGGTCAGGAAACGTGGATCAGGCAGCAATCAGTAGCCTGGGATCCTGACGGCAAAGGTATTTCGTTTCTGGCTAACGACGGCAGTTTCTGGATGCTGCCGCTTGCTGGTGGAAAGCCAGTCAAACCCGAAATCTCAGCAACGGTGGCTAAGCAACTCAAGGATGCATCTGTTGAGTTGGAGCATTTCTGCTGGGCGTCTTCGGGCGCAGCGATATTCTTCGAGGGAGAGTCAAAGGGCGTCAGGAATCTGTGGAAGATTACGGTGGATGCTAAGACACGAGCCTGGATCAGCGGACCCGAACGGTTGACGACCGGACTGGGGCCGGATACAGAAATCGCGATCTCGAAAGATGGCAACCGTCTGGCATTCGTTACTGTTACAAAGCAGACGCGCATCTGGTCGTTGCCGTTTGACGCCAACACCGGGCGCGCAAAAGAACCAGGTCAGCCGCTGACAGGTTCCGATCTGGACGCTGCTTTCCCGGACATGTCGCCGGATGGTTCGTCCCTGGTTTTCACTGCGCGTCGGCAGGGAACCGACCAACAAGAGCTGCGGCTACAGTCGCTGACCGGCAATTCAGCCAGGGTGCTCGCGTTCGACGAATTCACACGCTTTATGCCGCGCTGGTCTCCCGATGGAAAATATCTGGCTTATACCCGGTACCGGGCTACCGGGCCAGCAGCGGAGAGACCATACGTAATTGTTCTCTTGCCGCTCGGCGGCGGCGAGGAAAAATTGGTAACTTCGGAAGGCGTTTGGCGCGACTACCTGTACGATTGGTCGCCGGATGGGCAATGGATCGCAGGCAGCACCAACCGTAATCACAAAGAAAGATGGGAGATAGTGTTGTTCCCAGTCTCGGCGGCGCCGCATGCCGAGACAGGTATGCGTCCTGTAATTGCTGATCCTGAAACTGATTTATGGGCGCCGCGTTTCTCTCCTGATGGCAGATGGATCGCGTACCTGAAGCCTTCGCGGGAGGGCGTCTCGGTTCTTAACGTGATCTCGAGTGCCGGCGGCGCGCCAGTGCGTCTCACGACCGACTCGTCGTGGTCCGACAAACCGCGCTGGTCTCCGGATGGCAAGAAGATCTATTTCATCTCAAATCATGGCTCGATGTTCCTGAACGTCTGGGGTTTAGGATTTGACCCCACAACCGGTAAACCTGTCGGTGAGCCATTTCAAATCACTTCGTTTGAAAGTCCCGGGCAGATAATTTCCACGCGAATCTCTTCGCTGGAAATGACCTTCGATCAAAGTCGGCTCCTTCTTCCTATCACACAAGTGTCCGGAAGCATCTGGGTTCTCGACCAGGTGGATCGTTAAACGATCAACCTCACGGACCGGCAATCTGTATATCTGCCGTTGAAATGTTGAAGAAGATATTATTGACGGATTCGACTTTGATGCGCGCCATTGTCGTCAGTGGTAGATCGTTAGGCAGCGTAATCTGGGACGAACCGGCGTTGGGCACATTTTGCGCAAGCACGATCGGATGGTTTTCGTCCCCACGGATCAGCAGGACTATTCGTACCTGCGTGCAATTAATCGGGGTGAGATCCGTTCGACCCACTGACCACGCTACGGTTTGCGTCGAGCCACGTGGCCAGACGGCGCCAGCACCCGGCTCGCTGACTTCGAATGGACCAACATTCGCAGAGCCTCGCCTTGAAACAACCTGCACGTTCACATCATCAAACCCATAGAGACCGCGCCCGTCTCGCGCGGTTACGCGAAACACCATCGTTCGATTGTTCGCGGGTTTCGCTTCGGCAACATAGATAGTCGGTGGGTTCATGATGAAATCCAATGCTGGAAAAAAGCGCCTGGTGTCCAATGAACCCGGCCACGACCGAAACAGCGGCCGTTTCTTCAGATGATCGCCAGTCTGTTCAGGGTGTGGCGGATCGGGCGGTCCGAGATCGAATTCCTCCCAGGTAAAGATCAGAGCATCGCCATCGCCATCGGTGCTGTTTTCTACCGTCAAAGCGAATGGAGTTCGCCCGGGCACAATGAAATCCGGACCGGCATTGACTTCAGGCGCAAATCGATTGCCCGTTTCGACTTTCAGCGCGCATACGTCGCCTCCTCCATTGGTGCCCGAGCTGGTGAGGAACGACTTGATTTCTCTCAAACTGATAGCGTGGAAATATGGATCAGCGGTGCTTTGAATCGTCTCGTTGCCGCAAATCCCCGAAGCGCTTGAGTATCCCATGATGGTCGAACCACTACCGGGCTCGTAAGCAGTGTCCTTGTTACGAAACTGGCAGCCGGCGGTGGTGCCGTTGAACGAATGACTCGCGCCGAACTGATGCCCTATCTCGTGCGAAACATATTGGACGTCAAAAACGTTGCCGGTGGGGTGCGGGCTGCCGCTCAACCCCATACCTTTGTAATACGGTGAACAGGCGCAGGGTTCAGCCGCAACTCCGCCGGGAGCGACGATGAAAAGATGGCCGACGTCATAGTTGTCCAGCCCGATCTGGAGCTTCAGGTTGTCTTGATTCAACATGAGCAGACTTTCATCGTTGGCAAAATCATCATAAGGATCATTACCGGGATCTGTATAAATGATCTTCGGTTCATCATTGACGAGAATTAGACGGATGCCGACGTCAACTTCAAAGATCAAGTTCACCCGGTCAATCGTCCGGTTGATGGCAATCAGGGCTTCTTCAACTGGATCCATCGGCGGATCGTTCGGATCGTGGAGACTATGAATGGCTTCGACATAACGATGCGATGCGGCCACTGCTATTCGATAGACCCGCAGAGCATCAACGGATGGATGTTGCCTGAGCCGATCCGGCCTCAGATTGGTGCCCGGTTTCCCAACCATGCGCGCAGCCAGACAAACAATGCGATCAGGATCTTCGCCTAAGCTATTTTTGAAATAGCTAACGTAAAAATTGGCATCCTTTCTGCCAATCGCATCAACCAGAAAGACGCCTGACGCCGACAACGCCATGGCGTGAAGTCCCAGCGGAGTTCGCTCAAACCGCACGCGTGCCGTGGCGTCATCCAAACCCTTCCCCCGATACGTTTTGATCCGGGGAAAACGTGTTGCCAATCCTGATTCCATGATTGGCGACTCCTCGATTTGGAACCGTTCGAATGTACCGTCGGGACGTGGCAGCGTTATGATCACGGGAGGTTGATCTGAAGCGGCCGTGAATTCAGCGGGGGCGCGTTTGAGCAGTTCGTCAAACGATGAGGTTTTGAGTCGGAAAGCGTTGAACGACTGCGGCTTCACTTTGACGATCGATCGTTCAAAGCCGATCTTGTCATTGGTCACTCGTTCCCAAAGGCCGTCGGAAGAAAGATCGCGTGACGATGGCGGGGTTGGCGTTGGACCCGGCGCTACGGAACGACAAGCAGCTGTGAACGCGAGGATGACGAGGGCTGCGTGGAGTCTAAGGCGGTTCGCGGACATCGTGGTTTACCTCTCAGACGGTGGGAAGCTAACGGCGAAAACGTGCCGCACCTTACGTATGAAGAATTCCGCAAAGAATAACTCTGAGACTAAAAAGCTGGGTACGTCGCACTGCGGCAGGATTATTGTCATCTCGCCACACGCGGATGATGCCGCATACTCTATAGGAGGATTAATTCGGAAGTCCATCTTCAGATCGCGAATTCAGATAATCACGCTTTTTGGCCGGTCTAATTTCCTGCGCGCTTCCGGGTTTGAAAATCATTGGCAAGCAGTGACGACTCTGAGGAAACGGGAGGACATGGCGTTTGCCGCACGCATTGGGGCGCAGTTGACCTACTTTCAGTATCCCGAGGCGGCGCTGCGAATAGGCACGTCTCCTGAAGACCTTTTCGCAATTGCAGAGGTTCCACGGGTAGAGATTCCCGGGAATTTGACGGACAGTCTGACTAAACTGCTCGATCGGCTGCGGCCGCGCTGTTTGTTTGCCCCGTTGGCAGTCGGCTATCACCGCGATCATCTGATCGCAAGACAAATCGCCACCAGGGAAGCAGTACAGCGCAAGCTGCCGATTATCTTCTATGAAGACCTTCCTTACGTGGGAAGCTTTTCTCGCGAAAGACTGATCAGGCATGCAAAATTAGTAGATCCGAGGCTTCGCGCCGGGTATGTACCTATTGATTTGAGCGGCAAGTTGAACAACTTGACTGTATACCGAAGTCAGGTGGGTCCACCTGAAATGCAAATCGTTGCTCAGCACGCGACGCAGCTGCGAGACGGCCAACCATTTGAGCGGATCTGGTTCGCCACTTCGCGGGATCAGCTCCTCAAGGTTCTGGAGCCATTACCTCTGCTTTAATCGAAATGAGCACTTTGCGCCGTCAGCCTGAGTCCGGTCGAACACGGTGCTACCGGTATTAACCTGGCGTTTATCCGACGGAGACCTGGGGGACAAACCGCCGGCTACTGACTTAGTTTCGCAGTGATTGAAGGGGGGTTGGCGTTAGCGGCCGCACGTCCACAGCCGGTTCGCGCTTTTTATTTTCGAGGCGCACGCGCATGTTCCTTACTAATTCATAAGCCCACAACGAGAGTCCGACTACTTCAATAAACCCGGAGACGCCCATGATCGGAAAGGCGTTCGGCGTAAAGTCGGTGGCAATCTGAAAAGTCACGCGCATCGCGTTTCCCAGGTTCAGCAAAATGAATGTGGGCCAGAGCGATGCCGCCCGGCGCAGGTCAACGCCCGACAGAGTGGGGACGATTTTGCTCGACACACCGACAATCATCATCATGATGAAGCCGACGGTAATCGCGTGACGGTAGGCGCCAAAGAATGCGTGCGAAAACGGAATGTGCGATCCGGTAACGGGCATGTAGATTCCGAAATTGTAAACCGGTACGAACACCAGCATGGCGGTGGCTGCGATAAACCAGACATGAGCCGCGCGAATGAATTTCAATCCGCGATCGTTTTTACTTTCCGGTACCGGCGCGAACAGGCGGAACTGGCGCGGCACTCCCAGGGCGATTGCCAGCAGGAGAACCGTGCTCAACCATTGCAGCGACAGCAGCCAATGATTGTGGCCGGTCATGCCGGCGATAAAACTGGTCGCGCCCACAACCAGGGCGCCGTTCACTCCCCAGAAAAGAAAATTGCGCCACGCCCGGGACGGCTCCCGAAGCCCGTAAGCGTGCGGTAGAAAACGCAGACTGACGCCGAGAATCATTACGATGGCGATTCCCAACAGCTGCACATCACGGTAAGGAATATTGAAAGTTGCCAGGTTGAACAGAAGTTGTTCGCGGCTGCCGGGCAGTTCGAACAATTTGAAGATGATCGGATTTGCGATCGCTGCGACGACAAACCAGGCGAGGGCGGCATAGACGAAGCGATCGTAAACCTCCGGCTTGTTTGCCTGCCGTAAGGTTTTGACGATTGCCAGCCCGAAGGTGATTACGGATGCGAGTTGCAGCGTGGCGGCGAGGAGTTCCAGCGGCAGAGCTGACTTCGAAGGCACGATCAAATGAGCGACGGTTTGTAAGGCGATGCCGGCAACCATCAGCGGCAGCGAAGAGCAGGCGAACCTCGGTCGCCAAAGGTTCGTCTGCTTGAATCGCGGAAACACCTGATAGGCAAAGCCCATGATGAAAAAGCCGACGAAGCCAAAGACCATGGCGTGCCCGTGCGCCAGAATCCATGAGTAACTGATCGTATTGAAATTCTGATTAAGGCCGATCGCCAGCAGATTAATCGCGCCCCAAACGCAACCGAGCGACAACACGGTGGCGATGCCCGCGATAAAGAATGGTCGATAGATCGTATCGTCGTTTGCGCGTGGTACCACCCGTGCTTCGGGGTTGCCTGCTGCCTGGTTTAGGTTGGTCATTGATTTCACCTTTGAGATTAGAGACCTCTAAGCCTCTGCTGAAATCGGCAACGGCACTGGTTTTCTCGTATCTCGTCGCAGCATCATGTCGAG
>Ga0111539_10008543_pt1 | contig 13010 bp, 10 predicted proteins | sample RhiMethybrSRZTD1_FD_79667 | JGI IMG/M metagenome (GOLD analysis project Ga0111539, IMG submission 79667) | Populus rhizosphere microbial communities from Tennessee, USA - Rhizosphere MetaG P. TD hybrid SRZTD1 (version 2) (version 2) | ecosystem: Host-associated > Plants > Roots > Rhizosphere >...
CGACGTCGTCAGCGCCGAGGAGAGCATCTTCTCCGGCGAGGCGGAATTCGTCGTGCTTCCGGGGGAAGCGGGCGAGCTCGGCATCTACCCGCGGCACACGCCGCTCATTACCCGCATCAAGCATGGCGCGGTGCGCATCACGCCCGCGGGCGGTGGCGAGGAGCAGCTGATCTTCGTCGCCGGCGGGATCCTGGAAGTCCAGCCGAAGGTCATCACCGTGCTGGCCGACACGGCGATCCGTGGCAAGGATCTCGACGAGGCGAAGGCCACCGAGGCGCTGAAGCGCGCCGAGGAAGCACGGCGCAGCGCCACCGACAAGCAGGAAATCGCCGCGGTGGAGAGCGAGCTGGCGATGCTCGCCGCGCAGCTCTCCGCGATCCGCAAACTGCGAAAGCAGCAGTAGCGAACGACGCCTGTCGTAGGAGTTCTACGGGCAAATATGTCGTCGCCGCTGCCCGACTTAGTCCGGAGAGACCAAATCCTGATCCATCGCGCGCTGCCGCCGGCTGGAACAATGGACCCCAGCCAGCGCAGGAGCCAATCCAATGAAACACATCCTCGATTCCGCCTTCCAGTACCGTCCGAGCTTCGACACGGACGTCCGCAAGACCTTCGAGAAGGTGCGCCGCCAGCAGCAGGCGCGCCAGCGCGAGCAGAGCAAGCCGAACGCCGAGATCACGGTCAAGGTCCTCAAGCTCGAGCACCTGAAGAAAGCCACCGGCACCTAGCAGCACCGACTCGCCTTTTCCCTAGCGCGGGGCACTCGGCTATAGTGCCCCGCGAGTGATCGACGTCCTCGTCATCGGCGGCGGCATCAACGGCGCCGGGATCGCGCGCGACGCGGCCGGCCGCGGCCTGTCGACCCTGCTCGTCGAGCGCGCCGATCTGGCGAGCGCCACCTCGTCCTCGTCGTCGAAGCTGATCCACGGCGGGCTGCGCTACCTGGAGCACTACGAGTTTCGGCTGGTCGCCGAGTCGCTCGCCGAGCGCGAGACCCTGCTGCGCGTCGCCGGGCACCTCGTCTGGCCGATCCGGTTCCTCATGCCGCACGTGCCGGAGCTGCGGCCGCGCTGGATGATCCGCCTCGGGCTTTTCCTCTACGACCACCTCGCGCGCCGCTCGCTGCTGCCCGGGTCGAGCGCGGTGCGCCTTTCCGGTCCCTACGGCAGCGGCTTGCGCGCCGATCTCAGGCACGGCTTTCTCTATTCGGATTGCCGCGTCGACGACGCGCGCCTGGTGGTGGCGAACGCGATGGACGTGCGACTCCGTGGCGGACGGGTACTGAACGGCGTGGAGTGCCTGGCGGCGAAGCGCATCAGCGGCGGCTGGCAGGCGCGCTTGTCGAATGGCGAAGAAATCGAGACCAAGGCCATCGTCAACGCCGCAGGCCCCTGGGTGAAGCGGGTGCTCAACCAGAACCTGAATCAGCCCTCGGCTGACGCGGTGCGGCTGGTGCGCGGCAGCCACATGGTCGTGCCGAAGCTCTACGAGGGCGATCATGCTTTCATCCTGCAGAACGATGATCGCCGCGTCGTATTCATGATCCCCTACGGCGAGCAGCACACGCTGGTGGGCACGACTGACGTGCCACAGCTCGAAGCTGAATCGGCGCAGCCGACCTTTGCCGAGGTCGATTACCTCTGCCGCGCGGTGAACCGTTACCTGGCCAAGCCGGTGCACCCGGGCGAGGCGGTCTGGCGCTTCGCCGGCGTGCGGCCGCTCTACGACGACGGCACGAGCGACCCTTCCGCGGTGACGCGCGACTACACGCTGCGCGTCGATGACGATGCCGGCGCGGCGCCAGTGCTGTCGGTCTTTGGCGGAAAGATTACGACCTACCGACGGCTCGCGGAGGAGGCGGTGCACCGCCTGGAGCCGTACTTCCCCGACCTCAAGCGCGCCTGGACTGATCGTTCGCCTCTGCCGGGCAGCGACTTCGGCCAGCAATCGCGAAGCGAAGCGCGCGACGCCTTTTTCTCCCGGCACGCGAACATCGCCACGCCGACGCTGCGGGCGATTTTCCGGCGCCACGGCACGCTCGCCGACGAGGTGGTCGGCGATGGCAGACTCGGCGAGGAGTACGGCGCGGAGCTGACGGAGCGCGAAGTCCGGTATTTCGTCGATCGCGAATGGGCGCAGCGCGCTGAGGACGTCTTGTGGCGCCGCACGAAGTGTGGCTTGCTGATGAGCGAGGCGCAGCGGCGCCGTGTCGAGCAGGTCATGGGCCAATGAGGCCGCTTGCCGACCTCGATCCGCGCGGTGTTCGCGTGTTGCTCTTCGATGTTGACGACACTCTCACCACGCAGGGCAAGCTGACCGCGGAGGCCTATGGCGCCCTGGAAGCGCTGCGGCGTGCGGGCCTGCGCAGCGTGGCGGTAAGTGGCCGTGCCGCCGGCTTTTGCGAGTACGCCGCACGCATGTGGCCCGTAGACGCGGTCGTTGGCGAGAACGGAGGCTTCTGGTTTCGGTCGATTGGCGGAAAGGTTGAGCGCGAGTACCGGGAAGCTGTCGACGTGCGGGCTCGCAATCGCGAGCGCTACGCCGCGATCTCGCGAGCCATCATCGCCGCCGTGCCCGGCTGCGCGAGCGCTTCCGACGAGCGCTATCGCGAGACGGACTTCACCATCGACTATGCCGAGGAGGTCCCCACGCTGCCGTTGGAGGCAGTGGAGCGCATCGCCGGGCTGATGCGCCACGAAAGCCTGCACGTAGCGGTCAGCTCGATCCATATCCATGGCTGGTTCGGCGATTACGACAAGCAAATCACGTCGCGCGCCCTGCTTGCGCGGCACTTCGATCTGGACCCTGGGGCGAACCCGGCGGCGGCGGTCTTTGTGGGCGATTCGCCCAACGACGCTTCGATGTTTGCCGCTTTTCCCAAGTGCGTTGGCGTGGCCAACGTTCGGACGTATGCGGGCCGCATGACGGCAGAACCTAGGTACGTGACGCAAGCTGCCTTCGGCGCCGGGTTCGCCGAGCTCGTCGCGCACCTGCTGCGATCCTGATGGAGTGGCTCGCCTACCTCGGCATCGGCGTCCTGGTCGGCTTCGCCGCAGGCTTGCTCGGCATCGGCGGTGGCGCGGTGATGGTGCCCCTTCTCGTGTTCGTGTTCACCGCGAGCGGCATGCCGACCGACCAGGTGCTGCACCTCGCTCTCGGCACTGCGCTCGCAGCGATGGTGCTGACTTCGGTCTCGAGCATGCGCGCGCATCACGCCCACGGCGCGGTCGATTGGAAGATCGCGCGCGCCATCGCGCCCGGCATGCTGGCCGGTTCGTTTGCCGCCGCGCTCGCGGCGGGTTTCATTCCGACCCGGCCGCTCGCGATCGGCTTCACGGCATTGGTGTTTTATGCGGCGACCCAGATCCTTCTCGACCTGCGACCGCCCGGCAGCCGCGATCTGCCGGGCACGGCGGGACTGTTCGGGGCGGGAGTCGGGATCGGCGCCGTCTCGAGCCTCCTCGCCGCGGGCGGCGCTTTTCTGACGATCCCGTTTCTCACTTGGTGCAAGGTACCCCTGCGGCGCGCCATCGGTACCGCCGCGGCCAACGGCCTGCCCATCGCCCTCGCCGGCACCGCGGGGTACGTGATCAATGGGCTGCGCGTGGATGGGTTGCCGGCGATGAGCGTCGGCTACGTCTATCTGCCCGCGCTCGCGCTGGTGGTGACGACGAGCATGCTGTTTGCGCCGGTCGGAGCGCGCCTCGCGCATCGGCTGCCGGTGAAGCGCCTGCGGCAGATCTTTGCCTTCATGCTCTATGGCATCGCGATCCGGATGCTGGTCGGTCTTTGGTAAGCTCCGCCCGTGGCCGGCCCGCTCTCGCACATCAAGGTTCTCGATCTTTCCCGCGTCCTCGCCGGACCCTGGGCGAGCCAGAACCTCGCCGACCTCGGCGCCGAAGTGATCAAGATCGAGCGGCCAGGTGTCGGCGACGATTCGCGCGCCTTCGGGCCGCCGTGGGTCAAGGACGCGAGCGGGAAGGATACGAAGGACTCGGCGTATTTCACGTCGGCGAACCGCGGCAAGAAATCGATCACGCTCAACATCTCGGCGCCCGAGGGACAGGCGATTGCGCGCGAGCTCGCAAAGCGGAGCGACGTCCTGCTCGAGAACTACAAGTACGGTGATCTCGCGCGCTATGGCCTTGGCTACGACGACCTGAACGCGCTCAACCCCCGTCTCGTCTATTGCTCGGTCACCGGGTTCGGCCAGACCGGGCCGTACCGCGAGCGTCCCGGGTACGACTTCATGATCCAGGGCATGGGCGGAATGATGAGCGTCACCGGCGAGCCCGACAGCGCTCCCGGCGGCGGGCCGCAGCGTGCCGGCGTGCCGATCGCCGACATCATCACGGGGATGTACGCCTCGATCGCCATCTGCGCCGCGCTTGCCGGCCGCGAGCGCACCGGCCGCGGCCAGCACCTCGATCTCGCGCTGCTCGATTCGCAGATCGCGCTGCTCGCCTACCAGAACACCAACTACTTCTCGACCGGCCAGCCGCCGAAGCGGATCGGCAATCTGCATCCGAACATCGTGCCTTACCAGCCATTCCGCTCGAGCGACGGCGACGTGATCCTCGCCTGCGGCAACGACAACCTGTTCCGCAAGTTCTGCGAGGCCGCCGGCTGCCAGCATCTCGCTGCCGACTCCCGCTTTGCGAGCAACGGCAAGCGCGTCGAGAACCGGGCCGAGCTGACCCGCCTGCTGCAGGAAGTGTTCGCGAAGAAAACTACCGCGGAGTGGGTGGATCTGCTCGAAGCGGCGGGCGTGCCAAACGGCCCGATCAACAACATTGCGCAGGTCTTCGCCGAGCCGCAGGTGAAGGCACGCGGCGTGCGCCTGGAGCTCGAGAATGCGAGCGGCGTCAAGGTGCCGCTGGTCGCGAGCCCGATGAAGTTCTCAGAGACGCCGGTCGAGTACCGGCTCGCGCCGCCGGCGCTAGGTCAACACACGGAGGAAGTGCTGCGCGGCCTCGGCAAGAGCGACGCCGAGATCGCGCAGCTGCGCAGCAAGAAGATCGTCTAGCTCAGTTGTCGATCTTGGCGCCGGCGTCCTTGACAACCTTGGCCCACTTCGCGATTTCGCTGTGGACGAGCTTGGTGAACTGGGCAGGCGATTCGCCGCCGGCGGTGGCACCCTGGCTTTCCCAGACGCTCTTCAGCTCGGGCGAGGCCATCGCCTTCAGCGTCTCGGCGTGCATGCGGTCGAGCGCTTCTTTCGGCGTTCCCTTGATACCCCAGAGCGCGTACCAGGTGGTTACCACGTAGCCGGGAAGGCCGGCTTCCTGCATCGTCGGCACGCTCGGATCGACGAACGAGCGCTTCTCGGTGGTCACCGCGAGCGCCTTCAGCTTGCCCGCCTTGATCTGCGGCGCAGAAGTGCTCATGCCGTCGAACGCCATGTCGACCTGCCCTGCGAGCAGATCCTGCATCATCGGACCCGCGCCCTTGTAGGGTATGTGCGTCAGGTCGACGTGGGTCATGGTCTTGAACAGCTCGCCGGCGAGGTGGTGCGTGGTGCCGTTGCCCGCCGAGCCGTAGTTCAGCTTGCCCGGGTTGGCCTTGGCGAACGCGATCAGGTCCTTCAGGTTCTTGAACTTGTCCGCGTGCTTCGGGTGGATCACCACCACGTTCGGCACGTAGGCGAGCACCGTCACCGGCACGAAGTCCCTCTCCAGCGAGTAGGGCAGCTTGGTGTACAGGCTCTCGGCGATGGTGTGGTGCACCGCGCCGAGGAAGAAGGTGTAGCCGTCGCCCGCCCGCTTGGCGGCGTTAGCGGCGCCCACCGTGCCGCCTGCGCCGGCGAGGTTCTCGACGATGAACTGCTGTCCCACGTTCTTGCTCAGCACGATCGACAGCGGCCGGCCGAAGGCGTCGACGCCGCCGCCGGGCGCGAACGGGTTGATCAGCGTCACCGGCTTGGTCGGCCAGCCTTGCGCGTGCACGCAGGTAGCCAGCGCCGCAAGCAGCGCAAATGCGATTTTCAGAATGTGCTTCATGTCTCCTCCTATCGTTTTATCGAAGCCCAGCGATCATAGCAGGGGGTTGCGCGCCTTCATCCGCGCGGCGGCTGCGGAAATCAACGGCCACAGAAGGAGAATGAGCGCGAGCGTGGTGATGGTGCCCACCAATCCGTTGGACCAGAACACGCGCAGGTCGCCCCCCGCTCCGATCATCGACAAGCGGAACGAGTCTTCGGCGCGGTTACCCAGAACCAGCGCGAGCGTGAAGGGCGCGAGCGGGATGCCGATCTTCTTGAACACATAACCGACGACGCCGAAGACCAGCATCAGCCAGATGTCGAACATGGCGTTCTGAATGGCAAACGCCCCAATAGCGCAGGACACCACGATCATCGGCGCGATCGCCGAGAACGGCACCCGTAGCACGGCGGCGAAGAGCGGCACGGTCGTCAGCACGATGATCAGCCCGACGACGTTGCCGAGATACATCGAGGCGATCAAGCCCCAGACGAAATCCTTGTGCTCGACGAACAGCAGCGGCCCCGGATTGAGTCCCCACACCATCAGGCCGCCGAGCAGGATCGCGGCGGTGCCCGAGCCCGGGATGCCAAGCGCGAGCATCGGCAGCAGTGCCGAGGTGCCCGACGCGTGCGCCGCGGTTTCCGGCGCGAACACGCCCTCGATGCGCCCTTTGCCGAACGACGCCGGGTCGTTGGAGAAGCGCTTGGCGAGGTTGTATCCCATGAAGGACGCGGCGATCGCGCCGCCCGGCGTGATGCCGAGCCAGCAGCCGATCACCGACGAGCGCAACAGGGTGACCCAATAGCGTGGCATCTCCATCCACACCCTGAGCACTACGCGCAGGCTGATGGCCGCGGCATGGCCGCGCAGCGCGAGGCGCTCCTCCATCGTCAGCAGGATCTCGCTGATGCCGAAGAGACCGATTACCGCAACGAGGAAGTTGATGCCGCGCAGCAGCTCGTTCAGACCGAAGGTCATGCGCAGCTGGCCGGAGACCGTGTCCATGCCCACGCCGGCGAGCAGCAGACCGAGCGCCATGGAGATGATGGTCTTGTGCTTCTCCTCGCGTCCCAGGCCGACGAACGAGCAGAAGGTGAGAAAGTAGACCGCGAAGAATTCGGGCGGCCCGAAGCGCAGCGCGAACGAGGCGATGCCGGGCGCGAGGAAGGTGATCAGCATCACGGCGACCAGCGAGCCGATGAAGGACGAGGTAAAGGCGGCGGTCAGTGCTTCCGCCGCTTTTCCCTGTTGCGCCATCGGATAGCCGTCGAAGGTCGTCGCGACCGACCACGCCTCGCCCGGAATGTTGAACAGGATCGAGGTGATCGCACCGCCGAAGAGCGCTCCCCAGTAGATGCATGACAGCATGACGATGGCCGAGGTCGGATCCATCGTGAAGGTGAGGGGCAGCAGGATGGCGACCCCGTTCGGCCCGCCGAGGCCGGGCAGCACGCCGACGAAAATCCCCAGTACCAGGCCGACCATCATCAGCGCGAGGATCTTCCAGGTCATCAGGACCTTGAAGCCGTAGAGCAGGAGTCCGAGGGCTTCCATCGCTGCCTAGCGGCCGAAGAACGCCTCGAGCGGGCCCTTCGGCATGATGACGTCGAACGCGATGTCGAAGACAACGAACATGGCGAGGACGAAGAGCAATGCGGTGAGCAGCGACTTCCACGCCGCGATGCGACCGACGTAGATCATGAAGCCGGCAACCAGCAGAAAGCTCGCCACGTAGAGGCCGAGCCATTGCGTGGCCAGGCAAAACACGAGCGTCGGAAAGAATACCTGCAGGACGCGGCCCAGCTGCTCTCGCGTGACGAATTCCCCGCTCGGCTGCTTGCGGGCGACGAACTCCTTGACGAGGCCGTACAGGCAGGCGGCGCCGAGGATGACCGACAGGTAGAACGGGAAGTAGCCGGCCTGCGGGCCGGTCGAATCCCAGCCCATTCCGGTGCGCCAGTTGTCGAACGCGAGCAGCGCGGCGAGCGCGAGCAGCAGCAGCGAGACGACTGCGTCAACTACGCGGCTGGTCACCACCGCTCAGTTAGCGACGAAACCGGCCTCGGTCATGAGGTTCTTATTGAGCGCCTCGTCCTCTTCCAGGAATTTCAGCATGTCCTTGCCGGTGAGGAAGACGGGCTTCAACGCCTGCTTCTCCATGTAGTCCTTGTATTCCGCCGTCTGCGACAGCTTCCTGAACAGATCGACGTAGAACGCGGTTTGCTCGGCGGTCACCTTGCCCGGCAGGAACATGGCGCGCAGCATGAGGTACTGCACGTCGACCCCTTGCTCCTTGCAGGTCGGGATGTCATTCCAGGACTGCTTGTCGGTGACTTTCGTCTTGTACTGGATGCGCTCCTTGTCGAATACGCACAGCGCCCGCACCTGCCCCGCGCGCCATACCTCGAGGTTCTCGGACGGATTGTTTACATTGGACTGGGTGTGGTTGCCCACCAGCTGGGTCGCCGCTTCGCCGCCCGACTTGTAGGGCAGGTAGGCGAACTTCGCACCGGTCTTCTTCTCCAGGAATACCGTGAGGACGTGATCCTCGCGCTTGGAGCCCGTGCCGCCCATCTTGAACGGCGGGTTGGCACTCTTGGCGGCGTCGGCGAATTCCTTGACCGTCTTGTGGGGAAGCTGCGTGTTCGTCCACAGCACGAACTGGTCGAGCGCGATGACCGAAACCGGCGAGAGCTCGCGCCAGTTGAACGGAATCTTGGCCGACAGCGGCAGCATGTAGATCAGCGAATAGGCGATCAGCACTTTGTTGGCATCGCCCGGGCTGCTCTTCATGTAGATCAGCGCTTCCGCGCCGGACGCGCCGCCTTTGAGCGAAACCACCATCGGTTGCTTCATCAGATTGTTCTTCTGGATGGCGGCCTGCATCATCCGCGCCATCTGGTCGGACGCTCCGCCGGCTCCCGCCGCGACGACGATCTCGACCGGCTTGGTGGGCTCCCACGCGAGCGCCGGGACGCTCAGGGAAACAAGTGACAACGCAACTGCGCTAAGACGCATCCGCTTCATTTCATCCTCCTCCTAAGTTCAGGCGACTTTTCTGGATGGTGCCCGGGCGCACTCCGCGAGGTGCTCCATCGCCGCGTGTACGCCTTCTTTTTTCACCGGTACGCCGGCGAGCGCAAGACCCATTTCGACGCCGGCGAGGGTGCCGAGCAGCGTGAGGTCGTTGAAGTCGCCGAGATGGCCGATACGGAACACTTTGCCGGCAAGCTTGCCCAGGCCGGTGCCGAGCGACATGTCGAAGGCATCGAGCACGGTCTTTCTCACGCGGTCGGCGTCGTGTCCCGCGGGGACGAGCACCGCGGTGAGCGACGGCGAAAACTCGCGCGGATCGAGCGCCAGGACTTCGAGCCCCCAGGCACGCACAGCGCGGCGCGTCGCTTCGGCGTGGCGCAAGTGGCGGGCGAAGACGGCGTCGAGGCCTTCCTCGTCGAGCAGCATGGTCAGTGCTTCACGCAGGCCGTAGAGCAGGTTGGTCGCCGGCGTATACGGAAAGTAGCCGGTCTTGCCGTTGGCGATCATCTCCTCCCAGCCCCAGTAGCTGCGCGGCAGCTTCGCGGATTTGCCGGCGGCCAGCGCTTTGGGAGAGATGCAGTTGAACGACAGGCCGGGCGGCAGCATCAGCCGCTTCTGCGAGCCCGCCACGGTGCTATCGACGCCCCATTCGCCGTGCCGGTAGTCCACCGAGGCGAGCGACGAAATGGTGTCGACCATGTAGAGCGCCGGGTGTCCGGCGGCGTCGATCGCCTTCCTTACATCGCCGATTCGTGAAGTGACGCCGGTCGAGGTCTCGTTGTGCACCACGCACACCGCCTTGATTTCCTTGCCGCCGTCGGCGCGCAGGCGCTTGGCGATCGCGTCTGGATCGGCGCCGTGCCGCCAGTCGGTGCTGAGGAATTCGACCTGCAGGCCGAGCTTGCCCGCCATTTTCTGCCACAGCGTCGCGAAGTGACCGGTCTCGGCCATCAGCACGCGATCGCCCGGCGAGAGCGTGTTGACCAGCGCCGCTTCCCATGCGCCGGTGCCGGAAGCGGGATAGATCACCACTTCGCCCTGCGTCGATTTGAAGACACGCTGCATGCCCGCGAGCACCGCCTTGCCGAGCTCGCCGAACTCGGGACCGCGATGATCCATGGTCGGCAGGTCGATCGCGCGCAGCACGCGATCGGGGACGTTGGTCGGTCCCGGGATCTGGAGAAAGTGGCGGCCGGCGCGTCGGGGCATTGCGGTATTCTACTTCGGCCGATGAGCTCCCTTGCCGCGCGTCTCGCCGAACTCGACGCCGAAGTCCTGTTCGATACAGCGAGCCGCGGGCGCTATTCCACAGATGCGTCGATCTACCAGGTCCAGCCGATCGGCGTGGTGTTGCCGCGCAACGAGGAAGCGGCGCGGGCGGCGATCGCGATTGCTGCAGAGCAAGGCGTGCCGATCCTGCCGCGAGGCGCCGGCAGCTCGCAGTGCGGCCAGACCGTCGGCGAAGCGCTGGTCATCGACCACAGCAAGTACCTCGCTCGCGTGCTCGAGGTGGACGAGCAGGCGGGCACGGCGCTGGTGCAGCCGGGGGTGGTCCTCGATGCGCTGAACGCGAGCCTGCGCAGCCGTGGCCTCTGGTTCCCGGTCGACGTGTCGACCAGCGCGCAGGCGACCATCGGCGGGATGACGGGAAATAACTCGTGCGGCTCGCGCTCGATCGAATACGGAAACATGGTGCACAACGTGCTCGCGATCGATGCGGTCACGGCGGCTGGAAAGCGGTGGCGATTCGGCCCGATGAACGAGGCGAGCGGCGAGTACGGTGAATTCGTCGGCCGGCTGAGAAGCCTTTACGAAAGAGAAAAGAGCGAGATCGAAGCGCGCTTTCCGAAGCTGCTGAGAAAAGTCGCCGGCTATAACCTCGATCACCTCGGGCCGCCGCATGCGAATGCCGCGCATCTGCTCGTCGGCTCTGAGGGAACACTCGCGTACTCGGAGCGAATCCTCCTCAAGCTCGCGCGGTTGCCCGGGAAGCGCGCGCTCGGCGTGTGCCACTTCAGGACTTTCTACCGCGCGATGGAGGTGACGCAGCACATCGTCAAGCTGCAGCCCACCGCGGTGGAACTCGTCGACCGGACGATGATCGGCCTGGCGCGTGAGATTCCGGCGTTCGAGAAGACCGTGAATGCCTTCATCAAGGGCGACCCCGACGCGATCCTGCTCGTCGAGTTCGCCGACGAGCGCGCCGGGCGCCTCAAGGACCTGGTGCAGCTCATGGGCGACCTCGGCCTTCCCGGCAGCGTGGTCGAGATCACCGATGCAAAGCTGCAGCGCGAAGTCTGGGAAGTCCGCAAGGCGGGCCTGAACATCATGATGTCGATGAAGGGTGACGGCAAGCCGGTGTCCTTCATCGAGGACTGCGCGGTGCCCCTCGAGCACCTCGCCGAATACACCTCGCGGCTCACCGCGGTGTTCGAGAAGCACGGCACGCGCGGCACCTGGTACGCGCACGCCTCGGTCGGCACGCTGCACGTGCGGCCGGTGCTCGACATGCGGCGCGACGGCGCAGCGAAGATGCGCGCCATCGCCGAGGAGGCCTGCGCGCTCGTCAAGCAGTACAAGGGCGCGTACTCGGGCGAGCACGGCGACGGCCTGGTGCGCTCCGAATGGATCGCGCCCTTCTTCGGGCCGCGCCTCACCGCGGCGCTGGCCGAGATCAAGTCCTGGCTCGATCCGCAGGGCCTGATGAACCCGGGAAAGATCGTCCATCCCTCGAAGATGGACGACCGCAGCCTGTTCCGCTTCAAGCCGGGCTATGAGACGCGCGTGCCGCTGCAAGTGCTCGACTGGAAGGAGTGGGGCGGCTTCGACAAGGCAGTGGAGATGTGCAACAACAACGGCCACTGCCGCAAGTTCGACGCCGGCACGATGTGCCCGTCGTATCGCGCGACGATGGATGAAATGCATGTCACGCGAGGGCGCGCCAACACGCTGCGCCTCGCCTTGTCGAATCAGATTCCCTTCGATCACGCGAAGGACGCGCTCGACCTCTGCGTTTCCTGCAAGGGCTGCAAGCGCGAGTGCCCGACCGGCGTCGATATGGCGCGCATGAAGGTGGAATTCACCGCGCAGTACAAGGCGAGGCACGGCTTTACCGCGCGCGATCGCGCCATCGCTTATCTGCCGCGTTACGCGCCGTGGGCGGCGCGCATGGCGCCGCTCGCCAACGCCGCAAGCGGTTGGGCGCGCGGTGCGCTCGGCTTCACCACCGATCGCGAGCTGCCGCGCTGGCGGCGCGACGTCTTCGCCGATACCGGCACCCCGACGGCGGATGTGGTGCTGTTCGTCGATACCTTCAACCGCTACTTCGAGCCGGAGAACGCGCGCGCGGCGATGGCGGTGCTGCGCACCGCGGGCTACCAGGTGCATGCGCCTGCGGGCCTGTGCTGCGGACGCACCTTCCTGTCTGCCGGGATGGTCGACGAAGCGAAGCGCGAGGCCGGCCGGCTGCTGCGCGCGCTCGCGCCCTACGCCGAGCGCGGCGTGCCGATCGTCGGCCTCGAGCCTTCGTGCCTCTTCTCGCTGCGCGATGAGCTCACCGTGCTGCTCCCAGGCACCGAGACGGTCGCCAGGCAGGCGCTTCTTTTCGAGGAATTCCTGGCGCAGCGTCCAGGTAAGCTGAGCTTCGCGGAGACGAAGCGCAAAGTCCTGCTGCACGGCCATTGCCACCAGAAGGCGTTCGGGGCGATGCCGGCGGTGGAGAAGGTGCTCGGCATGGTGCCCGGGCTCGAGGTGCGCACCGTGCAATCAAGCTGCTGCGGCATGGCCGGCAGCTTCGGCTACGAGGCCGAGCACTATGAAGTCTCGATGCGCATGGGCGAGCTTTCGCTCCTGCCGGAGGCGCGGAAAGCCGGCGATGCGATGGTCGTCGCCGACGGCACGAGCTGCCGCCAGCAGATCGCTCACGGCGCCGGCAAGGACGCCTGGCACGTCGCGCGCGTGCTGGAGAGCGCGCTCAGCGGGGGTGGCGCC
>Ga0111539_10008544_pt1 | contig 13010 bp, 10 predicted proteins | sample RhiMethybrSRZTD1_FD_79667 | JGI IMG/M metagenome (GOLD analysis project Ga0111539, IMG submission 79667) | Populus rhizosphere microbial communities from Tennessee, USA - Rhizosphere MetaG P. TD hybrid SRZTD1 (version 2) (version 2) | ecosystem: Host-associated > Plants > Roots > Rhizosphere >...
AAGACTTGTTTGCATCTTCGATGTGCGGCGCCATCGAAGCAGCGCGGGCCGGCATTACGTGCCTCGGCGACTCCAGTTCTTTTGCCGTGCAGTCAATGCGCGCGCTGAAAGAGATTGGCCTGCGCGGAGTCGTCTATCAGGAATCGTTTGGACCGGACGCAAGGATTGCCGCGGAGAATCTTGCGAGGCTTCGCGATCAGGTATCTGAGATGCTCGCGTTGCAAACAGCGGAGGTCCGCGCCGGAGTTTCCCCACACGCCCCTTACACCGTCAGCGGCCCCCAACTCGAATTGATTTCCCGCCTGGCAATCAACGAGAGTTTGCCATTGATGATGCACGCCGCCGAATCAGAAGCCGAGCGCTCTTTTATGCTCGAAGGTGCCGGCCCATTTGCTGATGGCTTGCAAAAACGAGGTATTGAATGGCGCGCGCCCGGTGTTTCGACGATTCAATACCTGGGCCGGCATGGGGTGCTCGATACTCGGCCTTTACTTGCGCATTGCATTAACGTCGATGAAGCCGACCTTGAAATAATCAAAGCTCAGCGCGCCGGTGTCGCGCATTGCCCGAAGTCAAACGCGAAACTTCGTCACGGCCGTGCTCCATTTCGACAGTTCATTAAAGCCGGAATCAATGTTGGCCTGGGGAGTGATTCCGTAGCCAGCAACAATACCTGCGACATTCTTGAGGAGGCGCGGTTCGCAACTCTCCTGACGCGGCTCGATCGGGATGCCGATTCAATCAACGCGGAACAGGCGCTATACGCTGCGACGCTGGGCGGCGCTCGGGCAATGGGACTTGACGATCGCATCGGAAGCCTCGAAGAAGGAAAACAAGCCGACCTTACGGTCGTCAGCCTGGATAGTGCCCACCAGCAACCCGCCACCAGTCCAGTAGATGCGTTGATCTTTTCCTCATCCGGCCGTGATGTGATTCTGACGGTCGTGGCGGGTAAGGAAATCTATTGCGAAAACGGACTTACGACGGTTAACGAAAATGATTTTCTCACGAGAGTCAGGGACATGCGTTCGCGGTTGGAACCTTCGGCGTAACACGTCTGAAAAGGTCAGGATTGAGGACCTAATCCCTGCAGGCCTTTTCCGCCCGCTTAATCAAATAAAGTGAGTCAAGTATGTAAGCAAGCCTTTTCAGAGCATTTAAGACTTCCCGCTTTTTGACGTTCAAACCGGTCGCCCAAAAGGCGCCGATATCTCCTTCCCTGGCAGCAATTTTCTTTGTATGATCACCCCATGATGTCGAGTCTTAAACTGCACCGTTTTTTCCTGGCCGTTGTCTGCAGTTTGGTTATGGCTGCTGGCACACTGGCTCAAAATCCGACCATGACCTCCGGGTATAACGACAGTGAAAAGGAGGCCTTGTACGCGCGCTTCAACGACTACAAGCGCAATCCTGACCCGACCCAGCAAAAATTTGCTTACCCGGTCGCCAAGGATTATCTACGCCGTTGGGGTGGCGAAAATGATCCCGACACGAAAGAGGTCCGCCGGTTTGTAATTGAGTACGAGCGCCAGATGCATGGCCGCGAACTGTATGCGGCGTATGACGCCAAAGACTACGCCAAAGTGTTTGAGGTGGGGCGGCCGGCCGTTAAGTCTGATCCAGAGAACTTCCTGGCCCTGAGCCTCATGGTGGAAGCCGGTTATGACAGCGCAGTCGCCGGTAAGACGAACCTCGCTTCCGAAGCCAGTGACTATGCCCGGCTCGCGATTAAGCTGCTTGAGTCAGGAAAGGTCACCAAGCCGGATCCCTTCAAAAGCATGGACGTGGCCCGCGGCTATCTCAACTTTGTCCTGGGGTGGTTTGTAAAGGATGACCAACCGGTGGAAGCGGCCGCTGCTTTTTCGAAAGCAGTGAAGGCTGATGGTCCGTACCGGACCGACCCGTCGGCGTATCTGCGTCTGGGAGCCGCGATTCTGAAAGGCGAGTTCGCCCAGCTCTCAGCTCAGTACAACGAAAAGTTCGGCGGTAAACCGAGCTCTCCCGAACAGACGGCGATGCTCAATCGCATTCAACATCTGGTCGAACAAACCATCGACGCCTACGCTCGCGCGGTCGCCCTCAACACCAGGCCTGAGCAACAGGAAGCCCGCGGGAAAATCCTGGCGCAATTGACCGCGCTGTACAAGAACTTTCACAACAATTCGGACGCCGGGTTGGATCAATTGATTGCGACGGTCCTGTCGAAACCAATCCCTTAAGCTTAGGTTTTCATCTCCGGTGCAAATGAAAAGGGCGGGAACCTCCCGCCCTTCTCATTACTTCTTTTTGTCTCGGCCCCGTCACGCGGGACCCAAAGTTGGCCTTATCAACCTTCTATCGTGCTCATCGCAGTTACGGCTTTCTTTTCGTAAGCTGCAATGACCACGAGATTTCCTTTCTCAACCGGACTCAACGAGGCATCGGTATAGTTTGGATTGGCTTTGTACCAGTCGAAGCTGGCGAAATACTTTTGCGTCCACGGATCTTTGAAGACCTTGCCGTGACGGGCGTAGATTTCGTCTCGCATCTTGCGCACGTCTTCGACGAACAGGCCGTTTAGTAAGGCACGAGTGACCGGCTTGCTGCTGATTGAGTTGTGCAGCTTGGTTTCCAGCCCCACGATCGTCTCGATGTTCGTCTTGTCGGTCCCGGTGATATCTTCGTCTTTGAAGTCCTCTTTCGGGTCATACCACATCTGACCGCCAAAGTACTGTTGAATCCAGAGCGTTTTGAAGATACGGCCGTGCCGGGCGTAGATCTCGTTTCGCAGCAGGCGTAGTTCGTGCAGACTCAACCCGCGGAGCATCGCTTCGGTAACCAGCTTGTTCTCAAACAGTTCCATGTCGCCGGGCGCCAGGGCCACGCGACGTTGCTGCTTCCGAATCGTATCGATGAGCTGAAGGTTCTTGCGCTCAATATCGGACAGGCCCTTCGGATCATATTTATCCGCAGCGCGGTACCAATAGCGCTCGTCCAAATACTGCTGGAGCCAGGGCGTGTCATCAAAGCGCTTTCCGTGAATCGCCTCGATTTCCGCGGCCAGCACCGTCCATTCGGCGTTGGTATGAGTGCCGAGTTTCTTGCGCGTCAGGGCCCGGGTCTGATAAAGGCGCATGTCGCCGGGCTCGACAGTTTCGTGACTCTTTGCTTCGGCGATACGGATCACGTCGAGATTCGCCCGCTCTGTGTCGTTAAGCGAAGAGTTTTGGAAATTGGAATCGACTTTGTACCAGGTGCGCGATTCGAGGAAGCGCCGAATATCCGGATCCTTAAAGACGCGGCCGTGCTTTCCGAAAACAATCCCGCGCACCAGCTTCAAATCGTAGATTTCCAGCCCATTAAGATCCGCCGTCGCAATCGTCTGGGCGCCAAAGTTGTACGACTCCCACTTCTTCACTGAGGCGTACTCGTCCTGCGCCTGGGCAACGATAGCCATCGACAGAAGCAGCAATAGCGGGAGAAATGCGCGATAGAAAGTAAAAGGGGATTTCATAAAAGAAGGTTCTCTCCTAAAAACTAAGACGCTAACGACGGGAGGTTTTGCCTTGGTATGTCAGAACCGCGAGCGGTAGCAACCGGATCAGGGAGTCTGCTCGACTCAAAAACGAAACCTCGCGGAAAGGATACAGCGAACCGGGCCGAGATGAATTTCGGGGCTCTTCCTGATCCGGTCGCTACTGCTCACGGTTCTGGCACACCCTCTAAACGCCTGGGCTAGAGAAAAGCGCAGACAAAACACCTGACACAGAGTTACCCGAAAATATCGCGCACCTTGTCGACCAGTTTCTTGTCTTCGAGATCTTTGGTCTCGATTTTGGCCAACTGTTCCAGCAGCTTGCGCTGTTCACGAGTCAGGCTGGTGGGCGTCATTACCGAAACCGAAACAAACATATCGCCCTTGCCCCGGCCACCGAGCACCGGCATCCCCTGGCCGCGCACGCGAAAGACCGTGCCGGTCTGGGTCCCCGCTGGTACTTTGAGCGCCTGAGCGCCGTTCAAGGTGTTGACACTTACTTCAGCGCCGAGCGCAGCCTGCGCGAACGTGACGGGAACCGAAGCGTACAGATTATTTCCCTGACGTTCGAACTCTTCATGCTCAGCTACATGAATGACCACATAGAGATCTCCCGGCGGACCACCGTAAGCGCCGGATTCACCTTCGGCCTGCAAACGCAAACGCGATCCGGTTTCGACACCCGCAGGAATCTTCACTTCAATTGATTTCTCGTTTTCGACGCGACCGGCGCCGCGACAAGTCTCGCACGGCGAGCTGATTACCTGTCCGATGCCCCGACAAGTGCTACAGGTACGCGAAACTGAAAAGAAGCCTTGCTGGAACCGAACCTGCCCGGCGCCCTGGCAGGTGCGACAGGTTTCCGGTTTGGTCCCGGCCGCCGCGCCTGATCCTTTGCAGGTCTCACACGTGTCAAGCTTGGGAATGCGCAACTGAGCCGTCATTCCCACCGCAGCCTGTTCCAAAGTTATCTCGAGATCGTAGCGTAAATCGGCGCCCCGCTGGGTAGCAGATCGGCGTGACCCTCCGCGACCTCCTCCGGCCCCGAACACATCGCCGAAACCAAACAAGTCACCGAGGATGTCCTCGATTCCGCCGAAGCCCGGCGCACCCCAGGCGCCGCCCGCGGCGCTGCTGGAAACTCCGGCGTGTCCAAATCGGTCGTAACGCTGACGCTGCTCGGAATTCGAAAGGACCGCATAGGCCTCTGCCGCTTCCTTGAATTTCTCTTCCGCCTCGGGATCGCTCTGGTTCTTGTCGGGATGATACTGATGCGCCAGCCGGCGATACGACGTCTTCAATTCCTGCTCAGACGCTGAACGACTAACTTCCAGGACTTCATAATAATCGCGTTTATTTATTGCCATGGTTGAGTATTACTAGCGAGCGGCCAGCAGTTCGAACCGGATAACCGGCAAAACCCGCTGGCCGCAATTTGATTTTAGCCGAACGAATAGATTAGCTCAATTTTGATTCGTATCTTCCGGCGACTCCTTCAACATTGCGCTGGTGAGCTGACGCGCGAGGCGTTCGACTCCGTCCATAGCCATGCGAATCTCACCAATTTCGGTGGAACCGATGGCGTCTTCACCGCCTTTTAAAAGCATCTGCCCGCTTTCCTGATTTTCTTTTGATAACAGGCCGCCAAATTCCGTGAAGGCCCGTTGAGTGTTCCGGACCAGGCTGGCGAGACGGTTGCTGAGATCAACACGCTCGCGCAGGACCTTATCTGTTTCGGCCGAAGTGGCCGCTTCGGTCATGATCCGTTCAATTTCATCGCCGGAAAGTCCCGAGGTGGGTGTGATTCGCATCTGGTGTTCGCGGCCGGTCGCTTTGTCCATGGCCGACACCGAGACGATGCCGTTGGCGTCAACCTCGAACGAGACCTCGATTTGCGGTACGCCTCGCGGCGCCGACGGAATCCCCACCAATTCGAATTTGCCGAGGCTGCGGTTGCCGCTGGAAATTTCGCGCTCGCCTTGCAGGATATGAATTTCAACCGACGATTGATTATCAACTACTGTCGTAAATGTCAGACTGTTGCGCAAAGGAATCGTCGAATTACGCTCGATGATTTTCGTAAACAAACCGCCGCGAGTTTCCAGACCCAGGCTCAACGGCAACACATCCAGCAGCACAATGTCTTTGACGTCGCCGGTTAGCACGCCACCCTGAATGGCTGCGCCCATAGCCACCACTTCGTCGGGATTAATTTCCGCCGACGCCTTCTTGCCAAAGATTTCGGCCACAGTGCGTTCGACGATTGGCGAGCGGGTTTGTCCGCCAACCAGAATAACCTTGTCGATGTCCTTCGACTCCAACTTTGCGTCGGTGAGGGCCCTTTCGCACGGCTCAATGGTTTGTTTGACGAGATCGTCGACCAGTTCTTCGAATCTGTCCCGCGTCAGAGTCTTGTTCAGGTGTTTCGGGCCTGAGGCGTCGGCAGCGATAAAGGGAAGATTGAAACTCGTCTCACTTGCAGAAGACAATTCGCATTTGGCGCGTTCAGCCGCTTCCTTCAAACGCTGCAATGCCAGACGGTCCTTGCGAAGATCGATGCTCGTATCATCCATGAACTGATCGGCCATCCAGTTCATGATCCGCTCATCGAAATCTTCTCCGCCCAGATAGGTATTGCCCGAAGTCGAAAGCACCTCGAACACCCCGCTGCTCATTTCGAGAATCGAAATATCGAAGGTTCCGCCGCCCAGATCATAGACGGCAATTTTTTCTTTTTCGGATTTGCCGAGCCCGTAAGCCAGCGCCGCTGCCGTTGGCTCGTTGATGATTCTTTCGACGTTCAGTCCCGCAATTTTTCCGGCGTCCTTTGTGGCCTGACGCTGGGTATCGTCAAAATAAGCCGGCACCGTAATGATAGCGTCCGCTATCGATTCCCCGACGTAATCCTCGGCGGCCGCCTTGAGACGCTGGAGCACAATTCCGGACAACTCCGGCGGGCTGTAAACGCGGCCCTGAACACGCACGCGCGCGTCTCCGTTTTGCGAGTCAACTATCTCAAACGGCGCCGTCTCGCGCATCCGCTGCGCTTCAGTCGAATCGAACTTTCGTCCAATCAGACGCTTGACCGCATAAACCGTATTCGAGGCGTTGGTGACGGCCTGGCGCTTGGCAATTTGGCCGACCAACCGCTCACCTTTGTCCGTAAATCCTACGACGCTGGGGGTGGTTCGTCCCCCTTCTTTATTCGGGACAATCTGCACGGTGCCGCCTTCAAGCACCGCGACGCAGCAGTTGGTCGTGCCCAGATCAATTCCAATTATCTTTCCCATTGTCGTTAAGGAAAACTAGTCGTCACTCCTCCGTGAGGCCACCTTAACCATTGCCGGGCGAAGCAAACGGTCACCAATGCGATAGCCGCGCGTAATTTCTTCAGACACCGTATCAGGCTCAAATTTGTCCGAAGGCTCAGTAACCACAGCTTCATGTACATGCGGATCAAAACGCTGGCCCACCGAGGCAATCGGTTGAATTCCCAGGGATTCCAGCACGTCATTAAGCTGCTTGTTGATTAATTCCACCCCGTGCAGGAAGTGGCGAAATTCTTTTGATTCCTGGGTCTCGATCGTCCGTTCAGCGTCCAGAGCTCGATTCAAATTGTCCAGGACGGGCAGTAGCTTTCGCGCCACGTCGGCCACGATTCCATTGTGCGTCTCTCCCCGATCTCTTTCGACGCGCTTACGATAGTTGTCGAAATCCGCATGCCTTCTGGCCGCCGTATCGGTGGCTTCCGCCAGGGCGGTTTGCAGCCGCTTGAGTTCTGCTCGGGACGCTATCAGCTCTGCCAGCTCAGGCCCGCCCATGCCTTCGCTTGCATCCGCCGAGGGATCGTTGGGAGCCACCTCAAATTCGTCCGGATCTAAAGCTACGAGTTCCGCTTCCAGATCCTCTGGGGTCAGATCTTCTTCCAGCACGGGCGTCTCATCTGAGTCAGCGAAGTGAATAGGAATGCTGTTCGACGGCTTCTGCTTCTTGTCTGCTGCCATTTGGAATAAATTAGGTTCGAGGACTGTTGCCGAGTTGCGACAACTTAATGAAGTGACGCTTCAGTCATAAACGCGCGTTCAATGAAGCGCCCGAGGTAGTTTACCACAGCCATCATACGTCCGTACTCGATCCTTGTCGGACCGACGACGCCTATAGTGCCCGACAAATCAGGGCTCAGTCTGTACGAAGTAGTAATCACCGCGCACTGCTGTAGCGAAGACGCGAGGTTCTCGTGACCGATGAGTACCTTGACAGCGCCCTCGTGGGAATCATCCGCCACGCACTCATTAAGAATCTTAACGAGGCGAGACTTTTCTTCAAACGTGCGAAACAGTTCACGGATGTTCTCAGCCCGCGAAAACTCAGGCTTTCCGAGAATATTTGAAGCACCATCGAGATATACTTCGGCAGTCTCGCCGTCTTCGTCCTGCAAACTCCGCTCGCATAAAAGGATCGCATTTCTCACCACCGAGTCGTACAGCGCCTTTTCCTGTTTCATGAGCGCGATTATTTCCGCGCGGATCGCCACCAGACTCTTGCCCTCGAATTCCGCATTTAGATAACGTGCCGTGCGGTTCAGTTCGTCCTGGCTAATCTCTTCGTCCAGCGTGATGACCTTGTCATGCACAATGTTCGAAGTCGAAACCAACACGACCAGGATTCGAGTGTCCGGCAGCTTCATAAAACGAATCTGCTTCAACCTATTGTCGGCGAGCGATGGCCAGACCACGATTCCCACATTCTCGGAAAGTTCAGACAATACATGTGATGCTCTCTCCATCAAACGATCCGGCCGTGCGGTCGTCTCTTTGCCCGAACTAATGCTTTCAATGGCGCTGAGATCGGTCTCGGACAATTGCGTCGAATCGAGCATGTGGTCGACATAGTACCGGTATCCCTGATCAGTCGGAATTCGTCCGGCTGAGGTGTGCGGTTGCTCGAGCAATCCGATTTCCTCTAATTCGGACATCACGTTGCGAATCGTCGCCGATCCCCAACCCGACGCGCGTGAAAACCGGTCAGAGATGGTGTGCGATCCAACGGGCTCGCCCGAAATCAAGTACGACTCGATTACGGTCGCCAGCACTGCCTGACGACGAGAATCCGGTTTCGGTCGAACCGATTTAGTTGAATGGGGTGGTCGAGTCATCCGGTAAAGATACGTGCCAAAGTAAACCGAGTCGTCCGCCAGTATAGCTAATTCTTTAAATTCCTAGCAATTTATGGTGGGTTTCCACCGAATCTTTTGAAGAGATCTTCCGCGCGACGAGAGGCCAAACCCGCCGTCTCGGCGTAAGTGTTGAAATACCGAGACTTAACCTCACGCCTCAATTCTCGTGAATCCGCTGCCCGGGTTTGGGCCGGGGAAACGCCCGACTTATCGGGGTTTTCCGGGAGTGGACCAGTAGGGTTTGACTCGTCCTGGGATGGCCCATAAGATTGCCCTCGAACCAGGGTCTGCAGGTGATGTCACAACCCAATCTTCAGTTCAGAAACCTGTTCAACGACGCTTTCCGACAGCTCGGTGGTGCGCGCAAACGCTTTCAGCCTGAGCTCTCGGCGATCGAAGTAAAGTTCTATCCGTACGCCGGTCTTCACCATACGATTCGTGTCCGCGGGGGCCGAGTTTTTGTTCGCATTTCCGATCTTTTGGAAGCCGCACCTCCTGAAGTGATTCGAGCTCTTGCGTTTCTATTAGTAGCTCGATTGCTGTCGCGCAAAGCTCCCCGCGATGAAGAAAGGGTTTATCGCGCGTACGCTTTCAGTCCCGAAATTTTGCGTGCGTCGGACCTGGCCCGCAAACAACGGGGCCGGAAGGTAATCTCATCAGCGAACGGCCGTGTCTACGATCTCGATAAACTATTCTCGCGTCTGAACCGCCGTTATTTCGATGGTGAGATGAATAAACCAGTTTTGACCTGGTCACAACGACGGGCGCGGAGCATTCTGGGGCACCATGACGCGGCGCACGACACCATCACAATCAGCAAAGCGCTCGATTCCGCGGATGTGCCGGAGTGGTTCGTCGAATATATCCTGTTCCACGAGATGCTTCACATTAAGCATCCGGCTCGGATTATCAAGGGCCGCCGCTACTATCACACCGCCGCTTTTCGTGCGGAAGAGCAACGCTATCCCGGTTATGAGCAGGCGCAGGAATGGCTCGACCGGGTGGTTAGGAAACGACATGAATTACGCGCCCGGGCCGCTTAGCGAAATTCAAAAGAAAACTGGAACTCTTTTGATCAGCCGGCGTTAATTGAATTAGGTAGGTGGGCTCCTCCTGAGAGCGAGCAAGTCAAGCTGTTCCTTCTGGATCCAGCAAGGCTTGCTCGTTCTGTTTTTAGCGGACGAAAACCTGAATCAGCGGCTGGACATTCACACCGACGTGCCGCTAGACTCGTCGTTTGCATTGAGCCGTCGGCCCCAATCAGTGGCCACACCAAAATAACAAAATCAGAAAGACTCGATAAATAATGGCAATTCCAGCAACTCAAATTAGAAGAGGCATGGTGATAGTGTTCGAAGGCGAACCGTGCCGCGTCGTTGAATTTCGTCACCATACTCCCGGAAACCTGCGAGCCATGATCCAGACAAAATTGCGCAGCCTGCGCACCGGGTCATCCTTTGAACATCGCTTCCGATCAGCCGACACAGTCGATCGGGCCGCGCTCGAACAGCACGAAATGGAGTATCTCTATTCAGATGGATCACATCACCATTTCATGAACACCGAGAATTACGAGCAGGTCGCTTTGAGCGATGACGAACTGGGCGACTCGGCACAATGGCTGGCCCCCGGTCTCAAGATTCAGGTGGAGTTTTATGAAGGCGCGCCGATTGGGATTGATATGCCGCCTTCTCTGGAGTTGTTGGTGACCCAGACTGAGCCTTCGATGAAGGGCGCCACCGTTTCAAATGTCAACAAACCGGCCACGCTTGAAAATGGAGTAGTTATCCAGGTCCCGCCTTTTGTCAACGAAGGCGATCGCATCCGCGTCGATCCGATTGAAGGCCGTTATCTCGAACGCGCGAAGTAGTGGCCCAGACTTCAGTCTGTGTTTGTTCAAGGGCTAAGATACCCCCTGACGATTCAGACGATCACAGACTAAAGTCTGTGCCACCATGTACCTTCTTTACAGCCTGCTCCTGACCGTCGGCTTCGTATTGCTGTTGCCGCGTTTTGCGATTGACGCCCTGCGCACTCGCAAGTACGTCACCGGTCTGCGACAAAGGCTCGGCAACCTTCCTAAGTTGCCAGCTTCAGACCAGCCGCTGATCTGGTTGCATTGCGTATCTGTGGGCGAGACCGAAGCGGCGCGCCCGTTGGTTCGAGCGCTCCGCCAACGCTTTCCGTCTTACCGGCTGGTAGTTTCCACAACGACGGTCACCGGACAGCAGGTCGCCCAGCGAGTCTTCCGGCAGGAGGCCGCGGCCATTTTCTATTTCCCAATAGATTGGGCCTGGACCGTTCGGCGCGTCCTGCGAACCCTGAATCCGTCGGCGGTGCTGATCATGGAGACCGAATTGTGGCCTAACCTGCTACGAACCTGCCGGCGGCAATCAATTCCCGTTGCGCTGGTTAATGGTCGCATCTCGGCAACTTCGTTCCGCCGCTACCGGATGATTAAGATATTCACCGCGCGGATGCTGAACAATCTCACCATGGCAATCATGCAGTCTGAGCGGGATGTCTCACGCCTTCGCGAGCTTGGCATGGCGAGCGAGCGAACGTCGTCCGCCGGCAACCTGAAGTTCGACGGCGCCAGCAACTCAGACAATGACGGAGCGTTCAACCCGGACCTGCGCAGCCGTTTTGGCTTCAGTCAAAGGCAGTCGCTGATCGTCGCAGCGAGCACGCACTGGCCCGAGGAGCAGGTCCTAATCGACGCCTTCAAGCGAATCAAGCAATCTACAGAAGACAAACAGGTGCGACTATTGATCGCCCCGAGACATCCTGAACGTTTCACGGAAGTCGCGGATTTAATCGCCGACTCGGGCCTGTCCTGGGCGCGCCGCACAACTGCCCCGGCAAAAGAGGACGCAACTTGCGACATCATTCTGCTGGATTCAATCGGCGAATTGCGGGCCGTATTTCCCCTCGCTGACATTGCTTTCATCGGCGGCAGCATTGCTTCACACGGGGGACATAACGTTCTTGAGCCTGCGGTCGAAGGCGTTTGTGTAATCACCGGGCCCCACACCGATAATTTTGCCGCTATCATTAAAACCCTGCTTGGCGAAGGCGCCCTGGTCCAACTGGGTGAGGTGGCGATTTCGGAAGCCGCAAAACAGCTGGCGGCTACCATCAAGGAACTCCTGGAAAATGAGACTCGCCGGCGAGAAATTGGCCGAAGGGCCATCGCTGTTTGTGATTCCAATCGGGGAGCCACGAACCGAACGATGCAAATTCTCGCCAAGTTGTTGTCATCGCGCCCACCCGTCAACGCGTCCGTTCCCTTCTCTGCAATTCACGTTACCGCAGCAAAATGAACCGCGCCGCGACAGTTGCGTTGACGCCAATCGGGGGCATCTACGGCATCTTCGTCAAGGCGCGCAATACCTGCTATCGCCGGGGAATCTTGCGGCCCCGGCAGGTCGGCGTGCCGGTTATCAGCATCGGCAACCTTACTTCGGGCGGAACCGGCAAGACGCCACTCGTCGAATGGACCGCGCGCGAGTTGGCTTCTCTGGGACGCAAGGTTTGTATCCTCACGCGAGGCTATGGCCGCAACAAATCCGCCCGGCAAGTAATCGCTTCAAACGGGAAGGAGATTCTCGCGGATGTCGCCGAGACCGGAGACGAGGCCTTCATGCTTTCTGAAAGGCTAAGAGGGCAAGCAGCGGTAATTTGTAACGCTGATCGAGTTTCCGCCGCAGCCTGGGCAATTAAGAATCTGGGAAGCGACGTCTTCGTCCTCGATGATGCCTTTCAGCACCAGCAGGTCGCCCGCGACCTCAACATTCTCGCAATTGATGCGACGAATCCATGGGGTAACCGGCGTTCCCTTCCCGCCGGAATTCTGCGGGAATCGATCGAAGAATTATCGCGCGCCGATTGTGTGATTATCACCCGAGCTGATTTAGCGGATTCGCGGGGTGTACAGGATGAGATCGAGAAAATTCATCCCGGCATGCCGGTGCTGCTCTCGCAGATGCGGCTGACGCAATTGCTCGAAGTAGCGACGAACATTCCGCTGCTGGATCCTGAAGAGATTCGAGCCTTGCCTGCTGGAGCATTTTGCGGCCTTGGCAATCCCGAATCGTTTTTCCAACTTCTTCAGCGCGCAGGCTATTCGCTGACTTATCAGCGCAGCTTTCGCGATCACCACAATTTCACCCAGGCAGATGTCGACTTAATTGTCCGCGCGGCGCTAAGCAAAGGTGTGCGGGCGCTGCTCACGACTGCCAAGGACGCTGCAAAACTTAGCTCGCTGAACTTCGAGTTACCGTGCTATGTGGCGGAGATCGAAATCGAGATCGAGCACCA
>Ga0111539_10008545_pt1 | contig 13009 bp, 4 predicted proteins | sample RhiMethybrSRZTD1_FD_79667 | JGI IMG/M metagenome (GOLD analysis project Ga0111539, IMG submission 79667) | Populus rhizosphere microbial communities from Tennessee, USA - Rhizosphere MetaG P. TD hybrid SRZTD1 (version 2) (version 2) | ecosystem: Host-associated > Plants > Roots > Rhizosphere >...
GATGCCGGGCCCGCGATAACCGTTCTCGCGAACGAGTCCCGGTTTCGGAGGGTTTGTTCCTGAAAGCGCAAACAAACGATAGTCGGCGGAGGTTCGGCACCGCTTCGCCAGTTGTGCCCCGCGTTCGGTGAGTTGATGGTTGAGCGGTTGCCCTTGCAGATGAGCACCAACAACCGCAACGGCGACGCAGCCCGGCAAATTCGAACTTTCGGAAAGCGATTCGCCGAGAAATTGCCGGCCCAGAGCAAGCAGAGCTTCATCGGAAAACGCCGGGCCAACCAGCGAAATACCAAACGGAAGCCGATCGCCCCGGAATCCCGCGGGAAGAGCGATGGCCGCGAGATCCAGCAGATTCACAAAATTTGTGTAGTAGCCAAGGTTCGAATTCAACCGAACCGGGTCCGCGGCGATGGCTTCCAGCGTGTAGATCGTTCCCGCGGTGGGTGTCATCAGCACGTCCATTCGGGACCACTGCTCCGCGGTCGCCTGCTTCAGTTCCTCGAGCCTGTAGAAAGCTTTGTACGCATCGTCCGCTTTGTATTTCGCGCCGCCGAGGATGATTTCGGCGACGGTCGGATCGAGATCAGCGTGCTGCTTTCGGATGTGATCGCCGACAGACACGAGCCGCTCGGCAACCCACGGTCCCGAGTACAGCAATGCAGCCGCCTCACGAAAGGGAGCAAAGTCGATGGCGGTCGGAAGTCCTCCGAGTTGAGCCAGGCGATCGACGGCGCGGTAATAGAGCTCCGAAGTTTGAGAATCGCCGAAGAACTGCAACTCCGATTCGTCAGGTACGCCGAATCGAAACGGTCTGTTGCGCCAGGTTGCCACCTGGGCGGCGGAATCCATCCGCCTGGAGTAGGGATCGCTTCGGTCAAATCCCCGCGCCACATTCCAGACCAATTCGGCGTCGGTCGCCGTCAGTGCAAAAATCGATACGCAATCGAGCGAGCGGCACGCCGGCACAACTCCCGTGGTGCTGAGAAGGCCGCGTGTCGGCTTGATTGCCGCAAGATTGTTGAACGCCGCCGGCACGCGTCCGGAGCCCGCCGTGTCGGTGCCGAGAGAAAAGGCGCAGAGTTCTTTGGCGACGGCTACTGCGGATCCTGAGCTGGAGCCTCCCGAGATGTAACGCGGGTTGAACACGCTGGAACAGGCTCCGTAAGGCGACCTTGTGCCGACCAGACCGGTGGCGAACTGGTCCATGTTCGTCTTCCCGATGAGAATTGCTCCGGCGTCCAGAAGACGCTGGACCACTGTCGCCGTGCGGACCGGTGTGTACGCAAACGAGGGACAACCGGCGGTAGTCGGAATGCCGGCAACATCGATGTTGTCTTTCACCGCGAAGGGAATTCCTGCGAGGGGAAGTGAGGGATCGATACTTCTCGATCGAGCAATCGCTTGTCGCTCATCCGCCAGTGAGATCCAGACCGGGGCCAGATTCTCCGCGCGAATCATCGCAAAGATTTCTTCAATGACGTCCTCCGGCCGGCGGTTTCCGGCCAGATAGTCGCTATGGAGCTCCGCAATCGTCAGCATTCGTTCACTCTCAGTGTGGCAAGATTTTGTCCGGCAGTAACCATCTCCCCGCGGGAGCAGTGCAGAAGCTCGACGATCCCCTCATTGGGAGCGACGATGGCGACTTCCATTTTCATCGCTTCCAGGATCAGCAGCTTTTGTCCCGCTTCAACACGCTGTCCTGGTTCAATGGCAATTTGCCAGACACTCGCAGCCATCGGAGAGCGAACCGCGTTACACCCTTCGGGAATCTCGACGACTTTTTCGGGTGGTGCTTCGCTTATGGGGTCCACGAACTCGGGCTGCCCGGCGGCGGCCCATCGTTCACGTTCCGCAAGAAATGCTTCCTGCTGCATCCGCTTGAATTCCGCAGCCTCGGGTTCGATGGACCGAACGAACTTGTGGTAGTTGCGCAGGTTGAATTCCGCGGGTTCGATTTCCACCTGATATTTGCCATGCGGAAACGCGTCGCGTATTTCCAGAAGCTCGGATGCGGTGACGGGGAAGAATCGGATCTGGTCGAAGAAGCGAAGAAGCCACGGAGAGCCGGCTTCAAATTCCCGAGTCGCGCGATGGGTGTTCCACATCTGCAGCGTACGTCCGACGAACTGATAGCCGCCGGGACCCTCCATTCCGTAGATGCAGAGATACGCTCCGCCGATCCCGACGGAATTCTCCGCAGTCCAGGTGCGAGCGGGGTTGTACTTCGTCGTAACGAGCCGGTGCCGCGGGTCGAGGGGTGTCGCCACGGGCGCGCCAAGGTAAACATCGCCAAGTCCCAGCACCAGATAGCTGGCGTCAAACACCATGTCGTGAACCTGCTGGATCGACTTCAGTCCATTGATCCGTCGAATGAATTCGATATTACTGGGACACCACGGTGCGTCAGCTCGAACCGACTGCATGTACTTCCGGATAGCCAGTAGTGTTGCCGGATCTTCCCAGGACATCGGCAAGTAAATGTTGCGTGCAGGAAAACTGATATCGCCGAGATGGGATACGGCCTGTTCGCAGGCGTCCAGGCAGGCGATCAACTCATCACGCTGCAGCACACGGCTGTCGTAATGAATCTGAAGCGAGCGAATGCCTGGAGTGATGTCGAGAATTCCTCTCAACCGTTCCTTGCGCAAAAGTTGCTCAATCGCGTGAACCCGCATTCTCAGATCGATGCGGAGTTCGTTGGCGCCGACTTCGATCAAAAGGTAGCGGTCACCGGCCGCCCGGTAAACCGTGCGGATTTCGCCGGTGCTGCTATGGAGAATGGCAGGTTCAGCCGGCTCCTCCACCGGTTCCGGCAATCGACCGTGGAGAGTCTCAATCGCTGCATCGAGCTACCGCTCCATCTGACACGCGCGATCATTGGAGAGCCGGCGAAAGCGCACCGTGTCTCCGGCACGGAGTTGTCCGAGTTTCCACAATTCAGCCTGGACAATGACTGCGGGGCAGACGAACCCGCCAAGACTCGGACCGTCAGGACCGAGCAGGATGGGCATGTCTCCCGTGAAGTCCATGGCGCCGATGGCGTACGCATTGTCGTGGAGGTTGGAAGGATGCAGTCCAGCCTCGCCCCCATCCATACGAGCCCAGGTTGGACGCGGACCGAGGAGCCGCACTCCGGTTCGATCGGAGTTGTAGTGGACTTTCCACGATGAGCTGAATATCGCATCGATATCCTGGTCTGTGAAAAAGTCTGGTGCCCCGTGCGGGCCATAGAGAACGCCGATCTGCCATTCGTTGGAATACGCAGGGCGGAGTTCGTCGGGAAGAGCCGGAGCGCTTGATGTCGATGTTTCCACATTCTGCCAGCGAAGCATGTCACCTGTTCGCAGCACGCGCCCGGCGTGTCCGCCAAAGCGGCCGAGAATAAACGTCGCTCGGCTGCCGAGGTATTCAGGAACGTCAATGCCGCCGCGAAACGCAATATACGCCCGCGATCCCGTGTCGCTGGCCGCCGCCAATCGAAGCAGCGATCCGGCTCGAACTTCGAAGGCCTGCCAAAGGGGAGCGGGTGAGCCGTCGAGTGTAACGGTCATGTCTGCACCGGTAATGGCGACAACCGTCGCACTGTGAAAATGCAACGTCGGTCCTGTCAGCGTGCATTCCAGAGCGGCTGCGGATAGCGGATTTCCGACCAGGCGATTCGCCAGCCGAAATGCGAACGGGTCCATCGGACCTGACGGAGGAACCCCCACATGCCAATAGCCCATGCGTCCGGGATAGTCCTGCACGGTTGTCTGTAGTCCCGGCTCGATCACCTCAAACGCGCGCGGAGCATATTCCAGGTGATTGAGGAAACTCGTGGTGAAGGAGCCGGCCTGAAACTGCTCGGCAGCGATCACACGACGAAGATAGTCGAGATTTGTCTCGAGTCCATCGAACCTGCACGCGTCGAGAACCTCCTGCAGACGGCGAACTGCGTCTTCCCGAGATTCGTCTTTGACGATGATTTTCGCCAGCATCGGGTCATAGAACGGCGTGACTTCGGTGCCGCTCTCCACCCAGGTCTCGCAGCGTACACCTCCCGGAATCGTGACTTGAGTGAGAAGGCCCGCCGACGGACGAAACCCATGCGCTGGATCTTCGGCGTAGATTCGGACCTGGATCGATGCTCCGCGTGGCCGGCAGGGAAGTGATTCGAGTGGCGGTAAATCTCCGGAGCCGAGTTTCACCATCCATTCGACAATGTCGATTCCCGTTACCTCCTCGGTCACGCCGTGCTCGACCTGAAGTCGCGTGTTCACTTCGAGAAAGAAAAACTCCTCACGCTCCGTGTCGTAGAGAAACTCAACCGTACCCGCAGAACGGTAAGAGAGCGTCCGTGCGAGTGTCTCGGCCGTTTTCCAGAGGCGCGAGCGGGTTTCGGAACTCAACCCGGCCGCGGGGGTTTCTTCGATGACTTTCTGGTTTCGCCGTTGCGCGGAGCAGTCTCGTTCACCGAGGACGAGAATCTCGCCCTTGCCATCACCGAATACCTGGACCTCGATATGACGGGCTCGTTCGATATACCTTTCCAGAAAAACCCCGCCCTGACCAAAGTTCGTCGTTCCCATTCGCGCGACAGCGTCGAAATGCTCCTCGAGTTCGTCGGGGTTTCGGCAGATCCGCATGCCGATGCCGCCTCCTCCCGCCGTGCTTTTCAGCATCACGGGATAGCCACAGCGCTGAGCTTCGACGAGTGCCTGCTCTTTGTCGTCGAGCAATCCTGTTCCCGGCAAAAGAGGCACTCCCGCAACCCGGGCGATTTCGCGCGCTGTATGTTTTAAGCCGAGGGCGCGCATTTGCGACGGAGTCGGGCCGAGGAAGACGATGCCGGCGTCTTCACACGCTTCGGCAAAGATCGCGTTCTCACTGAGAAATCCGTAGCCCGGATGGATAGCTTCCGCACCGGTGGCGCGGGCCGCTTTCAGGATTGCCTTCTGGTTGAGATAGCTTTCCGACGCTGGCGAAGGGCCGAGAAGTATCGCTGCATCAGCGCGTGCGACATGAGGGGAATGGCGATCCGCTTCAGAAAATACGGCGACGGGCGCGACGCCGAGTCGACGCAGCGTTCGAATGATGCGACAAGCGATGACGCCGCGATTTGCAATGAGAACCTTCTTAAACATCAGCCCTTGATCCCTAGCAATGCCCGGACCAGTTGACCGAACGAGTCCAGCCTGAGGGATATGAACTATCAACTTCATCAAATCCGACAGAAATGGCGAATCGAAGAGGCCGGAAAGACATTCCTGTGAAAGAAAAGCGCCGCGAATCTGAAGTGCAACGTTGGGGTAGGGGAAATTGCACTCCGATTCGCGGCGAAACAGCAGATCCCACTAGTAAGGAGCAACCTTACTCGCGCAACTGCCAAGCAAGAGGCCGACCAAAGCGGAGTTCGACGGAACGGTCGTTGTTCAATGTTCAATTGTCATTTGTCATCTGCGGTTGCGCTTCGCGTAATTGTTTCTTAAAGATGCCACGCCCAAAGCGCATGCGAAAATCACAAATGACAATCGAACATTGAACAACCGGCATTTCTTCGTATGGGAGATGGGGGCGTCACAGACGGGATTAAAGGTAAGCAGAGCCTTCATCCGCATTACATTTATGCGCGTTTTGTCCAAATCGCGGGTGCAGTTTTGTAACTCGAAAGTCCCCTCGACATGTTTCAAGTTTTTCACTTGACTCATGTTTAGATTGTTGCGATATTCCGCGACGAGTTTGCTTTTTTCCTGATGAAAAACTGCAAACGCCAATCGGCTCCTCGTTGAGCCTGCCCCCTTCACGTCAGGGCTAGGATCTCTCGATTACCTCCCGTCCAGGTAAAACGAAAAAATTTTCAAGACATCTAGCGCGCGCCCGTTCCGGAGCTGCGACGCATATCCGAATTTTTCAGGAGGGGAAGATGGGTCGATTCATTGCATTCTTTTTTGTTTTTCTCGCCAGCGTTGCGCCACTAGCGGCGCAGACCAGCTCTCTGCAAGGAACAGTCAAGGACACTACCAGCGCGCTCATACCTTCTGTCGTCGTGAGTTTGACGAATGTGGACACCGGGACCACCCGTCAGGTGTTGTCGGGTTCGGAGGGAGAATACAGCTTCGTTCAGATGGCTCCCGGCAATTACAAGCTTGAGGCAAAAATGCCGGGATTCACTGTTTTCGCGCGGGAGATTCGGCTTCAAATCGACACTCCTGCGACACTGCAGATCTCGCTGGATGTGAGTCAAGTAACCGAAACCGTCAGTGTTACTGCTGAGGCGGAATTGATCAACACCACGACGGCGTCGATGGGCACTCCATTCACAGAGACACAGATTCGCCAGCTACCGTTGCAAACCCGCAATATCGTCGACCTGCTTGGACTGCAGGCCGGAGTGAGCTCGGGCGGCAACGTGGCGGGCGCCAAATCAAATCAGAACAACGTCACGCTCGACGGAGTCGACGTCAACGACTCTCAGGCTGCCGGCGGCGCTTTCAACTCGGTTCTCGCTATCCCGCTGGATTCGGTGCAGGAATTCCGAACCACGATCGCGGGCCAGGGCGCCGATCAAGGGCGGTCCTCGGGCGGCCAGGTCTCTATTGTGACCAAGAGCGGATCGAATGCCTTTCATGGGTCGCTTTATGAATTCAATCGCAACACCAGCATGGCCGCGAACAACTGGTTTTCGAACCGCGCCGGCATTCCGCGAGAAAAACTCATTCGCAACCAGTACGGCGCGTCCGTCGGTGGACCGATCGTAAAAAACCGCGCATTTTTCTTTCTAAGCTGGGAAGACCGCAAGGATCGATCCGAGCAGTCTCAAAGTCGCACCGTACCGACGTCGAGCTTCAAGCAGGGCTTTGTTTCCGTGCGAACCAGCAACGGTAGTGTTCAGACGTTCTCGCCCGCCGAAGTGGCACAGATTGATCTGCTGGGCATCGGAGCCAATAGTTACATTTTGAAAATGCTCCAGGCGTATCCGGAGCCGAATGACCTGCTCTCCGGCGGAGACCGCGGGCTCAACCTGGCTACGTTTCGGTTTAACGCACCAAAGCATCTCGACTACCGCACTCTGGTCGGAAAGATCAATTTGAACCTCGACACCGCAGGACATCACACGGTTAGCGCCCGCGGGACCTATATGGATAACGCGGAGGACGGAACGCTCGCCCAGTTTCCCGGGCAGAGCGCGGTTTCGAAGAGTCTGGAGAACAGCCGCGGTATCGCGGCGACATACACAGCGGTACTTTCACCGAGCCTGATCAACGTCTTCAACTACGGGCTAACCCGTCTCGGCACGCAGGACTCCGGCGTCGGAGGTTCTTCGGTCACCTTCAGCACATCGCTGCTCGAGCCGTTTCCGAGAGCGAGCGTGCGAATCAGTCCGACTCACAACATCGTGGATGACCTTACCTGGATCAAGGGCAGACACAACGTGCAGTTTGGCGGCAACTTCCGGTTCATCGTCAACGACCGTATCGCCTACAACAACTATCCGAGCTACAGCTATAGCCGCAACACGCTCAAGGGACTCGGAGCGGATATCAATGCCGCCGTCACGTCGTTCATGCGGGCACGATCCGGCGTTTCGAATCTCTCGCTGACCGAGGGCTCGTCGGTGACAAACGCTTTTGGCACGTTGTTCGGGGTGATTAACTCTTACAGCGGAACCTACCAATACAACATCGATGGAACCGTGGTGCCGTTTGGAACTGAGGTTCCCCGCTCGTTCGCAAACAATGAGTGGGAGTTTTATGCCCAGGATAACTGGAAGCTCAGAGACGACCTGACGTTGACCGCTGGTGTGCGTTACTCGCTCTTTCCTGCGCCCTACGAACGGAACGGCGTGCAGGTGGCTCCCACCGTCGGTGTAGACGTGTTCTTCAGCGAACGCATTCTCGCGAGCGAGATGGGAATTCCCGGCAATGCCATGCCGAATTCCCTCCTGACCTTCGAAAAATCGGGCCCTCTTCATGGCGGAACGCCGTACTACAACCTGGATAAGAACAACTTCGCGCCTCGCTTCTCCCTGGCCTATGCGCCGGAGTATGAGGGCTTCGCCGGAAAGCTGTTCGGAAAGGGCAGTGTGCTGCGCGCTGGTGCGGCCGTCACCTATGACCGCTACGGCGGTAACATGGCGGTGTCCTTCGCCAACTCCGGTTCTCCGGGATTGACCTACCGCGCAACACAACCGCTGAATACCGATTTCACGGATTCAGTCCGCTATACGGGCTCGAATCTTCCTGGTCTTCCAGCTCCGCCTTCGGGTACTTTCCCATTCACGCCTCCGGAAGTTGCGGGCGGCTTTGGAAGCTTTGCGACAGTGAATCCGAACCTCGTCGCACCCTATACCTATCTTTTGAACGCGACCTATGCGCGCCCGCTTCCCGGCAAGATGACCATCGAGCTTGGATATGTCGGTCGTCTGTCGCACAAGATGCTGTTGACGCAGGATTACTTCCAGCCCCTGACGCGTTTTCTGGATACGAAGTCCGGGATGAACTGGACCGAGGCTTCCGGAATCCTGCGCAACTACATCGAAGCCGGTATCACTCCGGCACAGGTTAAGGCAGATCCCAGCATCCTTCCGAAAGTCGCATTCTTTGAAAACATGTTCCCGGCCGCCGCCGGAACGATAACAGGAACGAAAACCGCGGGAGCCAGTGCCACGGCCAATTACTTCTATGCGGTTTATGGCACCTACAACGGCAGCGATCTCGATGCGCTTCACGATTTCGATCGGGTGGTGCAGTCGAACGGAAAATGCCTCAGTGTGAGTGGCTGCTACACGTTCTTTGCGCGCCAGAATGCCGGAATGCCGACCTGGGCGAACGCGGACAACCCGGCCTATCACGCCGCAACCATCGTTTTGCGCCGCGCTCTTTCTAAGGGCTGGGGTTTCGATTTCAACTACACATTCTCCAAGTCGCTTGACATTGCATCGGGTGGAACGGGAGAGGGCGCGGGCATTCAGGACGCGTTCAATCCCAGGGATTCGCGGTCTTATTCCACCTTCGACGCCCGGCACAACATCACGACAAACGCGATCTTCGATTTGCCGTTCGGCAGAAACAAGTTCCTGCTCGGCAACCCGTCAGGCTGGCTCGAGCAGGTTGTCGGAGGATGGCAGGTTTCAATGCTGGGCCGGTTCCGGACCGGGCAGCCCGTAAACGTTTCGACTGGCGGCGTTTATCCGACGAACTACCTCAGCGGTTCGATCGCAATCCTGAAGCCCGGAGCGACACTGCCGGAGCCCAATTTCGAGTTCAACCCCAACGGCAACCCTTCGCTGTACGAGTTGTCGTCGGTGAGTTCGTTCTACGGCCAGTTTCCAGGACAGACCGGCTCGCGTGGGTTGCTTCGAGGTCCCAAAAGCATGAATGTGGATCTCTCTCTCGGCAAGACATTCCACTTGCCTCAGGAAGGCCACACCGTGCAGATCCGCGCGGAAGCGTTCAATGCGTTCAACCTGGTGAACTTCAGCGGGCTGAGCACCACGGTGAGCGCACCGACAACGTTCGGGCAACTTAGCAGTACATCGGACGCACGAGTAATCCAGTTTGCGTTGAGGTACGAGTTCTAATGCGCGCCCTAAGTGCTGGCCGCTCATTTCTGGCCGGAACGTTGGGGCTGTCTCTGCTGGCCGCCGCAATAGCGGCGGCCCAGTCGGCACCCTCAACCGGAACCCGGCTTGCTCAACCCGATGCCCCGAAGGCTCCGCAACCAACGGCGGAGCCCAAAGAGATGACGGATACGACGTCCGGAGAAAAGGCAAAGGAAACTCCGGCGACGCCGCCCAAGCCTGCACCGGTCAAGTACACGGAACTGAAAAAAACGGCCTGGCCACCTAAAGCCGGCATCAAGACTCCGGGTGTTCAAATTCCGATAACGATTCTGAAGCCTGAGGCGGAGATCGCCCTCACGGCTCCGGCGGGGGCAATTCTGTTTACTGCGGATCAAGTTCTAATTGCTGTTCCCGCCAGCGATCAACTTGTACGCGTCGAAGGGCGAAGCAACAAGGTGCTCGATCCGTTCTCTGGCATTGGCAAGCCCTGCGGAGGGCTTGCCAGCGCTTTCCGCAATCTTTGGGTCGTTGCCTGCGGCACTCAGACCGTGGCTCGTCTGGAAACAGCAACAGGAAAACAGACAGCGTCGATTTCAACGGGTACCGGATCCGCACTGCAGGCCATCGCGGCCAGTGCGGACAGCGTCTGGGTACTCACGGATGACAAAACGACTCTCACTCGCATCGACCCGGATACGAATGAGGTTGTCTCAGAAGCTCGTCTGCCAGGGAACTGCCGTTCGATCGTCGTTGCGGAGAGTTCATTGTGGGCCACTTGTCCGGGAGAGAAACGGGTGCTTCGCATCAATCCGCAGACCAACCTGGTTACGGCGCGGATCGAGGTTACTCCCGAGCCGGTGTCGATCGCATTCGGTGGAGCAACGGCAGCAGAGAACTCGATCTGGGTGCTTTCCCGCAAAGAGGGCAAGGTGGCACGAATCGATCCGAAGACCAACAAAGTGACCGCCACCATTGATCTCGGATTCACGAACGCCGACGGGAGTCTCGCTTTCGGTGACGGCTCTCTCTGGGTTACGGCGCCTGGATTCCCGATTACCCGGATCAACCCTCAGTTGGAGAAAGAGAGAGTCGTGCAGCAATTTGTCGGCGATGGAGGAGGCATGATCCAGTTCGGCCTGAACTCCATCTGGCTGACCAACACTGCTTATAACAATGTCTGGCGGATCGATCCGAAGCGCGTTGCCGCCACGCTGGCTGAGTAGTCGAGTTCCGTGTACTTGCGATCCTCCAAGGAGTCCCAAAATATGATGCGCAATCTAGGACAAGTAGTTTTGCTCTCACTGGCAACAGTGACCTCTGTTTCGGCTCAAAGCCCGGCCGCGAATTCTCCGGATTTCTTCGAGGAGAAGATCCGCCCGGTGTTGGTGAAGAATTGCTACAGCTGCCATACCACATCACAGATGAGTGGATTGCGCGTGGACAGCGCCGATGGAATGGCCAAGGGCGGAAAGCGCGGTGCCGCTGTCGTTCCTGGAAATCCTTCCGGAAGTCTGCTTCTGCAGGCGATTCGACAAACGGATTCGAGTTTGAAAATGCCCGTCGGAAGCAGGCTTACGGACTCCGAGATCGGCGACTTTACAGCGTGGATCGAGGCCGGTGCCGTGTGGCCGAAAAATACGGCCGCTGCGAATGGGAACAAGGACGGCAAATATGTGATCTACCCGGAGCAGAAAAAGTTCTGGTCGCTATTGCCGTTGCAGCAGCCCAAAGTGCCCGTCGTCAAGGACTCGCGGTGGGCGAAGACCGACATCGATCGCTTCGTTCTGTCGCGGCTCGAGAAGGAGGAGCTCAAGCCGGTCGCGGCAGCCACCAGGCGCGACCTGATTCGCCGGGCCACACTCGACCTGACCGGCCTGCCGGCGACTTACGATGAAATCCAGGCCTTTGAGAAGGACACTTCTCCGACTGCCTTTGCGAAGGTGGTGGACCGGCTCCTCGCTTCACCACAATATGGCGAACGATGGGGCCGCATCTGGCTGGATGTGGCACGCTACTCTGAAGACGATTACCGCACTCTCAATCCAAACCCTCGTGGGTATCGTCCCTATCCCAACGCCTACAGCTATCGCGACTGGGTGATTCAGGCGTTCAACGACGATCTAGCCTTCGATAAATTCGTGAAAGCTCAGATTGCCGGCGATCTCGCCGACCCGCAGGTTCGACCCAAACTGCTGCCGGCTACCGGTTTCCTGGGCCTCGGGCCGTGGTACTACGACAACGGTGCTTTCGAGATCACACGGGCTGATGAACGCCACGATCGCGTCGATGCTGTGACGCGCGGGTTCCTTGGTTTGACCGTCGCCTGCGCTCGCTGTCACAACCACAAGTACGATCCAATCCCGCAGACGGACTACTATTCGCTGGCCGGCGTTTTCTACAACACCATCTACGAAGAGTATCCCGGCGCCCCAAAGAAGGCGGTCGACGAGTTCACCCGTCTTGAAGAAGACCTCGACAAGGAAAACAGAGTCTTGCAGGACGCGACACAGGCTCTTTCAGATGGCCTGACGCGTTCTCTCGCTTATCAGACCTCCAACTATCTGATGGGCGTGTTTGAACTCAGCCAGACCGGAGCGCAGAAAAGGGAAGTGGCCCAGGTTGTAGAGCAGCGCAAGCTGGACTATGAGTTGCTCGAACGCTGGGTTAAGTACATGGCCAAGCCCACCACGAAATACAAGAACAAGGAAGCGTGGCAGGCCATGATCAAGAAGGGCGGCAATCAACAGGAAGCCCAGCGACTGGCCAATCAATTTCAGGAAGAAGTCGTTTCGGCAATGCTCGACAAGAACGAGATCGATGCGGAGAACCGGGTCATTCAGGCGAAGGATCTCGAGGGGACCAAGCCCAAGAAACGCACGGACAAGCCCAGCAACTTCACTTCGTACAAGGACTTCAATCCGGGGTCATGGCTTCGTTTGAAATCCCTGCCTGAAGAGCGCAACAACCTCTGGACGGAAATCTTCCAGCGCGAGTTGCGGGATGAAGAAGACCCGAACGCAATGATGGCGATGGGCAACCGCCAGGGTAATCCCGGCGTGCTGTTGTTCCGGGGTTGGGGATTGGAAAGCCGCGTTGGCCCTGAAGCACAGGCGCGCATCAAGAGCATCCAGAACGACATTGATGCTCTTCGCAAGAAGGTCGAAACACGTTACCCGTTCATCCACGGTGTAAGGGATTCTGAAAAGCCCGAAGACATCCAGGTGGCGTTTCGCGGTGATCCTAATAACCCGGAGGGACCTGCGATCCCGCGACATTTCCTGAGCCTTCTTTCCGAAGGCGAGCCGGTGCCGTTCACAACGGGCAGCGGACGCCTGGAACTGGCAGAGGCGATCGTGAAACAGCCGGTTGCCATTCGCGTATTCGTGAATCGAATCTGGAAAGGTCATTTCGGAACCGGCATCGTGGACACACCGAGCAATTTCGGAGTGACGGGTGAACGACCGACCA
>Ga0111539_10008546_pt1 | contig 13005 bp, 12 predicted proteins | sample RhiMethybrSRZTD1_FD_79667 | JGI IMG/M metagenome (GOLD analysis project Ga0111539, IMG submission 79667) | Populus rhizosphere microbial communities from Tennessee, USA - Rhizosphere MetaG P. TD hybrid SRZTD1 (version 2) (version 2) | ecosystem: Host-associated > Plants > Roots > Rhizosphere >...
ACTACAATTTGAAAGCTGCCTACAAAGTGGTGTTTGAGGGTGAAGGCCTTTCAGCCGAAGTTGGGGAATGGATGGACCTGTCGGGCCAGGAAAGAACACGAAGCACTCCTGCTCAGTTCAAACTGGAAGGATTACGCCTCAAGATCACCGTAGCCAAGGACGCTGTGCCGGGAATCAGGCAGTTCCGGATCGTCACGAAGGGCAGTCTCTCTACAACGGCTCAGATTCTGGTCACAGATGTGGAAACCAGCAAGGAAGTAGAACCAAATGATTCGGCCCAGGAGGCGCAGAACGTCGAGATTCCTCGAGTGATCAACGGGCTGCTTCAAAAAGCAGTCGATGGGGATGTTTACAAGTTTCGCGCGAAGGCAGGCGACAGAGTGAGCTTCGTCGTTCATGCAGCTCGCTTGCAGAATGCGATTCCCCATTTGGAAGGCAGCTTTGCCGACATCACGATCAGCTTGCGAGATGAGAAAGGCAAAGAACTCGCCAGTGCCGACGACTACCACGGACAAGATCCCCTACTCTTCTACATCTTTGATCGGGATGGTGCCTACTACCTGCACCTGCGGGAGGCCACCTACCAGTCAGGCATGGCGGGGAAGGAATTGAAGTGGTGGTACGCTCTCTCGATACTCAAGAGTCCCTATGTCACCTCGGTGCTTCCGCTGGTCGTCAATGCAGGCACCAAAGTGAAATTGCATCCGCGGGGTTTTAATCTGGAAGGACTGGAAGAGGTGGAGGTCGATGTACCAAAGGACGGCGTGGAAAAGAGGGAGCTGCAGCTGAAGTCGCCGCGCGGCGCAAGCAACCTGGTAACACTGCGAGTGAGCGATCTTCCACAGATGCTCGAACCTGCTCGACAGGAGAGGCCGGGCGGAGCGCAAAGGATTCAACTCCCGATTGGAATCAATGGATGTATTGCTGCAGATCGAGAAGTGGACCGATATCGCTTCGCAGCTCGGAAGGGACAGCGGTTTGAGTTTGAAGTTGAGGCGTACCGCTATGGATCGGTGTTGGATTCCCTGCTGGAGGTTCACAACAGCGATGGCAGGCTGCTGGCAGCAGGTGATGACATGCTTACGACCTCCGAGGGTATGTCGGCGTTCGGTAATTATGCTTTTCCGGTAGAGAAAGACTCACGAATTGAGTGGATTGCTCCGGCGGATGACGAGTACGAGCTTCTCGTTCGAGACGCCAACTATTTTGGCAGCAAGGATCATGTCTACTATCTTGCCGCCAAGTTTCAGCAGGAAGACTTTACGTTGGTGTTGGATGACGGCCGAATACCACTGGGTCCCGGCGAATCGATCGCACGGGTGATAACCGTCGAGCGTCGCAACGGTTTCGACGGCGAAGTCAAGCTGAGCGTCAGGGGTTTGCCGAAGGGGGTTCAGGCACTTGAAAGCTCGGTGCCGGCAGGATGGAAGCAGGCGAATTTGGTGCTTACCGCCGCAGCCGATGCACCCATGGACGTGAGGGATGTGCAGGTCCTGGGCACCGCCACGATCAAAAGCTCGGATGGAAGGACTCAAGTCATCGAGCGCACTGCCAAGCCTTTTGAAACCTTTGGCGAGGGTGGCCAAACAAATTACTCGCCGGTGCGCACTGCGACTGTGGCGGTGGGGGAAGGTAGTGACCTGATCCTCGAATGCGCTCCGAAAGAGCTTACTCTCCATCCCGGAGAATCCATAACCATTAAGGTCAAGATCACGCGAAACAACTACAAAGGGCCTCTGGAGTTGAACGTCATTGTTTGGAACCTCACCCAACGCCTGAACAAACTACCGGATGGGGTTGCGCTCGATGAGTTGCACAGCAAGACTTCGCTCGGCGAAAATGAGACGGAGGGCCAAGTCACCTTGAGAGCCTTGCCCCATGCCGTGCCTTTTGAGAATCAACAGATGGTCGTTCTTGGCCAGATCACCTACAATCGAGTCTTCATGACCCGCGTTGCGGCTCCCTTCCGCATGACAGTAGCCCGTACTCAGGCAGCAGCCATGCAAAAATGACTCGTAGTGCTTGGTCTTGATCATTTCGATTCAAGTCCCCCGGCAAGAACCTTAGGTACCCCCTTCCGAGCGCGTTCAATTGCAGGCAAGTGGCATCAGAGTGGCACCTGATAGAGAGACTGTGCCGGCGTCTGTGCCTGGGCCGAATCCGCTCTGCATCTTTCTAGTGCACCGCTCTCCGGAGCAGCGGCGCTAACTGCAAACGCACAGAGACAAGCAGGCCTTCCCTTCCCCTTCGCAATCGAACGCCTGACGAGAGACTGAGTTTATGCGCTTATTATTTCAATACTAACGTGCCATAATTGGCGGAGAGGGCGGGATTCGAACCCGCGTGGGAGTGTTTAGCCCCCAAACCGCTTTCGAGGCGGCCCCGTTACGACCACTTCGGTACCTCTCCGGTGTGGTGAGTGTAGGAGCTGCAGATTGTCAAACAGCTCAAGCTCGGCGCCGACGGGCCTGAAAGAACTGTCGAAGCAAGGCCGCTGCCTCCTCTTCCATGACTCCCGAAATTACCTCGAAACGATGATTTGAGAATCCGGCCTGGGCGAGCCTCAAATGAGAGTCTATGGCGCCCGCTTTGGGGTCTTTGGCAGCGTAAACTAATCGAGCTAGACGAGCCCAGATCAAGGCTCCAGCGCACATGGAACAGGGTTCCAGCGTGCAATAAAGCGTGGCTGAAGTCAACCGGTAATTTCCCAAACGCCGCGCTGCTCGGCGCAGGGCGAGGATCTCCGCGTGTGCTGTCGGATCAGACTGACGGATGCTTTGGTTGAACGCTCTGCCGACAATCTTTCCTTCAACCACAATCACAGCTCCTATCGGGACCTCATCCAACTCAAACGCTCGTCGGGCCTGCGCCAGAGCTTTCGCCATGAAGGCCGTGTCCTTCAACCGCGTCTCTGCAGAACGATGCTCGTCTGAATACCGCATCTGGTCAAATCCGATTCAGTTCGGTGCAATCGGCTTCACGAGGCTCTAATAAGCAATGCCTTCGCTAAATCGCCCCTCGACTCTTCCGGGCGTGCCGAAGTCACCGTCGAAAGTGGGCCAAGACCCTTGCAATCCAAATGTACTGCCTTCGAATCTCGAACGTCGCACTTCACGCTTCTCTCAACCATCGCAATATCTCGCCCAACCCGGGACGCTTGCCAAACATCAGCGCTGCAGCACGAAACATTTTTGCCGCACCTTTCACGGCCAAATAGATCGATACCAACAAAACGACAATCGAAATCCCGACGTCGACCCAGGGAATGTGGCCGGAGCTAATTCGCAACAGCATCGTCACAGGTGCGGTGATGGGAAACCAGGAAAGTCCCCGAGCCAACCAAGAATTGGGAGCCTCGCTGATTGGCGCGATTACGAACATAGGAACCATGCTGAGCAGGGTCCAAAAAGCTGAGAGCTGCCCGCTTTCTTGTGGAGAGTTTCCCAGAATGCCCGTACCGGCCATCAGTCCAGCAAACAAGAGATATCCAAGAATGAAATAGACCAGCGACAGGATGAGACCCGCCACGCTCACCTGGAAAAGGGCAAACACTGTGACGGCAGGCAACAAGAGCATGCCGGCGTAAAGGGCCACCTGCAGCAGACCGGCTGCGCCCAAGCCAATGATTTTTCCAAGCAACAATTCCATCGGATCAACCGATGCCCAGATCACCTCGATCACCCGGTTTTGCTTCTCCTCTGCAATGCCCTGCAACAGGTAGCCGGATGAGAAAAAGATCGACATGGTCAGCAGCAAGAACATGCTGAAAGGGCCAAAAAAGCGGGTGGCCTTCTGGAACGCATCACTGGCATTTTCGACGTCACCCTGCTTCGACACTTTCATCTGCTTCAACCTGCCCGGCGCCAGTACGCGGTCACGCGTTTCGCCGTCTATGCGGCCCTTGACCAGACTGGCCCGGATGAGGTCGTAAAGCCGGCTTCGATCAGGAGGGGCCAGGTCCGAGAAGAGGCCTCGTTCAGGAGAGTACGCAACGATCTTGCCCGTGCTCATGTAGTCGGACTCAATGAGATAAACCGCGGAGAGCTTGCCATCCTTCAAGTCCCGAATCGCCGCAGTCATGTCTGTGTAGGGAACAATGCGTGAAGGCGTGCCGCCTGTCGCTTTCTGAAGAGCTTCGGTGGCTGCGGTCGGAGATTCGCGAGCCGGTGCAAAGTTTGCCGCCAATTCAAAATCCAAGGTGTGCGATCGATCAACAACAGCGATTGGTTCAAAGCCCGACTTGATGGATTGTTCCAGGTCGCCACTTGTGAGAAAGCTGATGCCAAAGATCGATCCGAATAGCAATGGCATTCCGACAACAGCAAAGATGTACCCCTTGCGCGTCACAGTAACCCGAAACTCACGTTTTGCAATGACCCAGACTTTGTTCATCGGATTGTCGATCGACAGGCGTCTGTACCCTTCACGTATTATGTTTTACTCTTTCCTTGAACCAGGTGGATGAAGATGTCTTCTAGAGGCGTCTTGGCACACTCGAACGATTCTACTTCGGCGCCCGTTTCCAGAAGCCAGGCCAGCACGTTTCGCGGCCGGCAATTCTCCTTCAGGACAAGCAGCGTTCCGCGGCCATTGGTGATCTTGTGGGTAGCCCACGGGCAATCGCTGTAGTTGGCGTTCGACCGGACAACAACAGCATTCTCAGAATGCGCCTTCCGAATCTGGTCCAAATCACCATAGAGAACCTCCCTGCCCCGGTGAATCATGAACACCCGACGGCACAACGACTCCACCAGGTCCATCTGATGCGTCGAAAGGACAACCGTCTTTCCGCTGGCTGCCAATTCCTGAATTACTTGGATTAAGAAACGAACATTGACAGGGTCAAGTCCCGAGAAAGGCTCGTCGAGAACCAGGATCTCGGGCTCCGCTGCCACGGTGGCGATAAACTGGATCTTCTGCTGATTCCCTTTCGACAGTTCCTGGACCTTGTAGTCTTTGACGTCGAGCATGTCCAGACGCTTCAACCAGTGGAGCGTCCGAGGCCGCGCTTGTGTATGAGGCACACCTTTTAGTTGTACGAGGTACTCTATAACATCTTGAACTCGTTGCCGCGTGTAGAGTCCGCGTTCTTCCGGTAAATATCCTATGCGAGCCTTGTCTTGTTTTTGGAAGCCACGTCCAAACACTTCAATGTGGCCAGAATCCGGACGAAAAATGTCCATGATCAAGCGCAACAGCGTCGTCTTCCCGGCACCGTTGGGGCCGAGGAGTCCAAAGATTTCCCCACGCTGGACTTCAAAGGAAACACCCTCCACCGCAATCACGGTACGGAAGGCCTTTCGCACCGAGGACAGTGCAATGGCAATGGAAGACGACGACATATAAGCCTAAGCCAGATCAAATGACTAACGGTCGGGAAGGAAGTCGTGGATACCGTGAACAGCTCGCTCCAAGGTTATGTGAGATTGAAAAAGACGAATGGCCGCGATACCAGAGGCACCAGCTTCTAAACAGGAGCGATAGTTCTCAAGATTTATCCCGCCCAGCGCAAATACGGGAATGGAGGCTCGTTGGCAGACCGTCGCCAGTAGCTCGAGGCCGACTGGAGGGCCGTAAGCTGACTTAGAGGGTGTTGCGAAAATGGGTCCGAGGGTTACGAAGCTGGCGCCTCTGGTTGCAGCCAGCAGAAACTCATCCATGGAATGGACCGAAGCCCCAATCAACAGGTCTAGTTCTCTCACTCGCTCCGCGACGGTTCGAGTCGTTACCGAATGATGGCCTAACTGAATCCCATCCAGTCCCGCGGCCAGAGCGATATCCAGACGGTCATTGATAAGGATCTTGCTGCAGCTTCCCTTTGCCTGTTCGAGAGCTCTCTCGACGAGTTCCAGCAATGGCCGCGTCGCGAGGTCTTTTTCCCGGATCTGTATCAGGTCGACGGACGCGTCGATGGCCTGTTGTATCTGATGGAGGATAGGGAGGGAACAGCTGTGACGATCGGTGATGTAGTACGCCAGCGGCATTTCATTTCTGGCTTAGCTGAGATACCGCCAGTTTGAAGTGCAGTGCTTCCCAAAAACCCAAGCCTATGTCCACAATGCCCAAACCACTAATGGCGCCTCGGAAGTAGTTATTGAGAACGAGATCACGAAGCGAAGGGAGATAACTGAGAAAAAGGTTGTTTTCCCAATACTGGGACCAAGGAAAGATAACGAGGAAAAAGCCGAGCTCAAAACAGAAAAAGATGAAAACGATCACCAAGATCTTGTTAGCCATGAATCCGATTCTTTAAGCTCTCAATTTTCTCTGATACATCCCGATAATTGATATTGACACCGTAGACATCCAGAAAAGTCTCCAGAGCTTCTTTCGGATTTCCAGCCATCTCATGCGCGCAGCCTAGATCGTAGCGCAGGGCCTGGTACGTTTCTTCGTTCCGGCCCGGGGTGGACAACCCACGAGCAAACCACTTCACAGCCACCTGCGGCAACCCTTTGTCTACGAAACAGAGCCCAAGCATATTACAACACCTTACAAACTCTTCGCTCGCAACATCGGAGCCGACAGCCTTGAGTGCCTTCTGAAACTCCCCTATGGATTCCTCCATCAGTCCCATTTCCTTAAACGCGATGCCCAGATTGTAGTGGGTCTCATAGTCGCCGGTATCTCCATCATCTTCCATGCCCTGCTTGAACTCGTCAAAGACGTCGGACAAGGCACCAGGAGTCACTAGATCGGATGGCGGCGTAGTGACACTCTTCGAAGGAGGAGCCGGCTGAACCGGTGCCGCTGTCTTTTCAAGGGTCGACTCGACCAGTTCCTCATTGAGATCGATCATCATCTCATCGAAGGACTCTGACGGAGGCGTGCTGGGCAAAGTCTTCGGTTTCGCTGGCGCAGTCTCTACGACTGACGTAGTTTCGAAACCCTCCGCCTGAATCGTTTCCGCACTTTCTGGGGTTTCCTCAACCGGGACGTGGCTTGTGGTTTCGAAACCGGAAAGGTCAATCTCTTCGGAAGCCGCTACGGCAATCGTGTCGATGGGACTCGCTTCGGCCTCCGGTGCTGCAGGTTGGCCTCCCTGCGATTTCAGCAGGCTCTCATAGCGGTCCACACGCTTTTGAAATTCAGCATCAAGCGGCCCGGTTTGCCGGTACTGATCCATCGAAGCCCTGGCTTCAGAAAGAAACCCGAGGTCGAGATAGAAATCTGCCTCGTGAAGGAGCTCCTCTAGGTTCTTTGGGGCAGCCGCAGGTGAGGGCGTGGAGCCGGCGGCCGGTTTAGCGGCGGGTGTCTGTGGCTCATCAGACGTGGCGGCGACTTCCTGGTAGATCGGCGATTGATGGAGCTGAGGATCGTATTGGTAGGCAAGCGCAAAATTCCGGTTGGCGTTTTCCGAGTCGCTCCGAGCCGTGAAGATGTTGGCCAGAATCAGGCATTGCTTCGCAGCTTTTGAGAGCTCACCACCCTTGGCGTACATGTCACGAATCTTTTCGTGGGCCTCGATGTGGTGGGGAATGGCATCAACCACGCGCTGATATTGATCGATTGCCTTTTGATGCAATCCATAGCCGGCAAACAGGTCACCCTCGACGATGAACCCCTTGACTTCTTCCTCGCCTGCAGCCTGCCCATACGCCTCAGGCCTCTGCTCCTGCGTCTCTTGAGGTGCGATGGTCTGCAGCGTTGGTTCCGACAAGAACCGGTCCGCCAAGGCACTCATGTCTGGCACTAACTTAGGGAGTGGCGTGTCCTCACCGCTGAAGCCCAGCCGCTCCTGAACCTGTCTGAGATTCTCCCGATGAACAGGATCATTAGGCTCCAGCTGAACCAGTTGGTAGTAAACACTGGCAGCCTCTGCCAGTCGCTCAGAGCGAATGTAGATCCCACCGGCCTTTTCAAGCAGCGGTGCCAAGTACTGGCGTTCGTTTGAAAGCGTATAGAACTTCACCAGTTCAAGCATCGCCGGGATGTGTTCGGGGGTCTTTTGCAGAATGTTTTTCAACTGAGCCTCAACCAGCGCGCCTGCGCGATGCTTGATGGAGAGTTCGGCAACCCTTCCGGCGTTTAGAGCGGCTTTGTCGAGATTGCCTTTGGCTATCTCCGTCTCCGCAAGCGTCAGAAACAGCTTGAAATACTGGCCGTCGAGTTCAACCAGTTGGTTGGCAACCTTTTCGGCTTCGCCAGCATTGTCGGCTTTGAGGTAGATGCTGAAGCTCGTCTCAAGAACTTCGGGCTTGAAATCGTGCAGCGGTATGCGATTCAGTGCGGCAAGCGCTTCGGTTGGTTTGCCGAGATTACTCAGGACCTCTGCGTATGCCAACTGGGCTTGAATGTCATTTTCATCGAGATCGAGAGCCCTCTTCAAATAACCTGCGGCCTCGTCCAAGGAACCCTTGCGCCTTGACTTCAAGCCTGCCGCAAGATAGGAAGCGAGCGCCTCTTGCTTCTTGCCTAATTTTTGGAGGGCTTCCGCAATCCTTCCCTCGGCCGCGGGGTTTTCCGGATCGATCTGTACAACACGCTGGTAGACAGTAATTGCGTTGTCCAGCTCGCCTTTCTTGGTGAGGTAGTCAGCAACCTGCAAATAGTGCGCGCGGGCATCGCTATTCAGGCCTTGACGCAAATAGAGGTCGGCTAGGCGGGAAAGGGACTGGATTTGACCCTGGTCGATCTTGCTGACCTTCTTGTACATTGCAATGGCGCGCACCACAAATCCGCCATTGTCGTAGCTTTCGGCCAGCCGGGTAAAACACTTGACTGCCTCGGAAACATTGCCGATGCGGACGTAGAGATCGCCCAGAGTATTGACGAGGGGAAGGTCCGTGGGGTCTTCCTTGATCAGCTTCTGGTATTCGGCGATCGCATGGCTGATTTTCCCTTGAATAACGTACTTTTCAGCCGATTTTAGAACCTTGGCTTTATTTAAAGCCATTCAGGATCCTTCTGAGCAAACTTAAGAATTTAGTATGAAAATCTAGCACCCAGGTATGGGGCTGTCAACGGCAACGCCTCGAAACGTCCGGCGGTGTAAATCTGTCGGCCCCAGAGCTGACAAGGCTTTCAGATGCTTTTCGGTGCCGTATCCCATGTTGTTGGCAAGGTCGTAGCCGGGATATTTTGCATCGAGGCTGCAAACCAGCCGGTCACGTTCAACCTTCGCAAGAATGGAAGCCGCAGCAATGGAAACGGATTGCGCGTCTCCTTTGATGATCGACCGTTGAGGAATGGTACAACCCGGGATGATCAGGGCATCGCACAACAAGAATTCTGGAGATCTTCGCAGCCCCCCGATCGCCTGGCGCATAGCCTCAAATGTGGCTTGCAGGATGTTGATTTCGTCAATCACCCTGGCCTCGACAAACGCAATCGAGAAATCCAATGCGGTGTCTCTTATTTTTTCGGCCAAAACTTCTCTTTGCTTAGGACTTAGTTTCTTGGAATCATCGATTCCGGCGGGTAGTTTCTCGAGGTCCAGTATGACGGCAGCGGCGCAAACCGGACCAAACAGGGCACCCCGGCCAACTTCATCGATTCCAGCAACACATTGATGGCCCCACAGCTGAGCCCAATTTTCAAAAATCTGGCCACAGACGAAACTCTCGCGAGCAGAGTGTGCCAACTGAGGGCGCGACGACGTCATCGGGTCAAAGAGAAGGCATGCAGACGAAAACCCAGAGTCGGAGGCAGAAAAAAGGCAGGTTAGCTCCACAGTTGGGAAGGCTAACTTTGCCGACCGGGAGGATGTTCAGGTGGTTTTGACTTCTTTGATCTTGGCAGCCTTGCCCTTCAGGCCACGTAGATAATAAAGCTTGGCTCGGCGAACTTTACCTCTCTTGGACACCTCGATCTTGTCAATAATCGGCGAGTGCAGCGGGAAGATTCTCTCTACACCCTGGCCAAATGAGATCTTGCGAACCGTAAACGAAGACCGCAAATCGCCGTTTCGGCGAGCGATAACCACACCCTCAAAAATCTGGATGCGTTCCTTGTCGCCCTCCTTGATCTTCACATGCACCTTCACGGTGTCTCCCACCAAAAAACTGGGGACATCCGACTTCAACTCGCCTTTCTCTACAGCGCTCAATGCGTTCATAAACCACCCCTAAAATGCCGGCTAGTATCGCTAAACTCTATCCTAATAACTGCTTATCCTCTTCAGATAAGGCTGCGTATTGTAATAGGTCAGGTCTGTTTTTCAAAGTCTTTTCTAACGCCTTCTTTCTCCGCCAGCATTCAACCCGTTTGTGATCGCCGCTCAGGAGAACATCCGGAACACGCTGGCCTTCAAAGTCTTCGGGCCGAGTGTAGTGCGGATAGTCCAAAATACTGCTGTTCGTCGGGATCACACTATCTTCGACCGCAGCAAAAGACTCATTCACCGCGCTGGAACTGTTATTCAGCACACCTGGCAACAATCGTGTCACGGCGTCAACAAAGACACAGGCAGCCAGTTCGCCTCCGCTGAGTACATAGTCACCAATAGACAACTCTTCGTCCACTAAACACTCCGACACCCGTTCATCCACACCCTCGTATCTCCCACAAATCAGAATTGCCTGATGCAGCGAGGAAAACTGCGAAGCTTGGCGCTGTTCAAAGCGTTTACCCTGGGGTGTGAGTAGAATGACCTTGGTAGGCAACAACGTTTTCTGGGCTCGAATTTTTCGGATGGCGCGAAACAAGGGTTCCGGCTTTAGCACCATTCCGGCCCCGCCGCCGAACGGTCGATCGTCCACGGTCTTGTGTCGGTCGGTGGTGAAGTCTCGGAGATCGTGAATTCTGATGTCGATCAGTCCGCGCTTTTGCGCCTGAAACACCATGCCATGGGAGAGTGGGCCGTTAAAGAACTCGGGGAAAATGGTGATGATGTCGAAATCCATGAATTCCTCAGGCAGGGAATCGACGGAGGTCAGAATTGCTAGAGGTCTTCCAATCCTTCAGGCAGGTCGCAAATCAGCACTTTGTTTAGAACGTCAATTTTGGGGAAATAGCTTTCAGCAAACGGAACCAGGAAATCTCCTGTCTCTCGGCTAACCTTCAGAAGATAGTTTCCGGGGCCACCCAACACTTCAATGACCTTGCCTCGGATGACGCCATCCTGATCTTCAATCCGGCAACCCACCAAATCATGCTGATAGTAAGCACCTGGCTGCAGAGCCATTAGCTCTGAGTTGTCTATGGTCACCTCGTATCCGACCAGACGCTCTGCCGGAGTGATCGCGTCGATTCCCCGAAACTTGAGAATGACACGATGCTTGTGGAACCAATGATTTTCCAGATTTAATTCGAGAGCAGCCTGCCCTTCCTTCTCCAGGGCAACGGCGCTGAGACGTTGAAACCTTTCGGGGAAATCGGTGAGGATTTCGGCAGCAACTTCGCCTCGGTTTCCTTGAGTCTTTACAATGCGGGCAACAGAAATACGCGGTGAGTCCTGCAAACCAGCTTACTCCAGAATCTCAAGTGTAAATCTCTTGCGAAGCTTCATTCCTGCTGCGCCCAGGATGGTGCGGATTGAACGAGCTGTGCGGCCTTGTTTTCCAATGACCTTGCCGAGGTCATTGGGAGCAACTCTCAGTTCAAGGACGGTGGTCTGCTCACCCTCGATTGGCTTCACCGATACCTGATCAGGATTGTCCACTAGTGCTTTTGCGATTTGCTCAATCAGCTCTTTCATGGCAGCCTCCTTAAGTGTCGTCCAGTCGATGAATCTGGTTCACAGGAATGAGAGCAGGCCCGCCCAAGCTATGACACTTTAGCTAAGAAGCTTTTTACCGTATTACTCGGCTGCGCTCCTTTGGATACCCAGTAAGCGTATTTCTCCTTATTCAGATTGAGGGCGGCTGGATTTTTCTTGGGATCGTATTGCCCCAAAATGTCGACATATCTCCCGTCGCGCGCTCGCGATTTCTCAATCACAACAATTCGGTACTTCGGTTTTTTCTTGGAACCCATCAAGGTCAATCTGATCTTTAACAAAAAACTTTCCTCCTCTTTGAAATTGGGGTTTCGCGCTCGCCAAAGACCCTGAGGCTGTTCCACTAACAACAGGACACAGACCGGGAATCTGCTCAATATAGCAGATGGCAGGGCAATCCCTAAGAGAAAAACTTGGCAGAATGAGCGGGAATCGGCGTCAAAACGAGTCATGACGCGGCGGGTGAGAACTGACAATCAGAGGCCAAGCACCTTGAGGATCTCTGCCTTCCTGGCTTTGACTTTGACCGGTGCATTGGCGAAGGTGGATTGGATCTTATCCTTGCGCTCGATCAATTCATTCTTGTACGAGGCCTTCTCGTACAAATTGTTTTGATGATAGTTCACCGTATAGTCTGGATCCTTTAACAGGTTGCCGGTAAGGACAGCAACCACGTCTTCATCCTTGTCTATTTCCTTGGTCTGAATCAGTTTCTTGATCCCGGCTACTGTGGTGGCCGACGCCGGCTCGCAACCAACTCCGTCTCGACCAATCATGGCCTTGGCATCGGCAATTTCCTGCTCGCTGACGACGTCACACCAGCCACGCGTCCATTCCATCGCTCGCATCGCCTTCTTCCACGACACCGGATTGCCAATCTTGATGGCCGTTGCCAGCGTGTGCGCTTCGACACGAATGAGGCGCGCCGAGCGGTCGATCAGCGTCTTGTGCAGCGGGTTGGCGCGCAATGCCTGAATGATCGTCACCATGGGCATCTTGTCAATGAAACCCAAGTCATGCAGTTCCTTGATCGCTTTGCCAAAGGACGAGCTGTTGCCAAGATTGCCGCCCGGCACCACCACGCGATCGGGAATCTTCCAGCCACGCTGGGCCAGCATTTCAATAATGATGGTCTTCTGTCCCTCCAACCGAAACGGGTTGATTGAGTTCAGCAGATAAACTTCCGATTCCTCGGTGATCTCCTTCACCATTTTCATGGCTTCATCGAAATCACCCTCCAGTTGCAATGTCAAGGCGCCGTAGTCCAGGCTCTGCGAAAGCTTTCCAAAGGCAATCTGCTGGTCAGGAATGAAGATCACGGCTTTCATACCCGCACGGGCTGCGTA
>Ga0111539_10008549_pt1 | contig 13002 bp, 7 predicted proteins | sample RhiMethybrSRZTD1_FD_79667 | JGI IMG/M metagenome (GOLD analysis project Ga0111539, IMG submission 79667) | Populus rhizosphere microbial communities from Tennessee, USA - Rhizosphere MetaG P. TD hybrid SRZTD1 (version 2) (version 2) | ecosystem: Host-associated > Plants > Roots > Rhizosphere >...
ACCAGCGTGTTCACCGCCAGCAGCGAGTAGAACCAGCCGCGCGTTTGGTCGATGGCCTCGCAGATGAAGTCGGCGGGGAAGCTGGCCGTGAAGGCGTCGTCGTCGGCGAACGGATGGTGGGCCTGGGCCGAGGGCATGGAGCCCGAGTCGAACCACGCGTCGAGCACCGGCGGCAGGCGGCGCACCGTGCCGGTGCAGCCGTCGTCGCCGCACGTCCACGTGACCTCGTCGACGAACGGGCGGTGCAGGTCGAGGTCGGACAGGTCGCGGCCGGCCAGCCGCGACAGCTCGGCCACCGACCCGACGCAGGTGTCGCCGCCGCAGGACTGGCACCGCCAGATCGGCAGGGGCGAGCCCCAGTACCGGTCGCGGGAGAGGGCCCAGTCGATGTTGCCCTCGAGCCACCGGCCGAAGCGCCCGTGCTTGATGTGCTCGGGGTACCAGCCGATGGTCTCGTTCTGCTCGAGCAGGGCGCCACGCTGCTCGGCCGTGCGCACGAACCACGACGTCTTGGCCCAGTAGATGAGCGGCGTGCCGCACCGCCAGCAGTGGGGGTAGCTGTGCTCGTAGGCGCGCTCGGCCACGAGCAGGCCGCGCTCGCGCAGGTCGGCGATGATCTCGGGGTCGGCGTCCTTGACGAAGCGGCCGTTCCAGGGCCGGACGCGGTGGTCGAAGGCGGCATCGGCGTCGACCGGGTTGAGCACGGGAAGGTTCTCGTCGCGACCCACCTGGGCGTCGTCCTCGCCGAACGCGGGGGCGATGTGGACGATGCCCGAGCCGTCGTCGTCGGTGACGTAGTCGGCCGCGACGACCCGCCAGGCGTCCTTGCCGGCGACGGGTTCGAGCATCTCGAAGGGGCGCTGGTAGCGCCACCCGGCCAGGTCGGTGCCGCGGTAGCGCTCGAGGGCGGGGGCGTCGGGGTAGAGGCGGGCCGCGGCGTGCTCGCCGAGGACGAGGTCGCGTCCTCCGTCGGGGTCGGAGATCCGGACGTACTCGAAGCCGGGCCCCACTGCGGCAGCCACGTTGGAGATCAGCGTCCAGGGCGTGGTGGTCCACACCAGCAGGTCGGCGTCGGGGGCGTCGCCGCCGCCCGCCACCTCGCCGGTGAGCGGGAAGCGCACGTAGATCGACGGGTCGACGACGTCGCGGTAGCCCTGCGCCACCTCGTGCGAGCTCAGCGCCGTGCCGCACCGGCCGCAGTAGGGCGTGACGCGGTGGCCCTCGTACAGCAGGCCCTTGTCCCACAGCTGCTTCATGAGCCACCAGACCGACTCGACGTAGTCGTCGTCCATGGTCCAGTAGGCGTCGGCGGTGTCGATCCACACGCCGCTGCGGCTGGTCAGCGACGACCAGTCCTCGACGTAGCGCAGCACCGAGGCCCGGCAGCGGGCGTTGAACGCCTCGATGCCGAAGGCCTCGATCTCGTGCTTGTTGTGGAGCCCCAGCTCCTTCTCGACCTCGAGCTCGACCGGCAGGCCGTGGCAGTCCCACCCGCCCTTGCGGGGGACGGCCCGGCCGCGCATCGTCTGGAAGCGGGGGAACAGGTCCTTGAACGCCCGGGCCCAGACGTGGTGCAGGCCCGGACGGCCGTTGGCGGTGGGCGGGCCCTCGTAGAAGATCCACGGCTCGCCGTCCTTGCGGAGCCGGGCCGTCGCCTCGACGACCTCTCGCTCGCGCCAGCGGGCCAGCGTGCGCTCCTCGAGCGCAGGGAGGTCGAGATCGGGGTCGACGGGGCCGAACGGCATGCCGTCAAGGCTACGGCATGGCGCTCGGCGTCCGAGAAGCGGAAAACCAGCAGGTCAGAGGGTCTGAATCACAGCGGTGGAACATTCGGGGTGGAACATCGGTTCGTCTCCCTTAGCCTGCACGGACTCCTTGACCGGATGTAGCGCCCGGCGTACCATCCGGCACCCTTTTCCCCCGAAGGACGGCGAATCTCATGCCCAGAGCCACCAAAGACGCTCCCGTGAAGTCCGCCGCCACCAAGGCGACCGCCAAGAAGGCGGCCACCAAGGCCACCGCCAAGAAGGCGACGGGGGCCAAGAAGAAGGTCACCCTCGACAAGTTCCTCGAGGGCCAGCTCGCCGACCTCGAGAGCGACAAGGCCAACTACCTGCGGCAGGCCGAGTCGCTCCAGGCCGAGGCCGACTCGCTCACCGAGGACCGCGAGCCCGGCGACGTCCAGTTCGACGAGGAGTCGGGCGAGGGCGACACGCTGGCCGTCGAGCGCGAGCGCGACCTCGCCCTGTCGGCACAGGCCCGCGCCGCGGTCGAGCAGATCGACGCCGCCATCGAGAAGATCCACGCCGGCACCTACGGCCAGTGCGAGAACTGCGGCACCGCCATCCCCAAGGAGCGCCTCAAGGCGCTGCCGTATGCTGCGCTCTGCGTGAAGTGCAAGAGCGGGGGCCTGGGCCTCCGGTGACCGAGGTGGCGCCGCCCGCGGTGGACGGCGACGAGGGCGCGCCCGCCGCGCCCTCCGACCGCTCCGACGCGCGGTGGCCCCTCCTCTTCTCGATCGCCGCTGTCGCGCTCGCCCTCGACCAGCTCTCGAAGGCGTGGGCCGTCTCCGAGCTCGCCGACGGCCACGTCGTCGACCTCGTGGGGTCGCTGCGGCTGCGGCTCACCATGAACTACGGCTCGGCGTTCAGCATCGCCAACGGCCGGGGTGCGCTGATCTCGCTGCTCGCCCTCGCGGTCGTGGCCGTCCTGCTGTGCACCGGTCGGCACCGGCGCACCGCGCCGATGGCCGTGTCGCTCGGCCTCATCCTGGGCGGCGCCATCGGCAACCTGATCGACCGCGCCTTCCGCGAGGGCGACGGCCTGCTCGGCGGCGGGGTGGTCGACTTCGTCGACCTCCAGTGGTGGCCGGTGTTCAACCTGGCCGACTCGGCCATCGTGGTCGGCGCCATCCTGCTCTTCGTCGTCCAGTGGCGCGAGGCCGAGCCCGACCGGGCCGCCGCGCCCGCGCGACCGGACGAGGATGCGGCCTCCGGCCACGAGCGGGGGGCCGACGGGTCGCCCGGGTCCCCCGGGCCGAGGTGATGCGCGAGGTCGTGCCGCGGGCCCTCGACGGCCAGCGGCTCGACCGGGTCGTCGCCCTCGTCACCGGCGCCAGCCGCAGCGAGGCCGCCGCCCTCGTCGACGACGGCGCCGTCGAGGTCGCGGGCACCCCGGTGACCACGCGCTCGCACCGCGTCGCCGAGGGCGACGTCCTCGACATCGACGCCCCGGAGCCCACGGCCGAGGCCGAGGTGGCCGCCGACCCGTCGGTCCCGGTGCCCGTGGTCCACGAGGACCCCGACCTGCTGGTCGTCGACAAGCCGGCCGGGCTGGTCGTCCACCCCGGGGCCGGGCAGACCGCCGGCACGCTGGTCAACGGCCTGCTCGGCCGCTATCCCGAGATCCGCGCCGTCGGGCAGCCCGACCGGCCGGGCATCGTCCACCGCCTCGACAAGGGCACCTCGGGGCTGATGCTGGTCGCCCGCAGCGCCCGCGCCTACGACGCGCTGGTGGCGATGCTGGCGGGCCACGAGGTCGACCGCCGCTACCGCACGCTCGTGTGGGGCACCCCCTCGTCACCGAGCGGGCTCGTCGACGCCCCGATCGGCCGGTCGTCGCGCGAGCGCACGCGGATGGCCGTGACCGTGCGGGGCAAGCCGGCGCGCACCTACTACGACGTCGTCCGCACCTACCACGACCCCGTCGAGGTGACCGAGCTGCGGTGCCGGCTCGAGACGGGGCGCACGCACCAGATCCGTGTGCACCTGGCGTCGATCGGCCACCGGGTGGTGGGCGACGCCCGCTACGGGGGCGACCGCCAGTCGCTGCCGGTGGACCGGCCGTTCCTGCACGCCGAGGAGCTGGCGCTCGACCACCCGGTGACGGCCGAGCCGCTGGCCTTCAGATCGCCACTGCCCGCCGACCTCGTGGCCGTGCTCGCGGGCCTGCGCTGAGCCCGGGAGCCGCCCGGGGAGTCGCGGGCGTCCGCGACGCTGTGGCGGTCGGCGCCCACTCGTCGGCGCGCGGACCCGTCGGCGCGCGGGGCGCTCAGTCGAGGGTGTCGGCCGTCTCGACCGACGGCCACTCGCGCTCGCCCCGCGCCATGAGGGCGATGTCGGCGAGGGTGAGCTCGTCGAGGTGCCGCCGCATGTGGTGGCTGACCATGCCCCAGATCGACAGCAGCACGCACTGGCCCTCGTGGTCGCAGGCGCCGTTCTGGTGGGGCTCGCCGAAGTCGCCGACCGCGATCGGCCCGTCGACGGCGCTCACGATGTCGCCGAGGGTGATGCCGGCCGGTTCGCGGGCGAGCACGTAGCCGCCGCCGACCCCGCGCTTCGACCGCACGAGGCCCGCACCCTTCAGCGCGAGCAGGATCTGCTCGAGGTAGGGCTGGGGCAGGCCGGTGCGCTCCGCGATGTCGCGCACCGAGGTGGGGCCCGACTCGCCCGAGTGCAGCGCCAGCGAGAGCAGCGCGCGGCTGGCGTAGTCACCTCGGGTCGACACCTTCACGGAGCACAACTGTACGAGGTGTGAGGGAGCGAACCTCGGAGCCGAGGGTCGCGTGGCCACCCCTGCCGGTTACGGTGGCGCCAGGAGACATCACGGCGTGGACGACGACCCCGTACTGCCCGACTACGGCGGGCCCTGCATCACCAACATCGTGCCCGCGCTGCTGGGGCCGTCCGACGACGTCCCCGAGTGGATGCCGCCGCTGCTGGCCGACGTCGACCAGGTGGTGCTGTTCGTGGTCGACGGCCTGGGCTGGCAGCAGCTGCAGGGGCGCATCGCCACGACGCCGACGATCGCCACGATGGTGGGGCGCTCGATCACCACCGTGGCGCCGTCCACGACCGCGACGGCCCTCACGTCGATCACCACCGGCCTGCCCCCGGGCGAGCACGGGGTGGTCGGCTACCGCATCGCCGTGCACGGCGAGGTGCTGAACGTGCTCCGCTGGTCGACCGCCGCCGGTGACGCGCGGCAGAGCATCCCGCCGGGCAAGTTCCAACCGACGCCGCCGTTCCTGGGCGAGCGGCCGCCCGTGGTGACCCGGGCCGACTACCGGCGGTCGGGGTTCACCGGCGCCCACCTCGACCCGGCGCGCTACGTCGGCTACCGCACGCTGTCGACGATGGTCACCGAGGTCGACCGGCGCCTCCGGGCCGCCGAGCCGTTCGTCTACGCCTACTACGACGGCCTCGACAAGGTCGCTCACGAGTACGGCCTCGGCGAGCACTACGACGCCGAGCTCACGTGGATCGACCTCACCGTCGAGCGCCTGCTCGCGGTCCTGCCGCGCCGGGCCGCCCTCGTGGTCACGGCCGACCACGGCCAGGTCGACGTCGGCGACGACGTCGTCGAGCTCGGGCACGAGGTCCTGGGCCTGTGCTCGATGCAGTCGGGCGAGGGGCGCTTCCGGTGGCTCCACGCCCGGTCGGGCCGCGTCGGGGCGCTGCTCGAGGCGGCCACGGCCGCCCACGCCGGCGACGCCTGGGTGGTCAGCCGCGAGCAGGCGGTCGACGAGGGCTGGTTCGGCCCCCGGGTGTCCGAGGCGGCGCTGGCGCGCCTCGGCGACGTGGCCCTGGTGGCCCGCCGTGACGTCGCCTTCCACGACCCGCAGGACACCGGGCCCTACCACCTGGTCGGCCGGCACGGCAGCCTCACCGCCGCCGAGATGTACGTGCCCCTCCTGACCGCCTCGCGCTGATCGCGTGGCAGGATGGCCTGCATGTCGTCCCCCGACGAGTTCCCCTCGACCAACGGCGCACCCGGCGGCACCCCTGGCGACGAGCCCGGCTCCCGGGTCGAGCACGGCGAGGTCGTGACCGTGCCCGACCAGGGCGATCAGCAGACCGAGGCGGTCGAGCAGCCGGCCAAGGTGATGCGCATCGGCTCGATGATCAAGCTCCTGCTCGAGGAGGTCCGGCAGACCGACACCGAGCTCGACGAGGCCAGCCGCGACCGGCTGCGCGAGATCTACGAGACGTCGGTGGCCGAGCTGTCCTCGGCGCTGTCGCCCGACCTGCGCGACGAGCTGGGCCGCCTGGCGCACCCGTTCGCGGGAGAGGCGGCCCCCAGCGGTGCCGAGCTGCGCATCGCGAAGGCCCAGCTCGTCGGCTGGCTCGAAGGGCTGTTCCACGGCATCCAGGCGACCCTGTTCGCCCAGCAGATGGCGGCGCGCCAGCAGCTCGACGACATGCGCCGGCGCCTGCCCGCGGGGTCGCCCGCGCCGGTCGGCGAGGCCGAGGCCCGGCCCGGCACGTACCTCTGACGACGCCGTCGTCGAGGGCCCGGCACGGGCCCCGACGGCCACCCAGAGTGCTCCCCCTGCGTGGCTCCGCGCCCGCACACCGTGGTCAGGGGGACAGTTGGCGGCTGCGCACCGTAGTCTTGCCCCGATGGGGCAGGCCATGACCGCCAGGCTCACCGGCCTCGGCGCTGGGAACGCACGCGGCGCGCTGCTGGGCGCGGCGACGATCACCGTCGTCGCGGTGTCCCTGCTGCTGACCCTGCTCGGGGTGACGAGCGCCGAGGTCGTCGCCACGCTGCTGTTCCTGCCGGTGTTCGCCGCCGGGCTGCTGGCCGGCCGCACCGCCGGCTACGCCACCGCCGGCGTGGCCACGTTGCTCTACCTGACGCTGCGCAGCGGCGACCTGTCCGGCGCCGGCATCGCCAGCGCCGGCGTGATGGCCCTCACTCGGGCGGCGGCGTACGGCGTGGCCGGGCACGTGGGCGGCCTGGCCCGCACGCTCGTGGGCGACAGCGCCCCGGCCGCCGGCCGCGCCCGGGGTGGCGCCGGCGCCCGACCGCGCGCCGGCGACAGCCGAGCGCCCGCACCGGTGGAGTGGGACGAGCCGTGGGCCACGCACCAGCGCAGGTCCTTCTGCGACGATCGCACGCAACCGGTGATGGCGGCGGTGGGCCCACCCGACGAGATCGCGTCGTTCGAGGCCCGGGAGGCGGGGTACGGTGACGGTTCGATGACGATGTCGGGGGGATGGCCGCCCGATCCGCCTCGCGAGCACGCGCCGGGGGCGGCGACGGGTTCGTCTGCTCGCCGTGGCCCTGCACGGGCCGGCGAGGGTGGTCCCGCGGGCGGGGCCGGATGGGCCGATCCCGGCGACGCCGGCCCCGCAGGCTGGCCCGGTTCCGAGCCCGGGCAGCCGTACGACGCCCCGTGGGGCGACGACACCCGCTCGGCCGCGACCGACGACTGGGACGCCGTGCAGGAGTCGTGGCGCCGTCAGAACGGCCTCCCGCCCGACGAGGGCGAGACCGGGGCGCGGCCGGCCGAGAGGCACGACGACTTCTGGGACGACGCCCCCCGCAACGGCCGCGGCGGTCCCCGGTCCGACCCGTGGGGCACGCCGCCGGCGAACGGCGGCGGCGCGCCGGCCAGCGATCCGTGGGGCACCCCGGCGGCCAACGGTGGCGCGCCGGCCAGCGATCCGTGGGGCACCCCGGCGGCCAACGGTGGCGCGCCGGCCAGCGATCCGTGGGGCACGCCGCCGGCGAACGCTGGTGCACCGGCGTCCGATCCGTGGGGCACGCCGCCGGCGAACGGTGGCGGCGCGCCGGCCAGCGATCCGTGGGGCACGCCGCCGGCCAACGGTCGGTTCGGCCGGCACCCGTCCGACCCGTGGGGCACCCCGCCGGCCAACGGCGGGGCGGCCCGACACCCGTCAGATCCGTGGGGCACCCCGCCGGCCAACGGTGCCGCACCGCCCGACCCGTGGGGGACTGCGGGCAACGGCCGGGGCGCGGCGTCCGATCCCTGGGGCGCACCGGCCACCGGCCGGGCGCCGGCGTCCGACCCGTGGGGCACGCCCCCGGCCTCCGACCCGTGGGGCACGCCGTCGGCGCCACCCGCCCCGTCCGGGTGGGAGGCGCCCAACCCGGCGACCCAGCCCCCCGGCCCGGCCGCGCCGTGGTCCGGGCTGTCGAGCGACACCTGGCCCCCGTCCGGCCCGGCCCACCAGGTCTGGGACGACCCCGGGGCCGGCAAGGTGGCCCCCGAGCCCGACCCGTGGGACGAGCCGTCGGCGCCCGCCGACGATCGGTGGGCCGACCGCTCGGCGCCCGAGGCGCCGGGCGCCGGGGCGGCCTGGGGCCCTCCGTCCGCGTCCTCCGTGGGTCCGCCCTCGGTGGGGGCGGCGCCGAGCCGTGGGCCCGCACCCGCCGCACCCCGGTCCGAGCAGCCCGACCTGCCGGCCGTCGACCCCGAGACGGGCCTCTGGACCGCCAAGTTCCTGCGCGACCGCCTGTCGTCCGAGCGGGCCCGCAGCCGGCGATCGGGCCACCCGTGCTCGATGGTGCTGGTGCAGGTGCCCGACGGCCCGCTGGCCCAGCTGCCCTACCGGCGCCAGGTCACCCTGCTGCGCGAGCTGGGCTACCAGTTCGTCGCCGGCGGCGTGGTCGACCACCTCGTGCACGTTCCCGACCAGCAGCAGCACTGGTTCGCGGTGATCCTGCCCGACACCGACCGCTCGGGAGCCCAGGTGCTCGAGCGGCGGCTGCGCCTCGGCATCGGGGGGTACCTCGCCAGCCGGGGCCTGCGCCTGCGCGACCTCGAGAGCGCCTCGCTCACGGCTCCCGACGACGACCCGGCGATGGAGCAGATCTGGGAGGCCCTGATCGGGCCCGAGGGCGGCGACGCCGGCTACGGCTGACGCAGATCGAGGCTCGTCCGACCGCGGTGGATGGGCTACTCTCGACGAATCACATCCGTGTGATTTGTCCACAGGCTCTCCACAGCCGTTCCACAGGACGGTGTGGGCAGCGCACGGGTGCACGAGGTCTGTTCCGCGCGCACGGAGGGAGTGATCCGGGTGACGGGTCGAGGAAGCTTCACCCACCTCCACGTCCACACCGAGTACTCCATGCTCGACGGGGCGGCGCGGATCGGCGAGGTGGTCGGTTCGGCCGCGGCCGACGGCCAACCCGCGATCGGCATCACCGATCACGGGAACATGTACGGCATCCTCGACTTCTACAAGGAGTGCCGGAAGCAGGGCATCAAGCCCATCCTCGGCACCGAGGCCTACATGGCGCACGACTCGCGCCACGAGCGGCCCGCGCGCCGCGGCCGGGTCGACGACTCCGGGGGCGACGCCGACGGCGGCAAGAAGCTCTACTACCACCTCACCCTGCTGGCGGAGGACAACACCGGCTACCGGAACCTCATCCAGCTCGCCAGCCGGGCGTTCATGGAGGGCTACTACTACAAGCCCCGTGTCGACTGGGACACGCTGTCCGACCACGCCAGCGGGCTGATCGCCACCACGGGCTGCCTCGGGGGCCACGTCCTGCAGTCGCTCATGCAGGGCGACGTCGAGGGCGCCACCGCCAAGGCCGCCCGCCTGCAGGACATCTTCGGGAAGGACAACCTGTTCGTCGAGCTGCAGGACCACGGCATCCCCGAGCAGCACAAGACCAACCCGCAGCTGCTCGACCTGGCCCGGCGCATCGGGGCGCCGCTGCTCGCCACGAACGACAGCCACTACGTCCACCGCGACGACGCGGTCGCGCACGACGCGCTGCTGTGCGTGCAGACCGGGTCGCTGATGAGCGACCCGAACCGCTTCAAGTTCCACGGCGACGAGCACTACCTGAAGACCGCGGCCGAGATGCGCTCGCTGTTCGGCGAGGTGCCCGAGTCGTGCGACAACTCGCTGTGGATCGCCGAGCGCTGCGACGTCGAGATCGACTTCGGCAAGCCCCAGCTCCCCAACTTCCCGCTGCCCGAGGGGTTCGGGACCGACGGCGACTACCTGCGCCACCTGACCTTCGAGGGCGCCCGCGAGCGCTGGGGCGACCAGCTGCCCGACGCGGTGGTCGAGCGGTTGGCCTACGAGCTCAAGGTCATCGAGGACATGGGCTTCAGCTCGTACTTCCTCATCGTGTGGGACCTCATCGCCCACGCCCGCCAGGCCGGCATCCGCGTCGGCCCGGGCCGCGGCAGCGCCGCCGGTTGCGCGGTGGCCTACACGCTGCGCATCACCGACCTCGACCCGATCCGCTACGACCTGCTGTTCGAGCGCTTCCTCAACCCGTCGCGCATCTCGATGCCCGACATCGACATGGACTTCGACTCCCGGTACCGGGACGAGATGATCCGCTACGCGGCCGAGCGCTACGGCCGTGACCACGTCGCCCAGATCGTGACGTTCTCGACGATCAAGGCCCGGGCGGCCGTGCGCGACGCGGCCCGGGTGCTCGGCCACCCCTACATCGTCGGCGACAAGGTGGCCAAGGCCATGCCGCCGCTGATCATGGGGCGCGACACCCCGCTGTACGCCTGCCTCGAGCCGCACCCGAAGTACGAGGACGGCTACAAGATGGCCGGCGAGCTGCGCGAGATGTACGAGGCCGACCCCGACACCCGCCAGGTCATCGACGTCGCCAAGGGGCTCGAGGGGCTGCGCCGGCAGGACGGCATCCACGCCGCCGCGGTGGTGATCACCAAGGAACCGCTCACCGAGTACCTGCCGATCCAGCGCAAGCCCGAGAACGGCGTCCCCGTCGAGGAGGCGCCGGTCGTCACGCAGTACGAGATGCACGGCGTCGAGGAGCTCGGCCTCCTCAAGATGGACTTCCTCGGCCTGCGCAACCTCGACGTCATCAGCGACACGATCGACGTCATCCGCGAGTCGCGGGGCGTCGAGCTCGACATCGACAACGTGCCGCTCGACGATCCCAGGACCTACGACCTGCTCAAGCGGGGCGACACCATCGGCGTGTTCCAGCTCGAGGGCGGCCCCATGCGCGCGCTCATCCGCTCGCTGGCGCCCACGTCGTTCGAGGACGTGGCCGCGCTCGTGGCGCTCTACCGGCCGGGCCCGATGGCGGCCAACATGCACAACGACTACGCCGACCGGAAGAACGGCCGCAAGCCGGTCGGCTACCTGCACCCCGACGCAGAGGAGATCCTGGGCGACACCTGGGGGTTGATGATCTACCAGGAGGGCGTGATGCGGATCGCCCAGAAGTTCGCCGGCTACTCCCTCGCCGAGGCCGACAACCTCCGGAAGGCCTGCCTGCCCCGGGGAACCCGGGTCCTCACCAAGTCGCGCGGCTACGTTCCGATCGAACGCGTCGCACGGCTCGCCGACCCTCGCCTGCACACGATCGACACCACCTCGTTCACGAGCCGGTACGAACCGGTCGACGACGTCTGGTCGGTCGGCACCAAGCCCGTCTACCGGCTCACGACGTCGACCGGGTACGAGATCGCCGCCACCGACAACCACCCGTTCCTGGTCGAGGACGAGTGGCGCGAGCTGCGCGACCTCGCACCCGGCGACCTCGTCGGCGTCGCCCGCCGCACGATGACCGACGGCGGCAGCAGCGTGAGTGACGCCGAGCTCGACCTCGCGGCGCTGCTGATCTCCGAGGGCTACACCCCCGACATCCGCTCCGGGCCGCCGCGCAACGCGCACTTCTGCAACACAGACCCCGAGCTGCTCGACACGTTCCGCCAGGCGTTCCAGCGCCACTTCGGCTATGCCCACACCCGCTCGTCGACGACCGGCACGGTCACCCAACTGCGCCTCACCCGGGCCGAGCTGGTCGACCTCGTGCCGGCGCTGGGCGCGCTCGGCCTGGCGGCCGACAAGGACATCCCGTTCCGGATCGTGAACGCGCCGCTGCCGCGCGTGCAGCGCTTCCTCGGCCTCTACTTCTGCGCCGACGGGTGGGCCGACCGGTCAGGCGTGCACTTCGGGTCGAAGAGCCGCCGGGTCTGCCGGGCCCTGAAGCGCATGTTGCTGCGGTGCGGCATCGTGGGGAACCTGCACCGCCGAGAGATCGAGGGGCACGGCACGCACTGGACGTTGTCGGTGGCCGACAAGGGCCAGGCCAAGGACTTCGCACGGCTGGTCGAGCCCCACCTCACGGCGATCAAGGCGGCCAAGGTGGACCGGTGGCTGATCGAGTGGGGCGACCGGGCCAGCGCCACGAACATCGGCATCCCCAGCTCGTTCGTGGACTCCGAGTTGGCCCGCCGGCAGAAGGTCACGGGGCGCACCTCCCGCCAGCTGGGCATCGACACCGGCGGGTACGCCCGCTCGCGGGTGCTGCACCGCGACACGCTCGACGGTCTGCTCTACTCCGAACGTCTCGAAGACCTGCGCACGGGTGACCTCGCGTGGGACACGGTGACGTCGATCGAGTACGTGGGCGAGGTCGAGTGCTTCGACTTCCGGATGGCCGACGACGAGCGCCCCTATGCGGTCGTCGAAGACTTCCTGGTTCACAACTGCGGGAAGAAGAACCGGGCCCTCATCGCCAAGGAGCGAGAGAAGTTCACCGCCGGGTGCGAGGCCAACGGCTACGGCGCCGAGCTGGGCACGGCGTGGTTCGACATCATCGAGCCGTTCGCCGACTACGCCTTCAACAAGTCGCACAGCTTCGGCTACGGGTTCGTCGCCTACCAGACCGCGTTCCTCAAGGCGAACTACCCCGCCGAGTACCTCGCGGCGCTGCTCACGTCGGTCAAGGCCAACCTCGACAAGGCGGCCGTCTACCTCGCCGAGTGCCGCACGATGGGCATCTCGGTCGAGGTGCCCGACATCAACCGCTCCGAGAGCGACTTCACGCCGGTCGTCGAGGCCGACGACGCCGGCACGCAGGCCCTCAGCATCATCTTCGGGCTGTCGGCCGTGCGGAACGTCGGCGAGGGGCTGGTCGCCCTCATCGTGGCCGAGCGCGAGGCGAACGGCCCGTTCGCCGACTTCTACGACTTCTGCCAGCGGGTCGACACCCAGGTCCTCAACAAGCGCACGGTCGAGTCGCTGATCAAGGCCGGCGCCTTCGACGACGTCGGGCATCCGCGCAAGGGGCTGCTCACGGTGTTCGAGCAGATCGTCGACCACACGGTGGCCCGCCGGCGCGAGCGGGACATGGGCATCATGACGCTGTTCGGCGGGGGCGACGACGGCGGGCCGGGCGACGACTTCGAGCGCACGGCCATCCCCGAGGTCGAGTTCGACAAGCGCGACC
>Ga0111539_10008550_pt1 | contig 13001 bp, 12 predicted proteins | sample RhiMethybrSRZTD1_FD_79667 | JGI IMG/M metagenome (GOLD analysis project Ga0111539, IMG submission 79667) | Populus rhizosphere microbial communities from Tennessee, USA - Rhizosphere MetaG P. TD hybrid SRZTD1 (version 2) (version 2) | ecosystem: Host-associated > Plants > Roots > Rhizosphere >...
CAGCTCGCTGCTCGTCGGCGTCGGCACGCGCGGCCGCGCGCCGTTCAACCAGGTGCTGACGCACGGCTTCGTGATGGACGAGCAGGGCCGCAAGATGTCCAAGTCGCTCGGCAACACCACGGCGCCGCAGGACGTCATCAAGCAGAGCGGCTCGGAAATCCTGCGCCTGTGGGTGTCGATGGTGGACTACCGCTACGACATGAACATCGGCAAGGAAGTGATGGCCCGCACCGTTGAGAGCTATCGCAAGATTCGCAACGTGATCCGCGTGCTCGTGGCGAACCTCTACGACTTCGATCCGAAGGACGACAGCGTCCCGAAGGCGAAGATGCTCGAGATCGACCGCTACGTGCTGGCGAAGTACGCCGAGGCCGCCGAGAAGATCGTCAAGGCCTACGAGGACTACGACTACCCGGCGATCTTCCAGGCCGCGAATCAGTTGATCACCGTCGATCTGAGCGCGTTCTACGTCGACGTGACCAAGGACCGCATGTACACGCTGGGCGCGAAGTCCGAAGCGCGTCGCTCCGGCCAGACCGCGATGTTCACGATCGTCGAGGGCCTCGCCCGCCTGCTCGCTCCGGTTCTGTCGGTGACGATGGACGAGTTGTGGCGGATGCTGCCGGGCGATCGCGAGGAGTCGGTGCACATGGCGCTCTTCCCGCGCGAGCTCGAGCAGTGGAAGGACGCCGCGCTGCTCGAGCGATGGTCGGCGCTGGCCGCCGTCCGCGATCAGGTCAACCTGCAGCTCGAAGAGAAGCGCAAGGACAAGACGATCGCCGCGAACCTCTCGGCGCGCGTCGCGATCGAGGCCGGAGAAGATTCGGCGAAACTGTTGAACGAATATCGCGACTTTCTCCCGACGCTGTTTGGCGTGTCCGAGGTTGAACTCAAGCCCCAAGCCCCAAGCCCCAAGCCCGGTGGCGGCGTTGAGGTTCTTGTGGAACGAGCCGCCGGTACAAAGTGCGAACGCTGCTGGCGCTACGTGCCCCAGGTGAGTGCCGAGCCCGATCGCACCGGCCTCTGTCCGCGATGCGTCGAGGCGCTCGCCGAGCCGGTGAGCCTCTAGTGCTCGCCTCGAGAAGGCTCGAAATGATCGTCGCCGTGACGGTGGTCGTGCTCGATCAGATCACGAAGGCGATGGTTCGCCCGGCGCTGGCGCTGCACGAGAGCAAGGAAGTGATTCCCGGCTTTCTCGATCTGACGCGCGTACACAACACCGGCGCGGCGTTCGGCATGCTGAACGCCGTGGACTTTCCGTTCAAGACGGTCGTGCTGTCGCTGGTGGCGGCCGTCGCGCTCGGCGGCGTCGCGTGGTACGCTGCCACCGTGCCGCTCGGCGATCGCCTGGCCCGCGTCGGCATCGCCGGCGTGCTGGGCGGGGCGATCGGCAACCTGATCGATCGCGCGACGAGCGGCTACGTGCTGGATTTCGTTGACGCCTACTGGCACGGCTGGCATTTCTGGGCGTTCAACGTCGCCGATGCCGCGATCACGGTTGGCGTGATCTTCATGATTCTCGATATTCTTGGAGTAGGTAGGCGGTCAAGTGCACCCAATCCTGTTTAACGCCGGTCCGATCACCATTTATTCCTACGGCGTGCTGCTCGCCTCGGCGTACCTGCTGGGCTTGTTTCTCGCCGTGAGGCGGGCGCGCGCCGCCGGCTTCGACGGCAACAAGATCATGGACGTCGGGATCTGGACGATCATCGGCGCCCTTGTCGGCGCGAAGGCGCTGCTGTTCGTCGTCGACTTCAAGCACTTTACGAGCAGCACGCAGGAGTTCATGACGCTGCTGCGATCCGGAGGCGTGTTCTACGGCGGCCTGATCTCGGCGATCGTCGTCTGCATGTGGCAGCTCAAGAAGCATCGCCTGCCGCTGTGGCCCTCGGGCGATATGTTCGCGCCCGGCATCGCGCTCGGCTACATGGTCGGCCGCCTCGGCTGCCTGATGGCCGGCTGCTGCTACGGCAAGCCGGCGAGCGTCGCGTGGGCGATCACGTTCACCGATCCGGCCGCGAACTTCAACGTCGGCACGCCGCTCAACGTGCCGCTGCACCCGACGCAGCTCTATGAATCAGCCGCCGGCCTCGTCATCCTCGTGGCGCTGCTGCTGCTCGAAAAGCGCCCCGGACATTTCGCCGGCCGCACCTTCTGGAGCTTCGCGTTCCTCTACGCGGTGCTGCGGTTCGTGATCGAATTTTTCCGCGGCGACGATCGCGGCATGGTGTTCAACGCGTTGTCGACGTCGCAGTTCATCTCGATCGTGCTGGCGCCGCTCAGCATCTTCATGCTGTGGTATCTGAGCCGCCCGACCACGACGCAGGCCGAGCCGGCCGACGTCTCGCGCGGTCCGCGCAAGCCGCGGTTCGTGTGAATCCAATCGAATTTACGGCCGAAGCCGATCACGCGGGTGATCGGCTCGATCGCTTTCTGACCGCGCAGATTCCGGACTTCTCGCGCTCGCAGATCCAGCGGCTGATCGAAAACGGCCACGTCACGCATTCCCGATACAAGAAGGTCAAGGCCAACTCCGATATTCGCGAAGGCGACGTGATCGGCGTCGACCTGCCGGAGGCCCAGCCCTCGACGGCGCAACCCGAGGACCTGCCGCTCGACATCCTGTTCAACGACGCCGACGTGGTGGTCGTCAACAAGCCGGCCGGCATGGTCGTGCACCCGGCCGCCGGCAATCCCAGCGGCACGCTCGTGAATGCGCTGCTCCATCACATCAAGGATCTGAGCGGCATCGGCGGCGAAGTGCGTCCCGGCATCGTGCATCGTCTCGACAAGGGCACATCCGGTGTGATGGTGATCGCCAAGAACGATGACGCGCACAAGGAGCTGGCGCGCCAGTTTCACGATCGCGAAGTCGAGAAGGAGTACGTGGCGCTGGCGTGGGGACTGGTGCAGCAGAGAAAGCGCATCAACGCCTCGATCGGGCGCGATCCGAAGAACCGCGTGAAGATGTCGACGCGGGCAGGCCGGGCGCGCAGCGCCGTCACGCGCGTGACCTGGTCGCGCGATTTGAAGGGCGTGACGCTGTTACGCGTGGCCATCGCCACCGGACGAACGCATCAGATTCGCGTGCACCTCAGCGCGATCGGCCATCCGATCGTCGGCGACGCGCTCTATGGCGGCGTGCATCGCCGGGTGCCGCACCCGCTGCGCGCGGTCACGAAGCTGACGCGCCCGTTCCTGCACGCCGAGCGCCTCGCGTTCACGCATCCTCGTACGAAGGAACGCCTCGAGTTCACGGCGCCATTGCCCGCGGATCTCGAGGCGGTTGTCGCGGAGCTCGTTCCGCCGGAGCAATTCGATACCGTGTTCGCCCGCGACATCGCGGGGACCAACAACGAATTCGAGCGCTGACCGCCAATACCCCTACCTGGCGCGCTTCAGTCGCGCGCGTGGCGGGATGTTTCTCTCGTCTCCGACGTGAACGAAACAGCGGTGGTGATCACCTGAGGTACGAGGTGTAAACTCAAAAGGGCGCCATGGATCGCAAGACACATTGGGACCATGTCTATCAGACCAGGTCACCAGGCGAATTGAGCTGGTATCAGCCTGAGCCGACAGTCTCCCTCGAGTTGATCGAGCGATCCGGCCTGACGCCCGCCACCTGAGTCATTGACGTTGGAGGCGGGGATTCCCGCCTCGTGGATCATCTGCTCGCCCGTCGTCTTCGCTGTGTGTCCGTGCTTGATGTTTCCGGCGCCGCCCTTGCTCGCGCGCGCGCACGCCTGGGCGAAAAAGCCAATCACGTGCAGTGGATCGAGGCCGATGTCACCGGATCGTGGACCTCGCCGCCGATGGATATCTGGCACGATCGCGCCGTCTTCCACTTCCTGATCGAAGCCCACGACCGCTCACGTTACGTCGCGCATGTCCGCGACGTCCTGACGCCGGGTGGCACGGTGATCATCGGCACGTTCGCCCTCGACGGCCCGGAGCGGTGCAGCGGCCTGCCGGTGCGTCGTTACGATGCCGCTGGAATCGCCGCGGAGTTGGGCGATCGATTCAGGCTTGTCGAAACGGTGCTCGAATCGCACCACACGCCTGCAGGAACAGTGCAGAAATTCAGCTACAGCCGATTCGTGCTCAGCAAGGGAACTGGTAGATGATCCCATAGGCGACGAACGCCATCAGGGCGAGGCGAATAGCGGTCGTGATTCTTCGGCTCATGTCAGAAGCATACGGCGGCCTGATGATTCAGGATGAAACGCGGCGCACGAATACCCCGTTATAATTCCCGCTCGTGAGCACCGTCCAGCACGGGGGCCGAGCGCTAGTCCATGGCTAGCTCGATCGGGCCCGGCGCACACCTCGGGCGATACGAGATTGGCGCTCGCATTGGGGCCGGCGGTATGGGCGAGGTCTATCGCGCCCGCGACACCCGGCTGCACCGCGACGTCGCGCTGAAGATCCTGCCGCCTGCATGGACGAGTGATCCCGCGCGGCACGAGCGTTTCGTCCGGGAGGCGCGTGCCGCTTCGGCGATCGAACATCCGCACATTGCGATGATTCACGATATCGGCGACGCCGACGGCGTCACCTTCATCGCGATGGAGCTGGTGCGCGGCGAGACGCTCGCTGACCTTGTCGCCCGCGGCCCGCTCGCGCCGGCGCGCGCGATTGAGCTGGCGAGCGAGATGGCCGAAGCGCTGGCACGCGCACACGACATCGGCCTCGTCCATCGCGATCTGAAGCCGGCTAACGTGATGGTGACGACCGAAGGGCACGCGAAGATCATCGATTTTGGACTGGCGAAGCTGGTCGACGCACTCGGCGGCGAATCGCTGGAGACCGTGACCAGGCAGGTCACGGAATTGGGGATGGTGCTCGGGACCGTCAGCTACATGTCGCCGGAGCAGGCGCAGGGACTACCAGTCGATCACCGGAGCGACATCTTTAGCTTTGGGATCGTCCTCTACGAGATGCTCGCGGCACGCCGTCCGTTCGCCGGTCGTACGACCATTGACACACTGCACGCGATTCTGAATGTCCCCACTCCGCCTCTGCCAACCGAGGTCGGCGCGGAAGCGACCGATCTCCAGCGGCTCATCGACAAGTGCCTCGCGAAGCGCGTCGACGAGCGCTATCAGGGTATGCGCGACGTCGTCGTTGATCTGCGCGCCGCCCGCCGACGCCTCGACTCACGGTCGGCAACGGCCGACGCCACACCCGTGTCACGGTCAAAGCTGTTCGGGCCGTCAATCTGGCCGGCGGGGCGCGGCGTTGTCGGATCCCGGCGTCTTTGGCTGTCGGTCGCGGCGATCGCGGCGCTTGCGGCGATCGCGATTCCCGCCTGGGTGTCACGGATACCGCGGGACTCGCTGATCCCACCGACCGAATGGGAGCAAATCACGGACTATACGGACGCGGTGAGCTCGCCCGCGCTGTCGTCCGACGGCCGCATGGTCGCCTTTCTTCGTGGACCGCGCACCTTCACCACGACAGGGGACGTGTACGTCATGGTTCTGCCCAAGGGACCGACCTTGCAGCTCACGCACGACGAGTCGCAGGAAAAAATGGACCCGGTCTTCAGTCCGGACGGCTCGACGATCGCCTACACGGTGCCGTTTCACACGTGGACGGTTCCAATCGCGGGCGGAAAGCCCAAGCTGTGGCTGCCCAACGTGGCGAGCGTTCGCTGGATTGACGGCAACTCGCTGCTGTTTTCCGAAATGATTGAGAACGGTGGACCGCTGCGGGGCATGGGGGTCGCCACCTCCGATGCGAGTCGCACAAACGACCGCATCGTCTACACGCCGGAAGGGCCACTCAGCATGGCGCATCGATCGTACCTGTCGCCGGATGGTAGATGGGTGCTCGTCGCAGCGGAGATGGTACGCCGTCCGCAGTGGGTGTGGCAGCCGTGCCGGATCGTACCGTTTGATGGCACCTCGAGTGGACATCCAGTCGGTCCGCCCGGCGCGGCGTGCACGGCCGCTGCCTGGTCGCCCGACGGGAAATGGATGTATTTCGTCGCGAATGCCGGCGGCGCGTTCCATATCTGGCGTCAGCGATTTCCCGATGGCGAGCCCGAGCAGTTGACGGCCGGTGCGACGGGAGAGGAGGGGATCGCCGTCTCTCCGGATGGCAAGTCGCTGGTAACGTCCGTCGGCACTCGACAGATTTCCCTCGTGCTTCACGATGGTCGAACCGAGCGGGCGATTGTGTCTGAAGGCAGGCCTCGACTCGCGCGTGCCGAGAATGGATCGCCATTCTCGCCCGATGGGAAGACGCTTTATTACCTGCAGATCGCGCGTGGATCGAACGACGTCGGCGACGCCATGCTGACCGCGTACACGGCCGGCGAGCTGTGGTCGGTCGATGTCGAAGGCGGTCAGCCGAGCCCGGCATTTCCTGGGCTGAACATCACCAGGTTCTCGCTGGCGGCGGACGGCAAGCGCATCGCCTTTACGACCGCCGAGAACGACGGCCCGCATCTATGGATCGCGGCCCTTGATCGACAATCGCCACCGCGGCAACTGCCTGTCATCGCGCCCTCAGTTCCGCGTTTCGCGGGTGAATATATCTATTACATTGCTGACGAGCCTGCCTCGCGAGGGGTGGCGCGCCAGGTCCATCGAATTCGCGTAGACGGCAGCGGCGATGAGCGAGTCTGGACGAAAGGATTCTGGCGTATTGCGGTGTCGCCCAGCGGCCGTCACTTGGCCGTGACGCAGCGAAGCGCAGGGGGCGATGGCGGCCAGACCTTCAGCACCGCGATCATCGATTGGCAGACCGGCAGCTCGACGCCGATCTGCAAGGAGTGCAGCGGCTGGTGGTCGGACGATGGCAACTGGTTCAACCTCGCGCAGCAAACGGGGAGCGGCGACCAGATTGGCGTCTACGTGCTGCCGACTCGCGGCGACAGCGAATTGCCGGAGGTGCCGCTTGGGGGCTTTGACTCCATCGCCGACGCAGCACACTCCAAGGGCGTTCGCGCCATCAATCAGGCCGGTGACGTCGGACTGAGCGCCACGGCCGATCGCTACGCGTTCGTGCGCGAAACTGTCCATCGCAACCTGTTTCGGATCCCAGTGCGGTAGTCACGTGCGTGAGCACGTGTCGGCAGCGCGGTTGTTGCCTGCGAGGGAATCAGCGGACCTTACGTCGCGCGACGCCGAGCTCCGACAGCTTCGCCGCAATCATCTTGCCCTGCGTCGCCGGATTGACCCGCTTGTCGATGTACATGATTCGGCCGTCGAGCCCGATGAAGAACGTCCACCGCGACGCAAACGGCTGATCTTCGTCGACGACGCCGTAGGCCTTCGCCACGGCTTTGGTGGGATCGCTCAACAACGGATAATCGACGCCCAGCGACTGCGCAAACGACCTGTTCGTTTCCGGCGTATCGACGCTGGCGGAAAAATGCGCGACGTTGAACCGCCGGATTTCCTCGCCACTCTCACGGAGTGACTTGCATTCAGCGGTTCAACCGCTGGTGAAGGCCTTGGCGAACCACGCCAGCACGACGACCTGCTTGCCGGCGTAATCCGCCAGGCGATACGTGCGTCCGTCGGAGCCGGCCAGCGCGAACGGCGGGGCCTGATCGCCGACCTTCAAATCCACCAGCCGCGCCGTCGCCGCCGACGGCACGATCGTCCACGCCAAGAGTGTGAGCAGCAGGATGCCCGCGCGCAGCATGTGATTCCGGCGCGTAGGATACACGATCGACCGTCTATAATTCCCGCGGTCATGCCACTGGCACCCGGAACGCGCCTGGGGAGTTACGAGGTCGTCGGCGGCATCGGCGCCGGTGGCATGGGCGAGGTTTACCGGGCCCACGACACCGTGCTGAATCGCGACGTCGCGCTCAAGCTCGTTCATCCCGACTTCTGTCATCACCCGGATAGCCTGACCCGATTGCGCCGCGAGGCGCGCGCGCTCGCGTCCCTCAATCATCCCAATGTCGCCACGCTGCATGAGCTCGCCGAGTTCGGCGGCAGCTGCGGCCTGGTGATGGAGCTGGTGAGCGGCGAAACGCTGGCCGAACTCATACGGCGGCGCCGGCTCCCCATCGCAGAGGCCTTGCGCCTCGCCGTGCAGATCACCGCCGCGCTCGAGGCCGCCCACGAACGCGGCGTCACGCATCGCGATCTCAAACCCGCCAACATCAAGATTACCGACGACGGCGTGGTCAAGGTGCTGGATTTCGGTCTGGCCAAGGCCGACGCGAACGACGGACAAGCAGCTGCGGCATCGACACTCGTTACGGTTGCGGGAGTCGTGATCGGTACCGCGCCGTACATGAGCCCCGAGCAGGCTCGCGGCGCGCCGGTGGATCGCCGCACCGACATCTGGGCATTCGGCTGCGTGTTGTTCGAAATGCTGACCGGGCGTCTCGCCTTCGACGGGAATACGCGCTCGGACATCGTCGCCGGGATTCTCGAAAAGGAGCCGGACTGGGCGACGCTTCCTGCCGATACGCCCACTGCCGTGCGTCGGCTGCTTCGTCGTTGCCTCGAAAAAGATCAGAGGCGACGCGTCCGTGACATCGGCGACGTAAAGCTGGAACTCGAGGACATCGCGTCGGCGGAGGCGCCGGGCGATACGATGAGATCGTCCGCCGCTGTCCGCGCGCCATCCCGCAGCGGCAGGTGGCTGCGCGCGGCCGGCTTGCTCGCCGCGGGCGTAATGATCGGCGCGGTCGCCGGTGTTCCATGGCAACGCGGCATGTCGCCGGCGCGCTCGAACGAAGTGAGATTTTCCATCGCCCTTTCTGAGGACGAGCGAATCGCGACAACGGAACTCGGCGCCGTGGCGATGTCGCCTGATGGACGCGCCATCGTCTACGTCGCGGGCCGCGGCGATACGACACAGCTGATGGTGCGTGGCCTCGATTCCGGCACGGCGCGATCGCTGCCAGGCACGCTGGGCGCGGTCAGCCCGTTCTTCTCGCCCGATGGCGGGTGGGTCGGATTCTTCGCCGACGGCAAGTTGAAGAAAGCACCGGTCGGCGGGGGGACCGCGGTGACGATTTGCGACGCGCCCGATGGGCTAGGCGGCAGTTGGAGCGCCAGGGGCACGATCGTGTTCGCCGCGGCGACCGGTGGCGCGCTGCAACAAGTCTCGGCCAACGGCGGTGCCCCGTCGCGCGCGACCGAGCTTGACGTCTCGCGCGGAGAATTCAGTCACCGCTGGCCGGAGTTCCTGCCCGACGGCGAAACCGTGCTCTATACCGTGGGCACAGTCGGCGAGTGGAGCGAAGCGGAGATCGTGGCGCAGTCACTGGGCAGCAGGGAGCGCGCCACCGTGCTCAAGGGCGGCACCAACCCGCGTTACCTGACGTCGGGTCATCTGGCGTACGCGCACGATGGAGCGATCTGGATCGCTTCGTTCGATACGCGCAGCCGCTCGATCGGCGGGACGCCGCTGCGTGCGCTCGAGGGCGTAACCACGTCGGTCGACGGCGCCGCTCAGTTCGCTGTGTCGCGCGACGGCGCGTCGGTCTATCACCCGAGCGTGCAGTGGTTGGCGCGCCGTCTCGTCGTGGTCGATGCCGTCTCGCAGACACCACTTGCCGCGCCGCCGCACGCCTACGTCACGCCGCGCCTTTCGCCCGACGGACAGCGAGTGCTGCTGGGCGTGGCCGACAGCTCCGAAAACGTGTGGTCCTACGATTTGTCGGCCGGGACGCTCACCCAGTTGACGTTCGAAGCCGCCAACCGCGCACCGATCTGGTCACCCGATGGACAGCGCGTCATCTTCGCGTCGAACCGCAACGGCGCATTGAATCTGTTTGCGATGCCTGCCCTCGGCAACGGGAACGCCGAGCGCCTGACGACTACGGAGTCGCTGCAATTGCCGGGATCATGGTCGCCGGATGGCGCGTCACTCGCTTTCATGGAACAGCATCCGTCAACCGGGCGTGACATCTGGCTGCGCCGGCGCGATGGCAGCCGTATAGCGCTGGCGAACAGCGAAGCCGACGAAAGCGCGCCGCGCTTCTCACCCGACGGCCGCTGGATCGCGTACGTCTCAAACGAGTCCGGCCAGTCCGAGGTCTACGTTCGGTCGGCGACCGGGCAGGGTTCGCAGCGTGTGTCGATGGACGGCGGCGCCGAACCCGTATGGAGGCGCGATGGCAGCGCCCTCTTCTATCGCTCGTACGGAAAACTGATGGTGGCGCAGATGAGCAATGGAACGGCACTCGCGACGCGCGTCGCCAACGGCTTCACCGCTGAGCCGGGCACGTTTGATGCCGCCGGTTACGACACGATGAGCGGCGATCGCTTCCTGATGATCACTGGCGCCTCTGCGGGCGCCGCGGCCTCCGAGTTGCGCGTCATCCTCAACTGGACGCCGGCGGCTGCTTCTTCACGCTAGCCTTGTACTGACCCTTGCCGTCTGCCGGTCCTTCGGCCTCGGCGACGGCCTTAATCATGTCCTCGATCTTCGCCCGCGCAGGATCGTAAGTCACAACGGCCTCGTACTCTTCGAGCTTGACCTGGGCGCGCGTCACGCCTTTCACGGACAACAGTGCGGACCGCACCGGCTCTATGCAGCCCTCTCAAGTCATGCCCTCGATCGTCAGCGTGACCGTGGTCGTCTTGGCTTGCTGCGCGGCGATCGAGCCGTCATTCAATCCGCACGCCAGCGTCATCGCAGCCAGTTGCAGCAGATGTCGTCGGTTCAACAACATGGCGTGAGTCTAGACGGGGATGTCGTTTTCGGCAAGGACGCTGCGTCTATTCGATGCGCTCCGGCTCCATCACCTTTTCGACAATCTTCCCGTTCTGCACGCTGACGTAATACACCTTCGCGGTTGCGGTGGTGGCGACGACGCGCTTGACGACGTTGTCCTCGAAGTAGATGCCCGCGGAGTTATCGCACGCGTAGCCGGGCTTCATGTGTCCGGAGAGAATCAACTTCTGATACAGCGGCCGGCGGCCCGGTTCGGCGTCGTAGTGCGGCGAGTGGCTGCCCTTGAGGAAGCCAAGGCACTCGACCTTCGACAATTCCTTTGGACGCGAATCGGTCGTGCCCTCTTCGAACCAGCACAACGATCCCGCGCTCGCGCCGCCGAGCACGATGCCGCGGTCCCATGCCTGGCGGAGAATCGCATCGATGCCCTGCGCCTTCCAGATCGCCTGCTGGTTGAGCGTATTGCCGCCCGAGCACACGATGCCGTCGACCGAGAGGAACACTTCCTCCCAGCTGCGTGGCTGCGACGTGCTCGCGATGAAGCTGTTCTGGTGCGACGCCTCGACGTTGAGCGGAGCGCAGCTGCGATACCAACCGATCACGCCGTTGGCCGAATCCGCGGAGGCCGTCGGCAGATACAGCAGCTTCGGCCGCGGTTTGCCCGTCAGCTGCGCCATGTAGCGGATGAATGCGGTGTTGTAGTTGCCGCCGGCGATCAGGATCTTGCGCACCGCACCGGGACTCGGCTGCGTGCCGCCGAACGCCGATGCCGTCAGCGGGTTGTGTGCAAGCCCGGCCCCGATCGAGCCGGCAACTGAGGAAACAATGAACTCGCGGCGCTTCATGGGCCACAGATTAAACACAGATTGGACACAGATCACTAGCGCTTTCGCCCCGTTGCAATCTGAGCCTAATCTGCGTCTAATCTGTGGCATGCCTGCGTTAAGCGCCGACGATCAGGCCGCGATCAACGCCCTGTGGGAACGCTACGGCGAAGCCATCACGAGCAACAAGGATGGCGCCGCCGCCGCTGCGCTCTACTCCGAAGACTGCGAGGTGGTCGGCATCGACGGCAGCCTGCTGCGCGGCCGGCAGGAAATCGCCGACTATTACAAAGTCCAGCTCTCTGGAAAGTACGCAAAGCTCAAGATGAGCGACGTCGCCTTCGAGCTGCCCCGGGCCATCAGCGACACTGTCGCGATCATCAACGGCAGCTGGATGGTGCACGGCTTGAAGCCCGAGGCCGTCCGGGTGCGATCGACGATGATCCTCCGGCGCGATCCGGAGGGCTGGCGCTATGTCGCCGCCCGCTTCATGGCAGCCCTGCCGTCATAGCGTCTTCCGGGAGTCGTAACCCGCGCTGTGGATCACGTGTTGCATACACGGGCGTCCATGAAGGCGCATACTCTCCCGTTTGTCCTACTCGTGGCCGCGTTTGCGGCAGTCCCTCAACTCGCGCTCGCGCAAGACCCCCCGCCGCCTCCGCCCGGATGGACCGGATCGGCAAGCGCGGGCCTGGCGTTGACGCAGGGCAACAGCGATACCTCGACCGTGAACGCCGCGTACGAGCTCAAGCGCGATACCGGCAGCCCATTCGTATTGAAGAGCACCGGACTCCTCGTGTGGGGCAAGTCCGAGGGCGAGCTGACCAACGATCGCCTCTCGCTCGACGGCCGTCTCGAGCGCAAGCTCAACACCAAGACAGCGCTCTTTGGAAACGTGCAATACCTGCGTGATTCGTTCAAGGCGATCGACTACCTGATCTCACCCACCATCGGCCTCAGCCGCTTGCTGGTGAAAAACGATCGCACCGAGCTCGGTGTCGACGGCGCCGTCGGCGTGGTGTGGGAGCAGAATCCCGATCTCGAATTGCAGACCGATGGCGCGGTGACGGCCGGCCAACAGTTCGCGCACAAGCTCACCGCCACCACCGAGGTGAAGCAGAAGCTCGCCGCGCTCTGGAAGATGGACGATTTCGGCGACGCGCTCTACACGTTCAGCGCCGGCATCGCGGCCAGCATCACCGCGGGCACGCAGATGAAGGTCGAGTTCCTCGACACCTACAAGACCGAGCCGCCCTTCGCGGACGTGGAGAAGAACGACATCGCGGCGCTGGTTTCATTCGTCTACAAATTCGACTAGCGTTGGTGGATGGCCGCGGAACTGATCGCACGCACCACCATCCACAGGGGCCGGATCTTCCAGCTCGAGATCGATGTCGTGAAGCTCCCGACGGGTCATACCGTCGACATGGAGATCGTGCGTCACCCGGGATCGGTGGTGCTGCTGCCGATCCCCGAGCCCGGCAAGATCATCCTGATCCGCCAGTATCGCTACACCATCGA